>Ga0306920_100003570_pt1 | contig 19765 bp, 19 predicted proteins | sample flu12Cox44000170_FD_204666 | JGI IMG/M metagenome (GOLD analysis project Ga0306920, IMG submission 204666) | Lab enrichment of tropical soil microbial communities from Luquillo Experimental Forest, Puerto Rico - flux4day.12C.oxic.44.000.170 (v2)... | ecosystem: Environmental > Terrestrial >... | reverse complement strand
CCTCGCGCACGGCCCTCGCCGCTGCGTTCGAGGAGGCCTATAGGGCGGCCTACGGACGAACCATCCCGGGCCTCGATGTTGAGATCATGAACTGGACGCTGCGTCTCGCCGCGGCCCGTGCTCCCCTGCCGCCATGTCCGCCGCAGCCGGCAGAGCGCCGCGCGCAGCCGCGCCAATCTCGCGGGGTGTTCTCACCCACCGAGCTCGCCATCGAGCAAGTATCCGTCTATTACCGCGGCGATCTCACATCCGGCAGCGCGCTGCGAGGTCCTGCCCTTGTCGCTGAGGACGAGACTACCATTGTCGTCCCGACTGGCTGGAGCGCGCGCGTCGATGCGCTGGAAACGGTTGTCATCGAGAAGGATGAAGCATGATCGCCAATGATCCCCGGTCGCCGATCCGCCTGCAGGTCATGTGGGACCGGCTCGTCGCCGTGGTGGAAGAGCAGGCGCAGGGGCTGGTGCGCACGGGCTTTTCCACATCCACGCGCGAGGCCGGCGACCTCTCCGCCGGCATCTTCAATCTCGATGGTGCGATGTTGGCACAGGCGGTGACCGGCACGCCGGGCCACATCAACTCGATGGCGCGGGCCGTACGCCACTTCCTGGCGAAGTTTCCCATAGCAACGATGGCGCAGGGCGATGTCTTTCTCACCAACGATCCCTGGAAGGGCACCGGTCACCTGCACGACTTCACCTTTGTCACGCCGACCTTCCGCAACGGCCGGGCGGTGGCGCTGTTCGCCAGCACCTGCCACGTGGTCGACATTGGCGGTCGCGGCATGACCGCGGACGCGCGCCAGGTTTACGAGGAAGGCATCTACATTCCGCTCACGCATTTCGCGCGGAGAGGCAAGGTGGACGAGACGCTTGTCGAGATCGTGCGCGTCAACGTTCGCGAGCCCGTGCAGGTGATCGGCGACCTCTATTCCCTCGCCACTTGCAATGAGATTGGCTCGCGCCGGCTAATCGACATGATGGACGAATTCAGCATCAACGACCTCGAAGACCTTGGTCACCACATCCTCGAGAAGTCGCGGCGGGCCTCGCTCGAGGCGATCCGAAAGATTGATCCCGGCACCTATGCCTACACCATGCGGGTCGACGGTTACGACAAACCGATCGATCTTTCCGCCACCATGAGCATCGGCGCGGATGGCATCGAGGTGGACTTCGCCGGCACCTCGCCCATCTCGCCTTTCGGCATCAACGTCCCGTTCTGCTACACAGAGGCCTACGCCTCGTTCGGCGTGAAGTGCATCGTGGCGCCGAAGGTGCCCAACAACGAGGGCTCACTATCGGTGATCCGCATAAGGGCCCCCGATGGCTGCATCCTCAACGCCAAGCCGCCGGCGCCGGTGGCGACGCGGCACGTTACCGGCCAGATGCTGCCCGACGTCATGTTCGGCTGCCTCAGTCAGGCTGTCGCGGACGGCGTGCCGGCGGAGGGTACGTCGTGCCTGTGGAACTTGTTCGCGCAGGGCGGACCCGGCCGGGCCGGCCGCGATCCGCAGGAGACCGCCCACGCCATTGCCTTCAACGTGATGAGCTTCCACGCCGGCGGCGCCGGTGCGCGCCCCGGCAAGGACGGGCTGTCGGCCACCGCCTTCCCGAGCGGCGTCAAAAACATGCCGATCGAGGTGAACGAGGCCCTGTCGCCCATCGTCGTGTGGAAGAAGGAGTATCGCCAGGACTCCGGCGGCCCGGGCAAATACCGCGGCGGGCTCGGGCAGGTGATGGAGGTGAGCAGCCTCGACTCAGCGCCGTTTGCCATCAATGCCTACTACGATCGCATCGATCACCCACCGCGCGGCCGCGAGGGCGGCAGGGACGGCGCCGCCGGCAGGGTGGCGCTGGCTTCCGGCCCCAGGCTCCTGGGCAAGGGCCAGCAGACGGTGCCGGTCGGCGATCGTGTTGTGATCGAGATGCCCGGCGGCGGCGGTCTCGGCGATCCCCGGCAGCGGTCCATCGATGCAGTGGCGAGCGACGTACGCTCGGGGTTTGTATCCAGTGAGGCGGCGCAACGCGATTATGGTGTCGTCGTCGGGGCCGATGGCTGGATCGATGCCGCAGCAACCGCCCACTTGCGCAGCCGCCCCCTCCGCTAGTGACCCATCCGTCTACTCGGCAGCCTGCGCCCTTGGCGTGGCAACGCCGAACTGCCACAGCTGCTCGATCAGCTGGAACAAGTCGGACTCGCGCGCCCTGATGTCCTGTGCCCTCCACTCAGTGCGGTCGCGCAGGTCCGTGTTGATGGCGGGGATGGGGTCGCCGGGGCTGTTGAAGTAGACGTCTAGCTTTTTCGCAAAGCCGAGGTTGCTGGCGCGGTCGTTCTGGTCCTTTGTCACCAGCACGAGGTTGCCCAACGAATCCGTGCATTGCTCGCGCTCGATTGGATCGCCAAACCACGTGCGCCACGGGCTGCCGGCGCCGAGCTTCTTGGGCAGCACGTGCTCGACCGTCATCTTGTTCGGCAGCAAGGCCGATTCGGGCCGACCCGCCCTGGCGTCCGTCAGGCGCATCAGCAGATGCTTGGCCGTAGATGCATTGAGCCCATGCACGTTGCGCAGGTTATACTGCATGGTGCGCAGCTCCTGCCGCGAGAACGTCAGCGGGCTGTCCGGCGCCTCGAGATCGCGACCTCTTCGGATGCTCGAGATGACCGCACCGAAGCGATGCGCGCGCTTCGAGGCGCCGATGCCGAGCAGGCGTACGCCAAACGCCAAGCGGTCGAGCTTGGCGAGAAAGGCGCCCAGTCGTGCCGGGTCCTGCCCCTTGTCCAGCCACCACAGCATGGCAGGCGGGATCCAATCGGAGAAAGTGTGCCAGCCGAGGTAGCGCAGATACTGGACGACGGCGGCGGAGTGCGGGGATCCAGCGTGACGTGCGTTGACAATATCCTCGGCGATGCGCGCGGCCGGCTGGAGCACGCGATCGAGGAAGGCGTGCGCCCCGCCGCTCTCGTCGGCGATCTGGCGGATGCCGACAATGACCCGACTGTCAGGCCGCTCGTACATGGCGCGGATGTGGCTGAACAGCTGCTCAAACCCATCGCCCAGCATCCGCTCGGCCTCAGCCCAGACCGCGGCTGCTCGTTGCCTAGCCAGGCTTGGCACGCTGCTGAGTAGATCGGCTTTCAGGATATCATTGCGGGCCAGCGGCTTGCCCGTCGCGTTGAGCACCGTGAAGATTTGATGGGCGCTGTCGATATCGGTGGTGGCCACGAACACCAAACGGCACCGATCGAGCAGAAAGTCGGCGAACCGACGCCGCTCGGCAGCGTCGTAGCCCGCAAGCGCGGCGACGACGTGACCTCGCGCCTCCAGGATTCGCGTCTCGGGGGGCGACAGCTTGCCCTCCTCCGGTGCGAGACGCGTAGCGCTCGGCGCGCGCACGTAGGCATGGAAGAACGCCTCCTCCGGTCCGCTGAGCACCAGCCGGTGGCGTGCGCTCGCTCCCTCGTTACCGATCGCCGCTGCCACGCGAGCATGCGCAGGTTGCTTCTCCTGCGCGTCCATGTCGCGGATGACGCAGAACAGGATGGTGAGCGTGGTCAATCTTTGAAATCCGTCCACGACATCGAGAAGCCGGCTGGCGCGGGCCCGCGGCCAACCCGCGATGCGCGAGGTCGGGCGTCGAGCGCGCTCGATGAACAGCATGGTGCCGAGGAAGTAGTCGCCGCCTGCGCCATCAACCGCCGAGGTGATACTGTCCAAAAGCCGGCAGACCTCCGTCTCCGTCCAGACGAACGAGCGCTGATAGACCGGAGCCTCGATGAAGTACGGATTGGCGAAGAGCTGCCCGACCTGCACCGTCGGGGTAATGAACTCAACCATACAGCCGCTCTTAGATTAGGACCCGCGCGCAATATCACAGCCCGCAATTCACAACATGAATTGTTCCATGAGTGCAATAAAAACATCATACTTGCCAGCGGCGATCGTTTGTGCTTCGGGCGCTACTCGCCGCCTGCACGTATCGTTCGCCAGCGGCGGTCTCACAACGGCTGCAGAATAGCTACCTCTATGCTTGAAAAGGCCTTCGCACTCGCGCGCCCCCTGCTCAACGCGCTCGATCCGGAGCAGGCGCACGAGCTGACGCTGCGATCGCTGGAGGCTGGCATTCATCCGCGCCGCGCGGCGCCCGATGACAGCCGGCTTGCGGCTAACGTCTGGGGTCTGGCGTTCGCCAACCCGCTCGGCATCGCCGCGGGCTTCGACAAGGACGCACGCGTGATCCCCGCCGTGCTCGGCATGGGACTGGGCTTCGCCGAGGTCGGCACGGTTACCCCGCGGCCCCAACCGGGCAATCCGCGCCCGCGAGTCTTCCGGTTGAACAGGGATCACGCACTTATCAACAGGCTTGGATTCAACAACGGTGGGCACGCCGCGGCGTTGGCACGGCTCGGGCGCCAGCCCCGGGGGATCGTCGGTGTCAACGTTGGCGCCAACAGGGATGCACCGGACCGCGCGGCCGACTACGTCGAGGGCATCCGCTGCTTTTACGACGTGGCCGGCTACTTCTGCGTCAACATCTCCTCGCCCAACACCCCCGGCCTGCGCGACCTGCAGGCACCTGCCGCGCTCGACAACCTGTTGGGGCGCGTGCTGGCAGGGCGTTCTGAGGCGATGGCTGCGGGCAAACCCGGACGCCCGATCGTCGTGAAGATCGCTCCCGACATTGCGCAAGCCGACCTGGAAGCGATCGTTGCCGTGCTGATGGGCCGCGGGATCGACGGCATTGCCATCGGCAACACCACGCTCTCCCGTTTCGGCGTGAGCGACGCCGCGGTTGGCCGGCAGTCCGGCGGGCTCTCGGGCCGCCCGTTGTTCCACCGTTCCACCGTCATGCTTGCGCGCGTCTATCGGCTGACGCAAGGCCGCGTCCCGCTCATCGGCATCGGCGGCATCGATTCCGGCGTTGCGGCAATCGCCAAGCTCGAAGCCGGTGCGACGCTGCTGCAATTCTACACCGGGCTCGTTTTCCAGGGTCCCGGCCTCATTGGCCGCATCAAGCGCTCACTGCTTGACTACGCCGAGCGCGAGAAGCTCACCCGCATCGGCGAGGCGACCGGGGTCCGTGCCGAGGCGTGGGCCGCCCGAGCGCTCGAGGCCTAAGGCTCGACGCGGAGGTTACGTTGACAGGGTCGGCGGCAACGGGCTCAATCGAGCTCGATCGGCATTGCTGAACAGGAGACCAGACATGGCAGCAAGCGCGCCGCGCATAGGCTGGATCGGCACCGGCCGCATGGGTCTGCCCATGGCCGAGCTGCTGCTGAAAGCCGGCTACGACGTAACCGTCTGGAACCGCACCGCGGCCAAGGCGGAGCCGCTGAAGCAGCATGGCGCCAAGCTGGTGAAGGGTGCGGCGGACCTCGCTGGCCTCGACGTCGTGTTCTCGATCGTGTCGACGGGCAAGGACCTGGAGGAGGTCTACTTCGGGCCCGCCGGCGTGAGCTCTGGCAAGGGCAGGCTGCCCGCTATTCTCGTCGATTGCTCGACCATTGGCGTGGAGGAATCGGCCGCGCTGCGCCGGCGCCTTGCGGCCGCGGGCTCCCAGTTGATCGCCGCGCCCGTGAGCGGCAACGCCCGGGTGATCCGCGCCCGCAAGCTGTCCGCGGTCGCTTCGGGGCCCGAGGATGGCTTTCGCCGGGTCGAGCCCTTGATCGGGACCTACGCGCCGGCCGGCGTCGCCTACGTGGGCGAGGGGGAGCTTGCGCGCGTGTGCAAGATTGCCCACAACGTGATGCTGGGCGTGGTCATTGAGAACCTGATCGAGATCACGCTGCTCACCAACAAGATGGGCGTGCCGCGCCACGCCTTTCTGGCCTTTCTCAACACGAGCGTCATGGGCTCGACGTTCACTCGTTACAAGTCGCCCGCGCTCGTCAACCTCGACTGGACGACCACCTTCACGCCGGAGCTGTTGTGCAAGGATCTCGACCTCGGCTTGGAGCTCGGCCGTGAGCAGGAAGTGCCGATGCCCGTGACGGCGGCCGCGCGCGAGATGCTGCAGAGCCATATCGGCGCTGCCCGCTTGCGCCCCGATGCCGATAAGGTGCTGGGGGCCGACTTCGCCGCGCTGGCCGAAACGATGGCGCGCGCGGCCGGCATGGAGCTTAAGAGCGAGAAGGAGCCCGTGCCAACGGGGCTGGAGTAGTGGGGCTGACACCCACGTTCGATTTGGCTCATCGGCCGAGCGCAATGGTCGCGTGCGCCAGGTCGGCGGCGAAGCGGTCGACGGTTTCGGGCGTCGTGTCCCAGGCGCACATGAGCCGGCAGCCGGTATCGCCGAGGAACGTATAGAAATGCCAGCCCTGATCGCGCAGTGCCGCCTGAAGCACCGGCGACAGCTCCACGAACACGCCGTTCGATTGCACGGGTGCGATCAGCCGTACGCCCGGCAGGTTGGTGATGCGCTGGCTGAGCCGGGCTGCCATGGCATTGGCGTGGTGCGCGTTTCTGCGCCACGTCCCATCCTCCAGCAGCGCCAGCCAGGGTGCGGTTGTGAGCCGCATTTTGGAGTTGAGGTGTCCCGCCTGCTTTACGCGCCACTCGAACTCGGCTGCCAACTCTTTATCGAAGAACAGCACCGCCTCGCCCACGCCGAGGCCGTTCTTCACGCCGCCGAAGCACAAGACATCGACCCCGGCGCGCCAGGAGAGTTGCCCAGGCGCGCAGTCGAGCGCGGCCACGGCATTGGCAAAGCGCGCGCCATCCATGTGCACCCTTAGCCCGTGGCTGCGTGCCGTCTCGCAGAGCGCTCCTACCTCGTCGGCCGTGTAGACAGTGCCGAGTTCAGTCGCTTGGGTGATCGAGAGCGCGCGGGGCTTCACGTGATGCACGCCACGTCCCTTTCTTGCCAGCGCGTCGACGACATTGGGCGTCAGCTTCGCCAACGGGGTGTCTGCCGTGACGATCTTGGCCCCGCCGGAGAACAGCCCCGGCGCGCCCGCCTCGTCCTCCTCGATGTGGGAAAATGCATGGGCGATGACCGCGTGATAAGGCGCGCAGATTTGCGCCAGAGCCAGCGCATTGGCGGCTGTGCCGTTGAAGACGAAGAACACCTGGCAGTCTGTCTCGAACAGCTCGCGCAGGCGCGCACAGGCCTTGTCTGTCCAAGGGTCATCGCCATAACCCGTCACGTGCCCCTCGGCGTTGGCGCGCACGAGCGCTGCCAGCGCCTCGGGACAGATGCCCGCGTTGTTGTCGGAGGCGAATTGTTGCGGCATGTGCGCTTTGGCGCCGTCAATGGCCCCGGAACAGGCCGCCGAAAATGCCTGATTTTTTCGGGCCGGCCGCGGCGACGGCGACCTCGGGGGGCGGCGCGCCGTAGGGTTTGGTCTCCTTGCCGTTGGAGGCCGTCACAGCGGCCGGATCGGCGCCGACGCGGCCAGCCCGCTTATCGGCTTCGGACTCGCGTGCGAGGCTGAAATCGAAGTGGATGCTTGGCAGCCCCTTGATCGGGCATGCCGGGTCGCCCTCTTTGATCTCGGCCACGAGATCGGCCGATGCCCCGAAGACCACGTCATCCTCAAGGTGCGCATCGCCGGCCAGATAGAGCGCAGTTACGAGCTCGCGGTAGTCCGGTGCGCTGATCAGGAAGTGGATGTGCGCGGGGCGCATACCGTGGCGCTTCTGCGACATGACCATCTGCCCGACCGGGCCGTCGAGCGGGATAAAGTAGCCGAGCGGCCGTACCGTGCGGACGAGATAATTGCCATCATCGTCGGTCCTAAAGATGCCGCGGCAGTCGATCTCCTCGATCCCATTCTGGATGTCGTAGCGCCCGTCGGCCGCAGTCTGCCACACGGTCACCTGGGCGTTGGGCAGGGGTGCGCCCTGCGCGTTCGTGACGCGGCCGAAGAGGACGATCTCGGCGCCTTCGGCCTTCTTGGCGATTTGCGCGCCGCTATCGAACTTGGGCGTGTTCTCGCGGAAGAAGGGCCCGAGCAGACTGGCGCTCGTTGCCTCCTCCATCTTGGTCTTGTCGTGCATGATGTTGACGAGGGCGGAGAGGCCCAAGGTGTCCGACAACAGGATGAACTCCTGGCGCGCCGGCGTGCAGGCCTGGCCAACTTTGGTCATGAACTCGATGCCCTTGATCCACTCGGCGGGCGTCAGGTTGACCTCGCGCGCGAAGGCGTGCAGGTGGCGCACGGCGGCTTCCATCACCTCCTTCATGCGCGGATCGGGCGTGCTCACCATCTGTTCGAGCACGGCGTCGGTGATCGTCGTTGGTGCGTATGCGCGCATCGGCGTTCTCCCTTGGGACCGGACCCGCCCTCCGCTCGACCTCTGCGGAGGAGTGTGGGCGCGAGCCGCGCCCGGCTGCCCGTTGTTTGATCGCGGGGCCAGCGTCTTCCATGGTCCAGGCCGTGTCAAGCAAGGGACCATGGCACCGGACCCTGGCAACGGACCTTGGCGACGGACTTTGGCATCGGACCTAAGCAGCGGGGATGGCAACGGAGATGGCGGGGCGGCCCACATCGGAGCCCGCGCACCTATCGATACAGCGAAATTTCGGCGTCAGTGGCAGCGAGCTCGCGCTCGATGTCGAGCGGAGGACAGCCCTTGCCGATCAGCTCGCGATGCAGCGAGCGGACGTGGGCGCGCTCGCGGTCGTACTCCTCGAGGGAAGCGAGCCCATTGTTCGAGCTGCCGAACCAGCGGCCAAAGGCCTGCACTGCGGTTGGCGCTGCCGCTTGCCGCTCGGCCTTGGCCTTGGCGGGCAGCGCCTTGAGCACCTGAAGCCGCCCCCAGATGCTGTTGGACAGGCGGTTGCAGTCCATCGCCTGCTCGCTGCTTTCCAGATTGTAGGTGCCGTCCTTTTGTAGGCCGATCGACGCGCTGGCGCATCCAGCGACCGCCGCGCAAACAAGGACGGCAAGAGCGAGGTTAAGGCGTGCACGCAGGGCGCATGTAGTACCGCGATCCGATGGGCACACGACGGACACGGGGCGGAAGCCTTCAGCAGTTCAGCACCAAAAGACTGCGCCACCTCAGTGGGCCGACCGGATAAGCCTAGCAAAGCCTAGCCCATCAGTGCAGCATGTCGGAATTTCGACCGCATCGACGGCCCCTTTGCCATGATTCGGCCCGACGGACATCGGCAGCGGTCGAGGATCCCCGCTTGTGTCAGCGCCGGCTCAGCGCGCGCAGCTCCTCTTCGTCCACTTGCCTTGCCTCCTCTTCCAGCATGATCGGGATGCCGTCGCGGATGGGATAGGCGAGCCTCGCGGCGCGGCTGATCAGCTCCTGGCGGGCTTCGTCGTAGAGGAGTGACGTCTTGGTGCGCGGGCAAACCAGGATCTCGAGCAGGCGCGGGTCGACGCGCTTGGCCTTGTCTTGGCTTGTCTCCTCCGCCATGGCAGCTGCTCCGTCCTATTGCAGCCTCGAGCCGGAGCCGCCGGCTCCTGCCGCTAACTCCATCTCCGCCAGGGCGATCAACACCTCGGCGCGCGCCTTGAGGGTGGGGGCTTCGAGCAGCGCTTGCTTCTCGTCCGGCCCATAGGGGCTGGCGATGGCCAGCATATTGACGAGCGCTTCGGTCGCGGCCTTCGAGATCGCTGACCAATCCGCGCGTTGATGGCGGGCTTCAAGGTAAGTCTTGAGCGCGGCGAGGAGGTCTTGGCGGTCCACGTCGTCCTCACCGCTGCCGGCGATGAAGTCCGCCAGGAAGCGCTCGAAGCCGACGCTGAACGTACGATAGAGCTTGGGGGTTGCCACTTCAGAGATCAGCGTGCAGCGGGCGATGCCGGTGAGCACGATGGCAAGGCGCCCGTCGTCGAGCTCCTGGTAAGCCGTCACGCGCCCGACGCAACCAACCCGGCGCAGTTCCGCCGTCTTGCCCATGGGCGATTCCTCACCGTCACTGGAGGCCGGCTGCACGATGCCCAATACGCGCGGTCCCGACATGACGTCATCCAGCATCGCCAGATAGCGCGGCTCGAACACGTTGAGCGGCAGACCGGCGCGCGGCAGCAGGATGGCGCGGCGCAGGGGAAACATGGGAATGGGCTGCGGCAGGTCCGCTGGTCCACGATAGCGCTCGAAAAGGGTCGGCAAGGCGTCTATCCGGCCTCAGGAGAAGAGGATGGAGGAGAGGCGGCGCCGCCCGTCGATGGTTGCCGGGTCCTTTGACCCCCAGGCGTCGAAGAGCTGTACCAGCTGTTTGCGGGCGGCCTCCTCCTTCCATTTGCGATCGCGACGGAAGCTGTCGAGCAACTGTGTGACGGCTTCCTCCTTCTTGCCGGCCGCCGCCAGCGCCATGGCGTAGTCAATGCGGGCTTGGTGGTTGGCGGGCTCGGCTTTCACCTTGGCCTCAAGCTTGGAGGTGTCGCCGGCCTTGGCGGCCATGCGCGCGAGGTCGAGCGCGGCGCGCACGCTGGCGACAACTGCGGACTGAACCTTGTCGGGGGGCACCAGGCCGATGGTCTGCTCGGCACGGCCAACGTCACCAGTCCTGAGGTAGCACTTGGCGAGGCCGGCGAGCGCGGCGACGTTCTGCGGGTCTTCTTGCAGCACGCCGGCGTACACTTCTGCCGCGCCCTGCAGGTCGCCCGCCTCGAGTGCCTTCTCGGCGGCCTCAATGGCGGCCGCGGCGTCGGTTGCCGCCTCCTCGCCCAGCAGCCGCTCGACGAACGCCTTCACCGCGCTCTCAGGCTGTGCACCCATGAAACCGTCGAGCGGACGGCCGTCGCGGAAGGCATAGACGGTGGGAATCGACTGGATGCGCAGCTGGTTGGCGATGGTCTGGTTCTCATCGATGTTGACCTTCACCAGACGCACCTTGCCGGCCTGCGCGCGCACGACCTTCTCGAGGATGGGGGTGAGCTGCTTACAGGGGCCACACCAGGGCGCCCAAAAATCGACCAGCACCGGCACTTGCCGCGAGGCCTCGAGCACGTCCTTGGCAAACGTCGCCACCGTCGCATTCTTGACGAGGTCGCCGGCCGCTGGCTGGGCGGCACCGCCCGACTTGCCCAATCCGAAAACCATGTTCTTCTCCAGACCCCTTGCCCGCGATGGGCTCCACGTATTCCCGCGCATATTCCCGCGCAACCGCCGCCCTGCCCCGGTCAGGGCGCGGCGGCTGGTCCGGCGACGGCAAGGATGCGCGGCTCGTGCCCGCAGGCGCCAATGAAGCGGACGAGATCCTCGCGCGCGATGTTGGTCGTCGCCGTGTTCTCGAGCGGGTGATAGTTGAGCCGCTCGTGGCGCATCATATCGGCATCGAGAATGACCGTCACGCGCCGGGCTTTGTCATTGATGAGCGCGAAGGGGGTAACCGACCCGGCGGGCACGCCCAATACCTCCTTCAACAGTGCCGGTCCTGCGAAGCTCAAGCGGTCGGCACCCAATTTCTTGTGCAGCGTCTTGAGGTCGATATGGGCGCGGCCCAGCGCCACGACAAGGAACAGCCGGTCCTTCTTGTCCTTGAGAAACAGGTTCTTGGTGTGGCCGCCGGGAAGCTCGCGCTCGAGCCTGGAACTCTCAGCCACGGTGAACACCGCCTCGTGCTCGACGGTCTGGGTGGCGATGCCGAGCCGGTCGAGGTGGGCAAACAGGTCCTGTCGGGTGGCGGGCATGGGCAGGGGGTGCAAGTTGGGACGGGACTTGCGAGGGAAGCGGCCTGTCGCGGCAGGCGCGACCCCACTCCTAGCCGAGCTGCCGCACCCCTGGCAACAGGCACGCTAGCACTGCGCGCCGCCGGGCGGCTCCTCGCCTGCCCACGCGGTCCGATCGAGCTGGCACCCCCGCTAGGCCATTTGCGTGGCGTCGCACCCAGACCGAGGGCCGGCGGGCCCGGGGGCGGGCGGGCTCCGCAGGAAGCCGATGCCCCGTCCCCGAGCAAAGGCTGCCGCGGGGTGATAGGCGTGCGCCGGCCCGGTGCGCGCTTGCCAATGGGTCCCATCTTGCTGCATAAGACCGCAAAATGCCGATCTGACCGGGGTGCAGCCGGCGTGGACGCGGGTGTAGCTCAGGGGTAGAGCATCACGTTGCCAACGTGAGGGTCGTGGGTTCAAATCCCATCGCCCGCTCCAATTTTTCCGTGTATGGCCCGGAGACATGGGTGAGCGAGGACACAGCCTCGGGCGGGACGGCCCCGGCCCATGGCGCGCGCCGCAATGAGCACCCCCGGTCGCCAAGGGCGTCGCTTGCAGTGTGAGCGAGGGTCTCGACGTGGGGTTGCCTGGGGTCTGGGCGTGAAGGGCCTCGGCGTGGAGGGCGTGCGCGGCGGGGCGCTGAGGGCCTCAGCGTGCAGGGTCTGCAGCGCCGGGGTCGGTGGCTGCGATATCGGCGCCTCGGCGATGGCCAGGAGCTGGGCACCAATACTGCTTGAGCTGCGCGCCGGCCGCTGCTCCACCCAACCGCGCGTCAAATAAAACCGAGCGCCAAATATAGAGGGTTCGCCCGGCCTGGGCGCTGCGACCGAGAGGGGTCTTTGCTGCGTTTGATCTCTGCGGGGCGTCTTTACTCCTCGCCGCGTGGCATAGCTCGCTTGCGGCATTGCTGTTCCAACAGTTCGCGCGCGCCCATGGCTCGGCAGGGCCGGCCACGAGCGTGCGCCCTCGCCAAGCGGATAGGCAGAACTTGCGGTTCGGGGCCCGCCTCACCGGGAGGCTAGACCGGCGACCGTTTCGCGGAGGTTTCGCTTGATGGCTTCGATCGCGTCCGATCGGTGTCCCATCTGCTCGGCCTTTAGCGCCTGTGCCGTCTTAAGATCGGGAAACGGGCCGTGGATTGCGACGGAGCGGGTTTCAATCTCGGTCCTGACAAAGTATTGGTCGCCGTCCATGAGGGTATCCACGTTGATCTTGACGTCTATGTCCTCAGTCATGCGGTGTCCCTATCGTGCCAGTGTTCAGAGCGCCGCCAGGTTCCGACAGACGTTGGGCGACATCGTGGAAAAGCGCGAATTTGGCGCGCGCTGGCGACACAATTCGACCATTTCCCAATGGTGAGCTGGGTCGGTGCAGTCAACACAAACACACCTCACTGACGGGGGCCTTGATGTTCACGCGTAGCTCTCCGGCCGAGCCACAAGCGCTCGAGCCGCGTACCACACGTCCCACCGGTGTCCGCAATCCGCAACCTCGCACAAATACCGCGCCGAGCGGTGAAAAGTCCGTGATCGGCAATGATCTGAAGATCATCGGTCAGGGACTGAAGATCATCGGCCGCGGCATCCTGCAAGTGGATGGCGAAATCGAGGGTGACGTGCAAGCGGTTGAGGTCATCATCGGCGAGCAGGGCAAAGTGACGGGCATGGTCGCGGGCGATCAGGTCGTCGTGCGCGGGAAAGTGTCAGGTGCAGTTTGCGCCAAACATGTTGCTCTTCAGTCCTCTTCCGAGGTCCAGGGCGACATTCACCACATGTCCTTTGCCATAGAGCAGGGCGCGCTGTTTGAAGGCCGCAGCCGCCGCGCCGCTGATGAGGCAGCTCTCAATTCAGTCGTTGAAGGAAGGAGCGGAGAGCGCTCCCAGGCCGAACGGCCCTACGTTGTCAGCTAGCCGGACATCGGTGCACCCCTTCCCTTCCCCTCGCCCCAGGGGAGAGACGACCCGCTACCTCGCGCATGGCATTGGGCCACGTTATTGATCTCGGCCCGCCTGCGATCGGGCCGTGCTGTCATCAGCGCGGCGGCTCTGGTGTTGTTTTTCCGGCAACATTGCGCCGCGCTGATAGTGTGAGGAGCACTGCTCCAACTGCTGTTGACGCTGGTGGCGCCTTTGTGTCGCGAGCGCCCGCTCGCGATCATGCGCGCTGGGCTCGACAGCTCCACTCATGGAAACCCTCGCATTGGCCAGCGCCCCGGACGCAGGCACACCGGGTGCCACCAGACATCGTAGCGCTCTTCGGGTCATTCGCGCCGCCTAAAATAACGCGGTATGCCGGTTGCCCGTTCCTCGCCCTCATTTGGCCTGTGAACAACCTCGCCCCTCCGGCGCGCCGGACCGCTGGTTGCAATTGGACGACTGGGGGGAAATGCCGGAGCCTGACACAGAGAACTTTGCTCGAAGCTTGGCCGTGTCATGACGGGCCGAAGCCTTACAGCGCGTCTTCAGGGCCGGCCGATGTTGCCAGCCTCTCGGGCCGCCGCCCCAGCTGCCTATCACATGGCGGGCTGGAATGAGATGTGTTTGACCTCACTGGTGACCCCGGTCACGCCGCTGACCGTATGCACGAACCGCACGGCCTCCACGATCATCCGCTCGTCGCTGCAGCCGCCCGTCAAAGTCACCTTTCCAGCCGAGATTTTTGCCTCGATGCCGGCGAAGCGCTGTTCGAGGCCGGCTCGCACGCGCGACAAGATCAGCGCGTCCAGCAGGTCGCTCCGCGATTGAGGTGTGTCTTGGAACGCGGGGCTCTCCGCCAAGCGCGCGATGTGCTCGACACACGCTTCGACCGGAATGCGCGCGGTGTTGAGGACGACCGCATAGAGCGACGGATCGGTCCAATCGATGCCGAACAGTTTGCGCATGGTTCCATTGTGCGATCTGTCATTGCTCTCGATCTCATTGCGCGCAAGCGTTCGATCGTTGATGCCGAGGCGCTGCATCAGCACCCGCTCGCGAAACACCATGGGGGCGCAGATGCGCGTACAGATGACGTGCGGCACGGATCGCAACAGGTAGGTTGCACCCCAACCGCGGATCAGCACGTTGCCGTTCACTGCGAGCTGCAATATCTCCTGCGCCGTATAGCGCGAGAGCCGCTTGCGATCGATCTTCCATCGCTCGAGCAGCGAGGCCTCACCCTCGAGAAAGCGGTGCACCTCGCTTTCGGGCATACCTGCGCGCTCGGCGATCCCATGTTCAACCAGTTCATGATGCACGACAGTGAGGCCCAAGCGCTGCGCGAGTCCCGCGGCGACATCTTTGCCGAGGGTGGCCATCTCCCGGGTCATGGCAATGACAGCCATAGGTTCCTCCAATCCAAGGCGCGTCGAAGACGGCCCTGCGATGACGATCAGCCTCGCCCGACGGATCGACACTCCGAGGCGCCCGCCATGGGAGGTCGCGGCCGATGCGGCAAAAGGGGGGCAGCAGACCCACGCTTGTTGCGAGACAATGTCTGGCATCGAGCAGCAGCACGTGGCCGGCGCCGGACATAATGGTCGCTCCACGCGGCGCGATGAACAAGGGAGTATGCGTGCAGCGCATCACACGCAGGTTGGGTGCCTGCCGGGGTGGGGGAGGGCCCTCCCCCTGGGGGACCGGCCGTGCGCGGTGCTGCCGACGGCCGCTGGCGTGATGACAGCCGCGCCCAGAGCCGCCTCTACAGTTTGTTATAACAACGCTTGCCAACAGGGGCCCGGAGGAAGCTGTTGCCCAATTTTGCCCGATCCGTCGACTGGCTGCGCGTCATCCGCACGCTGGCGCAATACGTCGCCCCGGGATTGGTGGCGCTGGCTTTGATCGGCGAGCTCGTCTGGCCCGGGCGACCGGATGCGGTGCTTGATGCCCTCGTCTTAACCATCTTTTGCCCGCTCACCGTGTTGATGATCGCCATTTGCGGCTGGACGGTCTTTTTGTGGGACATAGATCGGCTGTTCTTCAAGCTCGAGAACAAGATCGATGCCCAGCTCCGTGAACCTGCACCCAGGAGCAACGAGACCAAGAACAACGAGGACGACTCGCTGCTCGGGCGCGCGCGGGAGTCGCTAGGCAAAGCGGTGGGCAACGTGCGCGCGAAATCGATCGTGCTGGTCGAGAAGTCCTATTGGGACGACATCAATGCGGGTGGAGTGCTGTCCTTTCCGCAACCGGATATAGCTGCCGCCATCGAGCATATCGACCGACCTCGCCGCGATCTGCTCGCTCCGCTCGCAGAATACGTCGCCAGTGCGATTCCACTTGGCAACCTGTCGGCTTCGCTGCTCTCCCGCCTGATCTTCAGGAGCGTGGCACCGGAGGTGAAGGTGCACCTTTACCGCCGCCTCATCATGCGTTTTCTCGAGCAATTGGGTGCACTATTCGCGCTCACCGCCGTGTGCTTCTTCATCAGCATTTTGGCCTGGTCCCGCCTCAGCGACAACATTTTTGCCCAGGGACACGTGTCGGCGACAGCTGTGCTCTTCTATCAGATCGACCTCATGCTGAGGGGCGCCCTCTTCGATTTTATGGAGCATACCCAGCGTTCGGTGTCGCCGATCACCATCAACCGGAGCGCCACCGCCTTCGTCTACTACACACTGCTCTTCCGCATGTTTGTGGCAATCTATGTGATCTCGTCGGTGTTTCGGGTCGCGCGTTTCGTGGTGCGCCGCTGGCGCGCCTTGCTGGCGCGCTAGTTGGCGCCATTCCCGGCGCGAGGTTGGCGGAAGAATTTGGTGAGGCGCTGCCCTTCGGGCTCACTGAAGCCGCGCCGGAGCGCGAGAATGACCCAATCCACTCCCCGCCAGCGCGAGGCCATCTTGCGCTCGATTGGCGAGTTGGAGATCCGCACCCTACCGCGTGTGTCAGCCACCCTTGCGCAGGACAACGCCATCGGCCGAATGGGCAGCACCGAGCAAGGTGCCGCCCCGCTCACGTAGGGCCCCGACCGCGCCTTCCTTGGTATCGATGCACTGGGTGCTTGGGAGGCGCCGGTGGGCCGCTGCAAGGTGACCTCGTGTTTGAGCCATGGGATGTGCTTTGCGCTCTCCCGGCGCGCCTCATCACGAATGGTCGCACGCTCTGGGGGCATGCGTCCCCGCCATCCCCACCGCAAGGCGCGGGGTGGGCACCTTGGCTCGGTGACTGGGCTGCCGCAAAACACGCTCGCGTGCTGGCCGTGCGCCATACAACCATTTCTGGCAAGCGAATCAGCTATGGTGGTTGATCAATGGGCACGCAACCCCCAGGAGGCAATGAATGCACAAGCTAGCTGGCGTGGCGCGCTCAGCCGCAATGACCCTGACTGTGGTCGTAAACCTCGCCACCGTGGCTGTTGCCTTGGGTACATTTTCCGTGATCTACACCCAAAGTTTCCGCACCGGGCTTCTCGTCGTAGGGGCGGCGCTTGTCTCAGGTGTGGTCGGTTACGGCTACAGCATTTGGCGAACTCGCAGGATCGGCTTTCGCCCTTCGACTGTGTAGCCGAGCAGATCCCCTCACCCAATGTCGAGCTGCCTTGCCCCTGCGCGCGCCCCGTGGGGGGCGTGCGCATCTGGCTCACCATGGAGGTGACGATGCGACCTATCAGCAAGGTTTTGGGCTCGCTGGGGTGCCTCGGTGGGTTGCATCCCGCGGCATGCGGGCGTTAGCTCGCGCGCCGCGAGTGGTCCCAGTGCTTGGGCAGGCTCGTTCCGCAGCAGCCCTTTGGGATCGTCGGCGAGGGTGCGAGGGCTGGCTCCGCCGCTTGCGTGTTGCGAGCCACGGTTTGGCATCCGGCAAGAATTGGGCTCACGCCGCCATGGACCGCGGTTATCGCGACGCAGTCACTCTAGCTTCCTGACCACCACCGTATCAGTTCCCGGTCCGCCGAGAATTTCACCGAAAGCGGCCGTTTGGAGGCAAGACATACGACGAAACACATCGTTACTGGCTCGCCTCAGAAAGGCCGCAGGGCACTGGCCCGCTCCCCAGACGATCGCCGGATGAGGGAAACGATGGTGACGCGGAGGTGTATCTGGTCGTTCCTGATCTTATTCGCGAGCGCCGGGGGAAGTGGCGCGGAGGAAAGGCCGCTCGCATGGGAGGCGGTTGTGCGCAGCGCGCCGTCGCGCGGCGATCAGCACCTGAGCCTCCATCAAGTGCAACTCGTGCGTCGCGTGAATGAGTATTTCAATCAGCTCGCCATGGTGGAAGGTTCGTTCCTGCAAACAGCTTCAGATGGAAAGCAGCAGCGCGGTTTACTGCACATCAAGCGTCCAGGTCGGTTCCGCTTCGAGTTCGCGCCCCCCAATAGGGTTGTCATCATCTCTGATGGAACACAGATGGCGATCCAGGATTATGATCTTAATACAGACGATCGGAAGGACCTTCGAAGCACGCCTTTTCGCGCTCTGCTCAGCGTGAATGTTGATCTCGTGCGCGACACGCATCTTTTGGACGTACGCGAAGCGGCCGAGACGCTGCTGATTGAATTTCGAGATGATAACGCAGAAGCCGGAAGCGTGACGTTGGTCCTGGCCACCAAACCAATGCAGCTCAAGGGGTGGTCGGTGCGCGACAGCCAGAATCTGGTGACGAAGATTGAGGTGACGGAAATCAAGACGGTCGACCGCATCGATGAGCGCTTGTTCGATCTTGCATCCCGTCTCGAGCGGCGCCAATGGTGATGTCGGCCTGCGTTGTCAGCCTGCGCAAGGGATGCGCCGCCCATCAATCGCATGCCCCCCGCGGTCCCCACGGCCTGAGCCCCCGCCCGCCGTCCTCGTGCGCGTGCTCCGCTGCTGCTCGTGCGGTTGCCACCGCGCGCGGTCCCGAGGACGAGGTCTGTGGCGCGCGCAGGCAAAAAATCAGATATCACTTAGGCGACCCACTCAGTATATCATAGGCTGCCTTAGCAAGCGCGCCCACGAGTGCCGGCAGTCCGATGACGTTGCGACGGGTAGGAATTGCGGCTCTCATATGTGCGTCGACGCCCACCCTTGCGTTCGACGACAAGAGTTTTTGTGTTGCTGCCCAGCAGTTGGCAATCGCCGCAGAAAACGACATCGGAATCTGGGTAGACCGGGTGACCCGCAATGCTGGCATGAATGTTCTTTGTGATAGGAAGATCGTCGAGTCCACGCGCTTCACTTACCTGCCGTCGTCTTCCATGACTGAGCCTTGGAAGGCCGCGAAGGCTTCGGAATGGAACGCATCTCACTGCAACAGTGCGCTCTGGAGGGAGGCCATCGATAACGGATGGACCGTTCTCCTGCATGTCGCCTCCTCTGATGGTGGTCGCGTGATGCTCAAGGCACAATGCCAATGAACCTTGGCAGCACCTTCTCGGGGGCATGCAAGGGCCGCTGCTCCCGCCGGCATCATGCTTGTGTTGAATTCTTTGCTTGCAGAGAGCCCGGCCGGTGTTTCCTTGTTGCTGGTCGAGCGCATGGTCAGAGGAAAGCCTACCTTTTGTCGCGCCAGCTCGCCCAATGTTGGCCGCCCGCGATCGACACGAAACGCGGGCCGATGTCGACGTGAATGTGGTCCATGTCGGGGTAGGTCATGGTGCCGCCATCGTGATGGTTGGCGATCAACCATGCGACGATCTGCTCCTTGCGGCTGCCCGCATCGAAGTCGATGGCGTTGCCACTGGCGTGCTTGGAGGGCCGGTCGCTGCCGGCGATGGTGGCACCAGGGCGGCACGTGGAGACAAGTTTGACGGGGCCAAATTTCTCCTCGATACGTTGGAGGAGTGCACGGGCGGGTGGCGTCAGGCAGGTGCGTGGCGCCTCAGGAGGATCGCGCAACTCGAGGGAACGGCTGCGAGCTCCATTGGCGCTGAGAAGGTCTTCGATCGATGAAGGGGGCGTAGACGACCCCGCGTCATTGGCGAGGTACATGCTGTTGACCCAGCCTCTGGTCAACTCGTGCCGCACCGGGCACCATTGTGAGTGGCACCCCCCTGTAATCGCGACGCCGCGACTGCCGGGCTGCAACTCGGCGATGACGTCGAAGTCGGTCGATGGCCCGCTGCGCACGTTGAGCACATCGTCACGCTCGACGTTGGCGACCATGTAGAGCGGATCGGCCGGCCGCCTGGGTTCGCCTGTTTGCTGACGCGACGATATGTTGGACGCAGGGGTTCGTTGCTGAGCGATGGACGCCTCGGCGGACAGGGGC
>Ga0306920_100003569_pt1 | contig 19774 bp, 17 predicted proteins | sample flu12Cox44000170_FD_204666 | JGI IMG/M metagenome (GOLD analysis project Ga0306920, IMG submission 204666) | Lab enrichment of tropical soil microbial communities from Luquillo Experimental Forest, Puerto Rico - flux4day.12C.oxic.44.000.170 (v2)... | ecosystem: Environmental > Terrestrial >... | reverse complement strand
TCCCCTCGATTGTTCCGATCTTTCCGCTGACCGGCGTTCTACTGCTGCCGCGCGGCCGGCTGCCGCTCAACATCTTCGAGCCGCGCTATCTGGCGATGACCCGCGATGCGTTGGCGGGCGAGCGGCTGATCGGCATGGTGCAGCCCAGCGATCCGCGGGTTGCCGGAGATAATCCGCCGGTCTACCCGACGGGCTGCGCGGGGCGCATTACCTCGTTTTCCGAGACGGATGACGGCCGCTTCCTGATCACCTTGACCGGCATCAGCCGGTTCCGCATCCGCGAAGAATTGCCGCTGTTGGAGGGCTATCGGCGGGTTGTGCCGGAATGGCGCGAATTCGCCCGCGACCTCGCCGGCGACGACGAGCCCGGCTTTGACCGCGATCGGCTGCTGCGCGGCCTCAGGGCTTATTTTCAGCATCACAAGATCGAGGCCGATTGGGACGCGATCACTTCGGTGCCGGGCGAGCGGCTCGTCACCTCGATCGCGATGATCTGCCCGTTCGAGCCGAGCGAGAAGCAGGCGCTGCTCGAAGCGCCCGATCTCGACGAGCGCGCCCGACTTCTGACGGCGATCGTCGAGATGGCGGCGCTCAACCAGCCGCGCGACGCCCCCGGCGCGCGTCATTGAATACAGACGATTGGGGACCCCGGAGGAAGGCATGGAAGCGACACCGGAAATCGACCCGCGGCTGCTCGAGATCCTGGTCTGTCCGCTGACGAAGGCGCCGTTGCGCTACGACCGCGAAGCCCAGGAGCTGATCAGCGAGGAGGCCGGGCTCGCCTATCCGATCCGCGACGGCATCCCGATCATGCTGGTCGACGAGGCCCGCAAGCTGCGCGACGACGAGATGCCGGCCAAACCCTCGCCGCCGCCTTGAGGGAGCTCTTGTGATCGCCGGCGGGAAGACGCGCTGGCCGGTCGAGCTGCGCCTCAAAAAGGCAGAAAAGCTGCTCGAGGTCACCTTCGACGACGGCACCCGATTTCGTCTTCCGGCCGAGTACCTGCGGGTCGAGAGCCCGTCGGCCGAGGTGCAGGGGCATGGCCCCGGGCAAAAGACACTGGTCGCCGGCCGCGCGCATGTCGGGATCATCGGGCTGGAGCCGGTCGGCAACTACGCGGTGCGCATCACCTTCGACGATTTGCACTCGACCGGGATCTATTCCTGGGCCTATCTCTACGAACTCGGCGTCGAGTACCAGAAGCGCTGGCGCGCCTATCTCGACGGCCTGGCGGCGAACGGCCTCAGCCGCGAGCCCGCGCGGTAAACCAGCCGGCTCCCTGATGCTTCCCTGTTAGGCGGATTTGCTTCCCTGTTCGGCCGATTTAATTCCCTGTTCGCCCGCGTAGGGAATTGGTCTAGCAAGCCTTTGATGTGCAAGCCGTCGCAGGCGACGATTTGCTCGATTTCGGGCGTGAAATCGAGGGTTTCCCGGTATTTTCCCGTCGAGCAGGGAAGCGGAACCGGCCAAATCGCACCGGTGCCGATCATCGCGCGGGGTCGGCAACCTCGACCAGTGCTATCCGGTTTCGCCGGACCGTCAACGCCAGCCGGCCGTGCTTCAGCGCAAGCGCGTCTTTGCCAAAGATCTCATGGCGCCACCCGGAAAGAGCGGGGACAGAGGCCTTGTCGTCCGCAGCAATCGCTTCGAGATCCTCAGCCGTGGCCACCAGCTTTTGCGCTACCTGATGCTCTTCACACCTTTGCTTTAGTAGGACACGCAACAGTTCGATCAGCGGACCGAGCCCGGGTGGGGTATCGGCTCTGGACGGCGCGGGGGGCTCCAGCGCCTTTGAACTGGCGAGCCCCCGTTGCACCGCCTCCAGGATCTCATTGCCCAGCTTGCCTTCGGCGACCCCTTTGGTGAGGCTGCGCGATCTTGCCAGCGCTTCTATCGTCTTGGGGGCATGGGCGGCGATCTCGAGCACCGCCTCGTCCCTGATGATGCGGCCACGAGGCAGGTTGCGTTGCCGAGCCGCCGTTTCCCGCCACGCCGCCACCTCGCGCAGCATGCCGAAGAAGCGCGGATCGACCCGGCCGCGCAGGCGAAATCGACGCCAAGCCTCGCTCGGATCATTCCGGTATGTCGCGGCATCGGTGAGCCCCGCCATCTCCTCTGCGAACCAGCCGGCCCGGCCGTTTGACGCCAGCTGTTGTTGCAGCCTTTCATAGACCGTGCGCAGATGAACCACATCGGCCAGCGCATAACGGATCTGCCGCTCGGTGAGCGGTCGATGCGACCAATCGGTAAAGCGAGAGGATTTGTCGAGCGAGGCCTGGGCGAGCTTTCCGACGAGCGTCTCGTAGCTCGCGGCGTCGCCAAACCCGCAAACCATCGCAGCGACCTGGGTGTCGAACAGCGGTGTCGGGACCCTGCCCGAGAGGTTGAAGAAGATCTCGACGTCCTGGCGTGCAGCGTGGAACACCTTGAGAATGCTTTCGTTTGTCATCAAGGCGAGCAGCGGTTTCAGATCGATCCCGGGAGAGAGCGCATCGATCGCCGCTGCTTCTGCGGGACCCGCTACCTGCACGAGGCACAGGATCGGCCAATAGGTGCGCTCGCGCATGAACTCGGTATCGACGGCGACAAAGCTCGCGCCTCTTTGCTCGGCGCAAAAGCGGACCAGCGTCGCGGTATCGGTGATGACCGTCATTAATTGCGTTGTATATCGAAGCCTGGGGGCCGCAACCACCCTTGTCCTTTGGCCGGCTCGCGCCTTGACAAGCGCAGCTCTTCCATGCCGTGTTCCTTCTTTTGAATGTGGTCTCGGATCCTTTCCCGGTGCACGCTTATCGGACACATACTTGCGGAGCGCTCAGCCTTCCTGATGCGGGTGGGCCGGCCCGGTTATCGGGGTGGGTGCATCGCAAACGCGACCACGGCCAACTCCTCTTTATCGATTTGCGGGATCACTACGGCATTACCCAGTGCGTGATCGATGTGTCCTCACCGTTGTTCCCCGCCGTCGACGCGCTGCGGTTAGAAAGCGTGGTGACCATCACCGGACAGGTCGCCGCGCGGTCCCCCGACACGATCAACCCCAAGCTCGATACCGGCGAGGTGGAGTTGATCATCGCCGAGCTCGAGGTCCGGTCGGCAGCAGAGTCGCTACCCTTCCCGGTCAACAGCGAGGCCGAATACCCTGAGGACATGCGCCTTGCCTACCGCTTTCTCGATTTGCGGCGCGAGCGGATGCACGCCAATGTCATGCTGCGGTCGAATGTCATCGCCTCGATACGGCGGCGCATGATCGAGCAAGGTTTTGCCGAGTTCCAGACACCGATCCTGACCGCCAGCTCGCCCGAGGGCGCGCGCGATTTTTTGGTGCCGAGCCGGCTTCACCCCGGTGAGTTCTATGCCTTGCCGCAGTCGCCGCAGCAATTCAAGCAGCTGCTGATGGTGGCCGGGTTCGACCGCTATTTTCAGATCGCGCCGTGCTTTCGCGACGAAGCGGGCCGCGCCGACCGCTCGCCGGGCGAGCATTATCAGCTCGATGTCGAGATGTCGTTCGTCACCGAGGAGGACGTCTTTGCGGCGATCGGGCCGGTGCTGCACGGTATCTTCGAGGAATTCGGCGGCGGTCGGCCGGTGACCCCGCTGCCCTTTCCGGAGATTACCTATGCCGACGCGATACAGCGCTACGGCACCGACAAGCCCGATTTGCGCAATCCGATCGTCATGAGCGACGTCACCTCGGACTTCAGAGGGTCCGGGTTCAGGGTGTTCGCCGACCTCATTGATGGTGATCCGACCAAGGTCCGAGTGTGGGCGATTCCGGCGCCGACCGGAGGAAGCAGAGCCTTTTGCGATCAGATGAATTCCTGGGCTCAATCGGAAGGGCAGCCGGGGCTCGGATACATAATCTTCCGCGACGGTGATGGCGCCGGTCCAATCGCGCGAAGCCTCGGGTCGGCGGTGACTGCCAATCTGCGCGCCAAGTTGGGGCTCGATGACGGCGATGCTGTCTTTTTCGTGTGCGGCGCGCCAAAGAGCTTTGTGTCGTTTGCAAGCGACGCGCGCCTCAAGATCGGACGCGAGCTCGGCCTCACCAAGGAGGGGGTCTTCGAGTTCTGCTGGATTACCGATTTCCCGATGTACGAGCTCGACGAAGAGACCGGGCAAATCGACTTCAGCCACAACCCGTTTTCGATGCCGCAAGGCGAGCTAGAGGCGTTAGAGGGGTTGGACCCGCTCGAGATCGTCGCCCACCAGTACGACATCGTTTGCAACGGGGTGGAGCTGGCCTCGGGGGCGATCCGCAACCATCGCCCGGACATAATGTACAAGGCCTTCGCCATCCGCGGCTACTCTGCGGAGGAGGTGCAGTCACGCTTCGGCGGGATGCTCAACGCGTTCAAATACGGGGCCCCGCCACATGGTGGGATGGCCCCAGGTATCGACCGCATCGTCATGCTGTTGGCGGATACGCCGAACATTCGCGAGGTTGTCGCCTTCCCGATGAACCAGCAGGCACGGGATCTCTTGATGCAGGCCCCGGCACCAGTTTCGCTGGAACGGCTGAGGGAGCTCCACATCAGACCCGATCTGCCGGCCAGAAGCGCCAATCGCTGAGCCCAGGGCCGTGCGTCTTTGGGGTTTGATCAAGAATTTCCAACCGAGGCGAGGTAGAGTTTGCGCGGGGATCGTCACGAACGAGATTTGCCTATTATGTGCGGGCCGGTATCGCGAGCTTCTCTCTGGCGGTACCGACCCGGGAGGGTTGTGTTCATGATCAAGCGGCCCATCGCATCATTTGTCCTTGTGACGGTGCTTGTGGCAGTGGCGACGACAGCAGCTGGTGGTGCCGAGATCGCGCCGCACCGGGCGCTCTATTCGATGACTTTGGGTGCTGCCCGAAACGATTCGGGCGTGGTCGATGCGCGGGGCACGATGGACTATGAATGGGGCGAGACATGCGACGGCTGGACCATCGAGCAGCGTTATCGACTGAAGATGCGTTACGGCGAGACGCCCGATGTGGACATCGTATCGAGCTTTGTCACTTGGGAGTCGAAAGACGGGCTGCGCTACCGCTTTAACCAAAAGCAGACTCGAAACGGAGAACTCGATCAGGACATCCACGGTGAGGCGAAGCTGGATGCTCCAGGAAGGGGCGGCGTCGCCGAGTTCACAAAGCCCAAACCGCAGACCCTAAAGCTCGATTCCGGCGTTTTGTTTCCCAGCGCGCATACGATCTTGCTGATCGACAAGGCCCATGAGGGGGAGAACTTTCTCTCGCGCCAGGTGTTCGACGGAGCCACCGATGAGAATGCGGTTCAGGTTTCAGCGGCGATCGGGGTCAAGATCACCGCCGATCCCGCAGCGGTAAACCTCAGCCCCTTGTTGCAACGGCCCGGCTGGCGCGTCCGGCTTGCCTTCTTCCCGGTGGATGCGAGCGTTGAAAAACCGGACTACGAGCTCGGCATGCGTCTTCTGGATAACGGAGTTTCGCAGGACATGCTGATCGACTACGGCGAGTACTCGATCCGCGCAAAGCTGGACGATATCGAGCCGCTAGCTAAACCAAACTGCTGACCGCTTTCTCAACTGCTCATCCGGTCATCTTCATTCCCTGTGCCGAAATGTCGTAGGGGTCTTGCTGGTGGCCGGCAGGCCGCGGCCGAGTCGTACGGATTGATCGCCGAGCCTGGCGGGAATTTGAATTCATCGAGTACTCAAGCCGCCGAAGTCGGTCGAATTCGCGGTTGAACAGGGTCGGCGGGTTGGCTGCGAGGTCCTCGACGAGGGCGGCGGTCCCGACTCCGATCAGCCGAGACCGGGTGACGCCGTCGGCCTCGCCGGAGAGCAGGGCAGCCGCGGTGCGGAACAAGGTATCGGCCAACTGGGTCGGGTCGGCTAGATGTCGGGAACGCGTGCGCACGCGAAAATCCGCGGTCTTGAGCTTCAAGGTGATCGTCCGGCCGGCGAGCGATGCCTGCTTCAAGCGCGCCGAGACCGTTGGCACGGCGGCCACAGGGCATGCGCCAACGCCGCCGCACCGGCTTCGTCTTGAGGCGGGGTAGTTTCCGCTGAGATCGAGTGCGCCGGCACGCGCATCGATGCGGCGCTCGTTCTCGCGGCGTGCGGCCCGGGCGGTATGCGCGCCGATCCGGCCATAGCGGGCCGCGAGTTCGCGCCCCCGAGCATGGCAAGCTGGCCGATTACGGCGATGCCGTCGCCACGATGGCGAGCATGTCTTCGACTCGGCGGGCAAGTGCGGCGAGGAGCTGGGACGGGCGGGCGACGTGCAGGGCGATATTTCGCCATGTCCGGCCGCATCACCACGGCATCCGGGCAAGCCGCCAGCGCCTTAAACATCGGCATCGCCGAGCGCACGCCATAGAGCCGCGCCACATAGCAGCAGGCGAGCACGACACCGCGTGCGCCGCCTCCGATGATGACCGGTCGACCGGCGAGGTCGGGCCTGTCGCGCTTCTCGACCATGCCGTAAAAGGCGTCGCAATCGGCGTGGACAATCAAGAGCGTGTGAAGCGCAGTATGGTGGATTTGGCGCGGCGAGCCGCACGCGTCGCACCGCTCGCGCCGGATCGCCGAGGTTGCGAGCGCGTCGCAATTGCGGCACAGCGTGGTCACGCTTCCTCCTCCGGGCGCCACAGCCAAGCGGCGCCCCGCACTCCGCTCGAATCGCCATGAGCGGGGGGAAGAAGGCGTGTTACGACGTGATCCGAAAAGATGTACTGCGTCCACAAGAGGGGAACTCGCTCGTACAGCCTTGAAATGCCGGAAAGCCCGCCCCCCAGCACGATCATATCGGGATCGATCAGGTTGATCACCGCCGCCAGCCCGCGGGCGAGCCGGTGCATGTAGCGATCGAGGGTCGCGCTGCATTGCGCGTCTCCGCGCTCGGCAAACTCGGCAATCTCAAGCGCGGTCAGGCTTCTCCTATCCTGGCGACGATGATCCGCTGCAAGCGCCGGCCCGGAAAGAAAGGTCTCGATACAGCCCGAGCGACCGCAATAACAAGGCGGTCCCGGAAGCTCGTCCGGTACCGGCCAGGGTAGCGGGTTGTGGCCCCATTCTCCGGCAATCGCGTTGGCGCCGAGGAGGATCCGTCCTCCTAGGGCGATCCCCCCTCCGACCCCGGTGCCGAGAATGACGCCGAAGACGGTTTCCAGGCCTATCGCGGCGCCATCGGTCGCTTCTGACAAGACAAAGCAATTGGCGTCGTTGGCCAGGCGCGTTGGCCGCCCAAGCGCTATCTCGAGATCCCGCTGCAGTGGGCGACCGATCAGCCAAGTGGAGTTGGCGTTCTTCACCAATCCGGTGATCGGGGAAATCGTCCCGGGCATACCGATCCCGATGGGCGCCTTTTCGCCGATCTGCAGTTCGATCACCCCGACGAGAGCGGTGATCGCTTCTATCGTCGCGCGATAATTTCCTGTGGGCGTCGCGACCCGCCGGCGGACGCGAACCGCGCCAAGGCGGTCGACGGCGGCCGCTTCGATCTTTGTGCCGCCAAGATCGATGCCGATGCGGAATCGGGCTGCCATCGGCTCTGCACCTTTATTGGGGCTAGGCAGGAGGGCGGTTACGGATTGTTAAGCTCGATCCTTTACAACCCGCGAGCGTAGCCACGGCGGAAAGTCGGTCACCGGGATTGCGATCGACCCTTCCGCTGACATTTCAGCACTTTTCTCGAGGCCGGCGAAGCATGACACTCGAAGTGCCGAAATCCAACGAGAACGACAATCCGCCGACGCGGAAGAAGGTCTTGATCGTCGAGGACAACGACCTCAATATGAAGCTCTTCAATGATCTCCTCGTGGCACACGGGTATGGTACGCTGCAGACCAGGGACGGCATCGAAGCGCTTGCGCTCGCCCGACAGCATCATCCCGATCTGATTTTGATGGATATTCAACTTCCCGAAGTATCCGGGCTTCAAGTGACCCAATGGATCAAAAAGGACGACGATCTGCGCATGATCCCGATCATCGCGGTGACTGCTTTCGCGATGAAGGGTGATGAGGAGAAGATCCGCGACGGCGGCTGCGAAGCCTACATCGCAAAACCGATTTCGGTAGCAAGCTTTCTGAGAACTGTCGAGCGTTTCCTCTCCTGACGCGAGCGCTTTTCCCACCCTGGTGCGTGCGAACAGCTCATGTCTGCCCGAGTGTTGGTTGTCGATGATGTCGAGGCAAACGTAAAGCTGCTAGAAGCCAAGCTTTCGAGCGAATATTTCGACGTCCTATCGGCATATAACGGACGTACCGCCTTGCAGATTGCCGACAGCGAACTGCCGGACGTGATTCTCCTCGATGTGATGATGCCGCGCATGGATGGGTTCGAGGTTTGCCGCCGGTTGAAGGCCAATCCGCGGACCGCCGACGTTCCCGTAGTCATGGTGACTGCTTTGTCGGACGTCGCCAATCGCCTTCGCGGTCTCGAGGTTGGTGCCGATGATTTCCTGACCAAGCCGGTGAACGACATCGCCCTTTTCGCGCGCGTGCGCTCTTTGGCGCGGCTGAAGCGGATGATGGAAGAATGGCGTTTGCGGGAAGAGATTTGCGGCCGGTTCGCCGGCCGCGACATCGCCGCCGCCGAGGATGCCGGGCCCGCAATGATCCTGATCGTCGAAGAGGATCGCTTCGCTGCGGCACAAATGGCCGAGACCTTGCGTTCGGTAGGGCACTCGGTAACCTGTGCTGCCGGCGGCGCCGACGCTCAAACGTTACTAGACGGCGACACCGAGCTGATCATCGTCAGCTTGTCGATGCCGAGCTGCGACCCGTTGCGGCTCGTCTCGCGGTGCCGGGCGAACGAGACCTTCCGCCAGCTTCCGATCCTGCTGATCGCAGAGGATATCGACCTGATCCGTGTCGCCAAAGGCCTCGTCGATCTCGGCGCCAACGACTATCTCATTCGGCCAGTGGACCGGAATGAGTTGCTGGCGCGTACGGGTACTCAGATCCGCCGCAAGAGACTGCAGGACCGGCTGCAACAGAACTATCAGCGCGGTCTGTCGCTCGCGCTCACCGACCCGCTGACCAGCCTTTACATTCGTCGCTATGGAGAAGCTCATCTCGACGAGCTGATGGAGCGGGTCAATCAGGATGTCACGAGCGCGGCTGTGTTGCTGTTCGACGTCGACCATTTCAAGCAGGTCAACGATACCCACGGCCATGATGCTGGGGATGATGTGCTGCGGGAACTGGCCGCACGGACGATCAAGAGTGTTCGCAGCGTTGATCTCGCCGTGCGATGGGGTGGAGAGGAATTTCTCGTGGTGATGCCCGAGACCGATCTCGCCAATGCGGCTGCCGTCGCCGAGCGGCTCCGCGCTGCGGTCGCCAAGGACTCATTTACCGTGAGATCGAGCGGCGAAAAGTTGGCGGTTACGATCAGTGTCGGGGTGGCTGCGGCTATCGCGGGCGGCGATCACAGCGATCGGCTATTGAAGCGCGCCGATGACGCTCTCTACTGCGCCAAGTCAGCCGGGCGGAACCGTGTGGTCATTCGCTCGGCCGACATATGACCGGTTGCGACGGCGATCAGCGAGTGACGGTTCGGAAGCCGTAGCCGGATCCACACCCCCGCGGTCATTTTATCTTGGCTTCTTTGAATACGACGTGTTTGCGGGCGATCGGATCGAATTTTTTGAGTTCGAGTTTACCGGTTTTGGTCCGCGGATTCTTTCTCGTAACATAGTAGAAGCCCGTGTCGGCGCTGCTGACCAGCTTGATCAGGACAGTGTTCGTCTTGGCCATGGACCAGGCTCTCGGATTTAGGGGTGCCGTGGTCCAGACAATAGCGATCCGCCGGCTCCTGTCAAGGCGGGCTTGGCCGGCGCAGTCGTCGCCGTAACCGGGGCTGCGGCCAGGGTCGGAGCCGCTGAGAGGGCTTGCACCGCCTGACTGAAGAGCGTCGGATCCGCAAGAAGGCGCTTAGCAACTTTGATGTCGATCTCATGGTCGCCCTGCCGCGCCGGGCAAGAGCGGCGCAGCTGAGACCAGGCGCCTTCATCGAGCGATGCTCGTGGGCGAGGCGACGGCGATGCGACCGCGTTCGTCCGCTGCAATGCAATCTGGACGGAATTGTCGTCATCGCCGAGATCGCTCGTGCACAGGGTCGGAATGACACCGTGTTCGTGCAGGAAATATCCCGACGGGGTGACTAACTGGGCCCACGTCAGCGTCAGTTCGCCGTCGTTGGGCAGGCGCAGAACGGTTTGGACAGTGCCCTTTCCATAAGAGGCGCTACCGACGATGACCGCGCGCCCGACATCCTGGAGGGCCGCGGCGACGATTTCGGAAGACGACGCTGAACCACCATTAATCAGCACGACGATCGGTATTTGGGGGGCCACGCTGTCGCCGGATGCCTCAAAGAACTGGCGGCTCGCAGGGTGGCGGCCCACCGTCGCGACGATCGGGCCCTTGGGAATAAAGACATCCGACAGGCTGACGGCCTGATCGAGCAGTCCGCCGGGGTTGCCTCGAAGATCGAGGACGATGCCACGCAGCCGCTGACCAATCTCGCGCTCCAATCGCCCGAGGTCCTCAACAATTTGCTGTGTTGTGTTCTGGTTGAAGCTCGCGACATGAAAAACGGCGACGCCGCCGTCCCGCGACATTGTCACGGTGGGGAGGATGACTAGCGCCCGCTGAAGACGAAAGCTGCGCTTTTGGCCCGGATTAGGACGATAAACGGTGACCTCTACCTGGCTGAAGATCGGACCGCGAAGAGCGTGAACCACATCGCTTTGCGAGCGGCCAGCCGTTGCCACGCCGTCGACCGCGACGAGCTGGTCGTCCGGCCGAATGCCGCCGAGTTCGGCGGGCCCACCCGACGTCACCTGGGTGATCCGGAACTCTTCACCGGAAAGCTCGAGGGTTATGCCGATCCCACCAAACCCGTCGCGAATGGCGCGTTGATCGCGAGCGGTTTCGGGCGCAGCGTAACGCGAGAAGCGGTCGAGCGAGCCGGTGATCCCATCGAACAGGGCCTTGTCGACCTGGTCTTCCGAAAGCGCGGCGACGATCGGCGACACCTCCTTGGCATTAGCGGCAAGGCGGCCCATCAAAGCGCCCCAAGCATGAGGCTCGTCATCGGCTGGCATCGGGTAGACGGCCACCTCCCGGCCGCCGTAACTCAGTATGACCTGCGTTTTGCTTTCCGCGCCGGCGCCCTCAGTAACGGAGAACTTATCGTCCAGCCGGGAGAAGCGTGAGGCGCCGGCGAGAATCAGCTTTCGGCTCGACACGGGCGCAATGTAGAGGTCGGTGATCTCGTCGAGGCCGCGTGCGAACAATCGCGCGGTCGGATCGTTGGGCAGCGACTGGTGCTCGGCACAGGCGGCGAACACGACGACAAAGGCGAAGCTGCTCGCCCGCGCGAGCACGGTTGCCGGACGCAACGACAACGGCATCGACTCCAGAAGAGGAAACCCCGCGGACTCCCCCCGCCGCAACGAGCCCAGCGATCCACCAGTTCCGCGGTACTTTCGCTTGGCTCTAACCCACACAGTAGATCGGCGGCGTGCGGTAATCAATGGTGCCGCCGGGGCAGGTCGCGCGCAGGTATCCGACCCACACCCGCGCGCTTCTCGGTCGCGCCGCGAGAGATCGTGATCGGCCCATCCTCTTCGAACCGAAAGACGATGCGGCCGCCGATTGCGTCCGCTTCGACGAGCCGGACCGACATTTCGTCTCCGATCCGGAAGACCCGACCGGATCGCCGCCCGATCAATCGCTGCGCTCTCTCGTCGCAATCATAATAGTCGCCGGGCAGGGTCGATATCGGGACAAGCCCATTGGCTCCATTCTCTGCCGAGGTGACGAAAAGCCCGAAGGCGGCTACGCCGCTGATGCGGCCGGCGAAAATGCTGCCGATCGATCGGGCAAGGATAATCGCACGGTAGCGCTCGAGCGCGGCGCGTTCGGCGGCCGCGGCCCGGCGTTCGGCCGCCGAGATATGTTCCGCTACGGCCGCCAGCTCCTCACGATCCGCGTCGGACGGCGGAGCGCGCGAGCCCGGGTCGCGCTTGTCGGCGTAGGTGCCGGCAGTCAGCGCTCGATGGACCATAAGATCGGCATAGCGCCGGATCGGCGACGTGAAATGGCAATAGCGGCGCAGAGCCAGCCCGAAATGACCAATATTATTGGCGCTGTAGGCGGCTTGTGCCTGGCAGCGGAGGACCAGTTCGTTGACGATGGTCGCCGCCGGTGTCGCCGCTGCACGCCGCAAGATCCTGTTAAACAGCTCTGGCTTCAGCGCTTGCCCTTTTGCGAGGCTGAGACCGGGGATGCCGATCTCGTCGAGGATTACACGCAGCTCATCCAGCTTTTCCGGGTCGGGCGCGTCATGAACACGGTACATGCAAGATCGCCGTTGCGTCTCGAGTTCCTCTGCAGCGGCGACGTTCGCCAGGATCATAAACTCCTCGATCAGCCGATGGCTGTCGAGCCGGACCGCGCGGGCTATCGCGACAGGCTGCTTTTCGGCGTCGAGCACGACCTGAACCTCGTCGATGTCGAGCTCCAGGGTGCCGCGGTTCGCCCGCGCCGCGGCAAGCGCAGCGAACGCGCCGAAGAGCGCCCCCAATCCTTCCTGCGGCGAAGATAACCCGCCTTCGCTACGGCCTTCCCGCGCAGCCTGGGCTTGCTCATAGGTCAGCCGCGCTGCCGAGCGCATCAGCCCACGTTCAAACCGATGTCGCCGTTTGCGGCCGGCGGCGTCAATCCATAGATGGACGGCGAGGCAGGCGCGATCGACACCCGGCTTCAGTGAGCAAAGATCGTTCGACAATGCTTCGGGAAGCATCGGGACTACACGGTCGGGAAAGTAGACCGAGTTACCGCGTCGCCTGGCTTCGCGGTCGAGCGCGGTGCCGGGGCGTACGTACCAAGCGACATCGGCGATCGCCACGACGATATGCCAGCCACCGCGATTCTCCGGGTCGGGGTCCGGCTCGGCCCATACCGCGTCGTCAAAGTCACGAGCATTGGTGCCGTCGATCGTGACTAGCGCGATGTCGCGTAAATCGCTCCGGCCCGCCGAACTCGCGGGAAGGGCCGCCTCGGCCTCGGCAGTCGCAGCAATCGGGAATTCGGTCGGGATCTCATAACTCGCGATGGCGAGGAGACTAACCGCACCGGGGTCCGAGGAGCGTCCGAGCCGTTCGACGATGCGAGCGCGCGGGAAGCCGGACCTCCCAGTCGGGAGTTGCTCGACCTTCACCAGTTCACGGTCGTCGGCCTCACCGACATCGCGTTCCGCCACCCGGTATTCGTTGCGGTTGCGGCGGTCGGCCGGCACCACCTTCCCCCCCTCGCGGCCGCGGTAAAACACACCTACGATCGGTGCACTGGCCAGATCGAGCGCCCGGACGGTCCGAGCCCCGATCTCGCCGGTCTCGCGCAGCAGGTCACGCAACGCCTCGCGGCCGCGCTGGTCGGTCCGCGGGCTTCGCTTAGCCATCTAGCCCGGCGACGCCTTCGCTCGAGATCGCGGTTTCCTCGGGCTCGCCTTCTCTGCACCGCCGGCCGACTTTGCGGCCCTTCGCGGCTTCACTGGTGCTGCAGCAGACTTCCCGGGCTTGCGCTGCCGGCGCTTACCCTTCTGGCGCTGCACGGCGAGCAGCGACACTGCCTGGTCGAGTGAGAAAGTGTCCGGATCGGCGGTTCTCGGCAACGATGCTAAGACACCGTCATGGCTGACATAGGGGCCGTAACGCCCGGCGTATACAACGACGGTACCGCCTTCGGGATGCTCGCCGAGCTCACGCAGCAGCCGCGGCCCCGACCGTCGCTGCGCCGCCGGTTCGGCGAGCAGGACGACGGCCCGGTTCACGCCGATGGTCAGCACGTCATCATCGGCAGCGAGCGACTTGAAGGTCGCCCCATGCTTGATGTACGGACCGAAGCGGCCGATTCCCGCAACGATCGTCTCGCCTGTCTCGGGATGCCGCCCGAGCTCGCGCGGCAGGGCGAGCAGTCGCAGAGCAGTGTCGAGATCGATATCGGCGGGTTTCATCGATCGCGGCAGGGCAACCCGCTTCGGCTTGAGCGCGCCATTGTCCGCGCCGAGCTGGACATAGTGCCCGTACGGGCCTTTCTTGAGAGTGATCGCCAGGCCACTCGCCGGATCGTCTCCGAGCAGCGCGTCTGCGGCCGCACTCCCCTCGCCGTCTCCTTCGAGCGCGAACGGCCGCGTGTATCGGCAATTCGGATAATCGGAGCAGCCGATGAAAGCGCCGAATTTGCCGAGCTTGATGCTGAGCCTGCCAGAGCCACAGAGCGGGCAAACGCGCGGATCGCGCCCGGAGCCGTCATCCGGGAAAAAATGGCGCCCTAGCTCTGCATCGAGCGCGGCCAGCACCTGACTAATCGTCAGCTCCTTGGTGCCGTCGACCGCGGCAGAGAAATCGCGCCAGAAATTGCGCAGCACCTCTTTCCAGTCGGTGCGGCCGTCGGACACGTCGTCGAGCTGGTTCTCGAGATCGGCGGTGAAGCCATACTCGACGTAGCGCTCGAAAAAGCTGGTCAGGAAGGCGGTGACGAGCCGCCCGCGGTCTTCCGGAACGAAGCGCCGTTGCTCGAGCCGGACGTAGGCGCGATCCTGCAGGACCTGCAGGATCGACGCATAAGTCGAAGGACGGCCGATGCCGAGCTCTTCGAGCTTCTTGACGAGACTCGCCTCGGTGTAGCGCGGCGGCGGCTGTGTGAAGTGCTGCTTCGGCTCGACCGCGCCGCGTGCGAGCCGCTCGCCCCGCCGCATCGACGGTAGCCGACCGCCTTCGCCTTCCGCCTCGGCAGCGTCGTCGCGGTCCTCCTGGTAGAGTGCGAGAAACCCGTCGAAGATCACCACCGAGCCGTTCGCCCGCAGGCGCAGGTGGCCCGTCGGATCGGTGATGTCGACGGTGACCTGCTCCAGCAGCGCCGACGCCATCTGGCTGGCGACCGTCCGTTTCCATATCAGCTCGTAGAGCCGGCGCTGATCGCGGTCGAGATGGGCGGCGATATCTTCGGGTTTGCGATCGACGTCGGTCGGTCGGATCGCCTCGTGCGCCTCCTGGGCGTTCTTGGCGGGGCTGCGGTAGACCCGCGGCTCGCCCGGGACGTATCGCGGACCGAATTCGCCGCCGATCAGGCGGCGCGCGGCAACGATCGCCTCGCCGGAGATCGCGACACCATCGGTCCGCATATAGGTGATCAGCCCGACCGTCTCGCCGGCGAGATCGACGCCTTCGTAGAGCCGCTGGGCGATCTGCATCGTACGGCTGGCTGACAAGCCGAGCTTGCGCGATGCCTCCTGCTGCAAGGTCGAGGTGGTGAACGGCGGAAACGGGTTGCGGCGAACCTGCCGGCTGTCGATTTCGGCGACGGCGAATCCCGGCGCGCGCAGGATCGCCTCGGCCGCGGCGCGCGCCTTGGCCTCGGTATCGAGATCGAAGCGGTCGAGCCGCTTGCCGTCGAGATGGGTCAACCGCGCGGTGAAGGTCTGTCCCGCCTCGGTCCGGAACTCGACCTCGATCGTCCAGTATTCACGCGACTTGAAGGCCTCGATCTCGGCTTCCCGCTCGCAGATCAGACGCAGTGCGACGGATTGGACGCGGCCGGCAGAGCGGCTGCCCGGAAGTTTGCGCCACAGCACCGGCGACAATGTGAAACCGACGAGGTAATCGAGCGCCCGGCGGGCTAGATAGGCCTCGACGAGCTCGCGGTCGATCTCGCGCGGCCGACGAAACGCCTCGAGCACGGCGTTTTTTGTCACCTCGTTAAGACGACCCTCTTGACGTCGAGATGCTTCAGCGCCCGGCGCGTTTTCAACACCTCGTTTACGTGCCAGGAGATCGCCTCCCCCTCGCGGTCGGGGTCGGTAGCGAGGAAGAGCCCGTCGGCGCCGCGCATCGCCTGAACGATTGTCCTGACGTGTTTTTCGGACTTACCGTCGACCTCCCACGACATCGCGAAGTCCGAGTCCGGAAGCACCGAGCCATCCTTGGCCGGGAGATCGCGGACATGGCCGTAGCTCGCGACGACCTTGTAGTCGCTCCCGAGATACTTGTTGATGGTTTTTGCCTTCGCGGGCGATTCGACGACGACGACTTTCATGAATCCATTCGACCGGGGCACCAGAGCGCGGAGATCCTTAGCTCATCCTCTCGTCGTCATGCCCGGGTTGGACCCGGGCATCCACGCATCCCAGGACGCGGACAGGAGGCATGGATTGCCGGGTCGAGCCCGGCAATGACGGCTTTCTGGGTTTGCACGTCATTTGAAAAGGCAATGAAATTCTACTCTCAACTCAACGAGACGAGGTTGCCGGGGTGACGCTCGACCCGGCCGGCGAGTTCCAATTCGAGCAGGAGGGTGGCGACGACGGCGGCTGACATCTGGCATTGGCGCACCAGTTCGTCAACCGCGACCGGTGTGGGCCCCAATCTTTCAAGGATCAATTCGAGCCCGGCCGCATCCTCCGCGGGTACGGCAATACCGGGCGGCGGCCGGTGCGGGGCGGTCGGGATCGCAATCGATGGGACCGGGCGAAGCGGCTCTATGCCGCCCAGTTGCGGTCCGAGCGGCGATAGCACGTCCTCGGCGTTCTCGGTCACGGTCGCGCCGTGCCGCAGGAGATCGTTGCAGCCCCGCGAGCGCGGATCGAGCGGCGAGCCCGGTACCGCAAAGACCTCGCGCCCTTGCTCGAGCGCGAATCGAGCGGTGATCAGTGAGCCCGAGCGTGCCGCCGCCTCGACGACGACGACCCCGAGCGCCATTCCGGAAATGATCCTGTTGCGGCGCGGGAAATGGCGTGCCTGGGGTTCGGTTCCGAGCGGCAGTTCGGCGACGATCGCACCCTGGCAAACCAAGGCGTCGTAGAGCCCTCGGTTCTCCGCGGGATAGACGACGTCAGCGCCACCGGCAACGACGGCGATGCTGCCCGTTTCGAGACCACCCAAATGCGCTGCAGCGTCGATCCCGCGGGCAAGACCAGAGATCACGACGAGCCCGCCGCGCCCGAGCTCTGCGGCGAGGTCGCGCGCGAGGCGTCGGCCGTTCGCCGAGGCGTTGCGCGCGCCGACCACAGCGATCATCGGCCGCTGCAGCAATTGGGCTTCACCGAGCACGGTCAGGATCGGCGGCGCATCCTCAATCGCGGCGAGCGCGCTCGGATAACCGGGCTCGCCCCAGCAGACGAGCCGCGCCCCGGCGCGGTGCAGTGCTGCGAGCTCGGCCTCGGCCGCGGCGCGAGTTACTGCGGTGACGGTCTTGGCGCGCTCGCCGCGGCGGGCGAGACGCGGCAGCACGTCGAGTGCGGCTCGCGCCGAACCGAAGCGGCGCAGCATCGCATAAAAGCTGATCGGGCCGATCGTCTCGGTGCGGCACAGCCGCAGCCAGTCGAGGCGCTCCTGCGGATCGAGTTCGCGCGCGGCCAGGGCTTTTCTCAGCCTTTGGTGAGCGATATCCGGCTCTCGGTGCCCGCGATCAGGCGCCGAATGTTGGCATGGTGGCGCAGGATGATTAACAGGGCGATACCGGCGATCACCGCCGCGGCGGCACCGTCGGCGACGAAGGAGGCGATCGCCGCGGCGGTGACGGCGCCGACGAGGGCGGCGAGCGAGGAATAGCGGAGCACGAGCGCGGTGGCGAGCCAGACGAGCGCAGCCGCGAGCGCCACCGGCCAGGCGAGTGCGATCAGGACGCCGAGTGCCGTCGCCACGGCCTTGCCGCCGCGAAACCCGAGCCAGACCGGAAACATGTGGCCGATGATCACGCAGGCAGCGGCGACGAGCGCGGCCTCCTCCCCCCACGTTTCGCCGATGATCACGGCCGCCCAGCCTTTGGCCAGGTCGAGCAGCAGGGTCAGCGCCGCGGCAGCCTTGCTGCCGGTGCGCAGCACGTTGGTGGCGCCGATATTCCCCGACCCGATGCGGCGGATGTCGCCGTAGCCGGCGAGCCGGGTCAGCAACAGGCCGAACGGGATCGAGCCGAAGAGATAGCCGATGACGCCCGTGGCAAGCAGGGTCAACACGAGTGACTCGACCCCCTCAGTTTCCCTGCCATACGGGAAAAACGCGGGAAAAAATTTGAGCCCAAACTAAATAGCTCTTTCTGATCAATCACTTGGAGGACAATTGGGGCGCCGGTTGGACGCTCCGGCAGGGTATCTTTTACCCTGCCAAGGACGCCGGCAGGGAAGCGGCTCTTGCGTCAACCCGGGTGCCCGAAGATGGTTCGGCCGTCGACGATCGTCAACTGCACCCGGCCGCGGACCGCGCGGTCGTCGAACGGCGCGTTTTTCGATTTCGAGAGAAAATCGTCGGGGCAGATCTGCCAGGGCTGATCGGGGTCGAACAGCACGAGGTCAGCCGGCGCGCCGGCGGCGAGGCGGCCGACCGGCAGGCGCAGGATCCGCGCCGGGCTGCGGGTCACCAGCCGCACCAGATCGAGCAGACCGAGATGTCGGTTGTGATAGAGCTCGAGCGACAGCGGCAGCAAAGTCTCGAGCCCGACGATACCGTAAGCCGCCGAGCTGAACGGAAGGCGCTTGGAATCCTGATCCCACGGTGCATGGTCGCTGGCGATCGCGTCGATCGTTCCGTCGCACAGCCCCTCGATCACCGCCCGCCGGTCCCATTCACTGCGCAATGGCGGGGAAAGCTTGGCAAAGGTCCGGTAGTCGCCGATCGCAGTCTCGTTGAGCACAAAATAGGGCGGTGCTGTGTCGCAGGTCACCGGCAGGCCGCGCGCCTTCGCCTGGCGGATCGCCGCGATCGCGGCCGCGGTCGACACATGGGCCGCGTGGTAGCGTGCACCGGTAATCTCGACGAGCCGCAAATCGCGCTCGACCATGATCAGCTCGGCCATCGGGGTGATCCCGGCCAGCCCGAGGCGGGTCGCGATCTCGCCTTCATTCACCTCGCCGGCGCGGGCGAGGCTCGGCTCTTCCGGGTGCTGCAACACCAGCAGATCGAAGCTCTTGGCATAGGCCAAGACACGGCGCATGACCAGCGCGTCGGCGACCGCCTTGACCCCGTCGGTGAAGCCGACGGCGCCATTCGCCGAGAGCAGCCCCATCTCGGTCAGTTCGCGCCCCGCGAGCCCCTTGGTCGCGGCGGCGTAGGTGTGGACCTTGGCAAGCTTGGCCTCGCGGGCGCGGCGGGCGAGGAACTCGACGACCGAGACGTCGTCGACCGGCGGGTCGGTGTTCGGCAACGCGACCATCGTTGTGATGCCGCCCGCCGCGGCGGCGCGTCCGCCGCTTTCGATCGATTCCAGGTGCTCGGCGCCGGGCTCGCGCAGTTGCACGCGCATATCGACGAGCCCCGGCGCCAGGCACAGCCCGTCCGCCATCACCGTCTCGGTATCGCGCGCTGTGGCCGAAAGATCACCGCCGATCGCGGCAATCCGCTCGTCCTCGACCAACAGGTCGCCAGGCGCGTCGAGCCCGCTGGTGGGATCGAGCAGCCGGGCACCGCGGATCAGGAGCCTGTTCACGGCACGGGTGGGCCGTTGCCGAGATCGCGGGTCAGGATCTCGAGGCAGGCCATGCGCACCGCGACCCCCATCTCGACCTGCGATCGGATCAGGCTGCGGTCGATGTCGTCGGCGATCTCGCTGCCGATCTCGACCCCCCGGTTCATCGGGCCCGGATGCATGATCAGCGCGTCGGGCTTGGCCGCGCGCAACTTGTCGTAATCGAGCCCGAAGAAGTGAAAATACTCGCGCGTCGACGGCACGAAGGAGCCGTGCATGCGCTCGCTCTGCAGGCGCAGCATCATCACGATGTCGACATCGGCGAGTCCCCGGG
>Ga0306920_100003568_pt1 | contig 19776 bp, 25 predicted proteins | sample flu12Cox44000170_FD_204666 | JGI IMG/M metagenome (GOLD analysis project Ga0306920, IMG submission 204666) | Lab enrichment of tropical soil microbial communities from Luquillo Experimental Forest, Puerto Rico - flux4day.12C.oxic.44.000.170 (v2)... | ecosystem: Environmental > Terrestrial >... | reverse complement strand
CCCAGCTCGGTCATGGGATTAGGGGACCGCCCGCTGATGAAACGCCATGGGCCCTCCGGATCCCCGTAGGGGCCCCCGTACCCTGCGGTGGGGATGCAAAGGGCGCTGGCCTCGGCAATCGGTTTGCCCAGAAGATCGACCAGCGCCGCCAGGATGCTTGCATTCCTGACACCAGAATCGGTGAGGAGAAGCTTCATCGCGGCACCGTATCAAGGTCAGGTTGACACCGGATCGGTGATCCAGCATGACCGGGGGAGTAGTGAGGGACGGCTGGCGCGTCCGTGAAGTCGTGCCAGGCCCCCCGGGATTCACCCGGGCAGTGATCGTATTCCGCCGTCCGAGCGGTCCAATTGAGAAGCTTTCCGGCATGGACAATCCTGAGCTGCACCTTCCGCGGCGCCGTTCCGGGCCATTGGCTTGCTCCGCGCGGACGTGGGTCTCAGCCTTGGGTTGCTCCGTGGATGGCGACCGCGTAGCCGTCCGGGTCCTGAAAGACGAAGGTCCGGCCGAACGGGGTGTCAAACGGGTCAGTCAGGATCGGCACGCCATGGGTCTTGAGCTGGTCATGCAGCGCTTGGGCGTCATCGGCGCGCAGCGATAGCAACACGCCAAGCCCAGCCGGGCCGACGTCGAGGTCGGTGCCGGGCAGCGGCTCGCGTACCGCGAACGGAATCGGCGAGGTCTGGAACGCCACCACTCCCGGCGGGGACGCTGCCATGGGTTGCAGGCCAAGCTCGCGCTCATAGAAGCCCGCTGAGCGCTGCAGGTCACGAACCTGGATGGACAGAAAGTCGGGGCCGGACACGTGGGTCATCGCTGGAACTCCCGGGTGTGATCGTCAGCCGCAGGCAATCGTCGGCTCTGATGACGTCGTGGACACCTTTTAGACATGCCCGGGAGTCCGGATTCATCTGTCGCGCCCGGGCTAGATCCGGAATATACACGGAATGATCGCCGCGCCTCGGCCAGCAACCCCGCCCAGTTCCGGCAGGTAAGAGACCGAAACTCGCGGGACGGCAGGAGCGGCCTCCGGGGCCGGGTGCGTTCCGGTCGCAGGTAGCTCAGGGCAGGCGCGTGCCACGTACGTGCCAGATCGGCGACGGCGCCGCCATTTGCCGCAGCAATTTCGGGTTCCGTCCTGGGAGCCGCAGCGCATCACGGCTCCCTGACTGCGGATCGGCCAGGGCCCCTCGACATGGGATATCCGTGAGACATGCGGGCTAGGAAACGCCGTCAACAGCCGGAACTTGCCCAGTTCACTACGCATGTTTAGGTTGCAGCGGCACCGGTCTGTAAGACCGCTCCCAAGCTCATATCACGAGTTCTTTGCGCGGGTGCCGGGCGGTGCCTCTGCTCTGGCGCGCCCGGCGGTGGCGCGCGATGCTTGGTCGCATGACCGAGATCACTTCTTCGGCTTCCTATCAGCGCGCGGATTCGTCCCGGCCGGTGCTGGAGACCACCGTTGGCGGAGTTTTGCGGGAGGCGGCCGAGCGCGCGGCGGGCACTGTCGCTCTGGTGGAGGGTACGCCCGATCCGGGTTCGCGCCGCCGCTGGAGCTATGCCGACCTGCTGGCGGCGTCGGAGGGCGTCGCCCGCGCCTTGCTGGGCCGGTTCGCTCCCGGTGAGCGGGTCGCGGTGTGGGCGCCCAGCTCGCCGGAGTGGCTGCTGTTGGAGTTCGGGGCCGCCTTGGCCGGCCTGACGCTGGTGACCGTCAATCCGGCACTGCGCACAGGTGAGCTGGCGTTTGTGCTCGGCCAGTCGGGCGTGCAGGGGGTGGCGCTGGCCCCGGTCTACCGTGGCGCCGACCTGGCGGAGACGCTGGCGCAGGTCCGCGGCCAGTTGCCCGGCCTGCGCGAGGTGATCTCGTTTGCGGACTGGGACAGCTTCGCCGATTCCGGGTCGCCGACCGAACGCCTGCCCGAGGTGCAGCCCGATGATGCCGCGCAGATCCAGTACACCTCCGGGACCACCGGCTTCCCGAAGGGCGCGGTCTTGCACCACCGGGGAATCACCAACAACGCCCGGTTCTGCGCGGAGATCTTGCAGGCTGGCCCGGGTGAGGTATGGGTCAACCCGATGCCGCTGTTCCACACCGCCGGCTGTGTGCTGTTTACCCTGGGCCCCGTGCAAGGCCAGTTCACCCAGGTCCTGCCACCCGGTTTCGACCCCGGCCTGGTGCTGCACCTGATCGAGTCCGAGCGCGGCACCATATTCGGCGGCGTGCCCACCATGCTGCTGGCACAGCTCGATCATCCTGACTTCACGGGGCGAGATCTGTCCCGGGTCCGGTGCGCCTTCTGCGGCGGCGCCACCGCGCCCCCGGCGCTGGTCCGCCGGGTCGAATCCGCGCTGGGCGTGCCGTTCTCCATTGTCTTCGGGCAGACCGAGTCCTCGCCGGTCATCACCCAGACTCGGCTGGCTGACTCCCCCGCCGACCGCGCCGAGACGCTGGGGCGCCCCCATCCCCAGGTGGAGGTCCAGATCAGCGACCCTCTGACCGGCCAGACCGTGCCGACGGGCGTGACGGGTGAGATCTGCACCCGCGGCTACCACGTGATGACGGGCTACTTCGACAACCCCGAAGCCACCGCCGAGGCGATCGACACCGCGGGCTGGCTGCACACCGGTGACCTGGGCTCGATGGATGAGCGCGGCTACTGCCGCGTCGAGGGCCGCGTCAAGGAGATGATCATCCGCGGCGGCGAGAACATCTACCCCCGCGAGATCGAGCAGCTCCTGTACGCCCACCCCGGGGTCGCCGACGTGGCCGTGGTCGGGGTGCCCGACGACTACTGGGGCGAGCAGGTCGCGGCGTTTGTCCGGCCGGCCCCCGACAGCCCCGCGACGCAAGACGAGCTGGCGTCCTACTGCCGCGCCCGCCTGGCCGCCCACAAGACCCCCCGGTACTGGATCTTCGTCGACGCCTTTCCCCTCACCGCCTCTGGCAAGGTCCAGAAATTCGTCCTCCGGGAGCAGTTCACCTCCGGCACAACCCGGACGGAACACTAGCCGCATGGGACGGCCCACGGACCCGGCTCGACATGATCTGCGAGATATACGGAATGATCTTCGCTCCAGCCGCTGGCCATGAAATCAGCCCTCGAGCCGGATGGCGCTGCTGGTGTCACACTCCTGCTCATGAGAGCAATGACCGGTGAGCGTTGGTGAACGCAGACGAGATCCGAGACGTTAGGTTCCTCAACGGCAGTGGTTACGACGCGTCCCAGGTTGACGAGCTGCTTCGTCGGATCGCTGCGGAGCTCGACGCTGGGCGGCCGGCCGGGCCGCTGATCGCGAATGCGACGTTCCGGCGGGGACAGGGGCGCGATGGCTATCGGATCGAGGCTGTCGACTGGTTCCTGGAGCAGCTCCTCCACGGCGACGACTCCAGTCACTCGGCCCGGATGGGCGCTGATGCCTGGCACCACCTGGCCGTGGCGAACCACTTCGCCCGTAGCGGGCCCGACGCCGTGGCGGAGGGTACCGCCATGCCGTCACGGCGGGCACGCCGGGAACAGGAAAGCCGGAACCGGAGGTATCTGGCCCAGGACTGCGACGACGTGTGGCGCGACTTCGGCCAGCAGCCCGGCACGCACCTACGCTGGGTACGGGCGGGAGCCGTGAGCTGCGCCCGGCCGAGCAGCAGGCGATAGCTTGGCTGCGCTACGGCCGCCCCGTCACCGTCAGCGCGGGCGGGCGAACGTTCACCTGGAAGCGGGTCACCAGGTCATCGCGGCCGCGAATCGCCGAGATCGTCTACCGCAGTGACCGGGACTATGGCGCCGGACATTTCCTCGACCCGGACACGCTGCGCAGCCGGAAACGTCCGGCGACGGCCGGCAGCCCAACGCCCATCTCCGCCATTCCCGAGGACTTTAAGTTGAGAGAGCTTCTCGATGAGACGGGCATGCCCATCCTGTACGCCAGCGGAAGGAACTACAACCACAGTGCGGGGGTTTGTATCACGTTCCCCGATCAGCGGTGGCTCCGGTTTCCGGTCCGGGGCACCCGGCAGGCAAACGCCATCATGACCGCGGTGAATCAGGCCGGGAACAAGGTTGCCCGGTACCGGGTGATCGGCATGATCCCGGGCCCCAGCGCGCCGCATTTCTCGGGCCTGTGGAAGGCGATAGAGATTACCGCCCACCCCGGCCAGCAACTGACCGATGAGCTCGCCCTCACGCTCGCGATCTCAGCTCCCTGGCTTTGCTCGTACTTCGACGAACCTGGGGGAGGGGGATGATCCGGGGACAAGGACCTACTTACAGGTCCAGCGTCGTGGGTGATGCTGGAATGCCCCATGATCTCCTGAAGCATCTTCGGCGGGTACCCGGCCTGGATCATCAGCGACGCGGCGGTGTGCCGAAGGTCATGAAGACGAAATTGCGGACTGATGCGGGCCCGGCCGCGGGCAGGCAGAAAGACGGCACGCCGCCAGTTAGGCAGCCGCAGTGCCCAGCGCAGCCTGCCCCGACGGAAGGACGAGGCCGCCAGCCTGCTACGTGATGGACTTCCGCCACTCTACGGCTTCGGCGGCGACCGCTGCTCCCTCGGCGATGTCGAGGACCGGGTAGACCATGTACTCAAGGAATGGGGAGAACTTAGCGATTTCCCGCGCCGCGGCGGCAGGGTCATCAGCTTCCGAGACCAGGAAGCCTCCCTCCCCGTCGACCCGCAGCACGAACTGGTGAATGGTGATATCGCTGGGCGGGGTCCACTTGCTGAACACCTCAAGGACCCCGGCGGCGGCCGCCTCGTTCTCGGCCGCTGATCCGCCCAATCGCGTCTTCCAGGTAGTGACGTACTTCATGGTGGCCTCCTTCGCCAAGGACCCCCCCTGGCCGACAAGCCGCATAGTCCCCGCACACGCTGAAGATGTCAATAGCCTGCGGCGTCCGAAAGCTGGGGCATGGCCGATGCATTCCCGCACGGCTCCCAACATTCGGCCGGGCCAACGACCACGCATCTGGCCAGCGTCGAGGGATCTTGCCCCCCGTCGGCAAACAGTCAATGCTAAGTAACGTCTTAGCAAAGCACCGGAGAGGCCTGGGGGAGACATGGAGCGTACCGTTCGCACACCTGACGGACGGACCCTTGCGGTTGAGGATAACGGTGATCCGGCTGGCCCCGTCGTGCTGGTCCACTTGGGCACGCCGAACTCGCGGCACCTGTACGGCCCGTGGGTGGCTGATGCCGCCGGACGGGGCCTGCGGCTGATCGGCTATGACCGGCCCGGATATGGCGGCTCGACCCCCCAGCCGGGGCGGAGCATCGCTGACTGCGCGGGCGACGTCCGGGCGATCTGCACGGCGCTGGAGATCGACCGGCTGGCCATGTGGGGCTGGTCGGGCGGCGGTGCCCACGTGCTGGCCTGCGCGGCTTTGCTCCCCGATCTCGTTGTGGCTGCCGCGTCGCTCGCCTCGCTCGCACCCTACGGGGCCGAGGGGCTCGACTACTTCGCCGGCATGGGCCAAGACGACGTCGATGAGACCCGGCTGGTGCTTACCGACCCGCGGGCGGCGCGCGCCAAGACAGACAAGGATCGGGAAGGGCTCCTGGCTGCGTCGGCAAGCGAAGTGGCCCAAGGGTTCGTGTCCATGTCGGCGCCTATCGATGCGGCCGTCGTCCGGGGCGAGGGCGGGATGGCGTCATGGATGGCGTATGCCATCCATGACGGACTCGCGCCGGGCAGCCAGGGATGGTGGGATGACGGCCGCGCCCACCTCGACCCGTGGGGGTTCGAGCTGGCCGACGTCACTGTCCCCGTGCTGCTCCTGCACGGCGCGCAGGACAACTTCGTTCCCTTCGGACACGGCCAATGGCTCGCCACACATATCCCCGGGGTCGAAGCCAGGCTGCTCGATAACGACGGGCACCTGACACTCGCAGAGCACCACATCGGCGACGTGCACGCCTGGCTATCCGAACGCCTGTAGAACCAGACAGCAAGTGTGCTGGCCTGATTTTGGCGGTCCGCGAAGCGGTCCATCCCCCGAGGTACAGGTGCTCGTACAGTACGGCAGGCCATTGATCAGACTGGCTCATCACCGGGCGCAGATCAGGGCGGCAGGCCACCATCTTCCTCGGCTTGGAGTGTCCGGCTTCCGGGCAATGCCCTGCCACGTGCGCACTAGGAGTGGATGACCTCGGTGTCGTGGCAGAAGTGCACCCGGTCGGGCCGCAGCGCGTGCACACGGCCGACCGACTTGCGCCACGCGGCCGGATCGCTTGCCTGACCCGGCGGCAGGCCGCCGTCGTCGGGTTCCAGGTACAGCCGGCGCTTATACGCGGCGTCGCCGATCAGCACCTCCGCGCCATTGTCGGTGCTCACCACGACGCTCTGATGCCCGACAGTGTGACCCGGCGTCGCGATGACCGACAGGCCCGGCAGGATCTCGGCGTCGCCGTCCAGCAACTCGAACCGCGCATCCATGAAGTCGAACCAGTCGGCCAGCTGGGGCGATTCCCGGCGGGCCCGCGCCAGCTCGGCTGACTGGACATAGAAAGCGGCGTGCTTGAACACGGCGTTCTGCCCGCAGTGGTCGAAATGCAGGTGGGTGTTGATGACCAGGTCGATCTCACCGGGCGTCATGCCGTGCTCGTCGAGCGCATCGGCGACCGAGCGGTTGACGACGCGGTGGTCAGCCAGCACCTGCTGGGGACCGCCGACGCCGGTATCGACCAGTACAGCGCCACCGGGGTGGGTCACGAGGAATCCGTGTACCGGCCATTCCTCGAGCATTGTTGCCAAGTGCAGCCGCCTCACCTGCAGGGACATCCGTCCTCCCCGATCATCCGGCCTGCTGATCCATGAAGGCCTCGGGCCCCGGCTCAGCGGCGACCGGGTCCATGTAGCCGAATTCGAGGATGTTTCCGTCGGGGTCGGTGAGCTGACGCTGGTACAAACATCGCGGTCATCGTGGTCTCCCTCTGGGTCTGACACCCTTACGGCCATTCAGACGATTGAGCGCCCGCAGACTCATCGCCTGGCCTGGGCGGCCAGGTAGCCAGTCAGGTTGACGAGCGCGGTCCGACTCCGTTAGTCCGACTCCGTTAAGAAGTCTCCGGACGTTGCCCGGGGACCTGGAAGCGTCGCACCTCCTGCGGCCAGCCGCAGGCCACCGCGGTCTTTCCGGCCCACATCCGGGCCGCCTGCTCGTCGGCCACATCGACGATGGCGAAGCCGCCGAGGTGCTCCTTGGACTCGACGAACGGGCCGTCGCTGAACAGTGGCGTGCCGCTCGACGCATCGACACTGAACACCGGGGCAGCGGGGTCCAGGCCGCCGAGGAAGACGAAGACCCCGGCAGTCTTCATCTCTGCCACCAGCGCCCTGACCGCCTTGGACTTCTCGCGCAACTCCCCGGCCGTGTGGTCGGGCACCCACTCGCCGTTAAAGGCGATGAGGTACTCGGTCATGTCTCCTCCTTTGCCGGGCTGGCCCCGGCGGCCAGTTTCCATCTTCTCCACGAACGGCCGCGGCCCGATCCGACACCGCGTCAGGACTTTCTGGCGTCGGTGACCATCCGCCTGGGCGACTACCACGCGCGTGCGCTGGTCATCGCCGCGGCCAGGCCGCGGATGATCCGGGCGGCCGTCCGGGGAGTCTGGGATGCCGGGCGCCGCGGCTGGTGCCGCTGCTGGTGGCTGGCCTCGGCGAGCATCTGGCGCTGATGGTCGTGAGCGAGCCGGGCGGTGAGATCGTGGTTCATCGACATAGCCTTCTCCTGCCTGTCCCGAGCGGCCAGCCGGCCGCCTCTCACCTGTGCTACGAACACCTCGCTCGGGATCCGACAGGCTGCCAGCAAAATTTCTTACTGGACCTCCGCCAGTTGACGCCCCAGCGCGAGGCACCGCTCGGCGGCGTTCGCTGAGCGCCGAAACGCTGGAGGCGGCGATTCTGTAACGAGCAGGTTTGGCATGTGGCTGCGATCACGGTGAGCGTGCAAGCCGAGCCGACCGACTTGGATTCATGGCTGGACCTGGCACGCCACCTGGAGTCCTCGGGGTTTCATGCCCTGCTTGCGGGTGATCACCCCGGCTCGGGCGCCTCCCCGTGGCCTGCCCTGGGAAGCGCTGCCGCGGTGACCGGGACGCTGAAGCTCGGCACGTATGTGATCCAGGCCGGAGTCCGCGAGCCGGCGCACGTCGCGGCGGACGCGGCCACCTTAGACCTTCTCGCCCCAGGCCGCGTCCTGCTCGGAGTCGGTGCCGGTCATACGCCGCGCGAGTGGGAGGACCTCGGCCGCCAGCGGCCTGCACCGGCGGAACGCGCGGGGCGGCTGGCCGAGTTCGTCGAAGTCGTGGCCCGGCTCCTGCATGGTGAAACGGTCGCCCACGATGGCCAGTACCTCACGTTGCGCGGTGCTCAGCTCGATGGCCTGCCCACCGGTCATCGAGTCCAGCTTGTGGTCGGGGGAGGACACCCCGAAGTGCTGCGCGCCGGCGCCCGGCATGCCGATGTCGTGGGGCTCAGCGGCCTGGGCCGGACGTTGCCGGATGGCCATTATCACGAGGTCCGGTGGTCTGACACAGACCTGCGCCGCCAGCTGCAGCTCGTGCGCGATGAAGCGCAGCGGGCTGGCCGTGCTCCGGCGATCGAGGCGCTGGTACAGGTGGTGGCGGTCACCGAGGATCGCGCGGCTGTGGTTGAGCAGATCAGCAGCGATGCTCCTGGCGCTTCGGCAGATGACATCGCGCACACGCCGTTCGCGCTCGTAGGTACCTACGAGGAAATGGCCGCGCAGATGCGAGCCCAGGCCAGCGCCTTCGGTATCACTAGATACGTCGTCCGGGAACCAGCCATCCCCGATATCGAGCATGTGCTGAGGCTGCTCCATGACGAGTGATCGCGCGCCTGTCCCCGGGCTGTGGTGCCCAGCGGTCACGGCCGGACAACAACAGGGCAGGTCAGGAACCCCCGCAACTGTCGAGCATGACAAGTAGCCGGAGAGCCTGATCCTGCAAAGCGCTCAGGCGATCCTCGCGGGCGCCGAGAAGCTTCAGCAGCCAGAAGAACCCGAAGCCGCGGCGAAAGAACAGCACTCTCGCGGTTTCCGCAGCCGTGAGTTGGAACCGGCCCAGCAGGGCACCGGTCTCGACCTTCACCGGCTCGGCGTCGTCGGGACGTCTGACCGCGGTCAGGTGCGATTCCATGCGGCTGATCGCACCGACGGCAAGCCATGGCTGCGGCGGCACTGCGGCCAGGATGTCGGCGGGGACCGCCGTATGCAGCCGGTCAATCGTGGCGGTCACCGCATCCAGGTGCCCCGGCGTGATCGCCTGCCCGGCCAGCGGGCGACCCGGAATGCGAGACATCCGGATGTGCGGCGGGACCGAATCCAGGTCACAGCCGAGCGGCGCAGGGGCAAGATCGGGAGCACAGCTAGCGAGCATGACCAGGGCCTGCCATTCCCGCAGATGCTCGCCGCGCTCCCATGAGCGGTAGCGCTTGACTACTTGGTGCTCTCCGACGTCGATGTCGTGGGTGGCGAAAACCCGGCCGGGCATGTACCTCATCCTGCCAGCCGACCCCGAGCCAGCCCCTTGCTCACCGGGGAGCCAGGCCACTGACCTGCCCAGCTGGTCGCCTGCATACGATCGTCTAGTGGACTCCGGGCCATACGGCCCACCCAACCTGGTAATGGCAGGTCACGTTAGGTACTCAACCAGGAGCAGGAGGAGGAGGCATGCTCATTACCGGAGAGAACAACCTCGTTACGCTGATCAATGTCTTTGAGACGACCCCTGAGCAGCAGCAGGCACTCATCGATCAATGGGTCCACTTCACCGAAGTTGTTAGAGATGAGCCCGGCTACGTCGGGACAGCGTTGCATAAGAGCACAGACGGCACGCGCGTCATAAATTATGCTCACTGGAGATCCGAGGCAGACTTTGATGCCTTCCTCGGGAAGCATGGCGCTGATTTTGCCCAGTTCACCCAGAATGCCTCGCGCATTGATCCCCATACCTACACCGTGGTCTATCTTGATGAGCCGGAAGGCAGCTGATCGGCAAGGATCTGGGGCGGTCACCGCACGTGCTCGTTCTTCTTGCTGCCCTTTCCGGTCACCCAGGACAGAAGCTCGCCCATGGCGCCGTCGGCGGGGGAGGCGCCGCGCTTGACCGAGTCCTGGCCGGCCACCCAAGACGGCAGGTAGCCGCGGTGACGACGGGTCCCCGGAGCCCGGCACCTGGTGCTGGGCGAGGTGACGGCTGGCTCGGGCCGACGCGCGCCGGGCTTGACACATGCCGATAACGGAATATGTTTGGAAGCGTGGCCCGCTCTTCCACGACGTCGGATGTCTTCAACGCGATTGCCGAGGCGCGCCGTCGGCAGATCCTGGACGCGCTGATGGCAGGTGAGAAGGCGGTCGGGGCGATCGTGGACGACCTCTCGATGTCCCAGCCCCAGGTTTCAAAGCACCTGCGAGTGCTCAGTGAGGTGGGACTCGTCAGGTGCCGGGCGGAAGGACGTCGCCGCCTGTACCGCCTGGAACCCGCGCGCCTTCGCCCGTTGCACGAGTGGCTGGCCAAGTACGAGCAGGCGTGGAACGAGCGGCTGGACCGGATGGACGACTACCTCAAAGAGCTACAACAACAGGGAGAGCAGCAGTGACACCCAATCGGCACGGATCGGCAGTCGTCACCTTCCCGAGTGACCTGGAGATCGTCATCACCCGTGAGTTCGACGCCCCGATCGCACTCGTCTTCGACGTATTGACGAAGCCCGAGCATGTGAGCAAGTGGTTTGCTCCATTCACGTGTGAGGTGACGAAGTGCTCGATCGACCTGCGCGTAGGGGGGAGCTACCACATCGTCTTCGTGGCCGACGACGGAACCGAGTGCTCGTTTCGTGGAACCTACCTGGAGGTCGAGCCGCCGACCCGGACCGTCCAGACGTGGCTGTTCGAGGGGTGGCCGGATGCGCATGCCGTCGAGTCGACGGATCTGCACGAGACTGACGGGGTGACGAAGCTGACCAACAAGCTGGCGTTCCGCGACCAGGCCGGCCGTGACCACATGACCAAGTCCGATGGCACCGAAGACAGCTTCGACAAGTTGGAAGATTACTTGAGGTCACTGCTCGATCCGAAGGGAGCAGTCTCCGGCTAGTTGAGGTTCGAGCGGCGGCTCGCCGCTGTTTATGCTCGCAGACGTGACCATTCAGCGGATGGACAACGTCGCCATCGTCGTCGAAGACCTGGATGCCGCCATCGCGTTCTTCGCCGAGCTCGGCATGGAGCTGGAAGGCCGGGGGCAGGTCGAAGGCCTCTGGGCGGACCGCACCGTCGGACTCGATGGCGTCCGGAGCGAAATCGCGATGATGCGGATCCCGGACGGCCACGGCAAGCTGGAGCTGACGAAGTACCACGCCCCCGCGGCGGTCGGTGCCGCCCCGGAGAACCCGCCGCCCAACACGCTGGGCCTGCATCGTGTCATGTTCGCCGTCGACGACATCGACGACACCGTCGCCCGCCTGCGCGCCTGCGGCGCCGAACTCCTCGGTGACGTGGCGCAGTATGAGAGCATCGTCCGGCTCTGCTACCTCCGCGGCCCCGCGGGCATCATCGTCGCCCTGGCCGAACAGATCAGCTGACGCGAGCCTGCGAGGAGATTAGGTGGGTTCCCCGATGCGGTGCGTGCGCGCGCTGCCTTAACGTTTTGGGCAACCGTGCAGAGGGGGGTTGACGGTGGGTGACGTTTCGGACGTGGTGATCGTGGGCGGTGGCATCGCGGGTTCCGCCCTGGCGTATGCGCTGGCGTCACAGGGGCTGGGCGTGACGGTCCTGGAGTCGAGCACTGAATACGAGGACCGCGTCCGCGGTGAGTCCATGATGCCCTGGGGAGTGCGGGAAGCCCGGGATCTGGGTGTCGAGCGGGTTCTGCTCGACGCGGGGGCGCATGTGGCTCCGGTGTGGCTGCAGTACTTCGAGGGGGCTGACGAGCCCGCGATGGTCCCGATGTCCATGGCGATCGAGGGAATCCCGGGCGCTCTCAACATCCGCCACCCCGACGCCTGCCAGGCTCTGATCGACGCGGCGGCGGCGGCCGGGGCCACTGTGGTGCGCGGCGTTCGTGGCGTCAAACTGAGCGCCGGACAGGATGTCTCGATCACCTACTCATCCGGCTCATCCGACCGCGCCGGGAAAGCGCGCGCTCGGCTGGTGGTGGGGGCGGACGGCCGCTCGTCAACGGTCCGCCGCCAGGCCGGTATCTCCCTCCAGCGCGACGATCCGATCAACTACCTCGCGGGGCTGCTCGTGGACGGGCTCGCGGGGATCCCCGACGAGCACGACGTCATGATCGGTGACGGCGACCTGCTGTTGCTGATGTTCCACCAAGGTGGCGGCCGGGCCCGGCTGTATGTGGCCATGGGCCGGTCCGGTCAGCGCCGTTTCGCCGGGCCCGACGCCGCTGCGCAGTTCCTGGCCGCATGGCAGCCAGGCTGCTACCCGCTGTCTGAGCTGGTGGCAGCCGGGAGCCCAGCCGGGCCTTGTGCCACCTATCCGGGTGATGACACGTGGACTGACTCGCCCTTCGCGGACGGGATCGTCCTGGCCGGCGACGCCGCAGGACACAACGATCCGATCGTCGGTCAGGGGCTCTCGATCGCCATGCGCGACGCCCGGATTGTCCGGGACCTGATACTCGACGGCGCTCGGCATCCAGCGGACTTCGCCCCGTACGGGCGAGAACGATCCGAGCGCATGCGAAGGCTTCGGCTGATTGCCGATGTGGTCTCGGTAACCTACGCGGAGGACGCCGACAATCGCCTGGCCCGGCGGGCGTTTGTCGGCGAGAAGATGGCCAGCATGGACGCCGAGGTCTTCCCCCTCCTGGTCGGCTTCATGGCCGGTCCTGAGACGGTTCCCGACCACCTTGTCGATCGAGGGATCCTGGACCGGATCAGAACCGCCTGAACGGTCGCCGGGCAGGTGTCCGGGCCGAGGCGCCCAGCAGGGTCAGCTGACCAGCCGGACAAACCGGGCGAACATCGTGGCAGTTCAAGGGGGCAGTCATGGGACTCTATGAAGGACAGGTCCTGCCGCGGGTCCTCAACGTGGCCTGCGGCAGCAAGATGGCCGAGCCGCTGCGCCGCCGGGTCTGTAACGGCCTGGCGGGTGATGTGGTCGAGATCGGCTTCGGCTCGGGCCTCAACATCCCGTTCTACCCGGCAGCCGTTACCCGGGTCGCCGCGGTCGAGCCCTCCGACTTGGGCTGGCAGCTGGCGGGCCAGCGCCTGAAGGCCGCCCGTGTCCCGGTGCAGCGCTCCGGCTTGGACGGCCAGTCGCTGCCCTTCGAGGACGGCAGCTACGACGCCGCCCTGTCCACCTGGACGCTGTGTACCATCCCCGACGTCGCCGCTGCCCTCCGCGAGGTGCAGCGGGTCCTCAAGCCCGGGGGGACCCTGCACTTCCTGGAGCACGGGCTGGCCCCCGACGAGAATGTGCGCCGCTGGCAACGACGCCTCAACCCACTGCAACAGCGATTGTTCGGCGGGTGCAACTTCACCAGGTCCATCGCTGACCTGCTGACCGCCGCGGGCTTCACTATCCATGAACTCGACGTCTTTTATCAGGAGGGGGCGCCGAAATTCGCGGGAGCCGACTCCCTCGGCACCGCTGTATCGCCCTAGCACGAGCGCGGGACCCGGCCGCGCGGCTCGTCGTGGTGGGGATCACGTAGCGTGTGGCCCCTGGGGACCCGCTCGTTGACCGGGAGATCCTGACATGGCCAGTAAGTCCACCGAGCTCGCGATCGACTGTGCCGATCCCAGCGGCCTCGCCCGGTTCTGGTGCTCGGTCCTGAACTACGAGGTGCAAGACGAAGACGACGGAATTGTCACGATCGGCCCCCCTGTGGCACCTGACGGCCAGAACCACCTGGGCCCCGTGCCCCCGACGTTGACATTCGCGCACGTGCCCGAGGCCAAGATCGTCAAGAACCGGCTCCACCTCGACGTCAGCCCCACCGACCGGGAGCAAGACGAAGAGGTCCGCCGCCTGCTCGGCCTAGGTGCCCGGCACGCCGACGTCGGCCAGGGCCCGGACGTGAGCTGGGTGGTGCTGGCCGACCCGGAGGGGAACGAGTTCTGCGTCCTGGCGGACCGCCGCCCCTGAGACAACGCCGGCAGATGACACCAGTGTGGCCTGCTGGCCATCTACGCCCGTTTCGATCTTCTGGGCCGCTGTCTTCGCTATAGGGTCGCTTGAAGGCGTACAGGGTCAACGGCCGGGACGCTTCCCAGTGCGAGGAACCCGTTCCTGCGGGGTCCCGGGGAAGACCGCCACCGGCGGGAAGGGCCGCTGGTCGCAGGACGGCAAGCGGTCACGGCAGGAAGGAGCGCCTAGATGGCGACCTACCGGATGGTCTACGGAGACGAGGAGTCGGTGGTCCAGGAGACCCTTACCGACATCGACGAGGTAGAACGGGAAGACGGCTGGGTGGTGCTGTTCCGGGGCAAGGACGCGATCTTGCGGGTGCAGGAGGCACACGTGCAGTCCATGGAGCGGCTAGACGCGTAGATAGCCGTCTCCACCTGGCACTGTCCCGCCATGGGAGCTTCGCGGGCAGCCCGGCCGGAAGCTCAGTGCGGATCGCCATGGCTGCTGTGATCTTGCAGGAGCCGCGGCGGCGGTGCCGGTGTCCGCGGTAGCGGGTGGCGCTTGTCCGTGGTTACGATCATTTTCGTCAGCCTTTAGCGCTGGCTGGCTTCCTGCGCCACTCGCTCGAGCTGATCGCGGTAGTCCTGCCACCACTTGGGGTCGCGTATCCGCAGGTTATCGTCGTCGGCTTGCAGCCCCGCGGCCCCATCGATGAGCTCGCGGACGATATCAGCCTGCCCGGCGTGACGGTTGGTCTCAGCGACCACGTGCACCAGGATCAGGTGTAGCGTCACCTCCTGCCGGCCGGCTGGCCACCAGGGCACGTGGCCGACCGCATCCAATCCCAGCGCCTCGATCGTCTGGTCGGCGTGCGCCCAGGCCCGCCGGTACATCCCGACGATCTGATCGCGGGACTCATCGGCCGTGGCCCAGAAGTCGGCGTTGTTCCTGGCATCGTCGGCCGACCAGGGCCGCTCGCGGGGCGGGCGTCCGAAGGCGTCGCCGAAGTACCACAGCTCGACACCGGCCAGGTGCTTGACCACCCCCAGCAGGTTGGTGCCGGTCGGCGTCAGCGGCCGGCGGATGTCGTACTCGGCCAGCCCGTCGAGCTTCCACAGCACAGCTTCCCGGGCGGCCTGCAAGTAACGGTGCAGGTCAGCTTGGGCGTCCGCTCCTACCATGCGGGGAGTCTGTCACACCACCGGGCGTCCACCTCATGACCCTAGCCGCGTATCCGGGGCGGCGGCGTTGCGCGGGGCGACTGGGTTTAGCCTGGTGAGTAAGAGCTTGTGCCTGCGCTGGGAGGTCCGGATGCTGCGCACTGTTCGGGTTTACTGGCGGCGGCTGAGCGCGGGGGCCGCGCGGCCGGGCGCGCCGTCCTGGCGCAGGGGGCCGGCATGATCGCCTTGGCCTCGCCCGAGGCTATCGGCGGGCCGGTCGTATATGCCGGGCACCCGCTCGTCATCGTGTCGGGCTATCTCACCACCCTGGCCATCTTGGTGGTCTTCGGCATCTGGGGCCTTCGCCTGGGCTCGCGAGGCTCGGGCGGTAATCCGCCCGGCGGCGGCCCGAGGCGGCCCGAGCCAATCCCGCCGCCACCGGGAGGCCGGGGCCTGGACGGCGACCACCGGCCCTCAGACCTGGACCTGAGCAGGATCTTCGAACCTCCCGGCTGGGCGGAGCAAGTGCCGGAACCCGAGCGTGAGCTGGTCGCCCCGGGGCCCCGCGTCTGACCCCTGGCGCGGGGCAGCGCCGAGGCCGGCGATACCCGGCTAGGCGCGGAAGAGGCAGAAGGGATGCCCCGCCGGGTCGATCATCACCCGGACGTTCTCCTGCGGCTGATACTCGGCCAGGGCCGCGCCGGCCTCAATGGCCCAGGCGACGGCCGCGCCGAGATCGTCGACGGCAATGTCCAGATGGATGGTGGTGTGCTGCTGGCCGGGCTCGCTCGGCCACACCGGCCGCGTGTACTCGGCCTCGTACTCGAAGTTCAGTCGCGGGCCGATCTTGCCGTCCGGCGGCCGCATCTGCGCCCAGCCGTCTTCCGGTGGATAACCGGGCCTGGCCGGTTCCTCGACGGCGATGGGCCAGCCAAGCATCCGGGCGTAGAAGGCGGCGAGTTCAAGCGGGGCGGGCGCGCCGATGGTTACCGACGTGACATCCATCCTCGGCGGCTGGGTCATCTCATCCTCCGCGACGCGACAATGCTCAGGCAGCGCGCATAAGATACAGGCCGCGCCGCGGCGCAGAGGAGATCGCCGGCCGGGTCGGCCGCCCGGCCACATGGTCCCGATGAATCCGGACCGGACGTTTCGTGGTGAGGTGACGTGACCAGGACCCGGCTCGACCTCACGCGGCCGCAGATCCTGGCGTTCCGGCGACAGGTCGGCGCGCTCGACGAGCGGCTTCCGCGCGAGCGACGCTCGCTTCGGCGTGCGGCCTGGGCCGGGCTGCAAGACAGCATGCCCCGGGCCGCCCTGCTGTCGATTCATGCCCGGGTCGAGGGCACCAACTCGTCCATCTGGGAGGATCCTTCGCTCGTGCAGCTGTGGGGGCCGCGGTTCAGCGTCTTCGTCGTCCCCGCGCGGGACCTTGCCGTCTTCTCGCTCGGGCTGCTGCCCGACGACGCCAAAGGCCGGCAGAGGGCGGAGGACCTCGCCGCGCGCCTGGCCGCCACCCTCGGCGGCGCGCGGATGCCCTACGGAGAGGCGGGGCGTGCGCTCGGCGTGCACCATAACCGTCTCAGGTACGCGGCGGCGACGGGCACGGTGCTGATCAGGTGGGAAGGCGCGCGGCAGTCGACGATCTGGACCGTGCCGCCGCCGCAGGCTGGCCCCGGCGACGCCCGCCTCGAGCTCGCGCGCCGGTACCTGCACGTCTACGGGCCCGCCACGCCGGAGGCCTTTGGCCGGTGGGCGGGGCTAGGCCCGCGGTACGCCGTCGCAGCATTCGAGGCGCTCGGGGGGTCGATGACACCGGTGGGGACACCGGTCGGCGACGCGTGGATCCTCACCGGGGACGAGGCGGCCTTCCGCGCCGGCCCTGGGCCCGTGGCGGCCGCGCGGCTGCTCCCGAGCGGCGACGCCTATTTCCTCCTCCAGGGCACCGATCGTGATCTCCTCGTCCCGGACGCCGGCCGCCGTCGCGCGCTCTGGACCCCGCGCGTCTGGCCCGGTGCCCTGCTGGTCGGCGGGGAGATCGCCGGCACGTGGCGGCGCGCGGACACGGTGCTGACGGTGCAGCCCTGGCGGCGGCTGTCCCGGGCAGAACGCGATGCGGTCACCGCCGAAGCGGAATCGTTGCCGCTACCCGGCATCGAGGGCCGGCGGATCGCCGTCCGCTGGGACGAGTGATCCGGTCAGGAGGGTGCGGGAACAACGGAGAGGGCCGCGATGGCGCGCTCGGCCCACTGCAGGCTGGCCCGGTGGACGGCCAGCCCGTGATCAAGGGCCAGGCCAGGGTGACGGTCGCCCAGGTCGGCGGTCGCCACGTACTGCTCCAGCCCGGCGGTGAACGCCGTGAGCGCGGCCACCAGGTCCCGCAGGAACCCGAGCACCTCGTCCCGGGAGAACAGGTGCTCCATCATCACGAAGCGCAGGAGGTGCAGGCCGAGGTCACGGCCGACGGCGGCCGGCTCTACGGGCGTGCGAAGCCAGTCCGCGTGGGCCGCCCGGCCCGCCTGGGTTGGCTCGTACACGCGGCGCTGGCGGGCTGACTCGGCGGCTGGGCTCGACGGTGCCTGAGCCCGGATCAGGTCCTTGAGCTCCAGGCGGCGCAGCGCCGGATACAGCGCGCCGGAGCTGGGCTGGTAGACGCCCATCGGCGTGGCGAAGACCCGCTTCAGGTCGTAGCCGGACGACGGCGTCGCGCAGATCAGGCCGAGCAGTATGTGCTCAAACGAGGTCAGCTGCCGCCTGGCCATGTTAGCCACCCTACTCTTGCCGCATAGGTCGAAACGACCTATGCTTCCTGCGGAAGGCCCGGGCGGGTCGGCTAGGGCATCTGGCCCGGCGCAGGGGCGCTGATCACGGACGGGCGAGGGCAGGCCGCCTTGCGACACAACGGAAGGTCCGCACCCGTCGGCACGAACGACGATGCCAGGCAGACCGCCGCGAAAACCCGGGCGAAGGGCGGGCGGCTCCGCTCGGCTGCCATGATCGTGATCTTCGACGTGGCTGCCCCGCTGGCGGCTTACAATCTGCTGCGCTCGGCCGGCCTGACGGCTGTGACGGCGTTGCTGCTGAGCGGGGTGTTCCCCGCCCTGCACGTGACGATCAACGTAATCCGGACCCGCCGGGTTGATGTCGTCGGCGCCGTCGTCCTGGCCGGGATCGCCGTCGGCACGGTACTCGGCCTGGTCAGTCACAGCGCCAGGCTGGTGCTGATCGAGGGATCGGTGCCCACGGCCGTATTCGGCGTGGCGTGCCTGGGCTCGTTGTGGGCCCGGCATCCGCTCTTGTTCAGCGTCGTCCGCGAATTCATGGGGCCGGATACCGCCCAGGGCCAGGAGATGACCAGGCTCTGGCGTGACGAGGCGGTCTTCCGCCGCGACTTCCGGGTCATCACGGCCGTGTGGGGCGTCGGGTTTCTCCTCGAAGCCGCCCTGCGGGTCGTTATCGTCGACAACGCCTCGACCGGGACCGCCCTGGCCAGCTCCAAGATCACGCCCTTCCTGTTCGCGGGCATCTTGTCGGCCTGGACGTTCGCCTATGGCGCGTACCGCAAGAAGCAGGCTGTACGCATGGCCATCGCCGCCGGCCAGGTGCCAGGAACCGGTGCGGTAAGCCCGCCCGCCCCGCAGGCCACGAAGTCGACCGACCGTACGTGATCCGGTGTTCCCGACCGCGGGCGGGGCTTGGAGATATCGGAACCGCCGCCCGTGCGCGCACCGTTGACCGCGGAAGCCAGCCTCGTTAGCGTTCGCTAGAACAGGTTCCAATTCACTGGTGACCGGCCTCGCGAGCGGTGTGCAGCGCACCGGGTGGCGGGCAATCCGCGGGACACGGCGGGCCGATCTTCCGGATGGGAGGCCGCCGTGGCCGTTCCGGAGGATGACCGGTCGCACGGCGAGAAGCGCAGGATGACCGTCAGCGAGCGCAGCCTTCCCGCGCTGACCGCGGCCCTGCAGGACTGGCTGGCCGGCCGGGCGGCCGGACCGGGCCGCCCCACGGTGACCGGTGTCGGCCTGCCCGACAGCGGCGGTTTGTCGAGTACGTCGGTGCTGTTCGAGGCCAGCTGGCCCGGCGAGCACCCGGCGCGCCGCAGCCGCTACGTCGCCCGGATGGCGCCCGAGCCGAGCGCGGTGCCGGTGTTCCCCCGCTACGACCTGCCCGCGCAGTTCGAGGTGATCAGCCGCGTGGCCGCGTGCTGTGACATCCCGCTGCCCGCGCTGCGGTGGAATGAGCCGGACGGCGGCGCGCTCGGCACGCCCTTCTTCGTCATGGACCAGGTCGACGGGCAGATTCCGCTGGACAACCCGCCCTACGTGTTCACCGGGTGGCTGCTGGAGGCCGCGCCCTCCGAACGCGCGCGACTGCAGCGGGCCAGCGTCGCGATCCTGGCTAAGGTGCACGCGATTCCCGGCCCCGCGGCCAGGTTCCCCGCCCTACGCCCCCCGGCCGGCGGGGACGCGCTGCGGTACCACGTGGCCCGGGAGCGCGACTACTAC
>Ga0306920_100003567_pt1 | contig 19777 bp, 18 predicted proteins | sample flu12Cox44000170_FD_204666 | JGI IMG/M metagenome (GOLD analysis project Ga0306920, IMG submission 204666) | Lab enrichment of tropical soil microbial communities from Luquillo Experimental Forest, Puerto Rico - flux4day.12C.oxic.44.000.170 (v2)... | ecosystem: Environmental > Terrestrial >... | reverse complement strand
CGCCTCACAACGTCTGCGATCAGCGTTGCTGTCGGCAGCTCGTGATTTTGACTTTGGGTCGCGATGGGGCCCCTTTGAGGGGCCCGCGACCCATAAAGCCTCCGGCTTTGCCGGAGGATACTTACTAAGTGAGGACAGCCTGTGGAAGAGCGAGAGCATTGTAAGCGAGCTTCCTTCTGCGCCTCTATCACCCTCGTCCACCACAGGCCATTTACAGTACAGTTGTCCTCATCTACCCTCCCGGCACGACCTCTAACAAGCCCCGATGTTAAGAGTATGTAAATTCCTCAGGTTCAAGGGAGCCGAGTGAGCATCCCGACTAGAATGGATAGTGAGTTCTTCGCGAGAAGCGATGTCTGTGCTCTGTTGAGGGTTGCGGCACCGCAACTTCCGAAGAACCCAACAGTTTTCCGTAGGAGAAAATCGATTATGCCGATTAAGAGTCCAAAGGAACTATTTGTGGCGGTCCTAAGCCAGGCGCGGCACGGCACCGAGCGCTCGGCAGCGGTTTACAAGGAGCTGGGTGAATTAGCCCAGAATCCAGAAGTCCAGGAGGCCCTGACAGCGCGGGCTTTCGTGTCGCAGCAAACACTTGAGAAGCTAGATGAGGCTTTCAAAATGATCGGGGAGAAACCACTACCCCCCAACCAGCGGCTCCATGATGCCTTTGTCGAGGATTTCCGCAGGGAGGTTGCGGAGATTCAATCCCCGGAGGCGAAACGGCTTTTCGTGTTGGCAAAGGCCAATCACCTGAGCCATATGCGCACAGCCGAGTACGTCCTCTTAGTAGCGACCGCCGATCTGTCGGGTCATCATGGCGTGGGCGTGTTGCTTGAGAGCTGTCTCGCCGACCACTTGGCCTTCGTCGAACGGACGAAGCGGCTGATCCATCGCGTTATCGAAGCCAGGATCGCGACGAAAGCTGCGGCCTAACCGCTTAATTTAATTAGAATATGGCGGGGACGAAGTCCGCATGGTCTTGACTCGCCCAGTTCCCCGGGTTCGCGTCCAGTCTTTGGACGCTAACCTGGGTTCGCGTCCTCCCACATCCGATCTTCCCAGCTCTGGGGTGTAATCATCCAAGTTAGTTAGCCAAAGGAAGGCCAACCCAGGGCATACGGCAGTGCATATCGGAAAGCCATTTCAGCGAGATAGCTCGATCCAAGACTGTCGATGTGAACATAACTTGCGCCGTGCCCGAAGCAGCGACCCGTGGTGACATTTCCAGGTAGCTCGTGGGCAATGAGCAGCTCGCGGGACAGACCTCTTTCTACCGTAACTATATATTCAATATTCGATAGTGGACCGTTGTTAGGCTACGGAAGCCCGCGTAGATACCTGACTCTCGGGCACTGCTTCCGTGGCAGGCGCTGCCGCAGTACGACCAAGTGTTTTGACCAGTTCATCTACCTGTGATCGATACGACTTGTATTCCTCGGTATTTGAGGCCGAGTAGTTCAGGTTCTTGAATAAGGCGGAGAGTTTGGTAAAGAATTGGCGCGCCTCCTCCTTATCTTTGAACGGGTAGTCACGCTGGATGAGGCTGCGCACAAGTCCAAAGCTCTCTAACTGTCGCTCGATAGGGGTTGAGGCATCGACCGCATCGTAGGCATCTTGTTGGAGATAGACCATGTCAAGAAATAACGCTTTTTGATACGTCGTATAGTCGCCGAGTGTAACACCTTCCTCACCCGTGACCTGCATCATTTGATAGATGGCATCTCCTTCGTGAGTGAGCTTTGAGAGAGCTCGCACATCATCGGTCCAGCCATGGCGAAGATGTTCGTCGAAATATGGCTTCAACTGGTCGAGGTAGCGGGACCAGGATATGAGCGGATCCACAGCTGGGTAGAAGCGTTTATAAGCCCGAGCTGATGACAGACCCAAGAATGTCTTTACGGTAGCCAATGTGGATTGCGTGACGGGCTCGTCGAAATTTCCACCTGCGGGAGATACGGTGCCCATCATCGTCAGACTGCCGAGGGAGCCGTCCTTGGTCTTCAACACGCCTGCGCGCTCGTAGATTCCCTTGACCGAGGAATCCAGGTATGCCGGAAAACCCTCCTCGCCAGGAATCTCTTCCAGACGCCCGGACGTCTCACGCATCGCCTGGGCCCAGCGGGAGGTAGAGTCCGCGATCAAGAGCACGTTCAAACCCATCTGGCGGTAGTACTCTCCCAGTGTGACTCCCATGTAAATGGAAGCTTCGCGGGCCGCCACTGGCATCGACGACGTGTTGCAGATGACGATCGTACGATCCATCAGCACGCCACCGTGCGGGTCCTTCGCGGTGGCAAAATCCTCGATTGTCTCCACGACTTCACCCGCCCGTTCACCGCAAGCGACTTGAATGACAATATCCGCAGTCGAAAACCGTGCAATCAATCCCTGGAGCACTGTCTTGCCCGCCCCGAAAGGCCCAGGTATGCAAGCAGTTCCTCCCCGAGCAATGGGGAAAAACGTGTCGATGATACGGATCGTTGTGCCCAAGGGTTCAATTGGGTACAGCCGTTCACAAAGTTGCTGCCGGAGTAGTTTTTCGGGCAACGGGCGACGCACCGGCCAGTGTTGCATCATGGTGATGTCGCGCTCGCGCCCGGCTCCGTCGCGGATGCGGGCCACCGGATCGTGCACCGTGAATTCTCCCACACGAATCGAGCAGAGCTCTACTTCGCCAAGTTCGCCGAAGGGAATCATGATCTTGTGCTGGAAACGACGCTCCGTAACAGTGCCTATGACATCGCCTGCCCTCAAGCGGGCACCCGGCTTTCGGCTTGGAGCAAATTTCCACCTGCGAGCTTCGTCGAGCGCGGCGGCCGATGTGCCTCGAGCGAGGAAGAAGCCGTCTCGCTGCGCTAACGCTTGCAGTGGATTCTGCAAGCCGTCGTAAACCATTCCCAGAAGTCCCGGGCCGAGAGCGGCAGATAACATCTGATCCGTCACTTCCACTCCATTGCCCACGCGCACGCCTTCCGTCTCATCGAAGATCTGGGCGTCAGCCTGGTTACCTTGCACACGCAGTATTTCTCCCTTGAGTTGGGCATCACCTATATGGACGAAGAGAATCGCATTCTTGATTAATGGCACATCGCTCCGGATGCGCACGATGTTCCCCGTGATTCCCACAACGCGTGCGTTAAGAGTAGATGTTGGCATGCTCCCCCAGCACCTCCGTGACGAGGTTGTCAAAAATGGCGCGACCGCGATCAGAATGCAGTTCCTGCCATTGGCGAATCAGATCCCATCGGGCCAGATATAGAATGACGGCTTCAAAGCTGAAATAGTAGTTATCAGCTCGTCGTTTGAAGTCGTTCCATAAGACTCCCATCAAGCCCCGGTGCAGACTCTCCAAGTCTCTTTCTTCTAGCATCTTGTCAAAAGATGTAATCCAGGGAAAGACATGACCAAGACCGAAGTCAGGGCGACTGAAGTTGCGACGGATTTGATCAGCCCAGCGACCAATACCTACGGTGGGCGGACCGGCGCCACGGCGCCGCAGGCGAAGCGCTGTCAAAATCATGCGGTCGTCCATTAGCGTTAAGAGTACTTCGCGGATCATTGGATGCCTAATGCCTTGCATCAGGTCCCCATATCGCGTCACAACAGCGGTGTCGTGTCCTTCTTCAAACTGTCTGCTCCAACTCAGGATCTCGAAGAGGCGGTCCGTCTCCTCCGCATCTTCCGGCTCGAGCATAGCCAAGCGTCCCTGCAGTCGCTCCAGGCTAATTGGCAACCGCTCAGAATCGAACCGGGCTGGTAGAGGCGGCAGGCTCGAAACCAGCATGTAGTAACTGTGCGACCGCCCTTTCACGCCGCGGGTCCTTTCCCGATCGAGCTCGGTTGCTTTGGCGGCGTTGTTGTGTCGGTAATCACCGCCCCGCGCAACAAAGCGCGAAACCGCGGGAGCATGTGACGCAACAGCAACTGACTGATAGCTGTATCCGTCAAATCGACCTGCATGTCCTTGTCTACCAGTTGGACGCGAATGCCAGCCGGAACATCCTCAATTACGCCGAACGTGAGACCATCCTGCAGCATGCCTCTGCCCAGAGAGACAACGAAGTGCATCAGCGTACCCGGTTTGGCTTCCTCCGGTTTGCGTCGAAGGTCTTCCAACGAAATGAACTCAGCTGGGAGCAGTACGTTCTTGCGCTCACCTGTCACCGCCGAGCCTGCCTGACCTGCAACTTCAAGGATCATGCGTTGGAGAAAATCCGGGTCACTGAGTGTTCCTTTTACCAGGCGGCGTAGCATGTTCTGAAAATTGTCGGTCAATTCGGCTTCCATTGTGAGTATGGTGTCGCGCATCGCGAGACGGATGGCGTCTTCGCCCGCGATCTTCAGCTTTGCAGCTTCCTCGCGACCCTTCAGGAGGATCCCGTCCGCTTCCTGCTTCGCTTGTGCCACGATATCGGCGGCCTGTTGTTGTGCAGCCTTTACGATCGCGTCCGCCTGAGTCTTGCCTTCGGCGATACCAGTATCACGCAAGCGGCCGATAAGGACTTCGACGCCTGATTCAGCGACGGCCTTGTCGGCGCCAAGCGGTTTTGAAAGTTCTTGCTGTGCCATAGTCACCTTAACCTTTCGGAATCGAGCCGCTCACGATGAGAGCAAACACGAATACAAAAACAGCGAACCCTTCCACAATAGCTGCTGGAGTTATGGAGATACCGAAGATTGCTGGCTTGCCCTTGCTGGCGTTGATTGAAGCCGCACAGCATTCACCTTGCAACATACCAATGAACAATAGGGCCAATCCAACCAACAGTCCCACGCCAAACAAGCCCGAGGAGTTTTCCGGCACCACGGGCCGATTGAGTGTGAACATGATCACGATGCCGTAGATCATGATGGAGGAAGGTAGGACTGACAGGCCAATGTAGCGTCCGTAGCCGCCGTCGACTTCAAGAATGGCACCGCAAGCAGCTTTTCCGGCTCTTGTGCAACCGATCGCGCTGCCGATCGCGGACAGAGCTACCGGGCTGTACACGCCAATCCAGCCTAACACTGCTATGTACTGATTCATGAAGCAATCCTCCTCATTCCCTTTCTTTGACGGCGAAGATGCGAAATGGCTCGCCTTCACCGTGAAGGCTCCAGTTGAAGAACTCAATGACGTTCAGCCGCAGTCCGTGTACAACCCCGCCCATAATTCCCATGACGAAATTGATGCTATGGCCGACGAGTAACACAAGCGCCGCCAGGAGTATGCCCACGCCTTTGAACGCGAGAGACCTGGCCGCCAGACTGTTGAACGCCTCGGCCAGCTTGATCGATGCCAGCCCGAGCGCAAACAGTCGCAGATAACTAAGCACATCACCAAACGCCTTAGAAAGTTCGGCAACCCCCTTGACCCCATCTACCAACCGGCCCAGCAGGGCCTTGGGTGATGTGCTGAAGGGACGTTTACTGGTGAAAACCAACACGAGAAGGCCGCCCAGCACGAGGCTGCTGATTCCAACTGAAGCCATTGGCGCCACGTGATAACTTTTCCCAACACCGAGCATGAAACCGCCGAGAATGATGCATGCCCAGCCGACAGAGCTGAGCGCTGACAGCGACTTCCTGCGCAGCCAAGCGGTCATCAGATTTGCGAAGCTGAGATGTGCCACTCCAAAACCGATGGCAATTAACATCATCAGGTTTAAGTTTTCCGGATTCAGGACTCGCAGCTTTGCCAATGGTGAACCCGGGCGCGGCGTTATACCGAAGTAAGAACCAATCAGAACTCCATAAACGATGCAAGATATAACTAGCGCCAGTAACAGCCCGCGCATGCCTCTCCCGCTTGCTGAGTGGCCTAGGCGCTTCCACAAAGCTAGCATGATGATCCCGAGAATTAGGCCGTAACCTGCGTCGGAGAAAATCATTCCGAAGAAGATGGCGAACGCAATGAACACCGAATTCGACGGATCCCACATGTGATAAGCCGGCGTTGTGTAGAACTGCACCAGACCCTCACCGCCACGCAGCAGCGGCGGGTTATGGAAGAGTGTGGGCGGCTTTTCTTCTGAAGTTGGCGGAGTAATCGTCATCGCCAACTTGTGGTCAGCAGCGAATGCCTTCAGCGCAGGAGTGCTCGCTTCGGGCACCCAGCCCTGGACCGCAAACAACCGGTCCTGATCGTGGGTGCGGAGAGCGGCGGACTTGCAAGCGGCGCGATCATCAGCTTCAGCTAATCTTCCCTTCAGGCCGTCGATGTAAAGGGTCCCGCCGATGCGCTGGTAATCCGTCTCCTCCAGTTGGCGCTCGACTTCTCCCAAGCGCGCGCGCAAGGTAGAAAGGGTCCGCGGGTCGAGCGATACCGGTGAACCGGGCATGGCTGCCGGGCGATCCGCAGTGATCACCACGATGTAAGCGAAACGATGATCCTGGGAAATCACACGCCATGGAAGCTCGATGGCTTCCACTTCCTTTCTCTGATGGAGGGGAACCACGTAGAACCAGAAACGCAAAGCACCTTCCTGTCCCCACGATGGCAGATGAAAGTCACCCCAAGGCTCGAGATCTTTGATCCATCGACGCAGTTGCGCGCGCTCTTCGACCAAAGCGCGCGAACGGTCCCGGATGTTGAGCACCTTATTGACGGTTTCTTCGATGCCGACGTCTTCATGGTGCTGAAGCGAGAGCCGTTTTACAGGGCAATCTTCCAGGTACTGCAATGCTGCACGTGCATCTCCGCTTTCGTCAGGAACGTCATCGGCGGGTGCAACGCCTCGATGCAAGTCATTCACGTGCATGCAGCCGAGCGTCTGCAGCCCGTTCAGAACCGAGTCCTTCTCGGCAACTGGCCCGTACAGTGTCGCCTTAACCAACGGAACAATGGACATCAGCCTACCTCGCGCGTACCGTCGGCAGACGCTTCCCGCTCTTTGGCGTGCTTGGACTTGGCAATCTTTGAGGTAACGACTGCGGCGCGCTCTATGTCCGAGAGAAAGATCTGAATGTGAGTGATGTTTTGTCGTGCATTCGGAATCAGGACCTTCTCAAAAAGATTCACGCGTTGCGACACCCGACGCACTGCCCCTTGCATCCGAGCAACGCGTTCCCTAAACACGCGGAGGCGGAGCTGATAGGTCGCAGAATCTTTCAGGCACTGCACTAGATCATCCACCCAGTACGGCGTCGCCAGCAGAGAATACGTCACTTCGTCGAACTGCACATCGCGAAGGGTAGGCAGCGTAAGACCCAAAACGTCTTCTTCGACAATGTCTATGTGGCGAACGCGCACCAACCCGGTCAGCTTCATCTTGGAGGTGCCCAAAATCGGTAGTAATGCTGACAGCGAGCGACTCGCCCTATCCGCACCCTGCTCGGCTGCAGCCAAGGCCTGCGCGGCCTTCTTGTATTCCGCCGTCAATTGTTGTCGCTTAAGCTCAAGTGACGGGAGGAAGCGCTGGAAAAGACGGAGCTTCTCGCGTTCACGCTGGAGTGAGCTTTTGCTGAGCGTTATCGCCATGACTCATCCGCCTCAGCCAGACTGCTGCGGTTGCAAATCGCTGCTCGGTGTACTCCTGTCATGTGGAAAATACTTGTCAATCAGGCTCTGCTTCATCAGTAGTTCTTGCGGCTCGAAACACTCCGCCATCGTTTGCCAGCCGAGATCGAGCGCGCGTTCGAGGGGCAGCGACACGTTTAATTGCATGAACCGTTGCGTGAACAGTTCGGCAAACCTGATCAGTTTTCGATCGTACACCGACAAGTCAAAGGCCATCGCCTGCTTCTGCTGTGCTTCCTTGCCGCCGGAATAGAGGCGGATCATGGTGTTCATAAGCTGCCCATGATCCTCGCGGGTTACCTTGCCGATCACGTTCTGTTTGAGACGGGACAACGACCCGAAGGGGTCGATCATGCCGTCGTGGAGATTAAACTGTCCTTCCGTGATGTAGCCCGTGTTGTCGGGAACAGGATGAGTGATGTCATTACCCGGCATGGTGGTCACAGTCAAGATTGTCACAGATCCCGCGCCCTTGTAGCTGCAAGCCCGTTCGTATCGAACTGCCAGCTGGCTGTAGAGATCACCGATATAACCACGGTTCGATGGAACCCGCTCCATTGAGATGCCGATCTCTTTCAGCGCATCGGCGTAAGCCGTCATGTCGGTCATGAGTACCAGAACGCGCTTGTGCTCTTCAACAGCGAAGCGTTCGGCAACCTTCAAAACCATGTCAGGCGCGAGTATCCGCTCGACAATCGGGTCAGAGGCAAGATTTACGAACATCACCGTGTGCCCAAAGATGCCCTCGTCTTCAAAGCGGCTGCGGAAGAAATAGTAGTCGTCGAAGATCAACCCCAAGCCGCCGAACACAATGATGTCGGCATCAGCCTGAATAGCGATGCGCGCCAGCAACAGGTTGTATGGCTCCCCTGCAACCGAAAAGATTGGAATCTTCTGGCTTTCGACCAGACAATTGAAGATGTCGATCATGGGCACATTGGTGCGAATCATCTTCATCGGAACGATGCGAGTCACCGGATTCACGGATGGGCCCCCGATAGTCACCTTCCGGTCGCCAACGAGGTTTGGGCCCCCGTCCATAGGTTCTCCTGTGCCGTGGAACACGCGGCCTAGAATGTTCGCCGAGTACGTAACCTGAGTAGGGTGTCCCAGAAAGCGCACGGTTGACTGCGTGGAAAGCCCTTTCCCTCCTGCGAAGACCTGCAAAGACACATCGGTTCCATCAAGCTGAATGATTTGTGCCAACGATTGTTGGCCATCGGGGCTCTGGACAACGGCCATCTCACCCAAACCTACGTCACTGGCGCGTATCTTCACGATGTCCCCAACGATTGCCGTGGTCTTCGTGTAGCCCAGAAGCTCTTGCAACCCTTCCAACTTCTGAGCGTTGTTGCGGTTGTGAGATGTTTCGCTTTCCGCCATATACCGATCCCCTCAGGTGTCGCCCCTGCGGGCGCGAGAGTAAGCAAACGGCTGCGTTCCGGGAACTATGACTACTGGCAGTTCGTTATTCGATCCGGTTATCCTGAAGTGGCGTGCATGCTCGCACGGTCGCTCGCACCCGCTTTTTGATAACCGACCAGCCCCAAGTACAAAACCCGATCAAAAAACTGATTGACCGAGTGCAGCAACTTCACCCCGCCCCAGAAGCTGACCGGCTCTTCTAGCAAGCACTCCTCCTGTATGTGTTCCCAAAGATAGTCGCGGGCGATGCAGATACCATAGAACGAGTGGCTGAAGGGAACGCCCTGCTGAGCTCTCCGCATTCCTGCGGCAACGTATCGTTGCTCCATGTTCGCAACGGGTTCATCTCCGAGCCAGTTGGTGAGGTCGCGATACATCTGCGTCGTAAATTCCTTGTGTTCGTCCGCGGGCACACGAACGACTGACTCGTTGCATTTTTCCGAGGCCCTCACCTTCTTCATTAAGCCTTCATAAATCCGGTCAGAATTGGATCTCATGTGGTCAACTAGCTTTAGCGGTTGCATCCGTTCTCCTTAGTCGGCAGGGTTGGTCGTCAGACCGCTCGACCGATTCAAATCACTCCGCGGCTTGCTTGCAAATAGTTGATTCTCGACAGCGCATCCGCCCATAGCCAGTCTCGATAAACATTGCTGCTGGTTTCACCTATCTCTTATAGACCCGCGACTGAAATGCTGCAACAGGAGAAATGCACACCCCTTCAAGGCAGGCCGTCTCCACGGTCGTTCAATCGCATCCCTGTCCGCGGTCTTGGATCACGAACAGCTCGATATGAAAGCAACGTAACTGGCGGACGGGCCGTCCTTTTCTTATACCGGGCCCCTGCGGCGACCCTGGGAAGGGGCAAAACACAGACCAGTGCGAGGATACACTCGCTGTCTTGCGCGCGATCTTTCGGTTCGGCAGCGTCCACATCTCGGCGAACCCAGTTCGCGATATCCCCCGGGATGGCGAGTATTTCCATCCGCTGAACCCCCAAGGCCTCATGCAAGTAGTTGTAGCAGTTGAACTCGAGCCTCCCGAAGTCAATAATTAAATTGCCTTTTATGGGCTCCCAGAGCCCGAGGAGAACCCCAACATCTGATTTGTGCCAGTTCAGCTATTCGGCTGCAGTCATGACTCTCTCTGGACAAATCTGCAAGGTGGAGGTGTGATCGTGGCCAAATACAAGGACAAGAAAGACAAAAGCAAAAAAAAATAGGATGAAAGAGAAGATTCCACTTCAGCCGTTGAGCACTGGATCTGGGGCTGCCGCAGCTCCTGCCCTAGCGGCCTATGCCGATAGCCAGCCGCTTGACAAGGTCACCTACCTGCAAGCCAAGCTGATCCTCAAGCCAGACCGCTTTACCTCGTTGCAGAGTCTTAAGGACTTCAGCAAGTTCGTTAAGCAAGCGGCAAAGAAGGTCGGCGTGGGATTTATCGCCGATCCCAACGCAGACGGGCGGCCTAAGGTACGCGAGATCGTCTTTGGCGATACGTCCGATTTCCGCCTCTACAACAACGCGTTCATCCTACGGCGACGTGTCTCGTACGTGGACGGCTTTCCCGTGGGCGACCCAGAAATTGTTTTCAAGTTTCGTCATCCTGACGAGCAAAAGGCCACGGCCGTGGACGTGCGTCCCAAAATCGCCGGAGCGTATCGTATCAAGTTCAAGGCAGAAGCGCTGCCATTGAAGGATCAGGTAGGCGGTTATCGTATCCTGCACTCGCACAACTGCCAGTTTGGCGCAAGCCAGATGCACGCCGCCGACAGGACCTCGATGGCGACACTCACGCGGGTCTTCCCCGCACTGGCAACCCTCAAGAATTCTGACGAAGAACACATCAGCTTGGTGAACGAAGGAATCGTGGAAGAGATACTGCTTCCGCTGGGTCAGTTGGACTTTGCAAAAGGAACCATCGGAAAGTGCGATATTGCCTTGTGGCGCACCCGCGGTGAGCACAAGCCGTTGGTGGGAGAGTTCGCTTTCCAGGTGCAGTTTCCGGTCCGCGAGTCCGTTGCGAAAAAGTCGAAGAAGCTGGCTGCCCAGTTCTACGTCACGTTGCAGTATGAGGTGAAGGACTGGCTGGCACTGGGCGTGACCAAGACGGGTATGGTGTACCGCATGAAGGGGAACGAGCCTCAAAGTCATGAATGACGCTGTCGCTCGGGCTGGCCTGGGAGGCTCTGTCAGACCCAAGAGCATGAAGAACCGGGGCGAAGCTAACGCATAAAAGCTCCCGAGGGCTTCATCAATGACGACCCGCGTGAAATTCATCACGCTGTGAGCATCTTCTCCCCAACCGCGGTCCTCCGGCTTCTAGTTCGCAAGCTGGCTAAGGCCAACCCGGTTTGGGCAATAAGTTTCATGGTTGTTGTCACCAGTGATCTGATGAAGCAGGCCATGCTGTTCTTGCGCTCGCGAATCATTAATACGCTTGTGGCTTGCGCTGTCGGACTCCAGGAAAATTGTGGGATAAGTCTCACCACCGCTGACCTGGCAACATCCAAGCAGTTTGCCTGATGAATACGGACGCTGATCCGGCGTTTCCCTCCTGCGTGAGCAAGAACAGAACACTTGGCGCTCTCGCATAACCAGTGCTTCGTGAGATTCAACGCTGATTCTTTCGCACGGGTTAGACGTGAAGCATCTGTGCAGGTGCAAGACAATTTAGAATCTGCTGTAGAGTTCTTACCGCATCCCCGAAAACGGTGGCTCTCTCTGGATCACTCCCGAGCTGGCTCTGTGGTTCCGCCGTCGACCGGCTGTTTTTCGCCGGCGTCGACGCGCGTATGTATGCAACGTGAGAAACGGCGTATGATACGAAATTCCATTCGACGACGACCTCGAACTGTCAATCCGTTAACATGAATCCCTGCGCCGCAGATCGTCCTCGGCTGGGACAGAGGGCGAGCATTTGGTTAAGTTGATTGTGCTTTGGTACTCGGGAGTTGAAATGAACACAGAAACTGACCAGTCGAGACGAGCGACCATACAGCGGAAGCGAGGTTCGGTATCACACCTCGCACCGAGTGGAGAGCTACTGAGGAATAGGCGACAAACCTATAGCGGCCCCGAATCGATGTTCGAGAGCGGTCTCACTTTAAGCGAACGCCCCTTCGATCTCACCTGAACCCAATTTCCGAGTTGCTCGTCAAGCTTTATTTGCGCATTTTTCACAAAAGATCTTGGCGCTGGGAGACAGGCGGTGAGTTATCCTGATTTGGTTTGCGCCAAGTCACGAAATGTGAAAGCTGGCCCGAGTACCCCTTAGGGCGGTGGGAACAAGGGGTAAACGCATTCAACGTGCGAGCAGCTCGGTTCAAGGTAGACACTGTAACTCGCCACTTCCCAGGAGTTGAATCCTATGAGTACCGTCGCTTCCGGTGTTGCAATCGATCAACCTGTTCTAAGCGCGTACGGCAAGGCCCGATCAACCATACATGGTGCCCCGCTTAGCGCGGATGAACTGCGTAAGACGGATGCCTATTGGCGGGCTTGCAATTACCTGAGCTTGGGCATGATTTACCTGCTCGATAATCCTCTCCTCAGAGAGCCGCTGCGTTCCGAGCACATCAAGAATCGGTTACTGGGCCATTGGGGTTCGAGTCCCGGCCTGTCATTTATCTACGTTCATTTGAACCGGCTGATCAAGAAATACGATTTGGACATGATCTTCCTGGCTGGCCCAGGCCACGGCGCTCCGGGAGTTCTAGGTCCCGGCTACCTCGAAGGCACCTACTCCGAGGTTTATCCGGAAAAGAGCGAGGATATCGAGGGCCTGCGCGAGTTCTTCAAGCAGTTCTCCTTCCCTGGTGGAATCGGAAGTCACTGCACGCCGGAAACACCGGGCTCCATCCATGAGGGCGGGGAACTTGGCTACGTGCTTTCCCATGCCTGCGGCGCGGCGTTCGACAATCCGGAATTGATCGTTGCTGCCGTGGTGGGAGACGGTGAATCGGAAACCGGGCCTCTGGCGACGTCGTGGCACATCAACAAATTCCTAAGCCCGTCGCGCGACGGTGCGGTACTGCCGATTCTTCATCTGAACGGATACAAGATCAACAACCCCACGCTTTTAGCGCGAATCTCCGGCGAGGAATTGCAAGCCCTGCTCAGCGGCTACGGGTGGGCACCGAACTTCGTGGAAGGCTCGGATCACGACACGATGCATCAGGCCATGGCTGCCACGGTGGAGAACTGCATCCTGGAAATCAGGAAGTACCAGCAGGAGGCGCGGAAGAAGTCGACGGTCAGCCGGCCGCGCTGGCCGATGATCGTGTTGCGTTCGCCCAAAGGCTGGACGGCCCCGGTCGAGTTTGAAGGACACAGGCTGGAAGGCTTCTGGCGTGCGCACCAGGTGCCGTTGCCCAATGTCAAGAAGGATCCCGAACAACTGCGGATCCTGGAGAGCTGGATGCGGTCGCAGCATCCGGAAGAACTATTTGACGGGCGCGGCGAGTTCGCTCGAGAGTTGCGAGCGCTTGCACCAGTCGGTGCTCGGCGCATGAGTGCGAACCCTCATGCTAACGGTGGGCGTCTGAAGAAGGCACTGCGACTGCCTGACTTCCGCGAGTACGGGATAAGTTTGGACAAGCCAGGTCATGTCCAGGCGGAGAACACCCGTCCTTTGGGCGTTTTTCTCCGCGACGTGATGAAGTTGAACATCAACAACTTCCGGGTCTTCGGTCCCGACGAAAACACCTCGAACAAGCTCGACGCCATTTATGAGGTTAGCAAGAAGTTCTGGATCGAGGAATTGTTTCCGGAGGATAGCGACGGGGGCGAGCTCTCGACCAATGGCCGTGTAATGGAGATGCTAAGTGAGCACACGATGGAGGGCATGATGGAGGGTTATGTGCTCACCGGACGTCACGGCTTCTTCTCTACCTACGAGTCGTTCGTGCACGTCATCGACTCGATGTTCAATCAGCATGCCAAGTGGCTTGAGATTTGCAACCACTTGACGTGGCGTGAACCGATAGCGTCCTTGAACCTGCTGATTACGTCGACGGTATGGCGGCAGGACCACAATGGTTTCACCCATCAGGACCCCGGATTTATCGACGTCGTGGTCAATAAGAGCGCCAATGTTACTCGCATCTATATGCCGCCCGATATTAACTCGCTGCTTTCCGTTGCTGATCACTGTCTGCGGAGCCAGAACTACGTGAACGTGATCGTCTGCGATAAGCAGATGCACTTGCAGTACATGACCATGGATGAGGCCATCACGCAATGCACCAAGGGCATCGGGATCTGGGAAAGGGCCAGCAATGATCAGGGCGGGGAGCCAGACGTGGTCATGGCCTCGGCGGGTGACATTCCCACGCAGGAAGCCCTTGCCGCTACGGCAATGCTGCGCGAGGAATTCCCGGATCTCAAGATCAGATTCATCAATGTGATCGATCTCTTCAAGCTACAGCCGAGTAGCGAGCATCCTCATGGGCTGCCGGACCGGGACTTCGACTCGTTGTTCACAACCGACAAGCCAATCATCTTTAACTTCCACGGATATCCCTCGTTAATTCATAGGCTGGCGTACCGGCGCCACAACCACGACAACATGCACGTACGCGGCTACAAGGAGAAGGGCAACATCAACACCCCTTTGGAACTGGCTATTAACAACAACATCGACCGCTTCAGCCTGGCTATGGATGTCATCGATCGCGTTCCCAAGCTGAAGAGAATCGGTGGTCACGCAAGGGAGCGGTTCCTCAACCAGCAGATCGAATGCCGCAATTACGCACACGAATACGGCATCGATAAACCAGACGCAGCCAATTGGGTGTGGCCGTACTAGAGGCAGAATCAGCAAGGATGTGGTTGGCCGAAGATGACACGTGCTGAGTCGCGGGTGATCAGCAAGTGTTGTTTGGGGAATCCAGGAGTATTGCGATGGAAAACGAACATCCCATTGTCTACCTGGCGCGGCATGGTGAAACAGCGTGGAGCCTCACCGGACAGCATACAGGCCTTACGGACCTGCCACTGACGGAAGCCGGTGAGCATATCGCCCTGCGTCTAGGGGAACGGCTGAAGGGGCTGAATCCCGCTAAGGTGTTTACGAGCCCGCTGCAAAGGGCGTTCCGAACCTGTCAACTCGCCGGGTTTGGTGCGGTAGCTGAGGTCGATCCTGACTTGGTCGAGTGGAATTACGGCGAATACGAGGGGCGCCGCACCGCAGACATCCGGTTGGAGCGCCCCGGCTGGCAGCTTTTTCGGGATGGGTGCCCGGGAGGTGAATCCCCGCGGCAGGTATCTGCTCGAGCCGACCGCGTCGTAACGAGGGTGCGTGCCGTCGCGGGCGACGTAGTGCTGTTTTCGAGTGGACATTTCATTCGGGTTTTGGCTGCCCGCTGGATAGGCGCCGAACCAACCGTCCACGCCGCAGCCTTCATGTTGAGCACGGCTAGTTTGAGCGCTTTGGGCTATGAACACGACCTCTCCCGGCCGGTGATCCGGTTGTGGAATGACACCAATCATGTGATGCCGTCAGGTGGGGACGTAAAAGAACGCATCCAAAGCCTGCGTGCAGCAAGTTCTTGAGTTCAGACTTCAGGAGGAAAGTAAGATAAGGTGCGGAAGCGGCCTTGAAACCAGGGAAGGGCCAGAGAACCTTTCGAAGCTGATCGACCAATATGGGTGCGGTCCGGTTCAATTCACCGGGACCGATAACGCGTTGTATAAACGTCATCTTTTCTTTGACAACGTCATTGATCTAGCGGCTGCCACGCCGCGAGACAGGTTTGAGGCTTTTGCCCGCTCCGCACGGGATATCCTCTCGCAGCGTTGGGTGCTGACTGAGAAGACCTACGAGCGCGAGAACGCCAAACCGATCTACTGCCTTTCGATGGAGCTTCTCATTGGACGATCCCTAGCCAACAACCTTACCAACCTTTTGCTCGATCCTGGCGAGCGACGCTGCCCGGCAGGAGGCCCTCAGTTGGATCGAGTTGTTGGAGCCGGAACCGGATGCCGGCCTGGGGAACGGCGGGGTGACGCGCCTGGCTACGGGCTTCGCTATGAAAACGGCATCTTCAAACAGGGGATTCAGGACGGTTGGCACGCCGAAGAGCCGGACAACTGGCTCGCCGTCACGACCCTGGGAGGTACCGCGCCTCGAAGGGCGGGTCGAGATCGGATTGAGCCGTTCGTTCGAACCGCGCGGTGGAAGCCTTCGTGCGCTTCCAGGGCGGCCATCCACGCTCACCGGCGTTCCGTTCGACCGGCCAGTAGTGGGCTACGGTGGGAAAACCATCAACAAGCGGCGCCTATGGGCCACCTCGACGCCCGATTATTTCGATTTCCAGGAATTCAGCCTCTGCTCTGGTTCGGGCTTTCCTTGAAACGTTAGTGCAAACGGCGCTCGGAGAAGCGTAGTCGCGGGCGACCGTATGCTCCATTTTCCGCAAGGCGGACTTAAATCGTACTGTGGCGACACTTCCACGTCTCGATCCGGACTTAGCTCAGGGGGCGAGATCGGGCATCAACTTTGTGAGGAGTTCGAAACCGGCAAGCTCGATGGCGTAAATCTCCAGAGTACGCCGGCCGATGAAGCGCAGAACGCCGGCGATGCCTTGTGGGGGTTGGATGCGGCTCGGGCCACGCCGAAATAGACACAGGGTCAGCGACAAAAGGCTAATGCCAACGATGAAGGCGGCGAGCTGTATTTGAGAAAACGAGAATTCCTTTTGTTCCTGCCAGACGTAGACGACAGTGGCGACAAAGCAGGCCAGCAGGCGCATTAAGCCCGTGTTCTCATCTCTAGCGTGCGCGGGCGGCGCCGAGCCTTGGGATGCGCGGTCCACCTCAGTAGCCGATCTGCCGTCGGAACAGATGCGCTGGCATAGTCCGAACAGCGCCCAGAGCCATCCCTCCGCGCCGTAATCGACAATCTTCCCCGCTATCGGTAGTATCGCCAAAAGTGCGGCAACGAGCAGGGCGAAGACTACCCAGCAGTGGCGCTGCAAAGAGGCTCGCACATAAGGAAGTGCCAGGCGGATGAGTGCGAAGCTCAAAAGAATGTTCGGAGCCATCCAGGACCAGCCGTTGTTCCAACTGTCCAGTACGGTCAAGCCAACACCAAGCCAGATCCAGCGGAATGGGACCGTCCGAGTTCGCGCGTAGCCCATCAGAAAAAAGAACGGCGGCGCTCCCATGCGTCCGAATACGCCCCACCACTGGTCGTCTTCCACGAAGAAATAGCCGAAGTGGTCAACCAGAACCAGGATGATTGCGGCGGTCTTCAGCCAATCCGTGTTGTCAACTGGCTGAGCTACGCTCGTTGGACGCGCAGCGTCGTGCATTTCGGCGATCACCATAAGTAATCGTTTTTCAAGGGGCACCGGAGCAGGACAGTTCAGACCGGCTACAACAGCGCTTTCATGGGGAAGAGTGTTCCACGGAATGAGTGACGAGGGCAAGGATGCAGGTAAACGCACGGAGCCCTGACCAATGTAACTGCCACGGCCGGATGGATCATCGCGATGCAGAGATGGATGGCTCCATCACCCTTGACGAACCGCAGCGAGAAGCCTCCTTTTTGCCTGTGATCATCTCACTGGTTCGTAGAGCTTCTCCATGGATGGGACCTTTGCTTCAATTTCCTTGGCGATCTGCTGGGCCCGTTCAGTCGCTTGGGTGGCCGTTTGCTTGGGATCGGGTTTGAAATCAACTCCCACTATGGCCATGGCTTTGCCGTTTGCGTCGTGAATAGGAACGTTTACGTCGAAGAATTCCTTGCCATGCTCCGTTGTCTTATCGGCGAAGGGTTGGTTGGACTTCATGACGGTGTACTCGTCTTGATCGCACTTCTCACCGATACCCAATTCCTCATCGGAGGCAATGGTGGTGCATTCTTCCTTTCCGATAGCAACGGCCGAGATCTCGAGACCCATGATGTCAGGGTGCGCGGCAAGTGTCTCATTCACGAGTTTTTGCGCGTAGATCTTTGGAGTCGGGAGTTGGAGGGTTTGGGCGCTGCTTGCGGCAGCACCGAGAAAGACCAGGAGCATGGTTAAAACCAAGAAGTGCATTTTCGAGATACGGATTGCAGTTGCGTGCATGATTCCTCCTCGCGCCAAGTCTCTGGGGTAATTCTGGAACCGTACTAAGGTTATCACAGCCGGACTGGCCCAGCCCAAACTAATTGGAGCGTAAGCGTCCGGCAAGCTTAATTCGGCGACGGCGACGATCCATCAAGAATGGGTGTCAGCACTCAGCCACCTTTGCGGCAAGCCGACGAATCCAATGTCATTATCCGCAACGGCGAAAGGCTACTAGTACATCGTCCAAATAGTTATCTACATTATTGCGGCTTCCGGTTAGAGTTTGGACATGCCGGGAGTCGCCCCTGCTATCTCGCTAATCCGGACAACCAAAGCCACGCTGGACCGCCTGATACGATCTTCGTCCACGCCGCAGAATCTGGCGCTGCGAAGCCGGATTGTTTTAGCGGCCGCTGCCGGCAGGAGCAATCAGCAAATCGCGGACGAACTGCAACTGCCGGAAGTGACCGTCAGTAAGTGGCGCCGTGGTTTTGCCCGCCACGGTCTGGAGGGTCTGCAAGACGCACCCCGCTCCGGCCGTCCGGTAAAACATGGCCCGGAGATCGTGCAGCGGGTGCAGAACCGAGCCTGCCAACAACCCGAACACTACAGCCGCTGGAGTGTACGAACGCTGGCCAAGGACTTAAGGCTGCCGCGCAGCACGGTGCACCAAATCCTAGTGGCTTCGGAGCTACAACCTCATTGGATTCGTACCTTAACTTTCAGCCCGGATCCGGATTTTGAAGCCAAGCTGCTGGACGTTGTCGGCCTATATTTGAATCCGCCAGAAAATGCGTTAGTGTTGTGTGTGGACGAAAAGACGGGAATTCGGGCACTGGACCATACTCAGCCCCTGCTGCCCTGAGGCGCCAAGAAACCGAGCAGCTGGACCAACGAGTATGTTCGTCACGGCACCCAAACCCTCCTAGCGGCCCTCGAGATTGCAAGCGGCAAAGTGGTAGCTCACGTCAAACAACGCCGCACTTCGGTCAACTTCCTGCGCTTCCTCAAGGATGTGGTCGCAGCCTTTTCCGCCCGAGATTTGCACATGGTTCTCGACAATCTCAACATCCACAAGAACGAAGCAGCACGGCACTGGCTGCAACGGCATCCCCGAGTGCACTTCCATTACACGCCCACCCACGCTTCCTGGGTTAAACCTAGTCGAGTGTTTCTTCAGCATCCTGGGCAAGCAAGGTTTGCGCAAAGTGTTCACACCTCCAAACGCCAACTGAAGGAATTCGTGTTGGACTCTATTGCCCGCAACAACGAAAATCGCAGACCTTTCGTATGGACCAAGGGACCCGGAAAAGCTTCAGCATATCATCGAGGCGACGAAACAATATCAAGCAGCGCACCCGCGCAAACCAAGAAAACGCCGCCAAAGACGGAATAATAAGAGGAATTAACTGGACGATGCACTAGGAATTTCCTAGTAGCTTGAATCCTAATAAACATATCAATAATGGGGCTAAACTACTGACAATGTTTCCAGCTTATCTTTCCAGCGGAAGACAACCGGAGTCTCATTGACCTCCTTGAGGTAGAGTTCGATCCTTGCCTTCAATTCCTCGCTCGAACTCACCCGAAGGCCACGCAATAGGGTCTTGGCCATTTTGCTAAAGAAGGATTCGATCAGGTTGAGCCAGGATCCGTGGGTGGGGGTGAAAGTGAATTCGAAGCGGTTAGGCAATGTACTCAGCAAAGCCCGCGTCTCTTTCGAGATGTGGGCCGAGTGATTGTCCAGTACGAGTCGGATGCGAGCCCCGGGCGGATAATGCGCGTCGGCCAGTTGGAGAAAT
>Ga0306920_100003565_pt1 | contig 19781 bp, 18 predicted proteins | sample flu12Cox44000170_FD_204666 | JGI IMG/M metagenome (GOLD analysis project Ga0306920, IMG submission 204666) | Lab enrichment of tropical soil microbial communities from Luquillo Experimental Forest, Puerto Rico - flux4day.12C.oxic.44.000.170 (v2)... | ecosystem: Environmental > Terrestrial >... | reverse complement strand
TGCTCGCTAGCTTTGGCCGGACGGGTCTTACACCCGCTGGATTTCATTAAGTGGTTTCACCTACTTCATTACTGGTTCCTCCTCTTCCATGCTTTTCCTAGCGCGATGGTCGCCCTTTTCTGTTCTTGCGTCGAGCAACTGCTCTATCGCTTGTCGCGTGAATTCGCGGTCCTTGCCGTAATCCGCTGCAAAGTTGGCCACCACCGCCAGTGTGTAGGGGTCCGCCTTCCCGGTCATATGCTTCTGGACGAACTCGCCGGCGTTTTCAAGGGCCGCTCCGCGATAGCCCGTGCTTTCGAGCGACCAGGCAATGTAAGCCGTAATGCGCAGCAGGTCGGAGTTGTAGCGGTTCGTGGCCCCCTCGTTGATGAACGACGCGTCCGGTTTCCAGCTTCCATCCGCCTGCTGCTGGCTTGCCAGCCATTGCTCGGTGCGCTCGATCAGCCGCGGGTCGACGTTGTACACCTGCGACATGTCGTAGAACTCCATCAACCCGTAGGCCGTCAAAATCTTGTTTGCTGGAGCATTCCCGAACCACGAAAAGCCGCCGCCCTTCACGTGCGCTTCATATAATCGAGCGCCAGCACGTTCGGGTAGGTGCTCGACGAGGTCTGCTCAAAACATCCGCCCGGCATGCGCAGGATGGCGTCCATGCCCTCCATAATTTGGCTCAGAGGGCCGGGATAAAGGCGAACAAAAATCTTGCTTGCGCCGGGAATCGAGGTTGCCGGGAAATTCATTCGGTGTTGTACGGCGGATTCCAGCAGCCCGTTCGAGACCTGGCTTTGCTCGCGGCCGTTCGGTACCACTTCGATCTCGCGCACCACGATGTCGGCGCGTTTTACGCTGCCTTCCATGCGCGCGGCAAGCGTCAGCTTGAATTTGCCTATACGCTTGGCCTCGAGCGTGTAATGCTCTCCTCCAACCTGCGACGGATTCACGGTCAGCGACTTATCGGGAACGTCGTCCACCAGCGCAAACCAGTCGTCGGGTTCCAGATGGAGGCTGACGTTCCCTTTCGCTTCCGTGTAATTGTAGACCGCCACGGGTAGGGTCACTTGATCACCCTGCGTCAACGTCACTGGCAGGTCCAGGTCCGCGAAGAAGTCCTGGAACACCTTCAAGCTTGACGTGCCCGTACCGAGCGCTCCCGGTTGTGTCGACGCCAGCATCGCCATCCGCCACGTGGTGATCGAATCCGCCACCGGGATCGTAATACTCGCGTCACCGTTGCGATCCGTGATGATCTCCGGATTGATGTAGAGTGCCTCCGGAAAGTAGCTTCGGACATGAACTTCGCCTGAGTCCGCGTCGTCCTTCTCGTGGAGATGTATGTCGCCGCGTCGGCGGTTGAGGGGAAGACCGACCGCGACGGCGCATACCGCTTTGATCTCGAGCTTCCACCGTATTTTGCCGGGCGTCCGTTGAACCAGGGGGCTGCGCGTGTTGTTGTGGAAGCAACCGTTAAGGACACGGCTGGCCATTCCGAATCGCGCGGCGTGCCAATCACCGTAAGCGAATCCGCGTTTCTGGTTACCGCGGTCCCGGAGGCGGGGACGCTGGTCGCGAATCTGGAGAACCAGATTTTTGTGCTGGCAGCATATCCGGACGGCTCCCCAGCGCAGGCGCATCTGAAGATTCGCGCGGGGAAGAATCCCGAGCAGAGTGTCTCGACGGATGAAGGTGGTGTGGCGCTGGTGCGGTTGAATCCTGGCGCGGGCAACTCGGCGCTCGAGGTGCAAGGAAACGACAAAGAGGGAAACTCCGTCTCGACGAAGATTCCTCTCGAAACAAGGAATGGAGACGATCAGGTGCTTCTGCGCACCGAACGCGCAGTGTATGGCGCGGGGGATGTGGTGCGCCTGAAAGTATTTTCTACCCAGGCGAGAGGCACGGCCTACGTTGACATCGTGAAAGACCAGCAGACGATTCTTACCCGCGACCTGGACCTCCATGACGGTCAAGCGGAACTCTCGGTCACGGCGACCCCGGAGATGGCGGGTACACTCGATTGCAGCGCATACATTTTCAGCCCAAACGCGCAGCCCGTTGCGGATCACCGGCTGCTGTTCATTCAACCGCCTAGCGAATTGAAGATTGAGGCGGCAGCGGACGCCGCCGAGTACAAGCCGGGAGCCGAAGCGCGCATTCATTTCAAAGTGACCAATTCGCGCGGGCAGGGCGTGCACGCGGCGCTGGGCGTTCAAATCGTCGATGAAGCCGTCTTCGCGCTGGCGGACAAGCAGCCTGGCTTCGCGAAGGTGTTCTTCTACCTCGAACAGGAAGTGATGAAACCTCGCTACGAAATCCATTCCCTAGGCATGCCGGAAGTCGTGGAACCGGTGGAGAAACCGCAAGAGGAGCAGCGAGACCTTGCGGCGCGCGCGCTATTCTCGGCGACCGAGATGGTGAACACCAACCAGTTCGAGACCGAAGCCGGCCGCACGGTCCCCAGAACGAAATTCTACGAATATTTCCAACGCTATCAGCGACAGTTTCAGGAGCAAGGAAAAGAGATCGGCGATGACATCCGGAGCCACTATGCGAAAACTGCCGAAAGCGGGGACCTGAAAAAAGTTTTTGAGAAGCTGCAAAGAGCGGGACATCCGGCGTTCCGCGACGCCTGGGGCACGAACCTGCAATTGGAACCCCTCAGTTGGGACACCAGCAAAACGCAATACCTCGTTCGCAGCGCCGGCCCTGATAAGCGTTTCGGAACGGCCGATGACATGGCGATGTTTCTGTATTTCCGGAAGAGCAAACTGGCGGCTCCACGAGCGGACGGAAACGCCGGGATCAAAGTGAAAATAGAGCACCCTCAGGAGGTACCCGACGGACGCATAGAGATTTCCGGCACCGTGCTGGACCAGACCGGCGCGGCAATCAAAGGCGCTTTGGTTACGGCAACCAACCTCATGACAGGAACTACCCGGACTGCACTTGCCGACGATTCCGGAAATTTCCGACAAGTGCGTTTACACCAGGGCACGTACCAGGTTTTCGTATCAAGTCCAGGTTTTCGCCCTTCGCGAGAGACCTTTGCGTTGAAGGCATACGACCGGGCAAGGCTAGAGGTGCGACTAGAGGTCGCGACTGTGACAGAAACGGTCGAGGTCAGCAGCGGTTCTGCAATCGTCGTGAGCACCGCTACGGCGGCCGTGGGCGGAATCGCTGGCGCAGTGCCGGGCGGGGTTGTTGCGGGAGTCTTCGGAGGAGTAGGTGATGGGGCGGCAATGGATGTACTGGCCCCCCAGGAAAAAGGAGCAATGCGGGTGCCGCTGGCTTCTAAGATGGCTGCAGCTACGGCTGCGATGCCGAGCCCTCGGAGGAAGCAGCTCACCAAGGTGGTGGCGTCTAGAGAGGCCGCGAACAACGTACCCCGGTGGTTCAGGTGCCCTTCGAACAGAATGCGTGGTTCCCGGCTGCCGCTGCTTAGCAATTCAATTCGGAGCGAGCCTGCACCTCGAATGACTTCGTTATTCGTCGGAAGCGCAATTTCATTTTCCATCGGGGCTCGCCGGCAATTTCCAACTTCATTACAAGGTGGACACTCCGATCGGGTGCACCGAAGTGACGCAGGACGTCCGTTTGCAGGACAAAGTCTCTGTTTTGCTTACAACAGAAAAGCCGATCTACCAGCCGGGGCAAACGATACACGTGCGAGCGTTGGCCCTCGACCGTTCGAATCATGAAGCCGTGGGTAACCGCGACTTGCTGTTTGAAGTGGAGGACTCGCGGGGCAACAAGGTCTTCAAGAAGGCGACCCGCACGGATGAATTTCGGTATTGCGTCTGCAGAATTTGGTTTGGCCGATGAAGTGAATTTGGGCACCTATCACTTGCGCGCCTTGCTGGGCGAGGCCGGATCGGAATCCGCAAACTCCGCGGAGATTGCCCTGAGTGTCGAGAGCTATGTGCTGCCCAAGTTCAAAGTGGACATCGACCTCGCCGGAAGAGACGAAAGGGCGAAACACGGATACCGGCCGGGCGACCATGTGAGCGGGACGATTCGGGCGCACTACTTTTTTGGGAAAGCGCTCGAGGGAGCCGAGGTCGGCGTCAAAGCGACCGCGATGGATGTTCGAATGTCAGTAACCGTTGGTAGCCGTTGGCAATGTATCCCTCGGCCTTCGCATGCACCTCGGGCGTCAGCTTCTTCGCGCCTGCCGCACCATTTCCCGGCCGATTCATGGCCAGCGGCCAGCAAAATCAATTCGGCACCGCCCAGAACTCCAGCCGCCGTGCGCAGGCGTTCTGCGACCGGACTTCCCTCAGCAACTCTGGCTTAACCCTCAAATATTTCGTTGATTCTTCCGGCGAGTTGAAAGTCGAGCGTGCTGATTCCTTGAACGCTGTGCGTGTTCAGATCAATCACCACCTTGTTCCACACGTTGAACCACTCCGGATGATGATTCATCGATTCGGCGACCAACGCTACCTGTGTCATTTTTCCGAACGCGGCCACAAAATCCTTGCATTCGAACGCCCTGTGGAGTTTTCCGTTTTCCAGCTTCCAGCCCTTTAAATTCGCTAGTTGCTTCTGAATTTCGGCATCCGTGAGCTTCTCGGCTCGCATGAGGGTCCTCCCATCGCGCAAGTTGCGGCAGGTTTCATTATCCGTTTTCCGCTGTAGCAGCGGCAACAAATTCGCGCGCGATTGCCTGCACAAATGAATTCCAGTACGCTTGAAGGGCCGCTGGCAGCGACTGTCCGCGCTGTGCTTTCTCTGCAAAACCGGACCGGAGATCATTGTGAAAAAGAAGATTCGTGCGATTCAATACGGAGTTGGGCCGATTGGCGCCTCGATCGCCAAGCTGCTGCGCGAAAAGGAATCGGTCGATATCGTCGGTGCCATCGATAGCGACCCAGCGAAAGTGGGCCGCGACCTTGGCGAAGTCGTCGGCGCGGACGACGCACCCTGGGGCATCAAAGTCTCCGGTGACGCAAAGGGCGTCCTCGATCAGTCTGCCGACGTCGTGGTGCACACGACCTCTTCCTCATTGTCGAAAGTCATGAACCAGTTGCTGGCTTGCCTCGATGTGGGCTCCTGCGTCGTTTCCACCTGCGAAGAACTCTCTTATCCCTATCGCACTCACCCCGAACTCGCTGCGAAACTCGATAAGCTCGCGAAGGATTCCGGGGTCGCCCTGGTCGGCACAGGCGTGAATCCGGGATTTGTGATGGACAAGCTCGTCATCACTCTGGCCGCCGTCTCGCAGCGCATTGAGCACGCCAGGGCACTGCGCATCGTCGATGCTTCGAAACGTCGCCTGCCTCTTCAAAAGAAAATCGGCGCCGGCATGAGCGTCGAGGAATTCCGTGCCAAGGTGCAGGAAGGCGTCATCAAGCATGTCGGGTTGCCGGAATCCGTCGCCATGGTGGCGGACAGCCTTGGCCTGCGGGTCGACGAAATCACCGAAGCGATCGAACCCCAAGTCGCCGCCGAACGCGTTCAGACCGAATTCCTCACCGTTGAGCCTGGTCAGGCTGCCGGCGTTCACCAGATAGCTCGCGGCCTCTCGGAAGGGAAGGAACTCGTCTACATGGAACTACAGATGTATGTTGGTGCGAAGAATCCCTCAGATACGATCGAGCTGAAAGGCCATCCGAACATCAGTCTCGTGATTCCCGGGGGCTCCCACGGAGACATTGCCACCGCATCGGTTGCGGTTAATTCCATCCCCGCAATTTTGGAAGCTCCGTCCGGTTTGTGCACCGCGCGTGACTTGCCTATCGGCTTTTTCCCGGCGCGGCCTCTAAAGTAGGGACGAGGCGTTCATCCAGGGCGCGCGTCGCTACTTTTTCCAGAAACGCATCACCGCGGAATAGTCGAGGTCTTCTTTGGCCTCGCCCTTCACAAAGTTATAGACCTCGCGCGCTGCGGCCGTCGCGGGAAGCGCTACTCCCAATTGATTCGCGAGATCCAGCGCAAGGCCGAGGTCCTTGTGCATGAGCCGCAACGGGAAACTGGGCCTGTAATCGCCTTTCAGCATCAACGGGGACTTCACGTCCAGCACCCCCGAACGGGCCATGCTGGCCTGCATTACCTCCACGAGTTGTTCTCCCTTCAGCCCTGCCCTGGTCACCAGCGCGAGCGCTTCCGCCATCGCACCGACTTCGAGTGCCAAAATCGCGTTCATCGCCAGCTTGACGGTCTGACCGGCGCCGCTCGGGCCCAGGTGAAACCATTTTTTCCCCATCACCCCCAGAATCGGTTCCGCGTCGCGCAACGTCTCGGCGTCTCCTCCGATCATGAACACCAGGTTGCCCTCGCGCGCTCCCCAATCGCCTCCGGTAACCGGCGCGTCCAGAAACCGTACGCCGCGCTCTCTGCACGCCGCGGCAATTCTTCCGACCAGCGACGGCGAGATGGTACTGGAATCCACATAGATGCTTCCCGCGCGCAGTCCGGCCAAAGCACCATCGTTTTTCCCGTCGCGGCCCCACAGTACCGACTCGAGCGCCGGCGGATCGCTCACAATCGTCAGCAGAAACTCGCTTGCTTCTGCTACTTCGTGCGGTGTCTTCGCCAGCGCCGCACCCCCCGCAACCAATTCGTTTGCCCTTTCGGGCGTGCGATTCCACACCGTCAGCTGGTGACCGGCCTTCAGCAGGTTCATTCCCATCGGGCGCCCCATCAGACCGAGCCCGATCAAACCAATCCTTCGCGGAGCCGTAGTTGTGCTCACTGGCTGGCCTCCTCGCGCATAGTCCTGAACTTTTTTGATGCCGCCGCGCGAAAAAGATTGTAGCTGATTCCGGACAAGCTCGTCCGAAGGAGTCCTTGCTTAGGCTGTCTTCGAACGCGGCGGAAGGGAAAGAGTGGACGTGGTGCCCGTGGCGGATTGCCCCGCGATCGCAGCCGCCGCCTTCTCCCGGGCGATCTCGGCATCGCTTTCAGCAACGGCAGACGCTTCCTCTGACCGCGAATCTACGGCGATGCGATGAATATACTGGTAGGGAATCTCCCAGCGGAAGTAGCTGCGCTTGCCGCGCTGCTCGACGTGTTGTTCGAGGAATATGGAACGTCCTGAATCGCCGACGAAGCTTCCGTAGGCGGAAAGCAGCATGTCGCCTGCCCGGTATTGCACCGTGACGATGCGGCCCAGAAACTGGGTGTAGGACGCCATCCCAGCGAGTTTCCGCATCATGCGGTAATGGGTCAATAGTACTGTCGGTCCCTTACGACCGAAAATGTGGAAATCTCGGTGCTACCCCTTTTGCTTCACCAGCAGGTCCGAAATGGTACAGAGCGCTGCCGCAGATCCAATCCCATACCCCACAACTCCCGCAACAACCGTCAAAATCCATTGGCCTCTTACACTTGCAATGGTCAGACAACTGGCGGCTGCGAACCCGGCACACAATCCTATGGCGGCTGCCAACACGCGACTAGGCCGCGAGAGCTCCAAACTTGCGTGGCACGATGGGCATTGTAAATTCTCTGTTCGGACCAATAGATGGATCCGGGACAACTTTCCGAAGCACAAGGGACAAGCGCGGTTCCACATCGCAGTAAACTTTGTAAGATCTTCTTTACAACCGAGCGCGTCTCGACTCGCAGATATTACTGATGTATTTATTAACCAATATTATAACATGTTCTCGCTGCCCGTGTAGCGAATCGTACCAAACACCGGCCGCTCGGGTCCCGAGGATCCCTCGTACCGTCGCTAGAGCCAAAAGATCCGGGGCGGGCCCGTCGGGGCGCGTATGTGTTGCTCACAACTCCATCATGATCTCGGCAACTTCGTCGAGCGTGCGCCCGTTTCGGAGTCCTCTTTGTCCAACGGCGTTCCGAGATCGTTGAAACTCATTTCTCTTTTCGCTGCTGGCACGCCGCTAAAATCCACTTCGCTTTCCTCTGATCTCTTTCGCTGCGCCTTGACTTTTGCGGCTGGCACGATACAGTTTGCCTCTCATCTTGCGTGTCATCCGAAACCAAGGAGCCGCCCATGCTCGGTCGAATCGTTTTTGTAGCGGTATGCCTCTTGTTCTTGAGGGATGTAAGCGTTCAAGCGCCAAAAACCGCGGAAACAACCTACGTCCTCAAAGCCGCTCGTCTGTTCGATGGCCAGAGTGGTTCGCTGGCCACACCGGGCATCGTCATCGTGACTGGCGGAAGAATCGTTGCCGTCGGTGCGTCCGCTGAAATTCCTGCTTCTGCTGAAGTTATCGATCTCGGCGACGCGACTCTACTTCCCGGCTTCATTGACGCACATACGCATCTCACGGCTCCTTACTCCGAAGACTACAAGCAGGAGCAACTCAACCGTCTGCAAAAGACGGTTGCGGAACGGGCGCTCGATTCGAGCGTCAACGCGCGGATCACCCTGATGGCCGGCTTTACCACCGTGCGCGACGTCGGCTCCTCGGACTATCTCGACGTGGGCTTACGAAATGCCATTCGTAACGGCGCTGTCCCGGGGCCACGCATGCTGGTCAGCGTCCATGCTCTGGGTTCCACCGGTGGACACTGCGACTTGCAAAGTGCTTTCAAAGAAGGGGTCTTCGGCCACGAGGCCGGTCCGCTCGAAGGCGTGATTAGCGGGCAAGAGCAAGCGCGCTACGCCGTTCGGCTGGACCACAAATACGGCGCGGACATAATTAAAGTCTGCGCTTCTGGTGGAGTTCTATCTCCGACCGACGATGTCGATACGCCACAACTTACGCAGGAAGAGCTGAACGCGATTGTCGACGAAGCTCACTCTCTCCGCAGAAAAACCGCCGCCCACGCGCATGGTGCGGAAGCTGCCAAGCGCGCCATTCGCGCCGGGATCGACTCCATCGAGCACGGCAGTTTTCTCGACGACGAGGCCCTGGACATGATGAAGCAACGCGGTACGTACCTTGTGCCAACACTCATGGCCGTTCAAGGCTTGCAGGAAAAGATGGACCGCGGCGTATACATGCCGCCCGCAATCGCCGCCAAGGCCCAGGCCGCCATTCATGCGCTGCATCAAACATTCCAAAGAGCTCTCGCCCAGGGCGTCAAGATCGGCCTCGGAACCGATGCCGCCGTTTACCCTCACGGGCGCAATGCCGAGGAATTTCACCAGATGGTCGACCTCGGCATGAAACCCATCGACGCTCTAAAGGCTGGCACCTCTGCCGACGCTGACCTTCTTGGCTTGGCCGACAAAATCGGGACGCTTGAGCCCAACAAATTTGCCGACGTGGTCGCCGTGCCCGGCGATCCCACACAAAACATTCGCCTGACCGAGCACGTCTTCTTCGTAATGAAAGAGGGTGTAATTTACAAAAACGAGAAACCCTCCGCCGCGCACTAAATACCGACTCGAATCCCGGGAGGCCAGCACATGAGCCAGTTAAGCGACGCACTCTCCATCTCTCTCGTGCACGAATTTCGCGACCGCGCCGCGGATCTTCACAAGTGGGCCGATGCGCTGTCGGACGACCAGTTTTGGCGCAATCCCTTTTCTCACGGCAACAGCATCGGCCACCTGGTTCTTCACTTGACCGGCAATCTCAGTTACTACGTCGGTGCGCGCGTTGCCGATTCAGGCTACGTTCGCAACCGCGACCTTGAGTTCACCGAGTCCCGCCGGCCACCCAAAGCCGCCGTCTTACGCCAATTCGACGAAGCCATCGCGCTCGTCCTTCTAACCCTTCAGCGGCAATCCGACACCGATTGGACTCTCCCTTACTCCGCCGAACGCCAGCCGGACGCCACAAATCGCCTTGCGGCGTTTCTACGCTGCGCCGTGCACCTCGACCATCACGTCGGCCAGATCATCTATTTGTCCCGCGAAGTTTCCTAGGGCCGCTGCATCTGTTTTACCCGGAGAACCGTGTGGAAGGGCAGCGCTCAGGTCTCGAGTTTGTAGCGCGTTGAGGCCAAACGGTACAACCTCCTCCATAGCAACCGGTTAATGAGCACGACCACCGTGGCCATGATCAGCGTCGACGCCAGCAGCACATCGAAGAGCCCGGCATCGCTCGCCCGGCTGATGGTGCTTCCCAACCCCGGCGCTTCCACGATTTTTCCCTGAAAATGAAAATATTCCGCGACAATACTCGCGTTCCACGCCCCGCCCGACGCCGTCACCAGCCCGGTGACGAGATAGGGAAAAATCCCCGGCAAGATCAAGCGCCGCCAGCGGTCCGCCGAGCTGAAGCGAAATACCGTCGCGGCCTCTTTTAAGTCCGTAGGGATCGCCATGGCCCCGGCAATCACATTGAATAAAATGTACCACTGCGTACCCAGTAGCATCAGCGCCGTCGCCGCGATTTCCACTCCGCCGCGCAAGCGAATCAGCACGAGCAGCAACACAGGAAAAAGAGCCGTTGCGGGAATGGACGCCGCCAACTGCGCGAGCGGCTGCATGAAGCGCGCTAATCTCGGGCTGAACCCAATCGCGACCCCCACCGGTATCGTCCACAGCGCTCCGATGATGAGTGCCAGATTCACGCGCAGAAACGTCAGCCCCGCGCTTTCGAACAGCAAGAGGTATTCGTGGCCGCTCACCAGAGCGAGCTCTCTTCCGGCTCTATAGACGCCATACCCCAGGACCACCAGCAGGACTCCGGCAAAGAACCAGCCGGTCCAGGCCCGCTGTTTCTCGCTCTGCACCGCGGTCAACGTCCGTGCCGCCCGCTTCGCTCCACGCGCAAACGTCAGCGTCAGCCACTCAACCATCGGATGCAACAACCGCCGGTAGGCACGAATAATCAGCGACTCCCGGCGAATAAAACTGAGAATGACGTTCTGCGCCGTCGCGGCGCTCTCCACCTGCTCAAATTTGAATTTGTCGGCCCACGCGATAACCGGCCGCCAAATCAACTGGTCCATCAGCACAATCACCGCCACCATCGTGGCCAATCCCCACAACATCGCGCGCGTGTTTCCGTTGCTCGCGGCCGTCTGTAAGTACGACCCGAGGCCCGGCAACCGAAAATCTTTGTCGCCCAGTACAAACATCTCGCACGCCATCAGGAAGAACCATCCGCCGGCGACTGACATCATGGAATTCCACACCAGCCCGATCGTAGAAAACGGCAGGTCCAGCTCCGCAAATCTTTGCCACCGGCTGAAGCGGTAGATGATGGCGGCCTCCCGCAGATCGCGCGGTATCGTTTTCAACGAAGAGTAAAAACTAAAGGCGATATTCCACACCTGTCCGGTGAAAATCAGGATGATCGAGCCAAGCTCCACCCCCAGTTGGCGGCTTGGAAACAGCGCCACCATCGCCAGCATTACCCCGGGCAGGAAGCTCAGCACCGGAATCGACTGCAGGATATCCAACAGCGGAATCAGCACCAGTTCCGCCCGCTTCGATTTTGCGGCCGCGTATCCGTAAGCCAGCGCAAACACCAGGCTGATCGCGTACGCTACGAGGATGCGCACCAGCGAGTACAAGGCGTACAACGGCAGGCTTCGTGGGTCCTGCGAGATTTCAGCTTCGACGTGAACCGGTCCAAACCACGAGCGGCCGATCGAATAAACGCCGAAGATTACCGCAAAAACCGCCAGGAATACGGCAATGTCGATCAGGAATGCATAAGCCCAACGTGCCCCGACCGGTCGCGCGGCTGCCGGCGGTATCGGCCCCTGAGGCTCCGTTACGGGTGGCGGTGAAGGCACGGGCAGGTCAGGTATCGGTGAGCGTCAACTTCCCGCTCGCCGCGTCAAAATCAAAAATCTCGGCGTACCGCCCCCATTGAATCGCGGTTTCCAGTTGCCGCTGCGCTTCCGCCTCGCTGAAGTGCTCGTCCAGCAGGTCTTGAAAGAATTCCGCCGGCAGCGTGCGGTTTGCTTTTGCCTTGAGCGCTTGCTCCATCTGGCGCAGAACCGGCACATTCGCAAGTACTGCCTTGCGGAAAATCGCCTTGCGCTCCTGGATATCCCCTTTCGCGAACGCTTCTCCTTCCGGTGTAATGATGGCGTCGCCTTCTTCCAGTTTCAGCAGGCCCAGCATTGCGGCCGTGTCCATCGTCGGCAGCAGCGCATCCACTTCGAGGCTCAATTCATCTGCAAGCACGTGCAAGTCCGCTCGGCCGCTCTGATCCACCAGGATTTCGAGCAGCCCTGCCATGCCTCCCGGCCGCGTGTGAGGTAGCATCGGATACCGCCTCTGCGCCGCCGCGTGCATCCCCTGTAGATCGGCAGGTGCGGTCTCCGGATGATCTTTCTGCGTCAGCGCCCGGTAGATCAGATCCACCAGTTCCACAAAGCGCGCTTCCTTGTGGTCCCTCGGGTACGGCAGCTCCACATTGAACTCGGCATGAATGTGCGCCGGATTTCTTCCGAGCACGATGATCCGGTCCGCCAAGACCACGGCTTCTTCGATGTTGTGCGTGACCACGAAAATCGCCCGCGTCGGAATCTTCGTTTCAAGCCACAACTCCAGCAATTCGCCGCGCAGCGTTTCGGCCGTCAATACATCGAGCGCCGAAAACGGTTCATCCATGAACAGTACCTCGGGCTCCACGACGAGAGCCCGCGCGACGCCCACACGCTGCTTCATCCCGCCGGAAAGCTCCTTCGGGTATGCGGATTCGAATCCGTCCAACCCGACCGCGTCGATAATCCGCAGCGCCCGCTTGTGCCGTTCGACTTCGCCAATCCCTCGCGCCTCGAGCGGCGCTTCCACGTTCTCAATCACCGTCAGCCAGGGAAAAAGCGCAAAGCTCTGAAACACGATCGAAACGTTTGGCGTTTCACCCTCGACCGGCTGGCCATGCCAGTACACGGAGCCTCCCGACGTCGGCGATAGCCCCGTCAACATTCTTAACATCGTGGATTTCCCGCATCCCGAAGGTCCAAGCAATGCGATAATCTGCCCGGGATAGACGGCGATGTCCGTCGGCGCGATCACTTGGATCCTCGTCCCGTCGGGCTGGGGATAAAATTTCTCCAGCTTATGCGCTTCAATGATTGGTTCAACTGCAGCCGCTGTCGTTGTGCTCATAAGCGCAGGTATTATCGCTCAAAACCTCTCCTACCGGCATGGCAATCCGCTGCGTTCGCCCTACCCAGGCTCTCCGGTTACAATTCTATGAACACTCGATGACAATCCCGCCACCAGCCAACCCCGCGCAAAATCAGCGCCGCATCCCCTACGGGTTCCTGGCCTCCTTGCTCTCGCTCGTCCTTTCGCTCCTGCTTGTACTACCGTTCTTTTGGCTTGGCAGCGCCTCCGGGCACGACTTCGAGTTCCACGCCGCCTCGTGGTACGAAGCCGCCTTTCAGTGGAAGGAGGGCACCCTCTATCCACGATGGGCGGCTTGGACCAACTATGGCTTTGGCGAGCCACGCTTCATCTTTTACCCACCCCTTTCCTGGATGATCGGCGCTGCTCTTACTTTTCTCCTTCCCGGAATCGCCGTGCCGGTTGTTTTCATTGTCTTGACGCAAACCTTTGCGGGATTCTCTGCTTTTCTGCTGATCCGCCGTGTGACCACCGAGCGCGCCGCACTCTTTGCCTCCGCCTGCTACGCAATTAATCCCAATGCCTTGCTCCTGACCTACATTCGCAGCGACTTTGCCGAACAACTTGCCTGCGCCCTCTTCCCGCTGTTACTGCTGGCAGCTCTTCGCCTGGCTGAACTGCTTCCCGACACGACCCCGGGGCCCGCTCGTATCGCGCTGTTCGCCACTCCCCTCGCCGCTGTTTGGTTGTCGAACGCACCGGCAGCCGTGATTTCGAGCTACGGCATGGCCCTGCTTTTTGCTTGGGGCGCTTTCACGGAGCGTTCCTGGCGCATCGTCCTTCAGGGGTTTTTCGGCCTGGCCCTTGGCTTCGGCCTAGCGGCCATCTATATTGTCCCGGCCGCCTACGAACAACGCTGGGTCAACATTGGCCAGGCGCTCTCGAGCGGCCTGCTCCCCTCTCAAAATTTCCTTTTCACCGTGATTGAAAACCCGGAGCACACCTGGTTCAACTGGATCTCCTCTGATTGCGCCCTCGTTCTGATCCTGTTCTTCGCCATTACAGCTCTCGCTTCCCGGCGCTTCTCCCCGAACACCGCTCGGGCAAACCACACTCGCAAATGCTTCGTCGCGCTGCTGGTGCTCGGTGCGTCCGCATCACTGCTTACCTTGAAAATCACGGCCCCGCTGTGGACCTACCTGCCAAAGCTTCGCTTCGTTCAGTTCCCCTGGCGGTGGATGTCCATCATTGCGCTTGTCGCTGCATGTTTTTTCGCCGCCGCACTCGAGCGGCGCAGCGCGCGGGCCTGGTTTGCGCTCTGTGTCCTGCTCTCGGTGCCACTCTCCGCTTTTCTAATCAACGAAACATGGTGGGATTTCGACGAGATGCCCACCCAACAGGCATCCATCACGAACGGCACCGGCTACGACGGGACTGACGAATACGACCCCAAGGGCGACGATCATCTCGACTTGCCTCGGGACGCGCCGCTCGTCAAGCTCCTGCCCAAGAATGCCGCACAAACACCCCTTCCCCGCGCGCAAGTCGAAGTGCGCCGCTGGACCACGGAACGTAAGGAGATTCACGTCGACGCGCAGGACCCTGTGCGCCTGGCGCTTCGCCTGCTCAACTATCCCGCGTGGCAAGTCGAGGTGAACGGCAGGCAAATCGCCCCCGAGCGCACGGCTGACGTTAATCAAATGGTTGTTCCCGTCCCTCCAGGAACCTCCGACGTGCACGTGCGTTTTGTCCGCACACCCGACCGCACGGCGGGAATCCTGCTCTCCCTTCTGAGCCTGCTGATTGCTGCGATCCTGCTTTTCCTCGGCCGCCACACTGCGCCGTCATTACGAACGGAGTGAGGAATCCCTCGTTTCGCTGTTCCGTGGAGCTGTAACGTCAAACTCGCGGCAAGCAGCCTAGCGCCGGTCAATTGAAGGATGCCGGATGTCCTGGCCTTGCACGATGTAGATCACGTCTTCCGCGATATTCGTCGCGTGATCTCCAATTCGCTCCAGGTTCTTGGCGACAAGAATCAGCTCGAAGGCGGGGAAAACCAGGCTCGAGTCGCCCATCATATAGGTCAGAAGCTCGCGAAAGATCTGGTCGCGGTAATGGTCCACCTGGTCGTCGGCAGCCATCACTTTTTGCGCCAGTTCCACGTCGCGCCGCACCACGGCATTCAGCGCATTCCGTACCTGTTCCTCGACCAACTCCGTCATCCGTGGCAAATCCACGTACGGCTTAACTCTCGGGTGTCGCAAAATCCGCAGCGCACCTTGCGCGATATTCACGGCCTGGTCGCCGATCCGTTCCAGGTCGTTGTTGATCCGCGAAACCGCCAGTACAAACCGCAGGTCCGCCGCCATCAGCTGGTGCAATGCCAGGAGCTGCACCACGCGGTCGTCGATTTCCAGTTGCAGCTCGTTGATGGCGTCTTCCTCATCCAATACTCTCTTCGCCAGTTGCTCGTCCGAGTCCAGCACGCCGTGGACCGCCTGATGCACGGCCCGTTCCGCCAGGCTGCCCATCCAGAGGAGCCTGTCCTTCAGCTCGTTGAGATCCTTTTCGAAGTGACGTTCCATGAATCCTTCCCGTCCGCATCTTATCCGCATTCCCGAGCCCGATACACAGAAATCGCAACGCGCCTCATCCAAACCGGCCGGTGATGTACGCCTCCGTTCTCGGGTCCGCCGGAGTTGTGAACAACTGCGGCGTTGGCCTGAACTCGATCAACTGCCCGGTCAGAAGAAACGCGGTGAAGTCACTGACGCGCGCCGCCTGCTGCATGTTGTGCGTCACGATCGCAATGGTCGTCAGGTTCTTCAACTCCACGAGGAGTTCCTCGATTTTCGCCGTACTGATGGGATCGAGCGCAGAGCAGGGTTCGTCCAGCAGCAGCACCTCAGGTTCCACCGCCAGGGCGCGCGCGATGCACAGACGCTGTTGCTGTCCGCCGGAGAGTTCGTACGCTGACTTGTGCAAGTGGTCTTTCACTTCGTCCCACAGCGCCGCATGACGCAGGCTTTTTTCCACGGTCTCAGACGTCGAACCCTTCATGCCGTTGATTTTCGGTCCATAAGCCACATTGTCGAAAATCGATTTGGGAAACGGATTGGGCCGCTGGAACACCATTCCCACGCGCCGGCGCAGGGAACTGAGGTCCTGCGATAGGATGTTTTGCTGATCGAGCAGGATCTCTCCCTCGAGCCGCGAGGTGCTTACCGTTTCATGCATGCGATTGAAGGTGCGCAACAGCGTGGACTTGCCGCATCCCGAAGGCCCGATCAGCGCGGTCACCTTCTTGTCCGCGATCCCCATGTTGATGTCGAAGAGGATTTGCTTGCTGCCGTAATAGAAATTCACCTTCGAAATGGTCATGCGCATGGGCAAAGCCGCGGCGGTCTCCCGCGACGCGCCGCCACCTTGCGTCGAAGCGATGTTCACGGAGAGTCCCGGCTTGGATGACGCGCCCATTTGGATCACCTCGGCACCGCTATGCCCCGCGACAGGATTGTCCGGGCCACGATATTGATGATGAGGATCAGTCCGAGCAGCACCAACCCCGCCGCCCACGCCTGCCGATGCCAGTCCTCGTAGGGTGCCACCGCATAGGTGAAGATCATCACCGGCAGGGATGCCGTCGGTTGGCCCCACCCCTCGCTCCAGAAGCGGTTCCCGAAGGCCGTGAAAAGCAGCGGCGCCGTCTCCCCGGCCACACGCGCCAGCGCCAAAAGTATGGCCGTTAGAATGCCCCGGTACGCCGCCGGCACGATGACTGTCGCGATGGTCTGCCATTTGCTTGCTCCCAGTGCCATGGCTCCTTCGCGCAGCATCCGTGGCACGCCATTCAGAAATTCCTCCGTGCTTCGCAGGGTAATCGGGATCATCATCAGCCCCAGCGCAAACGCACCGGCAAGTGTCGAGAAGTGCTTGAACGGCAACACCACAAGGCTGTAGGCAAATATCCCGATCACGATCGAGGGAACGCCGTTCAACAGGTCCGCCGCGTAACGCACCACGGAGGCCACCGCGCTGCCGCTGAACTCCGCAAGATACACTCCACCGAGGAAGCCGATCGGCACGCCAAACAACGACGCCGCCAGCAGTAACTTGGCGCTGCCGACAATCGCGTTCGCCATTCCTCCACCGGTTTCGCCCACCGGTTTCGGCAACTGCGTGAAGAACGCCCAATTGATCGACGTTCCGCCGTTGAACAGCAGATATCCCAGAATGCAAAAAAGCGCGGCGACAGAGATGAAGGCGCACACACCCGTCAGCGTCAGCATAAAGTCGCTGAGCAATTTTCTCCAGCGCAGCCGCCCTTCCATCTAATTGCTTACCCCACTGCCTTTCTGCGTTGTCACCAGAATCAGCAACCGCGCCAGTCCGTTCAGGACGAAGGTCAAGAGAAACAAAACCAGGCCCAAGGCAATCAAGGACTGCAGATACAGGTCGCCCGTCGCCTCGGTGAATTCGTTCGCGATGACCGCCGCAATCGAATAACCCGGCGCAAACAGCGAAGCCGCGATCTTCGGTGTGTTCCCGATAACCATGGTTACCGCCATGGTCTCTCCGAGGGCGCGCGCGAGCGCCAGGAAGATGGAGCCCATAATGCCCGTCTTGGCAAAGGGCACCACCACTTTCCAGGTCGATTCCCAGCGGGTCGAACCGAGTGCCAGCGCCGCTTCCCGCTGATCCCGCGGCACGGAAAGCAGCACCTCGCGAGACACGGAAATAATGTATGGAATGACCATGATCGCGAGCACAATCCCGGCGGTCAGAAATCCCACGCCGTAGGATGGCCCTTTGAATATGGGCAGGTAGCCAAATGGCTTGTTGAGCGCCGGGTAGATCACCGTGCGCACCAGCGGCACCACGATGAACACGCCTAGCAAACCGTAGATGACGCTGGGCACGGCGGCCAGCAAGTCAATGAAAAACTGCAGCGAGTCAGACACGCGCGGCGGGGCGAGTTCCGCCAGGAAAATCGCGGCTCCTATTCCCAACGGTACCGCAATCAGTAAGGCGACCGCCGAGGTCACTACGGTCCCGTAGATGAACGGCAGCGCGCCGTACTCGTCCATCACCGGGTCCCACACCTGGGTCACGAAGAAATGCAGGCCGAATTTCTGACGCGGCAATGCTGAGTTGATCCACAGTTCGTACACCAGCAAAACGGTGATTAAGACTACCGATGCCGCAAACACGAAGGTGATCAAACGCGCGATTTCGTCTCCCTCCCGCAAGCGGGAGAGAAAAGAGCGCGAGCCCGCCACGGGGCCCGCGCTCGGAATCGATGGGGTCGCGGTCGTCACGTTTTTTCGTCAGTCGCTATTGAACGCTGCCAATGGCTTTTTCTTCTTTTTGCACCACTTCCTTGGGTAGTTTCGCGTAGGAAAGTGACTCGGCAAAGCCTTGGCCGTCGGTCAGCATCCATTTCAGGAAACCCTTGATCGCGTCGCGCTTACCTGCGTCCGGGATTTTCGCCGGGATCAAAAGCCAAGTGAAGCTGGAGATCGGATAGGCTGTCTTACCCGGGGCATTCGTGATGCTGACCCGGAAGTCATCCGGCATCTCCTTTGCCACACTTGCCGCCGCTGCGCTCACGCTCGAGAGGTCCGCTTTCAGAAAAGCCCCCGAGGAATTCTTCACTGCTCCGTAGGGGATGTTGTTTTGCGCGGCGTAGATCAGCTCGACGTATCCGATGGCATTCGGTGTCTGCTTGATCAACCCGGTCACCCCCTCGTTTCCCTTGCCCCCAAGGCCCACCGGCCAATTGACGGACGTGGCCCGGCCCACCTTGTTCTTCCATTCGTCACTGACTTTCGAAAGATAATCCGTCCAGATGTACGTCGTGCCGCTGCCATCGGAACGGTGCACGACAACAATGTCGTTCGCGGGCAGGTTCACTCCCTTGTTTGGGCCTGCGATTGCCGGGTCGTTCCACTTGGTAATTTTTCCAAGAAAAATCCCCGCCAGCGCCTCCGGCGTGAAGTTCAGCGAGCTGCTCACTCCCGGCACGTTGTAGGTCGGGACCGCGGCTCCGAGAACGGTCGGAAAATGCAGGATGCCCGACTTTCTTTTTTCCTCAAACGATTTGATCTGCTCGTCGTTCATCGGACCGTCGGTCGCCCCGAAGTCCACGGTCCCTTCGGTCATTTGCTTGATCCCGGCCCCGGAACCCACCGACTGATAGTTGAAATTAATGTTGGGATTCTTGCTGTGGTATACGTCAAACCACTTGGAGTAAATGGGATTAGGGAAAGTGGCCCCTGCGCCGTTAATCAGCAGCGGATTCTGTGCCCAGACAACTACAACGAAAACCAGCAGAGCGAGCAGTGCACCTGTCAGTCGCTTCATTTGGAATCTCCACCTCTGTAGAGAGATCTGTCGAGTACCCACAGTCTCGTCGCGATTCGTTACGGAATTGTTACAACGTGAGTAGAGTCTGTTAAATATTAGAAATATTTCCGGAAAACGGACTGTAACAGTCCTCTCGTCAACAACTTAAGTCTGCTGTAGTCGGACGCAAAAAACGGGGGGCGGCCCGTTCGGGCGCGCCCCCCCGTGGGTGTGGTGCACGTCTCCTTCGTCTTGGCCCTACGGCAGATAGTAGCGGAACGACGTCCAGAACATGTTATCCACAGCATGTGGTTGGATACTTACCTTGCCCGTCAGGCCGCTCGCGTTCGTGCCTGACCAGGCGTTCTTGTAGAAGTAAGAGTATTGGATACCCCATTGGAATCTCCCGTACTCTCCTGAATAGATTTTATGCCAGAAGCCCAGGGTTCCTTCGCCGATGTACCGGGTGTCGCCAGCGCATGTGCCGCCAGTCCCAGGCGCCCCCGTGCCCCCCGGGGGAACCTCGGTTGAACAGCCCGAGTTG
>Ga0306920_100003564_pt1 | contig 19783 bp, 19 predicted proteins | sample flu12Cox44000170_FD_204666 | JGI IMG/M metagenome (GOLD analysis project Ga0306920, IMG submission 204666) | Lab enrichment of tropical soil microbial communities from Luquillo Experimental Forest, Puerto Rico - flux4day.12C.oxic.44.000.170 (v2)... | ecosystem: Environmental > Terrestrial >... | reverse complement strand
CCAGCACCGAGCCCAGGAACCCGACGACCGCGGTGGCGGCGAACAGGGTCGGGTAACCGCCCAGCGAGACCAGGGGCGCGGCGAGCAGAGCGCCGAGGGCGGACGGGCAGACGATCGCGATGTTGATCACGCCGAGGTCCTTGGCCCGGTCCCGGGCCGCGGGCAGGACCTGGGTGATCAGCGCCTGGTCGACGGCCAGGTAGGCGCCGAAGCCGACCCCGAACAGGACGGCCGCGCCGATCGCGGCCGGCCAGGTCTCCACGAACGTGAGCAGCAGGGCGGCGGCGGCGATCAGCGTGCCGGAGACGGTGACGATCATCTTCCGGCGGCCGAGCCGGTCGGAGATCATCCCGCCGACGATCGCGGTGATCACCACGCCGGAGGTGTAGATTACGATCAGCTTCAGCAGCCCGTCCGACGCGGTCTGGCCGGGGAAGAGCCGGGCGTAGTGGATCTGGTCCCGTAGGAAGTAGAGCAGGTACAGGGTGCCCATGGCGATGGCCAGCGACACCAGGAAGCGGGTGACCCAGGCCCAGGCGAAGTCGGGGTAGTCCCGGGGGCTGACCCAGTACGCGCGCCCCAGCTCGCGCCAGGTGAGCGGGGCGCGGTGCTCGGCCTCCAGCGGGTAGTCCGGGGTGCGCAGCACGAACGGCAGCGTGAGCACCACCAGCAGCACCGCCAGGGCCAGGTAGCCGCTGATCTGCCCGGTGACCACGTCGACCACCAGGATGGTGCCGACCACCAGGCCCAGGGCCTGCGGCATGCCCACCCAGCCGGCCACCGTGGCCCGCTGCCGCACCGGGACATGATCGGGGATGGCGGCGCTCAGGCTGGCGTACTCGCCGTTCTGGAACGCGCTGAACAGCACCCACAGCACGGTCACGCCGAGCACGGTGGCCTGCACGGACAGGATGGCCAGCGACAGCGCGCCGAGCAGCGCCATGCCGAGCGTCCAGCGGTGCCGCCGGCCGGCCATCCGGCCGAGCGCGTACTTGCGCGTGGTGCGGTCCGACAGCGCCCCGGCCACCGGGGTGGCCAGGCCCGAGGCGATCGCGCCCGCGCCGCTCACCACGGCCAGGGCGACGATCTTGTGGTGCGGCGTGATGTGCTGGAGCTGGAGCGGCAGGAGCACCTGCAGCGGGGTGTAGGACGCCATCCACATGCCCAGGCTGGCCAGGCCGAGGCCGGTGATCCAGCTGCGCCGCACGTGCACGGTTGGCTCGGCCAGGGCGCGGGACACCGCCTGCGGCGGGTCGGTTGTCTGGTCGGCCATGGCCACCTTCCTGCGTCTGGCCCTGCACGGATCATCCCGTATCCGGTGACGATAACGGTAGCCGCGGCCTGGCCGGGACCGCCGCCTCGCTAGCCTGGTGAACCGTGCGTCTCACGATCATCGGATGTTCCGGGAGTTTCCCGGGGCCGGACGGGCCGTCCTCTTGCTACCTGGTGGAGGCCGAGGGCTTCCGGCTGCTCATCGACCTCGGCAGCGGGGCGCTCGGCGCGGTACAGCGCTACGCGGATCTCTACGAGATCGACGCGGTGTGCCTCAGCCACCTGCACGCCGACCACTGCCTGGGGGTGTGCGACTACTCGGTCGCCCGCACCTTCCATCCGGGCGGCCCCAAGCCGCGGATGCCGGTCTACGGGCCGGCCCAGGCCGCGGTGCGCCTCGGGCGCGCGCTGTCCGCCGATCCCGCCGCGCAGGACGCCAGGCTCGGCCCCGACCCGGGCGGCGGGATCACCGACGCGTTCAGCTTCGCCACGATCACCCCCGGAGTCACGGAGATCGGGCCGCTGCGGATCACCGCCGCGCGCATGAACCACCCGGTGGAGACGTTCGGCTTCCGGCTCGAGCACGCGGGGCGGACGCTGGCCTACTCGGCGGACACCGGCCCGACCGAGGCCCTGGTGGAGCTGGCCGGGGACGCGGACGTCCTGCTCTGCGAGGCGTCGTTTGCCGCGCCGGCCGACGCCGCGGCGGCGGCCGCCCTGCCCGACGGCCTGCACCTGACCGGCCGGCAGGCCGGTCAGCACGCCGCGCGGGCCGGCGTCGGCCAGCTCGTGCTTACCCACCTGGTGCCGTGGAACGACCAGGAGGGCACGCTGGAGGACGCGGGCCAGGCCTTCAGCGGGCCGCTGACCCTGGCCGCGCCCGGGCTGGGATTCGTGCTCGACTGAGCACGAAGCGGTGCGTTCGGGGCATATGCCCCGGGTCCTACGGCGGTCCGCGGCGTCCCCCTAGACTTCTGGCCCATGCGGGTACTCATTACGGGCGGGGCCGGCTTCATCGGCTCGCACCTGACCGACGCGCTGCTGGCCCGAGGCGATGAGGTACTGGTCGTCGACGACCTGTCGAGCGGCCAGGCCTCCCGGCTGGACGCCCGGGCGGTGCTGCACAAGCTGAGCGTCACCGACGCCGCGCCGCTGACCGCGCTGGCCGAGCGGGCCAGACCCGACCTGATCTGTCACCTCGCCGCGCAGATCGACGTCCGCGTCTCGGTGGCCGCGCCCGCGGACGATGCGCAGACCAACGCGGTAGGGACCGTGAACGTCCTGGAGGCGGCGCGCGAGGTCGGCGCGCGGGTGCTGTTCGCCTCGACCGGGGGCGCCCTGTACGGCCGGGACGCGCCGATCCCCTCGAACGAGGACGTGCTGCCGCTGGCCGAGTCCCCGTACGGCATCGCCAAGTACTGCGCCGAGCAGTACATCGGCCTGTACAACCGGCTGCACGGCTGCTGCCACACGATCCTGCGGCTGGCCAACGTGTACGGCCCGCGGCAGGACCCGGCCGGCGAGTCCGGGGTGATCCCGATCTTCTGCGCCCGGGTGCTCGCGGGGCAGCGGCCGGTCATCTACGGCGACGGGGCCCAGACCCGCGACTACCTCTACGTCAGCGACGCGGTGGCCGCCTTCCTGGCCGCGGCCGACCGGGGCAGGCCCGGCATCTGGAACATCGGCACCGGGGTCGAGGTGAGCGTCCTGCAGTTGGCCCGGCTGATCGGCACGACCGGCGGCCGCCGTGTCGACCCGGAGTTCGCGCCGGCACGCCCCGGTGAGCTGCAGCGCTCCGCCCTGGCGGCCGAGTGGGCCCGGCTCGAGCTGGGCTGGACGCCGTCCGTCGGCCTGGCCGCCGGCGTGAGCCGGGTGTACCGGTGGATCGAGGCCGGCGCGCCCGACCGGGCCGCCTGCTGACGGTGGCGGGTACGCTGGCCGGCATGTCGCGACCGGACGGGCGCAGCCCCGAGCAGCTGCGCGAGGTAAAGATCACCAGAGGCTGGCTCGATCACGCCGAGGGGTCGGTGCTGATCGAGTTCGGCGCCACCCGCGTGCTCTGCGCGGCCAGCGTCGCCGAGGAGCTGCCGCGATGGCGCCGCGGCAGCGGCCTGGGCTGGGTCACCGCCGAATACGCGATGCTGCCCCGGGCCACGAACACGCGCGGCGACCGGGAATCGGTTAAGGGCCGCCCCGGCGGCCGCACCATGGAGATATCCCGCCTGGTGGGCCGGTCCCTGCGGGCCTGCATCGACCCCAAGGCACTGGGCGATAACACGATCATCGTGGACTGCGACGTGCTGCAGGCCGACGGTGGCACCCGCACCGCCGCGATCACCGGCGGCTACGTGGCGCTGGCCGACGCGATCAGCTGGCTGCGCGGCCGCAACCGGTGCAAGGGCGATCCGCTGGTCGCCTCGGTGGCGGCGGTCAGCGTGGGGATCGTCAACGGGCAGCCCCGGCTCGACCTGTGCTACGAGGAGGACGTCGCGGCCGAGACCGACATGAACGTGGTCTGCACCGGCGACGGCCGCTTCGTAGAGGTCCAGGGCACGGCTGAGCGCGAGCCGTTCGGCCGCGAGCTGCTTGACGAGCTGCTCGGGCTGGCCGTCGCCGGCTGCGGCGAGCTGACCGAACTCCAGCGCCGCGTCCTTTCGGGAACATGAGCCCGCAACGGGACAGCCGCTGCGATCATGCACCATCACGGCTGGTCTTGGCCACGGCCAACCAGCACAAGCTCGCCGAGCTGGCCAGGATCCTGGCTGCCGCCGAGATCGGCGTGGCGCTGGCCGGGCTCGGCGAGTTCCCCGGCGCCCCCGACGTGGCCGAGACCGGGGCCACGTTCGCCGAGAACGCGCTGCTCAAGGCGCGGGCGGTGGGCGCGTTCACCGGGCTGCCCGCGGTCGCCGATGACTCCGGCCTGTGCGCCGATGCGCTGAACGGGATGCCGGGTGTGCTCTCGGCCCGCTGGTCCGGCAGGCACGGGGACGATGAAGCCAACCTGCGCCTGGTCCTGGCCCAGCTGGCCGACGTGCCGGACGGCAGGCGCGGGGCGCATTTCGCCTGCGCGGCGGCCCTGGTCCTGCCGTCCGGGCGGGAGCACGTGAGCGAGGGCGCCGTGCACGGCAGGCTGATCCGCGAGCCCCGGGGGGTCAACGGGTTCGGTTACGACCCGATCTTCGTTCCCGACCCGTCGGAACTGCCCCCCGGGGACGCGCCGCTGGCCGGGCTGACCACCGCGGAGATGGCGCCGGACGCCAAGGACGCGATCAGCCACCGGGGCCGCGCGCTGCGCGCGCTCGCCCCGGTGATCGCGGCCGGGCTCGGGGGCTAGACGCTGAACGCGCCCGCGGGCGGGAGGGTTACCCGGCGGGCCGGCGGCGGCGCGATGTGCACCGGCTGGTTGACCGCCGTGACGTTCACGGTCGCGGTCGCCGTATGGCCCATGACCGTGTAGACCTCGGTGATCCTCCTGACCACGTGCTGCGCGTCGATCCAGGCGTTGAACCGGATGTCACCGGTGATCAGCTTCAGGCCCGGCGCGAGCTCCTTGCGCAGGCTGGGCGACAGCTTGGCCAGGGCGGCGGAGGCCTTGAAGGTGCCCGTGTAGTGGGTGGTGCTGACGCCGTCGATGACCTGGGTCCCCACCGCGCGGACGTTCTTCGAGGCGGAAAGCATCTTGGCCTGGCTCGCCGGGTTGCCGTTCTGCACGTTCTGCAGCAGGTTCCCCAGGCTGCTGCCCAGGCTCCCCGACAGATCGGAGAACGGGATCCCGATCCACGGCCTGCCCGGCTTGGCCAGCGCGGAAAACGAAGGCGACTTGAGGTAGATGGCCTTGGCGGTCACGATCTCGTTGAGGGGGAATACCTGTCCCGCGGCCGAGATGTTCAGTTTCTCATCGGCGAGCAGGGTCGGCCGCAGCCGCAGCCGTACCGTGCCGCTCACGGTGTCGGTTACGCTGCCGCTGGTCCGCACCGAGAAGGTGGCGGCCATGGAGTTCACGCGCTGGGTCTGGTCCGCGGCCAGGCTGATGGCCGTCCGCGGGCTCAGCGGCTGGGCCGCCCCGGCGGTGCCGCTGGTGCCGGTGGTGCCGGCCGAGCAGCCCGCGACCAGCGCGAGAGTCCCGGCCCCGAACGCGACGGCCGCCGTGCGCCGCCGGTTCCCGTGGCGCAGCAGGCGGCTTCGCCGGCCTGGCATTTGATGGCCCTGGTGCCCCCGGTTAAGCCCCCGAGGTTCCTGGTCAAGGGGCGAATGTGTCGAAAGTAGGGTCATGCCGGCAGGCTAGCCGGCTCCCGGGACTCTTCGCGTAAAGCGCGGCCGGTGCCCGGTACCGTTGGTCCGACCGGTGCTGCTGTCCGCTGCTGCCCGCAGTTGCCCCGGGGACGGCCCGAAGGGAGCGCACGTGACCGACGACCGGCTGGCGCCCGGAGACCCGGCGCCCGACTTCAGCCTGCCCGACGCCGACGGTAACCAGGTGAGCCTGTCGGCGCTGCGCGGCAAAAAGGTGATCATCTACTTCTACCCGGCCGCGATGACGCCCGGCTGCACCAAGGAGTCCTGCGACTTCCGGGACAGCCGCAGCGACCTGTCCGACGCGGGGTTCACGGTGCTCGGCATCTCCCCGGACTCCCCGGCCAAGCTGGCCAAGTTCCGCGACAAGGAGGGGCTGACCTTCCCGTTGCTGTCCGACCCCAGCCGTGAGGTGCTCAAGGCCTACGGCGCGTACGGGGAGAAGATGATGTACGGGAAGACCACGGTCGGCGTGATCCGGTCCACGTTCGTGGTCGGCGAGGACGGCAAGATCGAGCACGCCTATTACGGCGTCAAGGCCACCGGCCACGTCGCCCGCCTCCGCCAGGATCTCAGCGTCTGATGCACGCCCGGCCTGACGGCGCCCTGCCGAGGGCGCGCTCGCGTGTCCCGAATTGTCAGGCCCTTCCGCTAGCGTCAATGTATGCCAAGAAGGTACAACGAGAAATACACACCAGAATTGCTTGCCGAGGCGGTTGCAAACTCCATCAGCATTGCAGATGTTCTGCGCTACTTACAGATTCCCTGGTCCGGCGGCACACACGCACATGTCAGCCGGAGACTCAAACGACTTGGCATCGATACGTCACATTTCAAGAGAGTGGCTCCGAACCGGGGGAAACCGTCGGCGCGCCGACTTTCGCCGGAGCAGATCCTGGTCGTACTCCCGCCCGGGTCGCCACGACCGAAGCATCACGTGCTGCGCCGGGCACTGCTAGAGATCGGCACCGACTATGCCTGCGACATTTGCGGGATCAGGGGCAAGTGGAACGGTAAACCGATAGTATTGCACGTGGATCATGTCAACGGAAACTGGCTCGATAACAGGAGAGAGAACCTCCGGTTTCTGTGCCCGAATTGCCACTCGCAAACTCCAGGGTTTGCGGGTAGACTGAGCAACGATAAGGGGCTGTAGTCCAATTGGCAGGAGACACGAAGTTTAGGTCTTCGACAGTGTGGGTTCGAATCCCACCGGCCCCACAATTTGAAATCGCAAGGCACAGGAATGACCCGCGCCCGGTCCACAGCAGCTGGTGCGATACCGTGCCGCCCGGAGGGTGCCGCACGAGGGGAGCGGGGCATGTCAGAAGCAACTGACCTGGTAGACCGTCAGATCCAGGCCTTTCGCGATCGCGACCTCGATCGTTTCCTGAGCTTTTACGCCGAAGACGTCAAGATACGGGATTTCGACGGCAACGTGCTGATGGACGGCCATGAGGGCATGCGCGGGATGTACGGGCCGCTGTTCCGCGACAGCCCGGAGCTGCGCGTGGCGAATCCCAGCCGGATCGTCTCGGAGGCCTACGTGGTCGACGAGGAGGACATCAGCGGCTTCAACCTGGCCGGGTTCCCGCCCGCGATGCGCGCCGTGGTGGTCTACCGGCTGCGGGACGGGCTGATCCAGGACGTCGTCTTCCTCTTGTAATGCTGATCAATTACCTCCGCGCCCGGCGATCATGGCTGCTGGTCGCCGTGACCTTCGGCCCTTCACGATCGGGCCGCTAGCGGGGGATGCTGGAGCCTTACGTCGGGTGTGGTGGGGAGTGTGGCATGGCACGACGTGTCAGCGGCTGGCGGAAGCTGGCCGGGGCGTCCTGGGGTCGTCCCATGGACCCGCAATTCTTCGGGGACCTGGAACTCGACGCCGGGCCGCTGCTGCGCTACCTGGCAGAGGCCAGGCAGGCCAGCGGCGAGCACGTCACCATGACCCACCTGATCGGCCGGGCGGTCGCGCACGGGCTGGCGGTGGTGCCGGAACTCCGGGTCCGGCTGGCGCACGGGCGCGTGTATGACCGCGACAGCGTGGATGTGTTCTTCATCGTCGCCACCGGCGGCGGCCAGGAACTGACCGGCGTCAAGGTGCGTGATGCCGACCGCAAGTCCGCGGTCGAGATCGCCGCCGAGCTGAACCGGAGGTACGCCGCGATCGAGGCGGGTGATGACCCCGATCTCGGCCGGAGCAAGGCCCTGCTCAGCAAGCTGCCGCCCGGTATGCTGCGCATGGGTTTGCGCCTGGGCGCCTGGCTGACCTCAGACCTCGACCTCGATCTGAGCCGCCTCGGCATGCCGCGGCAGGCGTTCGGCGGCGCGATGATCACTTCGGTCGGCATGTGGGGAATCGGGCACGCCTACTCGCCGCTGGCGCACTACTACCGCGTGCCGGTCCTGGTGCTCGTGGGCGCCGTCCGCAAGGCGCCCACGGTGGTAGACGATGCCGTGGTCATCCGGCCGATGCTGACGCTCACCGCCACGTTCGACCATCGCTACGCGGACGGCTACCACGCGGCACGGTTCGCTGAGGCCCTGCGCAGCTACTGCGCTGACCCGGCCAAGTTCGAGCCAGCCCGGCCCGGCGGCGACGAGCAGAGCCAGGACCAGGTACGAAGTTCCGGAACCGGAAGCTGACGCTCAGCGTGCGGCTGGCCGTCGCGCTCAGGCCTCCTGCCACGCCTCGATCAGCGGCACCAGTTCTTCCAGCCGGGTGATGACCGCGTCGGGCTCGGCGTCGGCGAACGCGGGCACGTCGCTGTTCGCGATCAGCACGGCGCGCATTCCGGCCTGCTTCGCGCCGTACACGTCGTCGTAGGGGCGGTCGCCGACGAACACGCACCCGGCCGGGTCGCTGACCCCGATGGCCGCCATCGCGGCCCGGAATGCCTCCGGGTGCGGCTTCGTCCAGTCGATCTCGCTGGTGTAGACGGCGCCGTCGATCAGCTCGTGGATCCCGTCCCGGACGAAGAACTGCTCGTGCCTGGTGCGCGGCCACATCGTGTTCGACAGCACGCCGATCCTGATCCCGTCCGCGCGCAGCCGCCGCAGCAGCGCGGGGGCCTGCGGGTCGGTCAGCGTGTGCGGCTCCCAGGCCTCGAAGTAGCTGGCCAGGAACGCCTCGGTCGGGATCACCCCGGCGCGCTCGAAGACATGGTCGATCGTGGCGCTGCGGTGCTCGCGTTCGGCCGTGCGCCACAATTCCCATTCGACGTCCCGGATGGCCGCGGCGTTCCGTTGCGCGATCTGTTCGTCGAAGTGCAGGGCGCACACGGCCCGCCACAGCGCGTCATGGTTGACCGTGTGCCAGGGGGTCAGCGTCCCGCCCCAGTCGAAGATCACCGCCTGTACCGTCACGAATCGCATCCTATGCACGGCACCGGGCGCAGACCGTCAGCTACGCCTACCGTCATGGATTGGTAGCCTCGCCGCATCAGTGAACGGGAGGGGCAGTCTGATGAGCGCGCAGGCGGAGCAGGAGACGCATCGCTTCCAGGCCGAGGTCGTCCAGATCCTCGACCTGATGATCCACTCGCTGTACAGCAACAAGGAGATCTTCCTGCGCGAGCTGATCTCGAACGCCTCCGACGCCATCGACCGGCTGCGCTTCGAGATCTTCACGCGCCCCGAGCTGGAGGAGGACGACGGCCCGCTGCAGATCAGGGTGACCTTCGACACCGCCGCGCGCACGATCACCGTCAGCGATAACGGCATCGGCATGAACCGGGCGGAAGTGGTGGAGCACATCGGCACCATCGCCAAGTCCGGCACCCGTGAGTTCCTCCAGGCCCTCACCGGCGACCAGCGCAAGGACGCGACCCTCATCGGCCAGTTCGGCGTGGGCTTCTATTCCGCGTTCGTGGTGGCCGACCGGGTCACCCTGACCACGCGGCGGGCCGGCCTGCCCGTCGGCGACGGCGTCCGCTGGAAGTCCGACGGCAGCGGCGAGTACACGCTGGAAACGGTCGACCGGACGGCCCGGGGCACCGAGATCGTGCTCCACCTCCGCGACGGCGAAGACGAGCTGCTGAACGGCTTGCGGCTGCGCTCGATCATCCAGAAGTACTCCGACCACGTCAGCCTGCCGATCCTGATGGCGACGCAGCGGCCCGGCGACGGGGCGGACCAGGGCCAGCCCGCCGACGAGGCGCCGGTCAACCAGGCGTCGGCGTTGTGGGCCCGGCCCAAGGCCGACATCACCGAGCAGGACTACCACGACTTCTACAGGCACATTGCGGGCGACTTCACCGACCCGCTGGCCTACCTGCACAGCAAGATCGAGGGGACCTACGAGTACACGCTGCTGCTGTTCATCCCGGCTCGCGCCCCGTGGGACCTGTGGCTGCCGGAGTCACGGCGCGGCGTCAAGCTCCACGTCCGGCGGGTGTTCATCCTGGAGGACACCGGGCAGCTGCTGCCGAGGTACCTGCGGTTCCTGCGGGGCGTCATCGACTCCAGCGACCTGCCGCTGAACGTGTCCCGGGAGATGCTGCAGGGCAGCCGCGCCGTCGACCACATCCGCTCCACCGCGGTGAAGCGGGTGCTGAAGCTGCTGAAGGACATGGCCGCCGGCGAGCCGGAGAAGTACGCCACGTTCTGGAAGGAGTTCGGCGCCACCCTCAAGGAGGGAATCGTCGAGGACTACGCCAACCGAGACGAGATCGCCGCGCTGCTCCGCTTCCATTCCACCCGGTCCGGCACCGTCGAAGGGCAGGAGGTCTCGCTCAGCGACTACGTGGCGCGGATGAAGGAGGGCCAGGAGAAGATCTACTACGTGGTCGCGCCGACCCTGACCGGCGCCGCCGCGAGCCCGCACCTGGAGGCGTTCCGACAGAAGGGCATCGAGGTACTGCTGCTTTCCGACGCCGTGGACAACTGGGTGGTGACCAGCCTGCCGGAGTTCGGCGGCCGGCGGCTGCAGTCGGTCACCCAGGGCAGCCCAGATTTCGGCGCGCTGCAGGACGACGCCGAGCAGCAGGCCGCCGAGCAGGCGGCCGCCGACTGCGCCGACCTGGTCGGCGCGCTGAAGGCCGCCCTGGACGGCAAGGTCTGGGACGTGCGGGTGACCAGCCGCCTCACCACCTCGCCGGCCTGCATCGTGGCCAACGAGCCGGACAGCGAGGTCAGCCTGGCGCACCGGCTCAGGGGCTCGGGACTGCCCAGCCAGCCGGTGCTGGAGATCAACCCGAAGCACCCGCTGGTGGACCGGCTCAGCCGCGATCCCGGTGATCCGCACCTCGCCGAGTGGGCGCAGGTGCTGTACGGCCAGGCGGTGCTCACCCTGGGCGCCCGGATCGATGACCCCGCGGCGTTCGTCAGCCAGCTGAACGGGTTGCTGGTCACGTTGACCGGCCCCTGACCCCCCGGTTATTTCCGCTACCGTACGCGTATGTCCGGCATGCAATTCATCGTCGACGTGATCAAGGCGCTGGCGTGGCCGGCCGCGATCGTCGCGATCGTGGCCTTCCTGCGCCGCCCGATCGTGGACATCCTGATGCAGCTGGCGTCCGGCCTGCGGCGGCTTCGCTCCGGGCAGTCCGACGCCGAGTTCGACCGGATCGTCAGCCAGACCAAGGCCGAGCTGACCGCGACGGTGTCGGCCCGCGGCCCGAGCCCGGCGATGCCGGTACTGCTCAGGTTCGCGGCCGTCGCCGAGGACGATCCCGCGTCAGCCATCGGCCAGGCGTACGGGGCCGTGGAGGCGGCCCTGCGGGCGCTGCTGGGCTCCAGCGGGAAGCTGCTGCCGGTCGGCAGCGGCGACCCGACCGCCGTCGCCCGCTTCGCGCGCGATCAGGGGCTGGTGCCCGAGTCGATCGTCCGCGCCGTCGACGGCGTGGTCACCCTCCGCAATACCGTCACCGCGGATCCGGCCCGGGCCACCCGGGAGCACGCGGTGACCTTCCTCGCGCTCGTGGACGCGTTGCTCTTTGCCATTACTACGCAACGGGAATGGTCCGTGGCTGGCCAGCCGCAGGTGCCGTGATCGCGGCATATTGCGCCGGGCCTGACCAGGGTTCACGCTAGGGGACGTACCAGGCTGTCGGTGAGCACCGGGACGCAAAGGTTGTCTGTCCCGTTACGCTCCCGTCGCCCGAAGTTTGGTCAGTTCCCTTAGCGTCACCGGCTGGAATGTCCGGCCTCCGTGGCCGGGCGGTCGGGCCCGAGAAGGAGGAGCGGATGCAGCATCCACACGGGCAACGTCGCTTCAGGTGGGGTGTACGAGCCATTGCCGTGGCGGGTGGCGCGGCACTGGTCAGCGCGCTCAGCGTGGCCGGAGCGGCCTCGGCCGGGCTGGCCTCGGCCGGGCATCCGGCCAGCGCACGTGATGACTCGTCGGGGAACTGTCACCTCAGCCACGGCATCAAGCACGTGATCTCGATCCAGTTCGACAACGTGCACTTCTTCCGCGACAACCCGAATGTCCCCTCTGACCTCGAGCTGATGCCGAATCTGCGGCACTTCATCGAGGACAACGGCACGCTGCTGTCGAACAACCACACCCCGCTGATCGCGCACACCGCCAACGACATCGTCACGACGTTCACCGGCCTTTACGGCGACCGGCAGGGCCTCGGGATCGGAAACAACAGCTACAACACCTACAACTCCGACGGCACGACCGACCACGCGGGCTCGTTCGCCTACTGGACCGACCAGGTCTTCGACGAGACGGCGCCGCCGGGTCCCGGCCACGACACGACGCCGAACCTGGTGTACTCGGCGACGCCGCCGGCCACGACCAACCCGGCCCCGGCCCCGAACACGATCGCCCCCGCCCCGTGGGTTCCGTTCACCAAGGCGGGCTGTAACGTCGCCGACGTCTCGATCGCCAACGCCGACCTTGAGAACACCGCGGTCGACATACCGAAGGTGTTCGGCCCCAACTCCCCGGAGGTCAACCAGCTCAACAGCGACCCGGACCACTTCAAGGACGCCGAGACGGCCGACTACGTCGGCGTGGCCGTGCACTGCGCCAAGGGCGACGCGTTCTGCGCCGACGCCAAGGCCGTCAAGTTCGGCCAGACCACGCCGTCGAACACGGCGGTTCCCGACGTGCTGCCGGACGAGCCGGGCGGCTACAGCGGCTTCCAGGCCCTGTTCGGCCACCGGTACATCGCGCCGCAGCTGGGCGCGGGGACGCCGAACCTGGCGCACAACGGCTTCCCGGTGACCAATGCGGCCGGCAACCTCGTCGACCTGAACGGCAACCAGATCGACGGCGCGTTCCTCACCAACCACCCGGGCTTCCCGGGCTTCGGGGACATCAGCCCCGCCCAGACCCTGGGGTACACTGCGGACCTGCTCGAGTCGGGCGTTCCGGTGGTGTACGGCTACATTTCCGACCTGCACGGCAACCACGGCCTTCCCGGCACGCCCGCCTGCGGCACCGCGCCGGACGCGCTGGCCAGCGGCTCGTTGTGCTACATCGAGCAGGCGCAGGCCTACAACCAGGCGTTCGGGATCTTCTTCCAGCGGCTGGCCGCCGACGGGATCACCCCGAAGAACTCGCTGTTCTACTTCACCTCCGACGAGGGCGACCACGAGGCGGGCGCCAACGTAGGCCGCTTCGTCCAGCCCACGCCGGCCGGCTGCGACGGCGCGACGGTCACCGGCGACACGGTGACCCCGGACGTGATTTGCAACTACCCGGCTGGGACGTTCGGGGAGCTGGCCGGCAACATGACCGGCCTACTCGCCACGCAGAAGAACAACACCACCCCGCTCACCCTGGAGGCGGACTCCGCGCCCGAGTTCTACGTGCACGGCCAGCCCGGGCCGGACGCGCCCCAGGTGCGGCAACTGGAGCACGACGTGGCCGGGCTGACCAACGCCAACCCGTATACCGGCACCACGCAGCTGGTCACGAACTACCTGGCCGATCCGACCGAGATGGCGATCCTGCACATGGTGACCGCCGACCCGGCACGAACGCCGACACTCACCGATTTCGCCAAGCCCGACTACTTCTTCTCCTCGGGCAGCGCGACCTGCAGCGGGTCCTGCGTCACCCAGAACACGGGCTTCGCCTACGATCACGGCGACTACGCGGCCGAGATCGACACCAACTGGCTGGGCCTCATCGGGCCCGGCGTCGAGCACCTCGGGCTGGACGGCACCGGCGCTGCTGACGGGCCGAGCTCGGCGGGCGCGAACAGCGGCCAGGTCACGGTGCCGGGCTCGGACACCACCGGACCGTGGGTCGACGAGACCGACGTCCGGCCGACGCTGATGTACCTGACCGGACTGCGCGACGACTACGAGGTCGACGGGCGGGTGATCACGCAGATCCTCGACCACCCGAACCACGCGCTCCGGGCCGACGGCGTGACCGAGCTGGGGGAGTGCTACAAGCAGCTCAACTCCAGCGTCGGCCAGTTCGGTACCTTCACGCTGATCGCCGCGACCAAGGGGATCGAGAGCACCAGCCCCGGCGACGGGATCTATCAGCACGCCGATCAGGCGCTCCGGGCGCTCGAGGTGGCCAGGGACCGGCTGGCCGGGGTGATCAAGGGCGAGCTCGAGGCGGCGGCGTTCGATAACCAGCCGGTCGCCAACGCGGGCGCGCAGACCCTGGCCTGCCAGGCGATCATCCGCGGCGCCCAGCGGCTGGCCGGCGCGACGAGCTGACCGGCGGGCAGCCGCATCGGCGGTCCCGGGCGCGGTTCGCGCCCGGGACCGCTGGCGTGCGCGGATCCGGCGCCGGCCCGGCGGGCGGGCCGGCTATGCGCGGCCCGGGCCAGCCTGGGAGACTAACGGGGACTCGGGACACGCCAAGGGGGCGGCAGAGGAGGGACGCTTGCGATGGCCGATCCGGACAGCGCCGTCGAGGTGCAAGGCAAGGTCACCGCGCGGGGAGCCGCGAACGGGACCAATCCGGACGCGATTGTCGCGCAGATCGAGCACACCAGGGAAAACCTGGCGCAGACGATTGACACGATCGCGGAGCGGGTGAACTCCGTCGCCGAACGCGTCAACCCGGTCGACAACCTGCGCCGGCTGCGCGAGCGTGCGCTCGAGCAGGCCTCGCGGCCTGAGGTGCGCCTGGCCGCGGCCGCGGTCGGCCTGGCCGTCGTCAGCCTGGCGATCATCCGGATCTGGGGGCACCGCCGGAAGTGAGCCCTCAGCCGTCCGCGGGGCCGCGCGGCGGCGGAATCCGGTAGACCCCGTACATGGGCTCCACCAGGGGCCGGGGCGCCGCCGCGTGCCGGGAGCGGCGCCTGCGGATCACCGAGCCGGTGATTCCGGCGATGGTCAGCAGCAGCAGCAACGCGACCGAGGCCAGCGCCAGGAAGGCCAGCCGCAGGTAAAGGTCCGGGCGCGTGTCCGCGGGGGCCAGGCCGGCCGTGACAAAGGCCTGCGGCGTGCGAAGCGCGGTGAAATCCGACCCGTGGCCGACGAAGACGACGCGGCCGACGACGCCGCTGACGCCGACCGGGCCCCACTTCCGGGAATCGACCGAGATGTTGCGGTGATCGCCCATCACCCAGATCTGGCCCCGGCCGAGGGTCACCGAGAAGCTGGACAGCGCGGGCCGGTTACCCGGATAGACGTAGGCCTCGTCCAGCGGCTTCCCGTTGACGGTGATCCGGCCCCTGGCGTCACAGCAGGCCACGTGATCACCCGGCAGGCCGATCACGCGCTTGATGAACAGGCCGCCGGTCCGGGATTGCCGGGCCGGGACGCGCAGCACGATCACGTCGCCGCGGTGCAGGCCGGACCCGCTCACGGCCAGCAGCCGATCGCCGGGAAAGATCGCCTTTTCCATCGTCGGCGACTGTTCGGTATAGGCCTGGATGGTCAGGATGGGGATCGCGATGCTGACGATCAGGGATACGGCCGCGAGCCCGGCCAGCGCCCAGAAGATGATCCGCCTGATGCGCCGCTTCGGCCGTTCCTTCGGCGGCACCCGCGTGGCCACGTCGGGCTGGGCCATGCCGCCTCACATCCCCGGCTAGAAGCAGCGCGCCTATGATCAGGCTCTCAGAGGAATGTTTTACCCTCACCTCGGTAAGTCGGAACGGTCGCGACGACGGTATTGCCCTCGATCAGATGCAGTTCGCTGAACCGCTCGCACAACTCGCCCGCCTTCGCGTGCCGCAGCCACACCCGGTCACCGATCCGCAGCCGGTCGGCTGCGGGGCCGATCAGCGGCGTCTGCACCTCGCCGGCCCCCTCCTGGCGGTCCAGCCGCAGCCCGGCGGGCAGATAGGGAGCGGGCAGCCGGCCGCGGTTGGCGGCCCCAGAGGCCAGGTAGCCGCCGCCCAGCGCGGTGATCACCCCTGGCCCGGGCCTGCGCACCACGGGCAGCGCGAACAATGCCGCGGGCTGGCCGCGGAAGCTCCGGTAGCTGTCGAACAGCCGCGGCTGGTAGAGCCCGGACCCGGCGCCGATCTCGGTCACCGCTGGCTCGGCCGCCGTCTTCTCGACCGAGCCGGTGCCGCCGCCGTTGACGAACTCGAGTGGCGCGATCGCCTGGACGGCCGCGACGATCGCGGCCCGGCGCACGGCCAGCTCGGCCCCTGATTTCCGCTGCATGTACCGGATGGCCGCCGCCTGCAGCGGGTGACCGGCCGGGTTGTCGCCCACGCCGGCGATCTGGGCCTCGTACGCCATCAGGCCGGCCAGGCGCAGCCCCGGCCGGGCGACGATGGCGGCGGCCAGGGCGGCGGCGTCGCCGGGAGTACGGACCGGGGACCGCCGGGCGCCCGCGCGCAGCCGACCACGTAGCGCCAGGTAGCCGGCGTCGATGTCGATGCAGACCCGCACCGGGTGCGGGTCCGCCGTGCTCGCGGCCGCCTTCTCGATCATGTCCAGGTGCTCGAGGCAGTCCACCATGACGGTGATGGCGGCGGCGGCGCCCGGGTCACCGGCCAGCCGGGCCAGCGCGGTGCGGTCTGCCGTGGGATAGCCCACGAGCATGTCGTCGCACGTGCCGCGCTCGGCCAGCCAGAGCGCTTCGGGCAGGGTGAAGGCGAGGACCCCGCGGAAGCCGTCCGTCCGCAGCACCTGGCCGATCAGCTCGCGGCACCGGACGGACTTGCTCGCCAGCCGGATCGTCTTCCCGGCGGCCCGCCGCGTCATCGCCTCCGCGTTGGCGCGCAGGGCCGTCAGGTCCACCACGGCGAACGGCGGCTCGAGGTGCGCGGTCGCGGCGTCGTAGCGCTGCCGCTCGCTCTCGGTGACGGCCACGCTTACTCCTCCGTGGCGATGAACTCTTCGTAGTCGGCGGCGGACAGCAGGCCGGGCGTTAGCTCACCCGCGGGCAGAGTGACCTTGAACAGCCAGCCCGCCCCATACGGATCGTCGTTGATCAGGCCCGGGTTCTCCTCGATCTCCGTGTTGACCTCAGCCACCTCGCCGTCGACGGGCGCGAAGATGTCGCTCACCGACTTGGTGGACTCGACCTCGCCGCACGGCTCCCCGGCCGTCACCTTGCTTCCCGCCGCCGGCAGGGAGACGTACACGACGTCGCCGAGAGCGCGCTGGGCGTGGTCGGTGATGCCGATGGAGGCGGTGCTTCCGGCGATGGACACCCACTCGTGCTCGCGGGTGTAGTGCAGCTCGTCGGGAACGGTCATGGCGACCCTCTTTTCTGGGGGATCGGTATGGCCGGCCGGTCAGGCCGGCCGGCGGTAGAACGGCAGCGGGACCAGGTCAGCAGGCTCGGCGCTGCCCCGGACGTCGACGGCGAGCCGGTCGTGCTCGCCGTCGCGCTCCGACTGGCGCGCCTGCAGCGCGGCACCTGGCGTAACGTACGCCATCGCGATCGGCTTGCCGAGCGTCGGGGACGGCGCGCCGCTGGTCACCTTGCCGCAGGCCGCCTCGTCCCAGAGCACCTCGTACCCGTGCCTGGGCACCCGCCGGGACCGGCCGACCAGGCCGACCAGCTCGCGCTGCGGCGCGGCGCCGGCTCGCTCGGCGAGCGCCGCGCGGCCCACGAAGTCACCGGGCTTGTCCAGCTTGACCACGCGGCCCAGGCCGGCGTCGAACGGGGTGAGGTCGGGGCCGAGCTCGTGGCCGTAGAGCGGCATCCCGGCCTCGAGCCGGAGCGTGTCCCGCGCGGCCAGGCCCGCGGGGACCAGCCCGTCCGCCGCGCCCGCAGCGCTCAGCGCATCCCAGACCCGCTCGGCTTGCTCCGGGGGAGTGAACAGCTCGAAGCCGTCCTCGCCGGTGTAGCCGGTGCGGGCCAGCAGGACCGAGGTGCCGGCCACGGTCGCGGGATAGCTGGCGTAGTACTTCACCCCGGCTAGGTCGGCGTCGGTCAGCGGGGCGAGGATGCGCTCGGCGTGCGGGCCCTGCAGGGCGATCAGCGCGTAGTCGGCGGTCCGGTCCGCGACCCGGGCGTCCTTCTCCCCGGCCCGGTCGGCGAGCGCCTGGAAGACGGCCGGGGTGTTGGCGGCGTTGGCGACCACGAGGAACTCGTCCTCAGACAGCCGGTAGACGATCAGGTCGTCGATGATCCCGCCGTCCGGGGCGCAGATCATGGTGTAACGGGCCCGGCCGGGTGCCAGTGCGGACGGCTGCCCGACCAGCGCGTAGTCGAGCGCGGCCGCAGCCTGCGGGCCGGTGACCGTGATCTCGCCCATGTGCGAGAGGTCGAAGAGCCCGGCCGCCGTGCGCACCGCGTTGTGCTCCGCCGTCTCGCTGCCGTATCGCAGCGGCATCAGCCACCCGGCGAAACCGGTCAGCATCGCGCCGAGGCGCTCGTGCACGCTGGTCAGCGGCGTGCGCCGCAGTGCATGCGGGTCGGTCATCTGCGCTCCATGGGCCGGACGGCACCTCTCGCGAACACCTGGTCGGGGCGGAATGCGCCGACGCGGGTCAGGGGCGAAGCCGCGGCGGCGTCGGCGCGCTCCGGCTGGGCCCAGCCTATCGGGGCCGACGGCGGGCGCTCGGCCTGCGGCCGGCCTGCCGCGTCGGGCACGGTCAGGCCGCCTTCCCGGTCGCGCCGAGGATCCGGGCGGCCGCGCGGTGATAACAGGTCCGGCCGTTGCCGCGGGTTCCGGCCGGGCACGTGCACCCGGCCCGGTGGGTGAGGTAGGTCGCGGCGCCGTCGCTGCTGACGCTCTGATAAACCCCGGCCCGGCTGGTGGGGATCAGGCCGCCGTCGGCGAGCAGCTCGCGCGCCCGGGTGACCTGTGCGGCGGTGAATTCGGCGGAGGAGGTGGCGAGCGCCGCGGTGCGGATGCGGGCGCGGCAGCCCGGCCCGTATCCGGCGCTGATCGACGCCGCTGCGGTCAAGCCACGCCGGCAGCGCAGACAGCGGGTAGCGGGGGCCTCGGCTGCCAATCTCACGACAACCATTTTATGCCAAACATGTTTGGCTTACAAACTGGTTTGGCCAACCGTATGTGGCATAATCGCGATCATGGTGACTACCGACCCGGCGGAGCCGATCAAGGCCGCCGTCGCGGCTCACCGTCGCGCGGCGAAGCGCGCCGAACAGACCCTGGCCGCGCTGCACGCCGCCATAGCCGAGGCGGCCAGCCAGGGCGTCCGGCAGACCGAACTCGTCAAGATCACCGGCTACACCCGCGAACGCATCAGGCAGATATGCCGCGCCGGCTGGATCTCTCCGCACGGGGGAGGCAGCTAGAACCTCGTGGCCGCACTGAGTGAGAATCGGGAGGCATGGAGCTGCTTACCGAGGATGAGATATCCGCACGGCTGGACGCGGTGCCCGGCTGGGTGCGTGAGGGCAACAACATCACCACCACGGTCACGCGGGCCGACTTCAAGGACGCCATGCTCTTCACCGGGGCCGTGGCGTACCTGGCCGAGCAGGCCAATCACCATCCGGACATCCTGATCCAGTGGAACAAGGTCACGCTGACCCTGTCGACGCACTCGGCCGGCGGCCTCACCGCGGCCGACTTCGGCCTGGCCGCGAAGATCAGCTCGCTGGGCTGAAGGAGCGGCGTTGGCCATTGTGACGCTGGTCCTGTGGGTGATCACCGCGGCCGCGGGCGTCACGCTGCTCGGCACCGGCGGCGCGGCCCGGCGGGCGGCGGCCGCCGCGCGGACGGCAGGCGCGCCGGCCCGGACCGGCGCGATCCCGCTCACTGACGAGGGGAAGCCGCCGCCGGTTCCCCGGGTCAAGGTGGAAACCCCGCCCGGGGAGCACCCGCTGCTGGAGTTCAGCCATCCTGCGCTGGCCCTCACCGGCCTCGCCTGCTGGTTCATGTTCGTGTTCGTGCACTACCACCCGTTC
>Ga0306920_100003563_pt1 | contig 19788 bp, 19 predicted proteins | sample flu12Cox44000170_FD_204666 | JGI IMG/M metagenome (GOLD analysis project Ga0306920, IMG submission 204666) | Lab enrichment of tropical soil microbial communities from Luquillo Experimental Forest, Puerto Rico - flux4day.12C.oxic.44.000.170 (v2)... | ecosystem: Environmental > Terrestrial >... | reverse complement strand
CGGGCAGCTAACCATGACCCTGCCCCTGCGCAACCGTGCCAATCAAGCGGACAACATTCACGCGCAACTGGTGGAACGTCAAATTCAGGCCCAGGCACAGCAGACCAAGAACAGTGCCGTGCTGGATGTTCGCGCCGCTACGATTGCGCTGCAGCAAGGACGCGCGCAGGTAGATTCGGCCCGCAAGGCCCGCGAATTGCAACAGCAGACGTTCGATGCCGAGGAGAAGAAATACAAACTCGGCGCTTCGACGGTCTATAACGTGATCCTGACGCAGCGCGACTTGATCACCGCGCAAGGCACCGAGTTGCGGGCACTGGCGAACCTCGCGGAAGCCAAGGCCAGCTACGAACGCGCGCTGGGTCGCACCCTCGACGTCAACAACGTCACCATCGCGGGTACCCCGAAGATCGAACATGAGACGCTGATCCCCGGGACACTTAACGGCCAGGTCGTCGGCGTCGACGAATTGCTTAAAGCCCTCGACCAGGGCAGGAACATCGGAGGCGGCCAGCGCTAGGCCACCCGCCTTACCTTCTCTTTCGCGCTCGAAGGCGGCTTGCCCGTTGCCGAGCTTTCGCATAGCATTACTTTGGGTGTCGCTGCGCATATCGGACTGCTTATCGCTTGCGGGCGGCTCATCCGTGCGACCTCACGCTCCGGGAGCGCCATTCTATGAGTCGGCCGTCTGACCTGAAGACAACGAGCGCCAACGACTCCGCTGGCCGCCAACCTTCCGCTGCGGAATTAGCCTGGGAGAAAAAAGTCCTCGCGCCCACCCTGGCAAAAAGTCCGGAACGGCAAAAGGAATTCACGACCGTATCCAGCTATCCGATTCGGCGCCTGTACACCGAAGCGGACCTCGCCGACTGGAATCCCGATCGCGATCTCGGCTTCCCTGGTGAACCGCCCTATACACGGGGAATTCACGCCACCATGCATCGCGGCCGGCTGTGGACCATGCGGCAGTTCGCCGGTTTCGGCACCGCGGAGGATACCAATCAGCGTTTCCGCTACCTGCTCGCGCACGGGCAGACTGGACTTTCCACCGCATTCGACCTTCCGACCCTGATGGGCTATGACTCCGACCACCCGCTGTCCGAGGGCGAGGTTGGCAAGTGCGGTGTGGCGATCAGTTCCCTAGCGGACATGGAAGTGTTATTCGACGAGATTCCGCTCTCCGATGTCACCACCTCGATGACCATCAACTCGCCTGCCGCGGTCATCTGGGCCATGTATCTCGCGGTCGCGGAAAGACAAGGCGCCGACTGGAAGAAGATCTCCGGGACGCTGCAAAACGACATTCTGAAGGAGTACATCGCGCAGAAAGAATATATCTATCCGCCTGAACCCTCGATGCGACTGGTGATCGATACGTTCGAATTTGGAATGAAGAACACACCCAAATTCAACGTCATTTCGATCAGTGGGTATCACATCCGCGAAGCGGGCTCGACGGCGATTCAGGAGCTGGCCTTCACCCTGCGCGACGGACTCGAATATGTCGAATGGGGGCTGCGGCGCGGACTTCCGCTCGATGACTTCGCTCCCCAGTTGTCTTTCTTCTTCAACGCGCACAACGATTTCTTCGAAGAGATCGCCAAATATCGGGCCGCACGACGCATCTGGTACAAGGCCATGACCGAACGCTACAAGGCGAAGAACCCACGCTCCTCGGCGCTGCGCTTCCACACGCAAACCGCCGGCTGTTCCCTGACGGCGCAACAGCCGATGAACAACGTGGTGCGCACCGCAATTCAGGCTCTGGCTGGCGTGCTGGGCGGGACGCAATCGCTGCACACCAATTCGCTCGACGAAGCTTGGGCGCTGCCGACCGAATTTGCGGCCACCATCGCGCTGCGCACACAACAGATCCTCGCTCACGAAACCGGCGTCACCAACACCGTCGATCCTCTCGGAGGATCGTACTTCGTCGAGACCCTGACGAACGAAGTCGAACAAGCGGCGTGGGACTACATCCGCCGTATCGACGCCATGGGCGGCATGGTTGCGGCCATCGAGAAAGGCTATCCGCAGCGCGAAATTGCCGAAGCCAGTTACCGTTATCAGAAAGCGGTCGACGCAAAGGAAAAAATCATCGTAGGCGTCAATGATTACCTCACCGCCGAAAAACCGATCGAGATCCTCCAGATCGACGAGACCGTGGCGCACCGCCAGGCCGCGCGCCTCAGCAAGTTGCGCGCAGAACGTTCCTCGAGCGAGGTCGCGCGCCGCCTCCACGCACTCCGCAAAGCCTCCGAAGGCAACGAGAACCTGATGCCCTTTATCTACGACGCGGTGAAGGCCTATGCGACGCTGGGGGAGATTTGCGAAGCCATGCGCTCCGTGTTCGGCGCCTATGAGGAAGCCGCGATCACCTAAACAAAGAGCCAAGCCCATGCCGGAAAAGAAGATTCGAGTTTTGATTGCCAAACCGGGCCTCGACGGCCACGATCGCGGCGCAAAAGTCATCGCTCGCGCCCTTCGCGACGCCGGCATGGAGGTTATCTATACGGGCTTGCGCCAAACCCCCGAGATGATTGCCTCCGCCGCCGCGCAGGAGGACGTCGACGTGATCGGCCTCTCCATTCTTTCCGGAGCGCACAATACCCTCTGCCCCCAGCTCATGAAACTGCTTCGCGACAAGGGCATGGACGACGTGACCGTGCTGGTTGGCGGCATCATTCCTGACGCGGACATTCCCGGCCTCAAACAGGCTGGCATCGCGGAAATCTTCCTCCCCGGCACCTCCACCCAGGACATCGTCGATTTCATCCACAAGCGCGTGGCGCAGCCCCGTTAGGGCGCCCTTACGGTTTCCCGTCTTTATCTCTTTCCCGGTACATCTGTCGCACCGCGCGGTGCAGTACTTTCATCCGCGATCTGTTCTTCGCCTCTTCACCCTTGTCCAGCTTTCGCTCGAGGAAAGCCTGCTCACGCAGCAGTTTTCGCCGATTTTCCAACCGCCCCGGTTCCAACTCGCCATCCTGCACCGCGCCGAGGACCGCGCAGCCCGGTTCGCTCGAATGCGTGCAATCACGGAACCGGCACCTCTCGGCAAGGTTTTCGACGTCCCCGAACGCCTGCGTCACACCCTCTGCGGCGTGCCACAACTGCAGTTCGCGCAAACCCGGCGCATCGATAACCATCGCGCCGCCCGGAAGAAAGAACAGCTGCCTTGCGATCGTGGTATGACGGCCCCGGCTGTCCTTCTTCCGGACCTCCGCCGTCGCCTGTTTTTCCTCGCCCAACAGCCGATTGAGAAGCGTCGATTTTCCGACACCCGAAGAACCGAGGAGCGCGATCGTCTGGCCGGGAGCCAGATAGCAACGGATGTCTCCGAGTCCCTTCCCGGTTAAAGCACTCGCACACCAGACATCGAGACCCGATGCGCTCCTGCGAATCTCATCGGCGCTTGCCTCCGCGTCGCCGCAGGCGTCGGCCTTATTCAGCAGTAGCACCACGCGCGAACCGCTGTCGCCTAGTTGCGACCAGTAGCGCTCGACGCGGCGTGCGTTGAAGTCACCATCCAGTCCCATGAGCAGCAGAATCGTGTCCACATTTGCCGCCAACACCTGAGGCATCACCCCCCGACCCGCCGTTTTGCGGACGATCTCGCTTCGTCTCGGCAGAACGCCGCGAACCAGCATTCCTTGCCCGCTTTCCCCGCCCGCCGAGACCCAGTCGCCCACGGCCGGCCAATCGCCGCCTTCTTCGACCGCTAGCCGCAGCTTTCCCGAGGGCTCGGCGCGGGATTCCCCAAATGTACCGGCCACGTGCCACAACTCCCGGTGCTGTGCGATCACTCGGGCGGCTTGGTCGCTGCCCCGTTCGACGGTGTTCCACTCCGCACGGAAGAAATCGTTCCATCCCAATTGCTCCAAATTCACCTTGAACTCCTCGGCCGCACTACTGCGGCCAGAGCGAATTGCTTTTGGACCGGCACTCACACGAGTGCCGTGGTTTCCAGATGAAGCCTGCTTTAGCGGGGAAAATATGCTTTAGAGCGACGCCCTGGAGACACACTGATCCCCGTCGCAAAGAACCAGGGTCTGCACAGGCGCCTCCCAACGTGAAATGAAGCGAACGGAGATGCGTTCGCGGTGTCCCTCGATCGTAGCGGGCTTGGTGGCGCGCGTCAATACGGCCCCAAAGCAGGAATCGCGGCGCTCAACATCGAAGCTATCCCCTTCCCGCCTCGGGCTCTTTTGCCTCTGCCCTTCCTTCCTCCGTATACTCAATGAGTCACGACTTTCTCTTTTGCGAGGTCGCCGAGTGTCCTCTCCTGTCCTGAAAACCAGCGTCAACTCCAAAGCTCCGCAATACGACAAGAACGCCGACCGCATGACGGACCTCCTTACCGAAATCAAGAACGAGGAAGAGAAAATCCGTGAAGGGGGCGGGGCCAAAGCCATCGAGGCACAACACAAGAAGAATCGCCTGACGGCCCGCGAACGTATCGCGGCACTGATCGATCACGGTACCCATTTCTTCGAGCTCGGCATTTACGCTGCTTACGAGATGTACGAAGAATGGGGCGGGGCTCCGGCGGCCGGCACGATTACCGGACTCGGCCGCATCGCGGGGCGCATGTTCATGATCATCGCCAACGATGCGACGGTGAAAGCCGGGGCCTTTTTTCCGATGACCGCGAAGAAGGTCATCCGCGCGCAAAACATCGCCATCGCTAATCGCATTCCTACAATTTATCTGGTCGATTCCGCAGGAGTGTTTCTTCCGCTGCAGGAGGACGTTTTTCCCGACACCGACGACTTCGGCCGCGTCTTCCGCAACAACGCCGTCATGAGCGCCATGGGCGTCCCGCAAATTACCGCCATCATGGGCATGTGCGTCGCCGGCGGCGCGTATCTTCCCGTCATGTGCGACCACATTTTAATGACCGAAGGGTCCGGCCTCTTTCTGGCCGGACCGGCGCTGGTCCAGGCCGCCATTGGCCAGAAAGCTTCGGCCGAGGAACTAGGCGGCGCGAAAATGCACGCGCAGATCAGCGGAACCGTGGATTTCCGGGAAGCGGACGACGAATCCTGCCTGAAACGAATTCGCGCGCTGGTCGACAAGATGGGCGCACCGAATCCGCCGATCTTCAGTCATTCCCGCCCGGCCGAGCCGCTTTACCCCGCCGAGGAACTCTACGGAATTTTCTCGGGCGATCCTGCGAAACAGTACGACATGCGCGAAATCATCGCGCGAATCGTGGATGGCAGCGCCTTCGAGGAATATCGCGCCGAGTACGGCGAAACTCTTCTCTGTGGCTACGCGCGCGTCGGTGGATGGGCCGTGGGCCTGGTCGCGAACCAGAAGAAGCACGTTCAGACCCATGCGCCGCATTCCGACCAGAAACGCATCGAATTTGGCGGAGTGATCTACACGGAATCGGCCGAAAAGGCCGCACGCTTCGTTCTGGATTGCAACCAGAACCGCATACCCCTGATTTTCCTGCACGATGTGAATGGCTTTATGGTCGGCAAAGACGCCGAATGGAGCGGCATCATCCGAGCTGGTGCGAAAATGGTCAACGCCGTCGCGAACAGCGTGGTCCCCAAAATCTCCGTTATTCTCGGCGGAAGCTTCGGTGCCGGGAATTATGCCATGTGTGGAAAAGCCTACGATCCGCGGTTCCTTTTTGTCTGGCCCACAGCCAAATTCGCGGTAATGAGCGGCGAAGCCGCTGCCAACACCCTCGCTGAAATCAAGTTCAAGCAACTCGAACGCGAAGGCAAGAAGCTCGACGAGAAGGACAAAAAAGAATTACTCGACTCCATTAAAGCTACCTACGAGCACCAAACCGATCCGCGCTACGCTGCAGCCCGGCTGTGGCTCGATGCCATCATCGACCCGGTGCAAACCCGCGACGCGCTGATCTGGGCCCTCAACGCCGCGGCACTCAATTCGCATCTCCCGGAGTTCAAGACGGGTGTGCTGCAAACATGAGCGTCAAACTCATCGAATGTCCTCGTGACGCTTGGCAGGGACTCCCGGAGCTGATTCCCACGGATCAAAAAGTAGCGTACCTGCGGGAACTCATCCTCGCTGGATTCGAGCACATCGATGCGGTCAGCTTTGTCTCACCAAAGCACGTGAAGCAAATGGCCGATAGTGAGGACGTGATGGCGAAACTGCGGGCGTCCCTTCCCGACGGCACCACTCTTCCGGAGATCATTGGCATCGTTGTGAACGAAAAAGGTCTTGAACGCGCGCTCGCCACTCCCGGCCTCTGCACCATCGGCTATCCCTACTCCATTTCCGCCTACTTCCGCCGCGCCAACGCCAACATGACCCGCGCCGAATCCCGGCGTCTCGTCGAAACGCTGCAGCGGGAAAGCCAAGCGGCCAACAAGGGTCTGGTCATCTACATTTCCATGGCATTCGGTAATCCCTACGATGAGCCCTGGGGGCCGGAAATCGTGCAAGAGACTCTCGAGTGGCTCAAGGACATCCGCGTCCATACCGTTTCCCTGGCAGATACCGTTGGAACGGCTACGCCCGAACTCGTCCATGAGCTCTACTCGAAAGTGAAAGAGCACGTCGCTGGCGTCGAACTCGGGGTTCATCTGCACTCGCGTCCGGACAGCGCCGAAGCCAAGATTTTGGCTGCGTACCAAGCCGGATGCCGACGTTTCGATTCCGCGTTGACCGGACTTGGCGGCTGCCCGTTCGCCGGCGATGACTTGGTCGGCAACATTCCCACCGAAAGCGTTCTTGCCGCGCTGGTCTCGGCAGGCGTACAACCCGGCCTCGATGGGGCTAAACTGGCTAAGGTGATCGAATGGACTAACGAGATTCGCACCAAGTTCGCTCACGGCGCGGTTGCCGGCTAAGGGGTCGCCCGATGAATTTCGAAACCTTGCAAACGGAAACGAATGGCCACCTGGCCACGATTACCCTCACTCGGCCTGAGAAACGCAACGCCATTTCCATTCACATGATCGCGGAACTCCAAGCGGCGCTCGATGAGATCGAGAAAAGTCCGACCCGTGTGGTCATCCTCACCGGTGTCGGCAAAGCCTTCTGCGCCGGAATCGATCTGGACTACCTCCAGGCCATCGCCAAACAATCGGCCTCGGAGAATCAAGACGACTCCAGGCGCATCGCCAAAATGTTCCGCAAAATCTGGAGCTATTCCCGCCCGCTGATTGCGGCCGTCAACGGTCACGCGTTAGCCGGCGGCTGCGGCATCGCCACACTCTGCGATTTCACGTTGACCGTGCCGGAAGCCAAATTCGGCTACACGGAAGTGAAAATTGGCTTTCTTCCCGCGATTGTTTCCGTTTTCCTCACGCGCCAGATCGGCGAAAAGCGCGCCCGCGACCTGCTGCTCACCGGGCGCCTGGTGGAGGCCCAGGAAGCCAAGGAACTTGGGCTGGTCAACGAAATCGTCCCCGCCGAAAAGCTGATGGGCCGCGCCCAGGAACTTGCAGATACGATTCTGGCCGCGAGCCCGAGCAGTATTACCCGCGCCAAGCACTTGCTCGTTTCTGCAGCCGCTGCGGGTGTCGATCATGACCTCGAGCGTGCCGTGCTCGAAAGCGCCCGCGTGCGCTGCACTCCGGACTTTAAAGAAGGCCTCGCCGCCTTCCTCGAAAAACGCAAGCCGGTATGGCACGATCGCGGCGAGAAACCGTAATTTCCAATTTGTAGTACGTCGTCTCCCATGGGTAGACAGCCGAGCTGCCTCCCGACCCGGATTCCGGAACCTTCGGTCGTTCTGAAGCCGCTGACGGCCAACTACAAACTACCGACGGCCAACTCTTTGCTGGCATACTGGATTGAAGTCATGAAACCGGCGATGCTCCAAGACCACGACGTGACCCTTCGTGTGCGTTACGCGGAAACCGACCAAATGGGGGTGGTCTACCACTCCAATTATCTGATCTGGTTTGAAGTGGGGCGCGTCGAACTCATGCGCTCCCACGGTTTCGACTACAAGCGCATGGAGATCGAAGACGATTGTTATCTGGTGGTCGCCGATGTGCACTGCCGGTACCATCATCCGGCTCGCTACGACGAACTTATTACCGTGCGCACCCGCATCCTGGACGCTAAAAATCGCATTCTCAAGTTTGGCTACCAGGTTTTCCGTCAGGCGGACCAGAAGCTTCTGGCCACCGGGGACACCACGCATGTGTCCTGTCGTCGAGATGGCCGAGTCACGCATTTTCCGGAGAAATACAAGGCCGCCTTCCTGGCGATCGTCGGCGCACTTGCGGAAGGGAAACCGGAATGAGCGTGGTCCTCACCGGCAACGACCTCACCTTTTCCCGACTCTATGCCGTCGCCATGAAACACGAACCGGTGTCCTTGTCGCCCGATTCCATTACGCGCATGAGAGCCTCTCGCGCGATCGTCGACAAACTCCTCGGCGAAGGTCAGACCGCCTACGGCATCAATACCGGTTTTGGGAAACTCGCCAGCGTGCGCATTTCGGCGGAGCAAGTCCGCCAGCTCCAGGTCAACCTGGTGCGTTCGCACGCCTGTGGTGTCGGAGCGCCCTTATCCGAACCGGAAACGCGCGCTATGATGCTTTTGCGTGCCAATGCGCTGGCCAAAGGCTTAAGCGGCGTCCGGCCGGTGGTCGTCGAGACCCTCTGCGCCATGTTGAATGCCGGCGTCCATCCCCTTATCCCTTCGCAGGGCTCTGTCGGCGCTTCCGGCGATTTGGCTCCGCTAGCACATCTCGCACAAGTCGTGATCGGCGAAGGCGTAGTCATCTACAAAAACGGCCAACTCCAAGGCGCCGACGCCCTAAAAAAAGCCGGTATTTCACCCGTTGCTCTCGAGGCTAAGGAAGGACTTTCCCTCCTCAACGGAACGCAAGGCATGCTTTCGCTTCTGAGCCTGGCATTGCTCGAAGCCGACATCCTGACCGACACCGCCGACGTCGCGGCATCTCTTTCTCTCGATGCCCTTCGCGGCAGTCCCGGAGCCTTCGATGCCCGTATCATGCGCGCTCGCGAGTATCCCGGAGCGGGCACGACCGCTCGAAATTTGGCGAATCTCAACGAAGGCAGCCAAATTCGCGAGTCGCACCGGTCGCCCGACGCCGATAAGCGCGTGCAGGACGCCTACAGCCTGCGCTGCACCCCGCAGGTGCACGGCGCAGTCCGCGACTCTCTGACCCAAGCACGCCAAATGGCGGCCGTTGAATTAAACAGCGCGACCGACAATCCGCTTGTTTTCGTCAAAGAAAATGGGAGCGGTGACATCGTCAGTGGCGGCAACTTTCACGGCCAACCGCTGGCAATGGCCGCCGATCAGGTGGCCATCGCCGTTGCGACGCTCAGCGGCATCTCCGAGCGCCGCATCGAGCAAATGACCAATCCGCTCACCAGCATGCTCCCGGCGTTTCTTACACCCGATCCCGGTCTGAATTCCGGATTTATGATCGTGCAGGTTACCGCAGCGGCGCTTACCAGCGAAAATCGCGCACTGGCCACGCCGCATTCGGTCGATTCGATCTCTACCTCGGGCAATCAGGAGGATTACGTCTCGATGGGCATGGCCGGGGCGCGCCGCCTGGAACGCATGCTGCAGAATCTCCGCCACATTCTCGCGATCGAATTGCTTTGCGCCTGTCAGGGCATCGACCTGCTCGCGCCTCTGCAAACCGGCACGCTGGCCAGGAAAGCTTACGACACCGTCCGGGCCGTCTCCCCGAAAGTACTTGCCGATCGTCCCCTGGCCCCCGACGTCAACACCGTCGCCCAACTTGTCGCCAATGCCACCATCGCGCGCGTCTTGCAGTAGACTTACGCCAGGGCTTCCAGAAAATATGTGATCATGCGGTAGCCGGCGACATAACTGAACGGCGCGAGTTCCAGCGAGTAATGTCCCACCGGCAGTTCCAGCGTGCGGGTTTCCGCGCCATGCGCGCGCAATGACTCCAGCATCTGACGGGTCAGTTCCGGCAAAAACGTCGGGTCATACTTGCCGTAAACCATGAATGTATTCCGTCGCGCGCCCATGCCGCGCTCGACGTACGGCATGGGACTAATCGGCGCCCAGAACCGACGCAATTCCTCGACGGTAACCTCGTGGCGCAGCGATTCCCACACATGGTTGGTAGTCATACCTTGGCTGACCACGTCGGCGAAGTACGTTGATACATGAAAGAACCCGCCGGCCCTCACGCGCTTATCGTGCACCAGGGTGATATACCCGACCGACGACCCGATGCTGGTGCCCAGAATCCCCAGCCGGTCATACCCTTGTCTCTCGAGCCACGTGAGGCACGCCCGCGCATCCTGCACCGCCTGGCGATTCGCCATCAACGTCAGTCCGATATTCGGTCCCACGAGTTGATCAGCCCGCTCGTGCCCTTCGGCCATACGGCGGTCGTGATAGGGCAGGCTCATCTTCAGCGCCGTGATCCCCGCGCGCTGCAACCAACGGCACAGCGCAATTTGCCCCTGCCATTTGGCGTTCCAGTTCGGCAGGACCAGCACTGCGGGCCCGCCCTTGCGCGCCTGACAAAACTGCGCGTGCACGGTGTTGTTTTCCGCCCAAGGCGAAAGCACCGGACTGGTAAACGTCAAAACGTTCTCGTCATCCAGGTGGTAATCGGTCACGGCTCCGGGCGCAAACCAGTCTTCGCTTCGAGCAATGGCCTCACTCGCATATTCTCCGAGGAACATGCGCGGCTCGATTCCATTGCGGCCGTGGACATGCTCCAGGCCCCATTCGAACGGGCGCACCATGCGGTTGTCGTCCGTGGTCCAACGCCGGTGCTCGTACCTCCGGATCGCATGTTCGTACCAACTCATCGCCATAACAATTCAGTTTAACGCACGTGACCCTGCGCCGCTCGGTGTCCCCTCCGGTCGCCGCTGTTCTCTGCCTCCAACCCATAACTAGCGCGCTTCCCGTTAGCCATCCGACACGCGCCGGTGGTCTTGCCTTTGAGCGCTCTCCTGGCCTGTGGCACAGTCAATGCTGTGATCCCGTTCCTCTTTTTTCTCTTTGGCATTGTGATCGGCAGCTTCTTGAATGTTTGTATCGCGCGCATTCCGGAACGGATTTCCATCGTTTCGCCGGCTTCCCGCTGCCCGCGCTGCGGCAACGCCATCAAACCGTATGACAATATTCCTGTCTTCGGGTGGCTTCTTCTCGGCGGCAAGTGCCGCAATTGCCATCTGGCGATTTCTCCGATGTATCCTCTCGTGGAGGTTCTAACCGGCGCGATTTTTGTTCTTACCTACTACGAGTACGGAATCAGTCTGCTCGCGTGCAAATTTCTCTTTTTTTCCTGCCTGCTGATCATTCTCATCGTGACGGACCTGCGTGTTCGTCTACTTCCCGATGCGGTGAATTGGTTCGGTTTCGGAATCGGACTCGCTTTCGCCACGCGTGTTTCACCGGGTAGAATCGCCGAAATCTACATGCACGAGCGGCACGCGCCGCTGCCCCTGCTCGGAGTCGCCAACGCCCTCCTGGGCGCGGCGGTGGGCAGCCTGTTGCTCTGGGGAGCCGCTGCCGCCTACAAGCTGGTTCGAAAGCGTGAAGGCATGGGCATGGGCGACGTCAAAATGATGGCGATGGTTGGCGCGTTTCTCGGCGTTCAGGGCACTTTCACAACGATTCTGATCGGAACGCTTTTGGGCAGCGTCATCGGGCTTGCGGTTGTAGCCCTGGTCTTCTTCGCGGGCGCGCACCGCAAATTGGCCGAACGGGCCCGTCGCCGCGGCATCGGTCCGAGCGTCACCGCCCTCCGTTGGACTCTCGCTGCCCAATACCAGTTGCCCCTCGGAAGTTTCCTGGGCGTCGCCGCCTTGCTCGTCGTTTATGCCCTCCCCTGGATACTCCCCGGCGGTGACCTCCTTTTGTTCGCAGTTACTCGTTAGGCGCACCCTCCCTCGGCCCTCCCCATTCGGGGTAAAATAGGTTGTTCGCTAACCTGGCTCGGGGAGCTAACCTGCCCGCCCCAGGGGAGGATGTACACATGCCTTCAACCACTTTGCTTCGCTTCGCTGTGTTGGCCCTGCTCGGCGCCACCCTGGCGGTTTCATCTCCAGCCCAGGACCAGGGCTCTGACGACATTGCCGCCGCCGCACGGAAGTCCCGCGAGCAGCAGAAGACTACCCCGAAACCGACGAAAGTCGTGACCAACGACGACATCCCTTCGGCGCCCACCCCGCCTCCGGCGAGCGGTTCCAACGCGCCAAAACCCCAAGGCCAAGAGGGCGTCAATGCCCCTGCTGCCGCCGCCGATGACAAGGCTGCCGAAAACGACCCCAAGAACGAGGCCTACTGGCACAAGCGCTTCCAGGAACTTCACAACAAGCTCGATGCCGCGCAAAAGGAACTCGATATTCTCCAGCGGGAACTCAATACCAACCAAGTGCAGTATTACTCCGACCCGCAGAAGGCCCTCATTCAGCAGCACGACCGCTCGGACATCAACGAGAAAACCGCCAAGATCGACGCCAAGAAGAAAGAGATTGATTCGGTGAATCAGCAGATTGCCGATTTGCAAGATGAACTTCGCAAGTCCGGCGGGGATCCTGGCTGGGCGCGCTAGCGAACCTATTAATCTCGAAAAACTGAATTTGCCGTGGTTGCCTAGTTGACGTATCCGTCCTGGGGCAGTTCGAGCTCACCCTCTTCGAGAATGGCCAGCCCTTCTTCGAGCAGTTCCGTTCCCTTCTGCAAAGCCTTCAACGCCACGCGTTCCGATTCCTCGGCAACAAGCTCCAAACAGTTCTGCATGGCCACGGGATCGCCGAGAATCCTGGTATCGAGCAGCGGCACCATCTTTTCGAGCGCCTTGTCCTGGATTTTCTGGATAGCGGTTTCCACGGGCACTTGTTCCAGGCAAAGATCGCAGGCCATCTCCGTCAACGATTCCTCCAGGCGAATCTTGCGGATCCGTCCCTTCAACTCGCTGGTCGCGACGTGCGCCTGTTTGGCGTGAATTGTCGTTCGCGCATTATTCATGGCCGAGTCTCCTTGCTAGGACTCTTCCTGCATTGGCTGAGACTACGTTCTATTTTCCGCGGCCACAATGGGTACTCCGTACCCGTCATTACCCAACTGCACACATTTCCAGAGCTGCCGCACTGGTCCTTTTTGCCTAGTACCTGTCTCTCAATCGGCATCGTTCTCGTATGGCTTTGTAGCTCTTTGTAGCTCGAGACCTTGACGTTGGTGAGAACCTCGGATAGGCTTCGCCATCGCTACGGCATTTTCGTTTCCTTCCCAGGTTTCTCGACACCATGGTCTTGTGAAGTTTCCTGGTTATCGGGCCCCTTTTTTTTCACGCCAAAGGAGGACGGATCAGATGCAAATAAAGTCGCGCTTGCTGTTCAGTACGGTACTGCTCGCGGCCTTGGCCACCTGCGTCGTGGCGCAAGACAAACCCACTCCCACGGGCTCCACGCCACCACACGTGCTCGTCATTCAACGTGAATTCATCAAGCCCGGCAAGGCGGGTGCGGTTCACGAAAAATCGGAGACCGCCTTCGTGCAAGCCATGGCTCGCGCCAAATGGCCCACGCACTACATCGCCATGCAGTCACTCTCCGGCAAACCGCGGGCCCTCTTCCTGACCAGCTACGACTCCTACGAAGCTTGGGAAAAGGACGTGCAAGCCCAAGAAAAGAACGCCAGCCTTTCCGCCGCCATCGATCGCGCCAACGAAGCCGACGGCACGCTCCTCGACTCCAGCGATCAGGGTGCCTTCACTTTCAATTCCGAATTCAGCCTGCACCCTTTGAGCGATCTCTCCCACATGCGTTATCTCGAGATCTGGGCGGTTTCCGTCAAGCCCGGTCACTGGAGGGAGTGGATGGAAATCAACAAGATTTACAAGTCCGCCGCCGAAAAAGCGGTCCCCGGTTCCCATTGGGCGGTGTACGAAAGCGGCTATGGCGCACCGAACGGTACCTATCTGTACCTGACCGCCCGCAAGACAGCTGCAGAACTCGATCGCGGTCCGGTGGAAAGCAAAGCCATCCAGGACGCCCTCGACGAAGAAACGATGAAAAAACTCGACGAGCTGTTCGCCACGGCGGTGGCCTCGGCGGAGAGTCAGATTTTTGCCTTCAGTCCTTCGATGAGCTATGCCCCCGACGAGTTCATAAAAGGCGATCCTGATTTCTGGAAACCCAGACAAGCGGCCGTGACCGCGGCCAAAGCCGACAAGAAACCGGCAGGGCAGCCCTGATTTTTGCCGGTCGAGGCCGGCAGTTCGCCCTGGAATTGCCGGCCATCTCCGCTAACGGTTGCCCGATTTCTTCCTTTTTCCGGACCTTTCTCGCGCGCGTTCCTCCAGTCGACGCACCATACCCGCCACGCGGCGTTCCAGCGTGCTCAGCTGCTTCACGGAGACCAAGTAGCGCACGATCTGTCGTCGCAGCGCGGTGGTCATGGCACGAAACTCTGCCTGGGCACGGGGCGCATTCCGCAGCGCCAACACCAGCGCGGGTGGCAGTGCGGGTTCCCGCGACTCCTCATCCCGCGCTACCGCCAGTTCTACCAAGGCCCCCGTGTCGGCCCGCAGTTTCTTCCGAACTTCGCTGTGCAGCGCCACGCGATAACATGCCTTTCCGCGCGAGACCATCGTCGTTCGAAGCGGTACACCCTCCACTTCCCCAACCACCGGAACGTGCGACGCACCCCCGCCAAGCGCACGGGAAACGTCCGCTGGCACATCCACGTACCGAATGATGCCAACCTTGTATATCTTCCCGGAGAAAACGTGGTACCCGGCGCTGTGACTCATGGACGCGTCGCAATGTGCAGAGCTACCGAGCCGAGCGTCATCAGGTGATAGCGAACCGGCTGATAACCGGCCCGCTCCATCAGTGAAGCGAGTTCCTCGGGTCGGAAGAAGCGCGCGACCGACTTCGGCAGATACTCGTATGCAGCAGAATCGCCTGAAATCAGTCCTCCGATTTTCGGGAGCACCTTCTGGGTGTAAAACCGATACATGTCACCGAGTATCCCAGGGGGCGGCTCTGCAAATTCCAGAATGCCTAGCGTTCCACCGCGTTTTAGCAAACGAAACATTTCCCCGAGACCTTCTTCATAGTTCGCCAGGTTTCGGAATCCAAAGGCGGTGGTGATTAAATCAAACGATCCGGCCGCAAACGGCAAGCACAGCGCGTCGGCTTCCAAGAACACGCACGGCCCCGGTCCGTTTTTCGCCCTGGCCCTGACCAGCATGGGGTGCGAGAAGTCCGCGCCCAGGATGTGCGCTTTCGCGTTGCGCCCGAGAGCCAACGCCAGGTCCCCCGTTCCACAGCACACATCGAGCACCCACGCCTCCGGACGGTCCAGGATCACCTTCATCTCCTTGACAACGCGGGCCCGCCACAAGCGATCCATCTGTGCGGAAAGCAGGTGATTCAGTAAGTCATAGCGAGGCGCAATCCGTGTGAACATCTCCCGCACCCGCTGCGAAGCTTCCAGTTCACTTTTGGCGCCTTCCGGCTGTGTGCCTTTGGGCCGAGTAGCGGGTTCAGCCATGGCACTTCTCGAGGGCCTTTTCGGACGACGACTTCAAGACAAACTTCGGTCCAAACCGGAGAACGCACAACACCCGCTTTGGCGGCACATCGTCGTACGAACGCGCGTCACCGAGTCGCCGCGACAATACAAATCGCACTTTCCCGAATTTCGTCTTCTTGTCCGAGCGCATCGCGTCGAACAGTTTCGCGGGCGCCACCTCCGGCCAAGCCGGCAGCGGCCCAGTCTTGCGCACCAACGCAATGATTCGCGCTACGTCGTCCGCGGGCGTATTCACCAACTCATGCCCCAGCAGCGCGGCGCACATCAGTCCCCAGGCCACCGCCTCGCCATGCTGATACCGGCGATAGTGCGTCACCGCCTCCAAAGCATGCGCAAAGGTGTGTCCGTAATTCAAAATCTCGCGTAACCCGGATTCCTTTTCGTCCCGGCTCACCACGTTGGCCTTAATCTCGATCGATCGCCGAATGATCTGTTCCAATGCGTCCGCTTCCCGACGCAAGATGGCGCCAATATTCTCTTCTAGAAAGCAGAACAAGCTTGCGTCTCGAATTACTCCGTACTTGATTACTTCCGCCAGCCCTCCACGAAACTCGCGCTCTGGCAAGCTGCTGAGAACTTCGGGATCCACCAGCACACGTCGCGGGGGATAAAATGACCCTACCAGGTTCTTCCCTTCCGGCAGGTTCACCCCGGTCTTTCCGCCAACCGCACTATCGACTTGTGCGACCACCGTTGTCGGTACCTGCAGCAGCGCGACGCCCCGCAGATAGGACGCCGCCGCAAACCCCACCACGTCGCCGACCACCCCTCCGCCGACGGCAATCACCAAGGATTTACGATCCGCTCCGGCGCGCACCAATCCCCGCGTAATTTCCTCTACCGTCGAGAGTTTCTTTGACGATTCTCTGTCATCGAACAGATGCACTTTCGCTCTCGAACGCGAATTCAAGCCGCGCCGCACCTTCGGTGCGAGCGCCCCCCACACCTTGGGAGATGTAAGGACGTGAACGCTCGAAAAATTTCCCAGTCCGGCAATTTCCTGCGCTACGCGACGCAGCAAGCCGTGCTGACACACAACGGAGTAATCCCCAGCGAGAGAACGGACCTGGACGGCGTGTGATGGTGCAATTTTCATCGTCGGGTGTGAAGTCCTCCAATGTAGCACAAGCCCGTGTCGCGCTGAACGCGTCTGCCCCCGGCAACCCGCTCACAAAGCTGCTTCTCTCTTGCCGGTAAAAGGCGCTACCATACTCTTGCGTCGATAGAAGGCTCGACATGACGCTGTCCCACAAGATCCATCACGCCGACTACGCCGTCATCGGTTCCGGAATTGCCGGAATTCGCGCGGCCATAGAATTGAGCCAAGCGGGCAGCGTCCTGGTGCTCGCCAAATCTTGTCTCAGCGAGTCCGCTACCGCCTACGCCCACGATGGTATTGCCGTCGCGCTCAGCGATGAAGACCAGATCAGTTTGCACGTGCAGGACACCCTCAATGCCGGGGACGGGCTATGTCGCGCGGAAGGCGTCGCGCTCCTCGTCGAAGACGGCCCTCGGTACATCGCACAACTGATCGAATGGGGCACGGAGTTTGACCGCTCCGGCACGAGACTCGCGTTTACTCGTGAAGCGGCACACAGCCGCTCGCGTATCCTGCACGCCCGCGGAGATTCCACGGGCCGTGAAATCAGCCGCGCCTTGCTCGCTCGCGCACACTCCATACCTCATCTGCATTTGCGCGCTCACGCCTTCACCCGGCGTTTGATTCTGGAGCACGGCCGCGCTGTCGGTGTGGAGTTCATCGATGAAAGTGACGGTTCGGTCCATGAACTGCGCGCCGGGGCCCTCCTTCTCGCCACCGGCGGCCTTGGCCAAATCTTCCGTGAAACCACGAACCCCGAAGTCGCCACCGGCGACGGGATGGCCATCGCCTTCGAGGCGGGTGCGGCCCTCTCGGATATGGAGTTCGTCCAGTTTCATCCCACGGCACTTGCCGTCAAGGGCGCCCCGCGCTTCCTGTTGAGCGAGACTCTGCGCTCGGAAGGCGCCATTCTCCGCAACGTTGACCTGGAGCGCTTCATGAAGCGTTACCACGAGGCGCAGGAGATCGCACCTCGCGATGTCGTCGTGCGCGGGATCATGACCGAAATGCAGCGCACCAACAGTCCGCACGTGTATCTCGATATGACCGGCAAATCGAAGGAATTCTTCGAAAAGCGCTTCCCGCGCATTTACACCACTTGCCTGAGCTACGGTCTCGACCTTTCTAGCGATCTTGCTCCGGTCAGTCCGGCTGCGCATTTCGTGATGGGCGGCATCAAGACCGATCTCTGGGGACGCACGTCCCTTCCCGGCCTTTATGCCGCGGGCGAAAGCGCGGCCACGGGGGTCCACGGCGCGAATCGCCTGGCGAGCAACTCCCTGCTCGAGGGGCTCGTGTTTGGTGCTCGCACCGGCACGGCCATGATGAAAGACGTACCCACCGGCAAGAAACATCTCGCTCACCTTCCCGGAGCCCTCGCACCCACCTCGTGGGAATCTCCGGAAAAATGCCCCGACAAGGCCAAAGCGAACTCTCAGGCGAATCCACTACGCGGACAAATTCGCGATCTTCTTTGGAAACAAGCGGGGATTTTACGCAACGGGAAGGATCTAAAGGCAGCACTCGAAATGCTTTCCTCAGCACAAATTCCCGAGGCGCCGAAAGATACGCGCTGCCAGCACGAACTCCACAATCTACGTCTGCTCGGCTCGCTGGTTTGCCGTTCGGCGCTCGCCCGCGAAGAGAGCCGCGGTAGCCACTACCGCTCGGATTTCCCCTATCGCGACGACGAAACGTTCCTGAAGCACTCCCTCATCGCGAAAAACAAGGACGTCTCCTTCGAGAACTGATCGAGCGGCCGCGGTCCGCCGACGATCCAAAACTGCAAGCTTGGATTACTTGCGCTGCAGCTCTTCAACGCTCGCCAAAATCGTGTGCCCGACGATCGCCAGCGTCTTCGGGCTGATCTTGTCCAGGGTGTCTTGCGGGGTGTGCCAGTACGGCACTTCTCGGGGATCCAAATCGATAATGTCCACGGAAGGCACCTTCCGCTTGGTAAACGAGAAGTGATCGTCGCCCCCCACGTCGTAAGGCTCGTTAATGAACACATTCGCATACCCGAGTTTGGCCGCGGTATTCCAAACCAGGTCGACGACCCATTTCGTTGACGTGCTGTCTCGCCGGAAACGCGGAGTGCGCCCTCCCACCAGGTCCGCGAGAATAAAGGCTTTCACCTTAGGCAAGTCGCCGCTGGCAGCCATCTGTGCCGCCATCTGACGACTGCCATAACAATTGTCAGGGTCGTGCCACTCGACGTTGAACGCCTCTTCGGCGTCAAAAAACGCCACCCACACGGCATATCGTTCCGGGGGCCGTTTGCAAAGAAGCCGCGCGATCTCGAGCATTACGCCGGTCGAGGATCCCGCGTCGTCCGCGCCCACGAAATTGGGCAGCTTCTTCGTGTCGTAATGGGTACCCAGCAAAATAATTCCCGGCTTTTCCCCGGGAATCCTCACCAGAATATTCTTCATCGGCACGCGCCCGTGCGGGGTGTCCGCCGAAAAGGAGTCCACCTCCACCGCGCAACCGTACGTTTTCAACTGCTCGACCAAATAATCCTGCAGCTTCGCGATCTCCGCACTCCCCGGGGGTCTGGGCCCGAAGCTCACCTGCTTCGCCACTTGCTCGTATGCCCGGTTGCCGTCAAAGCCTCCCGTTGTGTCTGCTGAGGGTGCGGCATCCGCCGCCGGAACGGCGGGAGGGTTCCCCGCCACCGCACTCATGAACGGCGGGCTCCCCTGCGCGGCGCGATTATCGCCTGTTGTCGCTGGCGTTTGGCTGCCGGACTTGCAGCCCAACACAAACAACATGCCGCACAGAGCGATCCCCAGGACCGGCCCCCAGCCCCCGCCACTCCCATTTCTCATGTGGCCGCCACCCCTTTGCTTTCCGCCTCAATCTGCTGTTTCTTCTTCCGCAGCACCAAAGCCGACACCGCGATCCCCACGAAATACAGCCCTACCATCGGCATCATGAAAATCAGCATCGTCGTGGCGTCCGGCGTCGGCGTCACAATCGCCGCAACCACGGCAATTATCAAGATCGCGTAGCGGAAATTTTTCCACAAAAACCTGGGCGTGACGATTCCAAACAGCGACAAAAAGAAAATCAAGATGGGGAGCTCGAATACCAGCCCGAGAATCAACAGGATCAGCAGCACCAGGTCGAAGTACTCATTCACTGTAATCATCGGCGCAATCGGT
>Ga0306920_100003562_pt1 | contig 19788 bp, 15 predicted proteins | sample flu12Cox44000170_FD_204666 | JGI IMG/M metagenome (GOLD analysis project Ga0306920, IMG submission 204666) | Lab enrichment of tropical soil microbial communities from Luquillo Experimental Forest, Puerto Rico - flux4day.12C.oxic.44.000.170 (v2)... | ecosystem: Environmental > Terrestrial >... | reverse complement strand
GCGCGCGGCCGCCGCCGCGGCGATCAACCCGCGCACGGTGAAGCTGTACGCGTTCACCATCGCCGCGGTCATCGCCGGCGTGGCCGGGGTGCTGTACGCCTACAACTTCGGCTCCGTGAGCGCAGACCGGTTCGGTGCGGTAACCGCGCTCAGCCTGATCGCGTTCGCCTACGCGGGCGGCATCACGCTCATCTCCGGCGCGGTGTTCGCTGGCCTGCTCTCCGCGCAGGCGCTGATCCCGTACGCCCTCGACAAGTGGTTCGGGCTCAACGGGAACTGGTTCCTGCTGGTCGGCGGCATACTGCTGATCTTCACCCTGCTGCAGAACCCGGAGGGCGTGGCCGGTGATATCTACCGGCGTACGCACAAGCGATCCGTGGTCCGCGCGCCGGACGTGGCCGCCGCGGTTCCCGAGCGCAGCGCGCAGGGAGCAGGGCGTGCGGAGCGTGCCGACCCGGCCGGCCGCCCTGCCGTGCTGAGCGTCACCGGCCTGTCCGTTGCGTTCGGTGGCGTGCACGCCCTGCGCGACGTCACGCTGGAGGTCCGCGAGGGTGAGCTGCTCGGCCTGATCGGCCCGAACGGGGCGGGCAAGACCACGCTGGTGGACGCGGTCTCCGGCTTCGTGCGCTGCACCGGCCGCGTCGAGCTGGCCGGGGCGGACATCGGCGGGCTGCCGCCCTACGAGCGCGCCCGCCGCGGGCTCGGACGCACCTGGCAGAGTACCGAGCTGTTCGACGACCTGGACGTGCGGGAGAACCTGATGGTGGCGTCCAGGCACGGGTCGGCCGAAACGGCGCTGGACCAGGTCGGCATGGGCTGGGCGGCCGAGGCCAAGCCCGCTGATCTCTCCATGGGCCAACGCAAACTGATCGGCGTCGCCCGCGCGCTGGCCGCCGAACCCCGGCTGGTGTGCCTTGACGAGCCCGCGGCCGGCCTCGACACGCGGGAGAGTCAGGAACTCGGCGCCCGGCTGCGTACGCTGGCCGATCAGGGCCAGTCGATGCTGCTGATCGAGCACGACATGGGGCTGGTGCTGGGTATCTGCGACCGCGTGATCGTGCTCGAGTTCGGCCAGGTGATCGCCGAGGGCCTGCCGGACGCCGTCCGCCAGGACCCGCGTGTCATCGCCGCCTACCTGGGCGACGGCGTGAGCGGCGGCGGGGCCGCCCAGGGAAGTCCGGGCGGGGACGGCATCGCGGCCATCACCCTCGTCGACGAGCAAGCGGAGTGATGCGCGCCCGCCGCTCCGGTCCGCCCTGGTACGGACGGTACCGGAGTGACTGGTGCCGGTTTTCGCGCATGCGGCGCGGGCGTGCAACAACAAGCTGACCGTGAAGGCCGATTCCGCGCCCGCCGCGGCGCCCGCCGGCTGGGTGAATCATCTAGCGGCGGCTGTCAAACACCACGTCAAACACTCGCCGCGTTCAGTGGCTTCATCGAGAGCCGCGGCGATCACGCGCCGCGCTCATGACCGAGAGGAACGGCAGATGCCACTGTTCATGGATGTACACAGCGTCGAGGGCGGAGTGTCGGCGGCCGACGTGGCCGGCGCTCACGAGGCCGATCTGGCCACCCAGCGACCGTACGGGGTGAACTACCTGCGCTACTGGGTGGACGAGGAGGCCGGGAAGATCTTCTGCCTGGTGGACGCGCCGGACGCGGAGGCCGCGAACACGGTGCACCGGGAGGCCCACGGGCTCGTCGCCGACGAGATCTATCCCGTGACCGAGCACGCCTAGCGGGAGCCGGGACCACAGGTACGAGGTCATATCGATGACAACGAGCCGATACGCCGGCGGGCTGCGAGCCATCCACGACGAGCAGGTCCTGATGCGGGAGCTGTCCTGGCGGGCCGGCCGGGTTCCCGATCCGGCGCGGGCCGGCGGGAGGGCGGACCGCCGGCCCGTTCGGCCGTGATCCCGCGGATGGTCTCGTGGTCGGGGCCATGGGACCATTCGGAGACGATGAGCACCACCATCCAGCTCCTTGGCCGCCCGCGTATCACGCTGGGGCCGGCGGGCGCGTACAGGTTCCGGAGCCGCAAGAGCTGGGGGCTCCTGGCGTACCTGATCCTGAGCGAGCGCCCGCCGGCCCGCAGCCAGCTCGCTCCCTTGCTGTTCGGCGGGGCCGATGATCCCGTCCGGGCGCTGCGGTGGGGCCTGTCCGAGATCCGGCGCGCGCTGGGTGACGACGGGTCGGTCGACGGTGACCCGGTGGTGCTCCGGCTTCCGGCCGGTGCGGTGGTTGACGTTCAGGTGGTGACCAAGGGGACCTGGATGGATGCCGTCGGCCTGCCGGGGCTGGGGGCGGACCTGCTCGAGGGCATGACCGTCAAGGGCGCGGCGGCCTTCGAGACGTGGCTGCTCGCTCAGCAGCGGCGCGCAGCCGCCGCGTCCGAGGCGATCTTGCACGAGGCCGCCCTGGGGTCGATGGCGCGGGGGGCGCTCGAGGCGGCCATCGGCTACGCCGTCCGCGCCGCCGCGATGAGCCCGCTCGATGAGAACCATCAGGCCCTGCTGATCCGGCTGTACCGGATGGCGGGCGATGACGACGCCGCGGCGAAGCAGTTCACCGCGTTCGCCGAGGCTCTCGGCGACGGACTCGGCGTGGCACCAGGGCCGGCGGTCCAGGCGGCGATCCGCCAGCCCCGGTACGCACCCGACGAGGTCGCCGGCGACGCGACGATCGAGGCGATCATCGAAGCCGGGTCGGCCGCGGTGTCGGCCGGCGTCCTCGAGGCCGGGGTACAGTCGCTGCGGACCGCGGCGAGGCTGGCCGACGGCGCGGGCGCCACGCGGCTGCGGGTCAGTTCACGGCTCGTGACGGCCCACGCGCTGGTCCACGCGCTCGGCGGCCTGGACGAGGAGGGCCTGGCCGCCCTGCACGAAGCCGACGAGATCGCGCTGACCAACGGCCTTCATGACGCCGTGGCCCAGGCGCGGGCCGAACTCGGGTACGTGGACTTCCTGCGCGGCCGCTACGACCGGGCCGAGCTCTGGCTCACCGACGCCCTGGAGTACGCCAGCGGCTCACCCTCGGTGGAGGCGAAGGCCATGACCTACCTGGGCTCGGTGGAAAGCGACCGCGCCAGCTACCGGCGCGCGGTCGGCCTCCTGGAGCAGGCCATCACGCTGTCCCGGGCGGCCGGGGAGCCGCGATGGCAGGCGTACGCGCTGTCCATGCTGGGCCGGATCAGCCTGTTCCGCGGCGCGCTGGACGCGGCCGCCGGGCAGCTCGACGAGTCGATCAAGCTGGCTGAGCAGGACCACTGGCTGGCGTTCCTGCCCTGGCCCCAGGCGCTGCGCGGTGAGGTCCAGCTGGCCCGGAGCGACCAGGCCGGAGCGGCCGGGCTCCTGCAGCATGCCTTCGCCAGGGCGTGCCAGCTCGGCGACCCGTGCTGGGAGGCGATGTCCGCCCGTGGCCTGGCCCTGGTGGCCGAGGCGGCGGGCGGCACCGAACGGGCCTTCGCGCTGCTGGCCGACGCCCGGGCCCGCTCCGGCCGGCTGGCCGAACCCTATCTCTGGCTGGACGGCTACATTCTCGACGCGCAGTGCGAGCTCGGCCGGCGACACGGCCATCCGGACACCGGGGTCTGGGTTGAGCAGATGCGGAACCTGGCGTCGAGGTCCGGGATGAGGGAACTCGCCCTCCGTTCGCTGCTGCACGGCGCCGCCCTGGGCCACGAGGGCGACGGTGCCGCCGCGGCCGTGCTCGCCGACGAGATCGCCGTGTACCGCTAGACCGCGGCCGTCAGGCCCGGGGGAGCCAGGGGTACCGTTCGGTGTCCTTGGCCGCGTAGTCGGGGTCCAGGTAGATGAAGCAGCGCTGGATCTTCCAGTCGCGGATCTCGAAGACGTCGCACCACCGGCCGGCCGCCCACTCGGGGACCCCGGCCCGCCAGGGGCCGTCCCGGTGCTCGCCGTGACTGGTGCCCTCGCACACCACCATGTCACCCGAGATCACCCAGTTGAAGTGGGAGTAGTCGTGGACGATGGAGGTGATCGTCGCGCCGACGTCGCCGAAAAACTTGCCGATCTCCTTCGTGCCGTTGGCCAGCCCCCACTTGGGGAAGTAGACCTGCGCATCCGAGGCGAACAGATCCAGGACGCTGCCTCCGGTCGAGGTGACGCCGCCGTTGTCGAAGGCCTTCAGGTACTCGAGCGCAACCGACTTGCGCTGCTCGTCAGTCATCGTCTGAGTGGTCAGTGCCATCGGGCCACCGTCCTCGCGAGTGGGATCAGCCGCTACGTGAGCACCTTAGCGAACCCCCGCGGAATCGGCAGTACCTCAGATCCCCGGCATTTCAGCCCGGGCGCGCGCCTGGCGATGATATGAGGGGACGGACGACGAGCGAAAGGTGCGCGATGACCGAGCTGCCGGACTATGCCGACCTGCCGCCCGCCCCGCACGGCGGCCGCTCCGGGTGGGGGCTGTTCGGCGCCGGGGACAATCTCGGCCTGGTCAACCTGATGACGCCGGAGCGGGTCGCGGCGGCCGCCCGGCTGGTCCGGCGGGGCCTGATCTTCTGCCTGGACATGCCGCTCGGCAGCGTCTCGCCGACGCTGGCGATGTTCCGCGGCGCGCCGCGGCACCGCATCCTGCACCAACCCGGCACGGTCGGCTTCGACGACGTCTACGACAACTTCTACCCGCAGGCGTCGAGCCAGTGGGACTCGCTCGCGCACGTCGGCTACGCGCCGGACCAGATGTACAACGGCGTCACCGAGCGGGAGGTGCTGGCCGGCACCAGGAACACCATCGACCACTGGGCCCGGCACGGCCTGGCCGGGCGCGCGGTCCTGCTCGACGTCGAGCGGGCGATGCGGGAGGCCGGGCTGCCCTACCATCCCGGCGGCAGCTCCGCCATCGGCGTGGACGGCCTCGAGCTGGCCCGCCGCCGGGCGGGCGTCGAGTTCGCGCCCGGTGACGTCATCCTGCTGCACACCGGCTTCGCCGCCTGGTACGTCGGACAGCCCAGCCGGGTGAAATTCCAGCTGCACGGCAACCCCGCCACGCCCGGCATCGAGCACAGCGAGGCGGTCTGCGAGTACCTGTGGAACAGCCATGCGGCGGCCATCGCCTCGGACACCTACGGCGTCGAGGTCTTCCCCGCCGACATGAGCGCGGAGGCACGCCCGTTCGGCTTCCTGCACAACATGCTCATCGGCCAGTTCGGGATGGCGCTGGGCGAGCTGTGGTGGCTGAGCGACCTGGCCGGCGACTGCGCCGCCGACGGCATCTACGAGATGTTCCTGGTCAGCGCGCCGCTGAACGCGCCCGGCGGGATCGGCTCGCCCGCCAACGCGGTCGCCATCAAGTAAATCAAGTAAATCAAGTAAATCAAGTGACTGGCGTGCTCAGCGCCGCAGATGCTCCTGGGCACCGACCTGGTAGGCCTCGGCCAGCCACCCGGCGAACTCGGCGTCCACCTCGTCCGGCCGGGACAGCCGGAACACGTGCACCACGTTGCGCGGGGAGAACGTGTCGATGCGCAGGAAACGGGGGCTGTCGATCCGCCGGGCCAGCACCAGGTGGCCGTTCAGCCAGTCGCGGCGGGGCGTGAACGCCGCGAAGCTCATCCGGACCTGCAAGGCGATGCGCGTCTTCTCCGCCAGCACCTGGACGGGACCGATGGCACGGACGCAGGCCAGCACCGCGTCAAAGGTGGCCCGGACCTGCGGGCTGGCCCGGGCGAAGTGCCGGTCGAGGTCGCCCAGGGCGGCGCAGGTGTGGGACTGGTTCCGGTTGGCGAAGCTCCGCCCGCACGACGGGCACGTCCACATATCCGTCATCGGCGCCGCTCCGCGGTCAGGGCAGCCATCGCAGCCACGTCCCGTGGCTTTCGGTCACGGCGATGCACCGGCCGTCACGGGCCAGGACGCAAGTCTGCCCGTCCCGGGCCGGGCCTTCGGTGCCCGGCACGACACCGGGCGGCTCGCTGGCCAGCCAGGTGGCGCCGAGGCCGCGGGCGGTGCCGGCGAACTGCTCCCGCTGCTCTGCCGGGACGTACCACAGCGCCGAGGTGTGGTAGATGACCAGCGTGGCGTCCGCCGGGGCCCGGGCGGCCAGGGCAGGCAGGTCGGTGAGCATGTCACCGCGGTGCACGGCGGGCGGGTGGCGGCGGGCCGAGGCGATGGCCGCCGCGAGCCGCTGCGCGCGGTCACCTTCCCCGGGCCAGACCAGGCAGGACAGCCAGCGGACGTCATCCTCGCGGGTCACGTCCAGCGGGTTGAGGTCGAGCCCGGCGCGCCAGCTGATGGCGGGGATCCGGGCCGGGAGCGGCACCGGCCCGCGCGGCTCGCAGCGCAGGACCGGAGCGTCCGGGTCCAGGCCCGCCAGCCGGTGCCCGGCGTAGTCGTAGGAGTAGCGGTCGACCAGCAAGTTGAGCCCGGCGCTGGCGCCGGCCTCGATCAGCGCCAGCGGCTGCGGCAGCTGGGCCAGGGCCGGCAGCAGGACCGCGCAGCGAGCAGGCTCGTTGGTCTGCGTGCGCCGGGTCAGGATCAGCTGGGTCAGTTCGGTCCGGGACTGGCTGGCCAGCTCGCGCAGCGGCCCGATGGCGGCCGGGGCGCCGAGCAGGTAGCGTGCCGCCGCGAACAGCAGGTTCGGCTGGCGCTTCTCCGGCGGCAGCGACGCGATGAAGCCGACCAGCGCCGCGTCGTCGGCGACCGCCTCGGCCAGCGTCTCGTAGGCCGCCGACCGGCCCCGCGCCTCCAGCCGGGCGAACGCCCGGTAGGTCCCCGCCACCGCCGTCGCCGCATCGTCACCCGGCTGCGTCACAACCGGCACGCTACCCTAGGGCTCGCCGCGCCCGGCCGCGCAGCCGGCGCGGTACCTCCCGCCTGTCCGGCGGCCGATCAAGGAATGGCGCCGATATCGGGTCATCTTCGCATGGGCGAAATACACCCCGCGCACGCCGGGACGTGGGGGCGGTGCTCCGGCTACCCCTCCAGGCGGGAGTGGCGTGGTAAACGATGCCCTTACGTGACGGGAATACCTGATACGAGCCGGCGATTAGGCCCCGTCCGATCCCCCAACGGCCGGGTTTTTCGCTGTACCATCACCGCCATGAATCCACTGTCCGGCGTTCTCGGTGAAGCATGGCAGATGTATAAGGCGCACGCCAGGCACCTGCTCGCCATCGCATTCGTCATCTACCTGGCCGCGGCGGTCATCGCCGCGCTCTTCGAGCTGGCCGGCGGCACCATCGGGGCCCTGCTCGGCTCCCTGGTGGACATCGTCGCAGCCTTCCTGTTGCAGGCGACGCTGGTCAAGGCGGTGCAGGACGTGCGCGACGGCCGCGTGGACCTGTCCCTCGGCGAGACCGTCCGCGCGGCCACGCCGTACCTCGGGGCGGTGGCCGGGGCCTCGATCCTGGCCGGAATCGCGATCACCGTCGGGCTGATCCTGCTCATCGTCCCGGGCCTGTACCTGATCACCATCTGGGCGGTGATCGTGCCGGTCATCGTGCTGGAGCAGTCCGGGGCGCTGGCGTCCTTCGGGCGCAGTTACCAGCTGGTCAAGGGCCGCGGCTGGCACGTGTTCTGGACGCTGGTCCTGATGTACATCATCCTGCTGGCGGTGAGCCTGGTCCTCGGCCTCATCTTCTCGGCGTTGCCGCACGCGCTGGGCCGGGGCCTGAGCTCGGTCATCTCGGGCACGTTGATCGCCCCGTTCCTCGCCCTGGTCGTGACGCTGGTCTATTACCGGCTCTCGGCCAATTCCCAGGAGCCGTCGGTGCCGGGCGAGAACTACGGCGGGTTCGGGCAGACGCAGTTACGCAGGGTCCGGAATACGGCGAGCGGCCTGCCTGATGATCTGTTCCAGGCAGGCCGCCGTCGTCAGCTGGCCCCCGGCGCCCCCGACGGGCCGGGGGAGAAGGGCATAGAGCCGAACGGGCTGCCGGTCACGCCTGGACCGCGGCGGCCTTCGCCCAGTGCTGCTTCAGGTGCGTCACCAGGTCCATGGCGCGCTCGTCCGGGAAGAACAGCCGCGCGCCTTCGACGGTGACCACCCGGGTCGTGCCGGGAATGGTGTCCCGCAGCCAGTAGGCCCAGGAGACGTCGAAGGCCTCGTCCCCGGTGCCCCACACCACCAGCGTGGGCACGGTGAGCTCCCTGAGCTGGGGCGTGACCGCCTCGAGGTCGCCGTCGTCCAGGGCGGCCAGCAGCCTCTCGAACTCCCGGGCACGCTCCAGGGTGCCGAAGCACGGCTCCAGGTACGAGCGGATGACCGCCGGGTCGACCCGGTCCAGGTGCTCGTAGGCGGTGCCGAAGGCGACCTTGGCGGCGGCGTCGAGGTCGGCGAACAATGCCACGGCGGTCGGCGCCAGGTTCCGGGCCCGGGCCAGCTCGACCGTCGGCTTGAACGACTCGGGCGGCAGGTTGCCGGCGGTGTCGCAGTTGGTGAGGGTGAGCGAGGCCAGCCGCTGCGGGTTGCGCGCGGCGAAGATCTGGGCGATGGCCCCGCCGGTGTCGTTGGCGACGAGATCGATGCCGGTGAGCCCGAGCGCGTCGCAGAAATCCTCCAGGCCGGCCGCGAGCGCGGCGACGGACAGGTCCTGCCCGGGGGTCACCGGGCTCTGGCCGTGCAGCGGCAGGTCAAGGGCGATGTAACGCCGATTGCCGGGGCGCTGGCCGGACAGCGCGCCGATGACGTTGCGCCAGAGGTAGGCGTTGGTGGCGATGCCGTGCACGAACAGCGCCACGGGTCCGGTTCCGATATCGATGTAGCTGATCTCGCCGGAGCGGGTCGTGATGCTGTGCCGGTGCGCGTGGAGTTCGGTGAGCTGCATTACGATCGCCTTCCTAGGGGACGAGGTAGTCTTATTAGACCGACTGTCGGTTTATAGAAACAAACCGACAGTCGGTTTGTCAACCGCTTAGGCGCGGTATCACCGAGGTAGCAGGGCGAGGAGCGGCGATGGACCGACCGAACAAGAACGTCGCCCGCGGCGAGGCGACGCGGGGACAGCTGATCGCGATCGCCACGCGCCTGTTCGCGGAGCGCGGCTACGAGGACACCTCGATCGAGGCGGTGCTGCGTGAGGCGGGGGTCAGCCGGGGCTCCCTCTATCACCACTTCCCGGGCAAGGAGGCCCTGTTCGAGGCGGTAGCCGAAGACGTCGAGACCAGCGTCGGGGCACAGACCCTCGCCGCCGCGAGCGGTTCCGACGGGCCGGTGGCCGCGCTGCGGGCCGGCTCTCTCGCCTGGATCCGGCTCGCGGGCGATCCGGTGGTGCAGCGGATCCTGCTGATCGACGCGCCGTCGGTGCTCGGCTGGGACCGGTGGCGGGCCATGGAGGAGCACCACGCCCTCGGGGGAATCCGGGCGGTGCTCCAGGCCATCGCCGCGGAGGGCAGGGTGCGGCCGGAACTGGTCGACACGCTCGCCAACGTGCTGCTCGCCTCGGTCAACGAGGTGGCCCTGATCGTCGCGCGGGCCGAGGACAAGGAGGCGGCGATGCGGGTCGGCTCCGACACCATCGACGAGTTGCTACAGCGCCTGTTCGGCTGACCGGTCAGCCGCCGGCCTGGCTGGCCACGGCCCGGCCTGCCTGGCGGCCGCTGAACAGGCAGCCGCCCAGGAAGGACCCCTCCAGCGAGCGGTAGCCGTGCATCCCCCCGCCGCCGAACCCGGCGACCTCGCCCGCCGCGAACAGGCCCGGCACGGGCCTCGGCGGTGTGTCTCGGTCGAGCACCCGCCCGGACAGGTCGGTCTGCAGGCCGCCCAGCGTCTTGCGGGTCAGGATATTGAGCCGCACGGCGATCAGCGGCCCGGCCCTGGGGTCCAGGATCTTGTGCGGCGCCGCGGTCCGGGCCAGCCGCTCACCGCGCGAGCGGCGGGCGTTCCGGATCGCCATGACCTGCAGGTCCTTGGTGAACGGGTTGTCGATCTCCCGGTCGCGCGCGACGATCTGCCGCTCCAGGTGGGCCAGCTCGAGGAGCGGTTCCGTGGTCAGCTTGTTCATCCCCGCCACCAGCTCCGGCAGCGTCCTGGCCACCACGAAGTCGGCCCCGTGCTGCTTGAACGCTTCCACCGGAGCCGGGGCGCCCGGCCGCACGCGGGACAGGGTGAGCCTGATGTCCTTGCCGGTCAGGTCGGGGTTCTGCTCCGAGCCGGACAGCGCGAACTCCTTCTCGATGATCTTCTGGGTGAGCACGAACCACGAGTAGTCGAAGCCGGTGGCCCGGATGGCCGCCAGCGTGCCCAGGGTGTCGAACCCGGGGAAGTGCGGGGCCGGGAACCTCCGGCCGCGCGCGTCGAACCACAGCGAGGACGGCCCGGGCAGGATCCTGATGCCGTGCCCGGCCCAGATCGGGTCCCAGTTCTGGATGCCCTCGGTGTAGTGCCACATCCGGTCGCGGTTGACCAGCCGGCCGCCGGCCCGTTCGGCGATGGCCAGCATCCGGCCGTCGACGTGCTCGGGCACCCCGCAGATCATCCGGTCCGGCGCGGGCCCGAGCCGCTCCGGCCAGTTCTCGCGGACCAGGTCGAGGTTGCCGCCGATCCCGCCCGAGGTCACGATCACCGCGGGGGCGTGCAGCTCGAACTCGCCGACCACGGTGCGCGAGCTGCGGGTGCCCCGCGCGGCCTGGCTCGGCTCGAGGATCGCCCCCCGCACCCCGTTCACCGTCCCGCCGGCGACGGTGAGCCCGTCCACCCGGTGCCGGAACCGCAGCCCGGCCAGGCCGGAACCCGCCGCCTCCCTGACCCGCCGCTCGAACGGAGCCACCACGGCCGGCCCGGTGCCCCAGGTGACGTGGAAGCGGGGCACGGAGTTGCCGTGCCCATCGGCCAGGTAGCCGCCCCGCTCGGCCCAGCCCACCAGCGGGAACCACCGCACCCCCATGCCGTGCAGCCAGGACCGCTTCTCCCCGGCGGCGAACTCGACATAGGCCTGCGCCCACCGGTAGGCCCAGTAGTCCTCGCCCGCCGGGTCGTCGACCCCGCGGTCGAAGAACGCGCTGCCCTGCCAGTCCTGCCAGGCCAGCTCGCGGGAGTCCCTGATGCCCATCCGGCGCTGTTCCGGGGTGCCGACCAGGAACAGGCCGCCGAACGACCAGAAGGCCTGGCCGCCTAGGTTCGACTCGGGCTCCTGGTCGAGCAGCAGCACCCGCCGCCCGGCCCGGGCCAGCTCCGCGGTGGCCACCAGTCCCGCCAGCCCCGCGCCCACCACGATCGCATCCGCGTCCATCTGGTCATCAAACCAGCTCACCGGCCGGCCTTCATCCCCAGGCCGGGCCCTCGGATAGCATCGGCTGGTGGCAGATCCGGGATTCGACGCCACGGCGTGACCCCGGCTGGCCCACCGCGTCCACCCCTTCGGGGCTATGACCCGATCTTGGCGAAGGCCTGGCCGAAGTCGGCGATCAGGTCGTGGGTTCCTTCGATGCCGCAACTCACCCGGATCAGGTCATCGGTGATGCCGAGCCGTTCCCGGTCCTCGGGCCGCATTCCGGCGTGCGAGGTGATGGCCGGGAGGGTGATCAGCGATTCGACGCCGCCGAGGCTGGGCGCCGGGTACGGGATCCGCACCGCCTCGAGCAGCGCCTGCGCGGCCGCCTCGCCGCCGCGCAAGCGCAGGCTCAGCATGCCGCCGAACCCGGACAGCATCTCCGCCGCATGAGCGTGGTCCGGGTGGGAGGCGAGCCCTGGGTAGTTGACGGCGGCGACCTCGGGATGCCCGGCGAGGAAGCCGGCCAGCCCCATCGCGTTCTCGTTCTGCGCGCGGACCCGGAGCGCGAGCGTCTTGATGCCACGGGCGAGCAGGAAGCCGGCGTGCGGATCCAGGCTGCCGCCGTAGTGGTTGAGCGTCATGCGGACCCGGTCGACGAGTTCGGTCCCGCCCATGACGCAGCCGCCCGCAAGGTCGGAGTGGCCGCCCAGGTACTTCGTGGCGCTGTGGAAGCACAGGTCGAATCCGGCCGCCAGCGGGCGGAAGTTCACCGGGGAGGCGAACGTGTTGTCGATGACGCTGAGCAGCCCCTCGCGGCGCGCGAACTCGGCGATCCCGCGCAGCCGCCCAACCCGCATCAGCGGGTTGGTGATCGTCTCGACGAGGAACACCCTGGTCTGCGGGGTCAGTGCGGCGGCCCAGGTCTCCGGCCGGCTCACGTCCACGAAGGTGAAACGCCAGCCGAGGTCGGCAGCATGGTGGGTGAGGAAATCGTGCGTGCCGCCATACAGGCAGTCGCTGGCCAGCAGGTGGTCTCCGGCGCGCAAGAGGCTGAGCAGCGTCGTGGTCACCGCCGCCATGCCGGACGCGGTCGCCACGGCGGCTTCCGCGCCCTCCAGCGCGGCCAGCTTGTCATGCAGGTACCGCTGGGACGGAGTCGAGCTCAGCCGGAGGTACGGAATGTCGTGGTAGCCGGTGCCGGGCTCGACCGAGTACACCGTGCCCTGGTAGATCGGGAAGACCACCGAGCCTTCCGGTCCCGGCCGCCGCTCTCCGCCGTGGACGGCGAGGGTTTCCATGGATTCGGTGTCACCGCTCACGCGGGCCTCCTGTCTGGTTTGCCTCGTTACGTCGGCATTCGTCTGGCTCCTCGACGATAACTAGGCACGCCGCCGGCGGGCTACAGGGTGGCGTGGTCCCAGAGCGCTGCCTCCCACCCTGGAGCCGGGCTCAGGACGCGAGCGCCATCTGGACGATCCGCACGATGACCATGACCGTCGCGATCGCCATATAGCTGCCCAGGATGGTCAGGGCGACCTTGCGGCCGGCCGGCATCACCGGCTTGGACAGCATGTTGAGCGGCGGCATCCGCCACGTCTCCCGGTCGCGGCGGTCCACCACGACTGAGCGGCGCGCCCGCAGCGACCGGATCAGGGCCCAGCCGCCCGCGGCGACCGCCACCACCGTGCACCCCAGGAGGATGCTCAGGATCTGCCGGCCGGTGATGCCGGGGAAGACCACGGAGACGACCAGCACGACCGACATCGTGATCAGCAGGGCGACCACGGCCGAGGTGAACACGTTGGTGCCGCGGCGATTGACCCAGGGGCCGAGGACCGCGCGGTCGTTGCACAGCAGCAGCAGGAACACCGTGGCGGCCGGCAGCACCACGCCGGCCAGGGCCTGGACGCCCTCGATGATCAGGCCGAGCGGCGCGCCGGGAATGAGCACGATGGCCGCGGCCACCGCGATCAGCGCGGCGTAGATCGCGTAGAAGCCCTTGGCCTGACGGAACCCGCGGTGCAGCGAGTGCTTGAGGCCGAGCGTGTCGCCGACCGCGTACGCGGTGGACAGCGAGACCGCGAACGCCCCGATGATGGCGGCGTCGAGCAGCGCCACCGCGAACACCACGCCTGCCACCCGGCCCGCCGAGGCCGTGATGCCGTGTGCCAGCCCGATGGCGTCGGTGAAGTGGCCCGCGGCCGGCGTGCGGGCGAAGGCCGCGGCGGTCGCCCCCATCAGCGCGGCCGCGCCGACCACGACGATCACGATGCCGATCCACAGATCGACCTTCTCGTAGCGGATGAACCGCGGCGTGATCCGCTTGTCGACCACGTAGGACTGCTGGAAGAACAGCTGCCACGGCGCCACGGTGGTGCCGACGATGCCGATGATCAGCAGCATGACGGTGGCCATCTGCCCGGAACCGCCGGGCAGGCCGGGGGTGACGAAGCCACGCGCCATCTGGGCACCGGACGGGTGGATGACCAGGTACAGCGGGATGAGGAGCAACGATCCGGCGCAGAACGTCACCGCGATCCGCTCGAACCTGCGGAAGCTGCCGGTCGACGCCGCCGCCAGAATCACGCCGGCCGCGAGCAGCACCGCGACCAGCTTGGGCACGCCGAGGTAGCCGGCGGCCAGGGTGATCCCGATGAACTCGGTGACCAGGGTCAGCGCGTTCAGGATGAGCAGGTCCGTGACCTGGAGCGCGCCCCAGAACTTGCCGAACCTCTCGATGATGAGCCGGGCGTGCCCGACCCCGGTGACCGCGCCGAGCCGCAGCACCATCTCCTGGTTAACGTAGAGCACGGGGATCAGCAGCAGCAGGGTCCACAGCAGCGCGGTGCCGTAGTTCTGCCCGGCCTGCCCGTAGGTGGAGAACGCGCCGGCGTCGTTGTCGCCGCACATCACGATCAGCCCAGGGCCCACGATGGCCAGCAGCGTCTTCAGCTTGGCGGACAAGCCGGCCCGCGGAGCGGAATCGTCGGCCGGAATGGTTCCGAGCGCGCCGCGAATGTCGCCGACGTGCGCGTCATCGAGGGTACCGGTACGGGTGATGGAGGCCATGGTGAACACCCCTTTCACGTCACGAGATCTGACGGAAACAGGGGCACACGCGCATGCCCGCCCCGAACGGGACAGGCGAGGTCAAAGAGCAGAAACGTTAAGCGAAGCGGCGTGTGCCCGGGACAGAATGGGACAGCAGCGAGAAGGGCCAACTTCGGCCCGGACTATCAGAGTCCATCGCTTGCCTCCCTTCCATCGCGACGCACGGGGGCGTCAAGCCGCTCCGCCTGCGGGTCTTCCGCCTGCGGGCACTCTCCGCGTGACACCTGAGGAAACAAACGCCCGGGGAAAAGAAATCCCTGGCCGCACCTCTCTCGTAAGAGCTTTGGCACTCCACGGCGTACTGCGGTCTGTGTCCTGAACCGCCAGCCACTTGGCCTCACCCCTTAGGCCGGGGAGAGGTGTCCTGATCCGGAGCGTCTCTCGACGGTTGGGATCAGTGGCCTATGTCCGTGAAGACGCCTCACCGAACGAGGTGTCCCGTTTTTCAACTTCCCACAGCATGCCCGCGGCCAAGCTGAATGTCAATTCAGGGCTGACCGGCGTGTCACCGTGACGTTGCTCACGGTGCTAGTTCAGAAGGCCACCGGGATGCCCAGGCCGGGCAGCACCTGGGCGGCCGGGAGCGCGGCGAGCAGGCGGCCGGGCAGCCTGAGCTTGGAGCCGCGGATGCCCGAGCCGATCACCACCGAACCGGTCTTGGCCACCGCCTCGTCGACCAGGACGGGCCAGTCCGCGGGCAGGCCGACCGGCGTGATCCCGCCGTACTCCATGCCGGTGGCGACGGTGACCGCGTCGACCGGGGCGAAGGATGCCTTCCGCGCGTCCAGATGCCTGCGCACCAGTCCGTTGACGTCGGCCCGGGTAGTCGCGGCCACCATGCAGGCCGCGTAGCGGGTCTCGCCACCGCGTTTGGCCGCGATGACCACGCAGTTCGCCGACTCCTCCGGGGTGATGCCGTAGCGCTCGCAGAACGCGGTGGTGTCCGCCAGCGCCGGGTCGATCTCGGCCACCTCGACGTCGTCGGCGCCCGGCAGGCCGCGCAGCGCCGCGGCCACCGGGGCGGCGAGCAGGTCCGGCCGGGACAGGGCAGGCGCGAAGACGAGCTGGACATTCATCCTGCCATCCAACCAGACCTGGCCCTGCGGGCGTGGCGGGGTGGACCCCGTGGTGATCGACCCGCATCTCGACGTTCACCCTCGGGGTGGACACATAACCCCGGCGCTTCGGCGGCCTGCGGCGAGGCTGCGGAAAAGACTGGGGAAGAAAGAGGCTTTGGGGAAGATCCGGTGGACCCCAGTACCCCAGATCTTCCCCAAAGCCCGGATCCTCCCCAGAAGGGTTACGACTTGTTGATGCTGGTGGGATGGGTGGAACCTGTGAGTCGGTTTGGGGTCCGGCTGTGTGCCAGCCAGCGAGTGGCGGTGCCGGGCGGAAGGCGACGGGCCGGAAAACTGTTATGTGGTGGGGGCCAGTCTGATCTATTCTTCCCGCCGGTATGGAGCCGAGTTCTGTGACGTCTTCGTCCGCCCGGGACGCGGGGCCGAGGACCCGGCGTCCCGGGCACTCAGGGGCGCCGGCCGCGCGCGCCGCCGCCCGGGCGGCGGCGCGGGCCGCCCGCCGCGCGGCCATGCCGCCTATCACCTATCCCGCCGAGCTGCCCGTCAGCCAGCGCAAGGACGAGATCGGCGAGGTCATCCGCGACCACCAGGTGGTGGTCATCGCGGGGGAGACCGGCTCGGGCAAGACGACCCAGATCCCCAAGATCTGCCTGGAGCTCGGCCGTGGCGTCGACGGTCAGATCGGCCACACCCAGCCGCGGCGGCTGGCCGCCCGGACGGTCGCCGAACGGATCGCCGAGGAGCTCGGCAGCCCGCTCGGGGAAGCGGTCGGCTACCAGGTCAGGTTCACCGACGTGTCCGCCGACGGCACGCTGGTGAAGCTGATGACCGACGGCATCCTGCTGAACGAGCTCGCCCGTGACCGGGACCTGCGCCGCTACGACACGCTGATCATCGACGAGGCGCACGAGCGCAGCCTGAACATCGACTTCATCCTCGGCTACCTCAGGCAGCTGCTGCCCCGCCGCCCGGACCTGAAGGTGATCATCACCTCCGCGACCATCGACCCGGAGCGGTTCGCGGCCGCCTTCGGCGGTGCGCCGATCGTCGAGGTGTCCGGCCGGACCTACCCGGTGGAGGTCCGGTACCGGCCGGCCGGCGAAGACGCCGACCAGGGCCAGGCGATCAGCGACGCGATCGACGAGCTGTCCGCCGAGGGACCCGGCGACATCCTGGTGTTCCTGTCCGGCGAGCGGGAGATCAGGGACACCGCGGACCTGCTGGCCGGGCGCGAGCGGCTCGATGTCCTCCCGCTGTACTCGCGACTGTCCGCCGCCGAGCAGCACCGGGTCTTCGAGCGCCGGGCCGCGTCCAGCCTCACCCGGCGCGTGGTGCTGGCCACCAACGTGGCCGAGACCTCGCTGACCGTGCCGGGCATCAAGTACGTCATCGACCCGGGCACCGCGCGCATCTCCCGGTACAGCCGCGGGACCAAGGTGCAGCGGCTGCCGATCGAGCCGATCTCGCAGGCGTCGGCCAACCAGCGCAAGGGCCGCAGCGGCCGCACCTCGGACGGCATCTGCATCCGGCTCTACTCACAGCAGGACTTCGAGTCCCGCCCTGAGTTCACCGATCCCGAGATCCTGCGCACCAACCTGGCCTCGGTCATCTTGCAGATGGCGGCGATAGGCCTGGGCGACATCCCGAAGTTCCCGTTCATCGACCCGCCGGACGCGCGCAACATCGCCGACGGGCTGACCCTGCTGACCGAGCTGAACGCGTTCAGAGGAGGCCGCATCACGGGGCTCGGGCGCAAGCTGGCCCGGCTCCCGGTGGACCCGCGGATCGGCCGGATGATCCTCGAGGCCGACCGGAACGGCTGCGTCCGGGAGGTCCTGATCATCGCCGCGGCGCTGTCCATCCAGGACCCGCGCGAGCGGCCCGCCGACGCCCAGCAGGCCGCCGACGACAAGCACCGCCGGTTCGCGGACCCGGACTCGGACTTCGTCGCCTACCTGAACCTGTGGGACTACCTGGCGGAGCGGCAGCGCGAGCTGTCCTCCTCGGCCTTCCGCCGGCTGTGCCGCGCCGAGTTCCTCAACTACCTGCGGGTCCGCGAGTGGCAGGACCTTCAGGGACAGTTGCAAACCCTGGCCGGCGACCTCGGGGTTGCGGTCGGTTCGACGACAGCCGAACGGACCGGGTTGCACGTCTCCCTGCTGGCCGGCCTGCTCTCCCAGATCGGGATGAAAATCGAACCGGTCCAGCCGCCCGCCTCGGCGCCCAAGGGACGCCGGCCGCGGGCCGAGTACCTCGGCGCGCGCAACGCCAGGTTCGCCATCTTCCCGGGTTCCGCCCTGACCAGAAAGGCGCCGGACTGGATCGTGGCGGCCGAGCTGGTGGAGACGTCCCGGCTGTGGGCGCGGACCGTGGCCCGGATCGAACCGGAGTGGGTGGAGCCGCTGGCCGGGCACCTGATCCGGCGCAGCTACAGCGAGCCGCACTGGGAGAAGAAACGGGGCGGGGCGGTCGCGCTGGAGAAGGTCACCCTGTACGGGGTGCCGCTGGTGACGGACCGCAAGGTCCCGTACGGGCGCATCGACCCGGCGGCGGCGCGGGAGCTGTTCATCAGGCACGCGCTGGTGGAGGGCGACTGGCAGACCAGCCACCGGTTCTTCGCCGAGAACCGGCGGCTGCTGGCCGAGGCCGAGGAGGTCGAGCACCGGGCCCGCCGCCGCGGCCTGGTGGCCGGCGAGGACGAACTGTTCGCGTTCTACGACGCGCGGATCCCGGCCGACGTGGTCTCGGCCCAGCACTTCGACACCTGGTGGAAGCAGGCTCGCCGGTCCGACCCTGGCCTGCTCACGTTCAAGGCCAGCGACCTGCTCAGCGACGCCGCCGCCGGGATCAGCGCCGACGCCTACCCCGACGTCTGGACCTCGGAGTCCGCCGGGCTGCCCCCCGCGCCGCTCTCCTACGCCTTCGAGCCGGGCAGCGAGACCGACGGCGTGACCGTGGACATCCCGCTGAGCAGGCTCAACCAAGTCAACGCGGCCGAATTCTCCTGGCAGGTTCCCGGGCTGCGGACCGAGCTGGTGACCGAGATGATCCGGTCGCTGCCCAAGGCGCTGCGGCGCGACCTGGTACCCGCGCCCGACGTGGCGCGGGAGGTCGTCGCCCGCCTCGGCGCGCCGTCCGGGGACCTGCGCGACGCCGTGGCCAGCGAGCTGCGGTCGCTGCGCGGGGTGAGCGTGCCGCGCGACGCCTGGGATCTGTCCAGGCTGCCGCGCCACCTGCTGATCACTGTCCGGGTGACCGATTCCGGCCGCGTCCTGGCCGAGGGCAAGGACGTCGCCGAACTCCAGCGTGAGCTCAGGCCGCGGCTGCGGGCCGTGCTGTCCCAGGCGGCGGGCGGGATCACCCGCTCGGGCCTGACCTCATGGAACTTCGGCGCGCTGCCCATCCAGTTCCGGGACGGCAGCGTGGTCGCCTATCCGGCCCTCGCCGACGCGGGCACCACGGTCGACATCCGGCTGTTCGAGACGCAGGACGCGGCGCGCGCGGCCATGTGGGCCGGTACCCGGCGGCTCATCCTGATCGGCGCGCCGTCGCCGGTCAAGTCGATCGCGGCGGGCCTGCCGACCCGGGCCAAGCTGGCGCTCAGCCACAACCCGCACGGAGGGGTCGCGGCCATGTTCGCCGACTGCGTCAACTGCGCCGCGGACTACCTGATGGCCGAGGCGGGCGGCCCGGCCTGGGACGGCGAGGGCTTCGAGCGGCTGTCCGCCTCGGTCCGGTCCGGCCTGCACGAGGTAACCGCGGAGGTGGTGACCCAGGTGGAGGCGGCCCTGCGGCTGGCCCACTCGGTCGGCGCCCGGCTGGACGAGAAGTACACCGACCTGCTGCGGCCCGCCGTGGCTGACATGCGCGCGCAGCTGTCCGGGCTCATCTATCCCGGCTTCGTCGCGGCCACCGGCTACCGCCGCCTGCCGCACCTGACCCGCTACCTGCGAGGGATCGAGCGGCGGCTGGACAAGCTGCCCGAGAACCCGGCCCGGGACGCGGCCAACATGGCTATCGCCCAGCGGGTGGAACAGGCCTACCAGCAGGCGGTCGCGGACCTGCCCGCCGCGCGCCGCGATCAGCCCGGCGTCACCGAGGTGCGCTGGATGCTCGAGGAGCTCAGGATCAGCCTGTTCGCCCAGACCCTCGGCACCCAGGCCCCGGTATCGGAGAACCGCATCCTCGCCGCGCTCAGCCGCTTGCACCCCTGACGGCCGCCCTCAGCCCGCCCGGGCGTGTCGTTACCGGTTATGGACTACCTAGAGTGCTACGTTGCTCCTCGAGTACCTCAAAGCTCGCTTACGCGGCGTTAGCCCGCGGAAAGGCAGGAACCGTGACCGGAGAACCCCCCGTGCGGCGCCGCCTCGTCGGAGGCGCGCTGCGCCGGTACCGGGAGAACGTGGGCTACGCGCTGGAGGA
>Ga0306920_100003561_pt1 | contig 19790 bp, 21 predicted proteins | sample flu12Cox44000170_FD_204666 | JGI IMG/M metagenome (GOLD analysis project Ga0306920, IMG submission 204666) | Lab enrichment of tropical soil microbial communities from Luquillo Experimental Forest, Puerto Rico - flux4day.12C.oxic.44.000.170 (v2)... | ecosystem: Environmental > Terrestrial >... | reverse complement strand
CCGGTCTCGTGGATCAGCGCTGAACCGGGTAATCGGCTGGCACGCTTCGGCACTGCGTGCCGAAGCGGCTGGGAGCCGGCGAGCGATATTTGCCGCCTGTGAGCGTGGCCTGCAGGTCATCGACGCATACCAGCTCACCTTGGGAGCAGTCGAGATGCGGGCGGCTGCGACGACGCACGGCACCGCGCTGACCAAGATCGCCGTCCGTGCGGCGCTGGCCGCGGACGACCCTGCCATGCTGCTGCGGTGGACCGAACGCTGGCGCGCGAGGACGTCCGCGATTCCCCCGGCACGCCCTCCGGATGACGACGAGTTCGCGGCCGAGCTCGCGATGCTGCGGCAGACCATGCGCCATATCAGCCAGGCCACGGTCGAAGGGCGACCGGTCGCCGCACTGGAGCGGGAACGGCGACGCCTCGAAGACGAGGTGCGAGGTCACGTCCTGCGAACGTCGGGCAGCGCGGCGGAAGCCGACGCCCAGCAGCTCGACATGGACAGGATTCTGGCGGCACTCGGGGAAACCCGGCTCGTGGAAATCGTCCGTCTGGAGGACCGCATACATGTCCTCGTCGCCACGTCAGCGGGCGTTCGCCGTCACGTCGCCGGCACGTGGGACGCTGCCGTACGCGCGGCCGAATCCAGCCGCTTCGTACTGCGGCTGCTCGCCTACCGCACGAGGCCAGGACAGACGGACGATACGGGGCAGGGCATCAGATCCGATTGGGCGCACATGCGTCTGGCCACGCTGGAGACACTGGGTACCCGTTTGCAGGAGCAGATCCTGGCCGCCGCCGTAGACGACCTCGGCGATGGCCCGCTCGTGATAGTGCCGCCGGCCGCACTGCATCCTGTGCCGTGGGGCTTGCTGCCAGCCCTGGCCGATCGGGCTGTCACCGTCGCTCCCTCAGCGCTGGCATGGCTGCACGCACGAGGGATCGAGCCGCCGGGCGACCGCACGGTCGCTGTGGTGGTGGGTCCCGGCCTGAAGGGCGCCGAGGCAGAGGCGGTAGCGCTGGCTGATCGATACGCGGATGCGGAAATCCTTACCGCGGGGATGGCCACCGCGGAAAAAGTGCTCATCTCTCTGGAAGGCCGGTGGCTGGCGCACATTGCGGCCCACGGGACCTTCCGTCCTGATAATCCGCTCTTCTCCTCGCTCCTTATGGACGATGGGCCATTGACAGTGCACGACCTGCAGCGGCTCGGTCGCGCGCCCTACCGGATCGTGCTTTCCTGCTGCGACTCGGGAGTGACCGCCTCGGCGGGAGCCGACGAGTTGCTCGGCTTGATCGCGGCCCTCGGGCAACTCGGCACCGCCGGAATGCTAGCCCCGGTGGTTCCGGTGAACGACGCGGCCACCGTGCAGTTCTCCCTCGCTCTGCACGAGCGGCTCGCCACCGGTGCGACGGCATCGCAGGCACTACGAGACGCACGGCTGAGCACTGGAGACGACCCGTGCTCATACGCGACGGCAAGAGCCTACGTGGCCTTCGGCGCCGCATGACCCCGTGGCCATGGCGCTCGGCGCCTGAGAGCGTCGGTACTCAGATCGCCTCCACCGCGGGGTAGGCCGGCTCCCACATGGCCGCCCGGATCCGTCCGGCCAGCCCGTCGAGGGGCACGTCGGACAGGTCCTCGGCCCGGGCCGCCCGGGCGACGGCCTCGGCGACCGCGGCGGACACGTCCCGCAGGCTGGTGACGGGAGGCAGTATGGCCGCGCCCGGGGCGGCGGCGTCGGCCAGCCCGGCCAGCGCGCTGGCCGCGGCGGCGAGCATGCCGTCGCTGACGCGGCGGGCCCGGCTGACGGTGACCCCGAGCCCGAGGCCGGGGAAGATGAGCGCGTTGTTGGCCTGGGCGACCTGGTACTCGACCCCGCGGTAGGTCACCGGCGGGAACGGGCTGCCGGTCGCGATGAGCGCGCGGCCCTCGGTCCAGGCGATCAGGTCGGCGGCCTGGGCCTCGGAGTGCGAGGTCGGGTTGGACAGGGGCATGACGACCGGCCGTTCGGCGTGGGTGGCCATCTCACGGACGATCTGCTCGGTGAACGCGCCAGGCTGGGTCGAGGTCCCGATCAGCATGGTGGCGCGGCTGCGGGTCACCACCTCGGCCAGGCCGATCCGGCCGTCCGCGTCCCGCGGCCAGGAGGCGACCTCGGCGGCCGGCCGGGCGTAGGGCACCTGGAAGTCCCGCAGCGTCCCCGGGTAGTCGGTGGTCAGCAGGCCCTTGCTGCCCAGCGCGTAGAACCGCGCGGTGGCCTCGCCGGGACTGAGACCCTCGGCGATCATGACCTGCCGCAGCGCGTCCGCGATCCCGATGCCGGCGGTACCGGCACCGTGGATCACCACGGTCTGATCGCGCATCGCCGTGCCCGTGGCCCGGTTCGCGCACAAGGCGGCGGCCAGCACCACCGCGGCGGTGCCCTGGATGTCGTCGTTGAAGGTGCAGCAGGCGTCGGCGTACTTCAGCAGGATGCGGCGGGCGTTGGCGGCGCCGAAATCCTCCCAGTGCAGCATCGCGTTCGGGAACAGCCTGGTGGCGGCGCTGACGTACGCCTCGATGAAGTGGTCATACCGCTCGCCCCGGACCCGCGGGTGCCGGTTGCCCACGTATGCGTCCTCGGCCAGCAGGGCCTGGTTGTCGGTGCCCGCGTCCAGCACGACCGGGATAACCCGGTGCGGGTGCAGGCCGGCCGCGGCGGTGTAGACGGCCAGCTTCCCGGCCGCGATCGCGATACCGCCCACCCCCCAGTCACCGATGCCCAGGATGCCTTCGGAGTCGGTGGCCACGATCAGGTCCACGTCGTCGGGCCCCATCCGGTAGTTGCGGAAGGCCTTCTCCACCTGTTCGGGATGATCCACCGACAGGAACACGCCGCGCGGACGGCCGAACCACAGGCTGTACCGCTCGATCGCGGTCCCCACCGTCGGGGTGTACACGATCGGCAGCATCTCCTCGATGTGCTCGGTCAGCAGCCGGTAGAACAGCACCTCGTTGCGGTCCCGCACGTGGCCCAGGAGGATGTTCTTGGCCAGGTCGTCGGGCTGGGTCCGGTACTGGGCGTACACCCGCCGCAGCTGCCCCTCGATCGTCGACACCCCGTCGGGGAGCAGGCCGGTCAGGCCGAGCGCCTCCCGTTCGGCCAGCGTGAAGGCGGTGCCCCGGTTCAGCATCGGCGAGGCGAGCACCGGGCGGCCCCGGGCCCTGATCCGCGCCACCATGCCCTCGGGTGTCCAGGCGAGCTCAAACGGACGGTCCGACATCACACCACCTCGAGTCCTGGCTAACTTCGTGAGCCAAGAAGTAACACAAGAAGGATCTCGTGTGCACCGAACGGGTCGTGTGGGTGTTGCGTAAATCAGTCGAATGAGGGCTTGCGGTCCCGGCTCCGCTTGAGTTCGAAGAAGCCGTCGGTCGCGGTCACCAGCGCCACGCCGTCCCACAGCCGCCCGGCGGCCTCGCCGCGGGGCGCGGGCGTGACGACGGGACCGAAGATGGCGTTGCCCCGGATGCGGATGACCGGGGTGCCGACGTCCAGGCCGACGTCATCGAAGGCCTCGTTGTGCGAGTCCCTGATGAGCTGGTCGAGTTCGGTGCTCTCGGCGGCCTTGGCCAGGTCCGCCGGCAACCCCACCTCGGCCAGGGCCTCGGGGATGGACTCGGGATCCTCCCGGCGGCCCTGCACGTGGTACCGGGTGCCGATGGCGGTGTAGAGCGGCCCGAGAATGCCGGGGCCGGCCTGCTCCCTGGCGGCCGCGACGACCCGGATCGGCCCCCACGCCTTGCTCATCCGCTCCAGGTATTCCTCGGTCAGGCCCTTGCCCTCGTGCTGGACCAGGTTCAGGTAGGCCAGCGACATGATCCGCCACTCGGTGCGGACCGGCCGGACCTTCTCCACCTCCAGCATCCAGCGGGAAGTGATCCAGGCCCAGGGGCACAGCGGATCGAACCAGAACTGCACGTCTTCTTGCGGCTGTCCCGTCATGCCCGCGGCAACTGCGGCCGGAGCCGTGATATTCCCGCCCTGGGCGATGGACAAAGCCAATCGTGACAATGTAAACCAAATTTATAGACGATCCGGTTACTGCCCCTCATCAAGGAGGTCCGGAGTGTCGCTGACCACGCTCATCGCAGATACCCGCAAGGCGATCGCCGACGACACGGCGAACGCCCAGGCCGTCTTCGCCGCCCAGGGAACACTGGTCGGTGTTACCGAGGTGGATGTCCGGACCGGTGCGCACGCCTTCAAGGTCGACGAGCCGCCCGTGCTCGGCGGTGCCGACGCGGCGGCGAACCCCGTGCAATACGCGCTGGCATCGCTCGGGTCGTGCCAGGCCATCACCTACCGGCTGTGGGCCGAGCAGCTGGGCATCGCCTTCGACACGCTCACCGTGCGGGTGGAAGGGGATCTGGACCTTCGCGGGTTCTTCGGCGTCGACGACACCGTACGGCCCGGCTTCTCCGCGGTCCGGATCGAGGTCACCGTGACCGGGCCGGAAAGCCCCGGCCGCTACCAGGAACTCGCGGTGGTCGTGGACGAGCACTGCCCCGTCCTTGACCTGTTCCAGAACCCGGTGCCCGTGACCCGGAAGCTGGCCGGCTGAACTGAGCGGGAGCACGGCTCAGGGGCCGGTCGGGGGGGAAGGCGCGGCGGCGCGCGGTCGCCACCGTGCCCAGCGCCGCGACGGTGAACGCCAGCGTGACCCACGGGAGGGCGGCGGCCCCGGTCCCGCCCAGGACGAGGCCGCCGGCCAGTGCCCCGGCGGCGATGCCGACGTTGTACACCGTGGTCTGCAGGGCGGTCGCCACGTCGGCGCTGGCCGGGCCCGAGGCGTCGACCAGCGCGGTCTGCAGCAGCGTCGGCGCCCCGCCGAACGCCACACCCCACAGCGCCGCCGCGGCCAGCAGCGCGACCGGCTCGCGCGCCGCCAGGCCCAGGACGAGCATGGCCGTGGCGATCAGGGTCAGGGCGGCCAGCAGGACGGGCCTGAGGTGGGAGTCGGCGACGATGCCGGTGACCCATATCCCGGCCACCGTGGCGCCGCCGAAGACGAACAGGACGAGGCCGGTGCGGCCCGGGGCGAACGGCGCCAGGTAGGTGTACATCGCCTGGTGCCCGGTGAGCAGCAGCAGGGTGACGGCGAGGACGGCGGGGATGCCGGGCAGCCGCGCGACTCGCCGCACCGGCGTGCGCCGGCTGGCCGGGTCGCCGCCAACCGCGGGCACCTGCCACCGGATCCAGGCCACCAGCAGCAGTGCCAGGCCCGCCAGCAGGCCAAAGCTGGCCCGCCACCCGAGCGCGCCGGCCAGCGCCGTCCCGGCGGGAATGCCGCCGCACAGGGCGACGGTGATGCCGGCCAGGACGACCGCGATGGCGCGGCCGCGCTGCCGGGCGGGGACCATCCGCGCCGCGTAGCCGGCCAGCATCGACCACAGCGTGCCGCCCATGACGCCTGCCGCCAGCCGGGCCAGGAAGGTCAGCGGATACCAGGAGGACACCGCGGTGACGGCGTCGAGCAGTGCGAAGCCGGCCAGCACCCACTGCAGGACCGGGCGGCGGGGCAGGCCGCGCAGGACGGCGGTGACCGGGATCGCGGCCAGCGCCGAGGCGACCGCGAACGCGCTGACCAGAAGCCCGACGCGCGCCTCGGGCACGCGCAGGGAACTGCTCATCTGCGGCAGCAGCCCGGCCGGGAGCAGATCGGTCACCACGTCGGTGAAGGCCGCCGTGGCCAGGGCCAGCAGGCCCCACCAGGGGAACGCGTCGGGAAGCACCCGACCATGTTCAGACCTTCTCACTAATGTGAAGGCAAATGACCGTCCCGGGCCGATGCGGATCGGTGAGCTGTCCCGCCGGACCGGCGTCCCGGCCCGGCTGCTGCGCTACTACGAAGAGCAGGACCTGCTGGATCCCGAACGGGACAGCAACGGGTACCGCCGCTATGGCGCCGCGGACGTCGACCGGGTCGAGCAGATTCGCGGGCTGCTCGACTCCGGTCTGACCACCGAGATCATCCGCAGGATCCTGCCGTTCCTCGGGTGCGGGATCCACCTGCCCGCGCAGTGCCTGACCGCCGAGACGGCGGACCTGCTGGAACGCGAGGCCGCGCGGCTCGGGCAGCGCATCGACTGCCTGAGCCGCAACCGCGACGCGATCCTGGGCTACCTAGCCGCCGTCCGCGGATCGCCGTGAACACGGATCGCCGTGAACACGGGAACGCTAGAGCACCGCGCTGGCCAGCAGCCCGATCTGGTCGGGTGCCGCGGTAGTCGGGACGAAGATGAGCTCGTCGCAGCCGGCCGCCGCGAACGCGGCGGCGTAGCTCTTGACCATCTCGGTGCTGACGGCGGCGCCCGCCGCGATCTGCCGGGCCACGTCGCCGAGCCAGCCGTAGTAGCGCAGCAGGTAGTTGTCCGCCTGGTCGCGGGCGTCGGGCCCGAGGGCGAAGTAGGCGAGCGAGAGCTTGCGCGGCTTGCCGGGACGGCCCGCCTCCGCCCAGGCCTTGTCGACCCCGGCAGCGGCCTCGGCGAACATGTCCGGTCCGCCGCCGCCGCTGATCCAGCCGTCGCCGAGCAGCGCCACCCGGCGGAAGGTGGCCTCGGCCGCGCCGCCCAGGATGAGCTCGGGGCCGCCGGGCCGCACCGGCTCGGGCCCGATCGCGCCGGCGTAACCGTAGCGCTCCCCGGCCCAGATCCGCCTCATCTCGGTCAGCTGCTGGTCCAGGCGGCGTCCCTTTCCGGCAACCGGCAGCGCGCTGGCGGTGAAGTCGTCGTCGCGTCCGCCCAGCCCGAGGCCGAGCACCAGGCGCCCCCCGGAAAGCCGGTCGAGCGAGGCGGCCTGCTTGGCGAACAGCGCCGTGTTGGCGTACAGCGGGGCCAGCAGCACGCTGGTGGTCAGCCGGATCCGGCTGGTGACCGCGGCGGCCGCGGACAGGGCCACCAGTTCCTCGTAGTTCGGGTAGACCAGGCGGCCGATCGTCCCCAGGGTGCTGAAGCCGGCCTCTTCAGCGGTCTTGGCCCAGTCGACGAGCCTCCTGCCCTCGGTCCCAGGCACCGTGTTGGGCAAGCCGATTCCGATGTCCACGCACTACCTCCGCTGGCGTCATCGTCGGATGGAAATGTCAGGTTTCTGTCCAATCCAAGCACGCTGATCCCGGGCCGGCGGGGACCGGGGCGCTGCTGGCTCCGGGGCCCCGAGGGCTAGGAGCCGGCGGCGGACCAGCGGCTGACCGTCAGCCGGGAGAACCCGGAGGTCGCGTCGATGTCGAAGCGGGACGTGGCGGTGGCCCAGCCGGGCGGTGTCAGCACCGTCCCGCCCGCGATCCCGGTCAGGTTCTGGTCGTCGACCGACACGAAGGACGCGCCCCCGCCCACCGATACCTGGACCGGCACGCCGCCCGGCAGGCTGAGCCTGAACTCGCTCACCCCGCCGGCCAGCAGGAAGGGCAGCGTCCCCGCGGGCCGGGGCAGGCTTACGTCCAGCGCGGCCGAGCCCGCTGTCACGGCGACCCCGGCCACGTTGCCGCCGCGCAGGTCGACCCAGGTGTGCTGGGTGCCGCCCGCCAGGTCCAGGCTCCAGGTGACGGCCGAGTTGAGCACCACCTTCACCGCGTACCCGGAACCCTGGGCGGGCGCGGCGCCGGCGCCGGCCAGCGAGAGCACGATCAGCTCCGAGCCGGTCAGGACCGGGCGGACCGGGGCGTCGTCCGGCGTCGAGACGCGCAGCAGGGTGCCGCCGAGCTTGCCCATGCTGATGTCGAGGAACGGCGTCCCCGCGGTCACCTTGAGCGCGGCGCGGGTCAGGTCCCCCCGGGACACCGACACGGCGTGCGGCGGGGCGGACGTGGTGAGGGCGAGCGCCGTGCCGCCGGCGCCCGCCACCGCGGCCGCCGTGGCCGCGATCGCCACGACGAGCCGGCGCCGGGTGAGAACGCGGAACATACCACGCACGGTCCCACCCTAAGCCGCCCGGCTTGATGGGGACGGCCACGACAGAAATCGTTTAGATGGTGCCGCGGACCATGCCGATCAGGCGGTCCAGCACGGCCCCGTCGCTGACCCGCAGGCCGTCGTGCTCGTACTCGCTGGTCACCCAGGTGCGCAGCCCGCGGATGGCCTGGGCGGTCCGTACCGAGAACTCGCGGTCCACGTACATGTCGTTGTAGTAGACCGCGGCGGCCGCCGGCACCTCGTTCGCGGCCAGCCGCGCCGGGTCGTACAGGGGCGGCCAGTCATCCCGTTCGGCCAGGATGTCGGCGGCCTGCCGCAGCGGGCGCAGCACCGGGTCGGCGTCGATCATCCACGGGTAGATCATCTCGCCGGTGAAGTAGAGCGGGGCCGCGGCCGGGTCGAACTCGGCGAACTCCGCCCTGATCCGCTGCGCGGCCCACCGGGTCGCGCACCCCTGGGCGTACGACGCCTCGTGCAGCAGCGCGTACAGCGGCCCGCGGACGAAGCTGAGCTGGTCCATCATCGCGTACCTGAACGCGTCGGAGGGCTCGTCCCCGGCGAACGGGTCCTCGAGCAGGTAGTGCAGGGCGTGGCTGCCGTCGGCCTGGCCGAGCATGCCCCCGATCGCCTGGAACGCCGGCCCGGTCAGCGGCGCGCCGTCCGGCAGCCGGACCTCGTGTTCGTCCAGGTAGTCGGCCACCCGCCGGGCCACGTCCGCGTCCTGCGGGTACCGCTCGTAGTGCGCGGCGTTCCTCGCCGCGACGGTGCGGTAGGTATGCCGGTAGATGTCGTCGGCGGTCGCGGTGAGCGCGGGCAGGCCGCCGGTGATGAACACCTCCCGGAGACCATGCGGCGCGAACGACAGGTAGGTGACGGCGCACATGCCGCCGAAGCTCTGCCCGAGCACGCTCCACGGCTCGCCGGTCAGGTCGCGCCTGATCAGCTCGGCGTCCAGCACGATGCTGTCGGCGCGGAAGCAGGCCAGGTAGTCGGCCTGGGCCTGTGGGCCTCCGGGTTCGAGTCTGGCCAGGGTCTTCCGGTTCGCGGGGGAGGACCGGCCGGTGCCGCGCTGGTCGAGCAGCAGGACCCGGTAGTCCTCAAGCGCCCGGTTCAGCCAGGACTCCCTGCCCACGGGCCGCTGCGCGCCGAACCCGGGACCGCCCTGCAGGAACAGCAGCCAGGGCAGGTCCGCGTCGGCCTGGCCGGCGGCGACGACCTCCCGGGCGAACACCTCGATCTGCTCGCCGTCCGGCCGCCGGTGGTCGAGCGGGACGGCGAAGAACCGGTCGGTCAGCACGGTACCTGGATGACGGAAGGTGATCATGGTCTGACCGTATCGTGCTGGTTCGGAGGGAACGACCCGCCGAGCCCGCGATGCCGGTTGAGTAGGGTCGTCACATGCGGAGCAGTAACCGGCCGGTCAGCGTGGCCGAGCGGCGGGCGCGGCTGGCGGCCCGGCACCACCTCGCGCCCGGGACCGGCCCGGTGGCCGGCCCAGTGACCAACCCGGTGGCCGACGCGGTGACGGACATCATCGGGCTGCACGGCACCGACCCGGCCTCGGTCTACCTGTCCGCCTGGGCCCGCACCGGGGCCGACCGGGCGGCCATCGAGCGGGCGCTGTACGACGAGGGCACCCTGGTGCGGATGCTCGGGATGCGCCGGACGGTATTCGTGGTGCCGACCGGTCTGGTGCCGGTGGTCCAGGCCGCCTGCACCGACCAGATCGCCGAGAAGATGCGCCGGGACCTCGCCCGGCGCATCGAGGAATCCGGCATCGCCGCGGACGGGGCGAACTGGCTCAAGGAGGTGGGCGAGGCCACGGTGCAGGCGCTGGCCGGCCGCGGCAGCGCGACCGGCGCCGAACTCGCCCGGGACGAGCCGCGACTGCGCGCCCAGATCGTCTACGCCGCGGGCAAGAGCTACGGCGGCCCGGTGAACGTCACCACCAGGCTGCTCACGCTGCTGTCGGCCGAGGGCCTCATCGTGCGCGGACGGCCGCGCGGGGGGTGGACCTCCAGCCAGTTCACCTGGTCCGCCGCGCCGGACCAGCCCCGGCCGCCGGCCGCGGCGGCGCGGGCCGAGCTGGCCCGCCGCTGGCTGCACGCGTTCGGCCCCGCCGCGCACGCTGACCTACGATGGTGGACCGGCTGGACGGGCGGGCAGGTCAGGCAGGCGCTGGATCAGCTGGAGATAGCCGAGGTAGATCTCGGCGGGACCGCGGGTGTCATGCTGGCGGCCGACGAGGACGCGCCGCCGGCCGCCGAACCGTGGGCAGCGCTGCTGCCCGCCCTGGACCCCACCGCGATGGGCTGGCGCGACCGGGCCTGGTACGTCGGCGAGCACGCCCCCGCGCTGTTCGACCGGTCCGGGAACATCGGCCCGACGGCCTGGTGGGACGGCCGGATCGTCGGCGGCTGGGCGCAGCGCGAGGACGGCGAGATCGCGGTCCGGCTGCTCGAGGACGCCGGATCCGGGGCCTCGGCGGCCATCGCCGCCGAAGCCCAGCGGCTCCGCGAGTGGATCGGGCTCAGCCCGAAGACCCGGATCACCCCGCGCTTCCGCACTCCGCTGGAGCGCGAACTGGCCGGCTAGCCGGGCCCAGGCGGCGGAACACCGGGGACGGTGCCGGGAGCCGCCCGTCAACGGGCGTGCACTGCCGCGCGATCCGCGCCGCGGCGTCCGGCAGGAACGGCGCCAGCTCTTGCCCGGCCGCGGTGCAGGCCCGGGCGAGCAGGTACAGCACGGCATCGAGCTGCCCGGCGGGATCTTCGCTGGCCAGGTCCCACGGCCGGGCACGGTTGACGAACCGGTTCGCCTCGTCCGCGACGGCCCAGACCGCCGCCGTGGCCTGGCGGAAGTCGAAGTCGGCCAGGGCCGCGCCGACCCGGTCGCCGGCCAGCCGGATGGCCGCGTCGAGGTCCTCGCCGTCCCGCGGTACCGGGGCCGGGGCGGGGATCCGCCCGTCGCGGTAGCGGCCGATCATGGTGACCACCCGGTTGACCAGGTTGCCCAGGCCGTTGGCGAGCTCGTCGTCGGCCCGGGCGATGAGCCGCCCGACGGTGAAATCGGCGTCGCCGACCCGCGGCACCTCGCGGAGCAGCCACCAGCGCACCGCGTCGGCGCCGTACTCCGCGGCCAGCGTGGCCGGCTCCGCCAGGTCCGTGCCCGCGGCGGACTTGCTGATCTTCCGGCCGCCCGTGGTCAGGTAGTCGTGCACGAACAGGGCGGTCGGCAGCGGCGGCCCGGACGCCAGCAGCATGGCGGGCCAGTAGACCGCGTGGAACCGCAGCACGCCCTTGCCGAGCACGTGGACGCGGCTACCCTGGCCGGCCCACCATCGCCGGTAGGCCTCGCCGTGCCCCTTACGCCCCTGGCCGTAGCCCAGCGCCGTCACGTAGTTGCACAGGGCGTCGAACCACACGTAGATGACCTGGCCCGGGTCGCCGGGCACCGGGATGCCCCATCCGCCGGCTCGTTCGGCGGGCCGCGACACCGAGAAGTCCGCCAGGCCGGCGTCGATGAGCGCGAGCACCTCGTGGCGATGCCCGGCGGGCTCGATGCGCAGCCGCCCGGTGGTGATCGCCTCCCGCAGCGGCGCGGCGTACCGGGACAGCCGGAAGAACCAGTTCTCCTCGCTGACCTGCTCCGGCTCGGTCCCGTGCTCCGGGCAGCGGCCGTCGGGAAGTTCGGCCGGGGTGTAGAACTGCTCGCAGCCGGTGCAGTACAGGCCGGTGTACCGCTGCCGGTACAGGTCGGCGGCGCAGGCTCGCCAGAACGCCTCGACGCCGGGCCGGTGCCTGGGGTCGCGGCTGGTGCGGATGAAGTCGTCGACGGTCAGCGACAGCGCGCCGCCGAGCGCGCCGAACGCCTCGGCGTTGCGGTCGACGAACTCCCGCACCCCGACCCCGGCGGCCTCGGCGGCGAGCACGTTCTTCAGCGAGTTGTCGTCGGTGCCGGCCTGGAACCGGACGGCGTCCCCGCGCCCGCGGTGGTACCGGGCCAGCACGTCGGCCTGCACGAACTCGAGCGCGTGCCCGATGTGCGGGCGCGCGTTCACGTAGGGAAGGGTGGTGGTGACGTAGGTGGCGGGCATCGCAGCCTCCTTTTCGTGGGGCTCCGAGCGCACAGGAAACACATCGAGGCCCCGTCGCAGGGCCTCGGAAAGAACGTCCGGACGCGTCAGCGGCCCCGCGCGCGGGGCATCATCACCTGCTGTCCGTAGTCGTTCACGCCTTCCAGCATACCGCCCCCGGTCCGGGCGCCCGCGTGATTAATCGATAGGTTGAACCGGTGCGGCTTGGCGTGAACGTCCCGAACTTCGGTCCGGGCACGAATCCGGACGTGCTGCGGCGCTGGGCGCTTACCGTGGAGGGCCTCGGCTTCGACCTGCTGATGGTGTCCGACCACATCGTGCTGACGCCCGACGTGGCGGAGCAGTACCCCGTGCCGTTCTACGAGCCGTTCACCACGCTGTCCTGGCTGGCCGGCCTCACCCGCGGGATCCGGCTCGGCACCACGGTGCTCATCGTGCCCTACCGGCACCCGCTGCTGATCGCGAGGATGGCCGCCAACCTCAACGATCTCAGCGGCGGGCGCCTGGTCCTCGGGGTGGGCGTCGGCTGGGCCCGGGAGGAGTTCGGCGCGCTCGGCGTCCCGTTCCGCGAGCGCGGCCGGCTGACCGACGAGCACCTGCTCGCGATCCGGGCCGCGTGGCGGGACGAGGCGGACTACCGGGGCGGGCACATCCCGCTCTGGATCGGCGGCAACAGCGACGCCGCGCTGCGCCGGGCCGTCCGGCTGGGCGACGCCTGGCACCCGCTGCGGTTCACCCCCGGCTGGATGGCCGGGGCGGCCGGCCGGCTGGCGGCCCGCGCCGCGGATCAGGGACGGCGGCCACCCGCGCTCATGCCGCGGATCGCGCTGCGCCTGACCGACGCGCCGGTCACCGGCGACGGCCGGCTGGCCGGCCACGGCACGATCGACCAGATCACCGCGGACCTCGGCCAGCTGCGCTCGCTCGGCGCGGACACGGTGGTGCTCGACCCGTTCAACGGCGACCACCGGGAGACGGCCCATCCGGAGACGGCGTGGCGGACGCTGGCGACCGTGGCCGAGCGCTGGGACCGGCCGGAATCGTACGACATCGATACCGAACGGAGCTGAGGTGACTCACACTTCGCACGCCGACGGTGACCCTGGCGGCGTCGCCCCGGCAGACCTGCCGCACCTGCGCCGCTGCGTGGAGCTGGCGGCCGAGGCCGTCGACGCCGGGGATCACCCCTTCGGCTCGGTGCTCGTCGCGGCCGGCGGCCGGGTCCTGGCCGAGGACCGCAACCGCGAGAACACCATGGGCGACGCGACCAGGCACCCGGAGTTCGAGCTGGCCCGCTGGGCCGCGGCCAACCTGACCGCGGCCGACCGGGCCGCCGCCACCGTCTTCACCTCGGGGGAGCACTGCCCGATGTGCGCGGCCGCGCACGCCTGGGTCGGGCTCGGCCGCATCGTGTACGTGAGCTCGTCCGAGCAGCTGACGGCGTGGCTGGCCGAGCTGGGCGTGCCGCCGTCGTCCCCGGTGCGCGCGCTGGCCGTCCACGAGGTCGCTCCCGGCCTGACGGTGCAGGGCCCGGTGCCTGAGCTGGCCGGGCAGGTCCGCGAGCTGCACCGCCGCTTCCGCAGCTGATGCCGCGCGGATCTGGTTATTTCCCCGCTCATCGGCGTGTCGTTTTGCCTGGATATCGCGCTTGTGACCATCGTAAGAGCGACGTAACCAGCGATTCTCTCACCCCGCAAGACAGCGAGCAGGCACACTGGACGGTGAAAGGGGGACACCTCGGACCATGGGCGAGGGCGGCGTCGTGACCTGGGCGGACCCCGTCACGGACCCGCCCGGTATGTCGGCTTCATGGGCGTTGTCGACATCCCTGCCGCTGGGGGCCCTGCCCGGCGCCACCCCGTGCGCCCGCCTGCACGCCCGCGCGGTGCTGGTCGAATGGGGCCTGCGCGAGCTGGCCGAGGCGGCCGAGCTCATCGTCAGCGAACTGGTCACCAACGCCGTCCGGGCCTCGACGGCTCCGGACGGCCGCCCGCGGTACGACGACGTTGCCGGGATGCCGGTCGTGGTGCTGCGGATGGCCAGCGATCGCATCAGGCTGCTGATCGAGGTGTGGGACGTCATCCCGGGCGCGCCGGTCGCCGCGCGCCCCGGGCCCGACGACGAGAGCGGACGCGGCCTGATGCTCGTCGCGGCGCAGTGCGACCGGTGGTCCTGGCAGACCGCCCCCGGCTGGCCCGGCAAGGTCGTCTGGGCCGAACTGCACAGCTAGGGCAGGGCGGCCAGCCGGGCCGGATCGCCGGTACGGATCCTGCCGGGGCGCAGGACCTGGGCGTAGACGCCGGCGCACGGTTCGGGATCGGCGTCCGGCAGCGGCCTGACCCGGTTGTGCCGGGCGAGGACGCGGAGGGCTTCGGTGTCGCGGGGCAGGTCGCCGTGGGCCAGGGTGGGTATGGCGCACCGGGGGGTCCTGGCGATCACCCGCAGCACGAGGTCGTCGCCGATGCGCAGGTCCCGGCCGAGCCAGTCGTTCTCGGTGAAGCCGTCGGCGTCGGTGCGGATGACCACGTTGGGCCGGTAGCGCTCCAGGCGGGCGCGCCGGTACGGGTTGAGCTCGGCGATGCAGCCCAGCGTCGCGGTGGTGATCAGGTGCACCGGCGCGAAGTCCACGAAGGTGCCCGGCGGGGCGGCCGCGCCGAGCTCGATCAGCGTGGCCGGAACCTCGGCCCTTATCCCATCGCGGAGCACCGCCTCGGGCACCGCGCGGTCCAGCGTGGCGTCGGGCGGCGGAGTGCCGGTCAACGTGACCGGCTGGTCGAGCAGCGCGGACAGGATCTCGTCGACGCCGGGGTCGGCGCTGGAGACCGTCTCCCCGCCGGGCAGGGTGATCCGGGCGGTGTCGTCGTCCAGGGCCTCGGCGGACAGGGTGAGCATGTCCCGCCACAGCCGCGGGTACTTCGCGCTCGCCACCTTGCCGGTCCGGCGGCTGACCACGGCCAGCCGCCGGTCCCTGGCCAGCCCGCTCCGGCTCACCTCGGCCTCGGCCAGGTCCTCGCCCAGCATGGACTTGACCGGGTAACGGCGCAAGACGGACACGGTTCCGAGCATGCCCCCAGACTAGGCGGGCCCGGAATGGGCCCGCCCGGCCAGGGCGGCGGCTAGCGGGCTGCCCGCGCGGGGTCGTCTACGGTCGGGTAGCCGCCGTTCTTACGGGCCTGGCGCAGGTCCTGGGCGAACGCGCGGGAGAACATGGCCGACAGCGCGGCCATCCCGCCCCGGTGCACCCGGATCTCGCTGGTGTCCGCGTGGCCGGCCAGGCGGACCACGCGTCGGCCCGGGCCGGCCGGCCGCTGGTCGTCCTTGACCCGGCCGCGGCCGGTCCAGTCGAGATCCCAGTGATCCACCTGGTCGCCCTCGGCGAGCAGCAGCTTGAGGGTGGACCGCTGCAGGTCCAGGCGGACCTCGACGTCACCCTGGACGTCCGGCGAGCGGAGGTCGAGGACGAGGACGCCGTAGCGAACGCGGGCGTCGAACTGGCTCGCGCTGGTCCAGCGGCCCAGGCGCTTGGCGACGGCGTGGTCGACATGCAGGCGCTCGACTTCCCGTGCGGTCGCGGGCTGGGCGGTCATCGTGTTGTTCATCGTGGTGGGCTCCTTGTTCGCTGAGTGGGCTGGCTTCAGGCCCCTATAGTTACATAGAAACTAGTAGCAAGTCAACTAGAACCTTTGGGAGTAGTATCAGGGCATGGCTCATCCACCCGCGTCCGCGCCGCGCAGTTCACCGCTCGCCCTGACCGTGCTGGCCCTGCTGCACTACCAGCCGCTGCACCCCTACGGCATCCAGCGGCTGATCAAGCAGTGGGGAAAAGACCAGGTCGTCAACGTCGAGCAGCGCACCAGCCTGTACCGGACCATCGAGCGGCTGCACGCCGCGGGCCTGATCGCGGTGCGCGAGACCGGCCGCGATCCGCGCTATCCCGAGCGGACGGTGTACGAGATCACCGGCGCCGGGCGCCAGACGGCACGGCGCTGGCTGGTGGAGATGCTCGCCGAGCCCCGGCAGGAATACCCGGAGTTCCCCGCCGCCCTGTCCCACGTGCTCATGCTCGAGCCCGCCGAGCTCACCGAGGTCCTGGAGCGGCGCGCCCAGCGGCTGACCGCGGCGCTGGCCGCGCTGGACGCGAACGCGGCCGCCGAGGCCGGGCAGGGGCTGCCCAGGATCGCCATGCTGGAAACCGAGTACCAGCGGGCCGTGCTGGCCGCCGAGGCACAGTGGGTGACGCAGATTCTCGGCGAGCTGCGCTCGGGGAAGCTGAGCTGGACCTCCGAAGAGCTCCTGGCCTTCGCCGAAGGGCTGTGAGCCTGGGGGAGGGGCCGAGGGGGGCATAGGCTGCCCGGGTGCCCTACTCCGCCCTGTCTCACCTCGACTGCCCGCGCTGCGGCGCCCGTCACGACGCCGACCTGGTCCAGGGCACCTGTTCCTGCGGATCGCCCCTGCTGGCCCGCTACGACCTAGGGGAGGTCCGCACGTCCCCGCGCGACCTCGCCGGGCGGCCCCCCGACCTGTGGCGCTACCACGAGCTGCTGCCGGTCCGAGCGGCCGGCCACGTGGTGAGCCTCGGCGAGGGGATGACGCCGCTGATCCCGCTGCCGCGGCTTGGCCGGGCGCTCGGCGTGCCGAACCTGCTGATGAAGGACGAGGGCCTGATCCCGACCGGCACGTTCAAGGCGCGTGGCGCTGCCGTGGGCATCTCCCGGGCCGCCGAGCTCGGCGTCCGGGCGATCGCCATGCCGACCAACGGCAACGCCGGAGCGGCCTGGTCGGTGTACGCGGCCCGGGCCGGGCTGCGCTGCCTGGTCGCCATGCCCGCGGCCGCCCCGGCCGTCACCCGCGCCGAGTGCGCGGCCGCCGGGGCCGAGCTGTACCTGGTCGACGGCCTGATCGGGGACGCCGGGAAGCTGATCGCCGCCGCCGTGGCGCAACGACCGGGCTACCAGGACACCTCCACGCTGCGGGAGCCGTACCGGATCGAAGGCAAGAAGACGATGGGCCTGGAGATCGCCGAGCAGCTCGGCTGGCGGCTGCCCGGCGTGATCGTCTACCCCACCGGCGGGGGCGTGGGCATCATCGGCATCTACAAGGCGCTGCGCGAACTCCTTGAGCTCGGCTGGGTGTCGGGCGACCTGCCGCGGCTGGTCGCGGTGCAGTCCACCGGGTGCGCGCCGATCGTCCGGGCCTTCCAGGCCGGGGCCAGGGCGAGCGAGCCGTGGCCGGATCCGAAGACGGTGGCGTTCGGGATCACGGTGCCGAACGCACTGGGCGATTTCCTCATCCTCGAAGCCCTCTACGCCACCGGCGGGACGGCCGTCGCCGTGACGGACGAGGCGCTGCTCGCCGACCAGTGCGCGGTGGCCCGCCTGGAAGGCAGCTTCATCTGCCCGGAGGGCGCCGCCTGTGTCAGCGCCGTCCGGGAGCTGCGCGACTCCGGCTGGGTGTCGGAGTCGGACGAGGTGGTCGTGCTCAACACCGGCACCGGGCTCATCTACCCGGATACCGTGCCGGCCAGTGCGCCCGTGCTCCCGCCGTCCGGCTCGATCCCCCCGCGACCGGTCTGACGGCGCCAGACTAGAGGCGTGGCCGAGATCACCCTCGTCAAGGGCGAGACCTCCGCGCTCGACCGGACCTGGATGAGCATGCCGGACGGCTCCACGCGGCAGGTCGCCGTGCACGCGATCCACGACCTGCCGCACCTGGTCGTGGAGTCGCTGTTCGGCATCGAGGACGGGCTGTGGGGAGTGCTGGCCCAGGGCGGGTTCGCCGCCGCGAACCGGGCCCGCGCCCGCAGCCGGGGCCGGCGGGCCCGGCTGGTCACCGACGTGCCCCTCGACGACCTTGGCGCCAGGAACTGGGGCGGGCACATCGTCGCCAAGGCGGCGACGAACGCGGTGATGAACCGGTGGCAGGACGGACCGGACACCCCGGATGGCGTGCGGGCCCGGCTCAGCCCGGACGCCGCGGCGGACGCGGATTACCGGCAGCGGGTCAGCGACCTGCTCGGGCGCCTCGACGACGAAACCATCGCCTTGGCCATCAGCGGCACCAGGGAGCTGAGCGCGGCCTGGGCCCGCCTGCCCGAGGGCGGGACGCTGCGGCTGCAGTGGCCGCTGCGTCAACCCGCGGGCTGAGGCGCACGCGGCTGGCCGGTCCGGCGGCCACCGCGCTCCGTACCCCGGCAGGCATCAATGCCTGATCTGGCGTCGCCGCTCGCCGAGGGCCACACTGGGTTCATGCAGGCACGGCCGGGCGCGGCGGGCCTGACGCACGATGCCGCGCAGGACGAGCCCGGATCTGCCCGGGTGGCCGAGGCGCACCATCGCGCCCGCGAGCGGCGTGATGCCCAGCGGCAGGCGCTGCGGCCGCTGGGCGTGCTGTACATCGCAGTCGTGGTCACGGCCAGCGCCCAGGCTCATCCCGCGCCCGGCTTGCGCGGCGCCGGCCTGGGAGTGCTCGTCGCGCTCGCGGTGTACGCCGCGGCGGTGGTGACCGCGATCAGCGTCGGCTGGGCCCGCCGCGGCCCGGCGGCCCAGGTCGCGGTGAGCCTGCTGATCGGCGGCTGCGGCGTGGCCGAGGCCAGCCTGGCCCTGTTCCGCGGTGCCCAGGAGGCGCTGACCAACATCGCCCGCTACGCGCCCGGCGCCGCAACGGCCGTCACCGTGGCCTATCAGGCAGACCGGACCGTAGTCACCATCGAAGACCACGTCAGCGCGCCGCAGGCCATGACCCTCGCCGACGCGGGCGGCGGGCACGGGCTGACAGCCATGCGCGAGCGAGCCGCCCGGGTCGGCGGCGCGGCCCGCGCCGGGCCGACCGCCGATGGGTGGCTAGTCGGGCTTGAGGTGCCGACGTGACGACCGAGGCAATCCGGGTCCTGATCGCCGACGACCAGCGGGTCGTCCGGGACGGCCTGAGCATGCTGGTGGCGCTCATCGACGGTGTCGAGGTCGTGGGTACGGCCTGCGACGGGGCCGAGGCGGTCCAGCTTGCCGCGGCGCACCGGCCCGACGTGATCTTGATGGATCTGCGCATGCCCGGCACCGACGGCATCACCGCCACGGCCGACCTGCGCGAGCGGCAGCCGGCGGCCCGGGTGCTGGTGCTGACCACCTACGCCGACCAGGACGCGATCGTACCCGCACTCCGGGCGGGGGCCCGGGGCTACCTGACCAAGGACGCCAGCGCCGAGCAGATCGAGGCCGCGATCCTCGCCGTGCACGCCGGGCAGATCTACCTGGATCCCGCCGTCCAGGAACGCCTGGTGGCCGCGGTGGTCAGCCAGCCCGCGGGCACCGCGCCAGGTCCCGAAGCGGGGCCCAAGCTTCCCGACGGGCTCACCGCTCGCGAGGCTGAGGTGCTCACCCTGCTGGCGTCGGGCCTGAGCAACGCCGAGATCGCCGGCCGCCTTTTCCTCAGCAACGCCACGGTCAAGACCCATATCAACCGGATCTTCGCCAAGACGGGCGCCCGCGACCGCGCCCAGGCCGTCAGGTACGCCTACCAGCACGGCATGGCGACGCCCGCGCAGTGACACCCCGGCTGCGGCCGTGGCACGATAAGTGCAGGTCTGGGACTGACCTGGAGGGTGTCGTGCGGGTGGATGTGAGCGCCGAGGCGGGAGAGTTCGTCCGCAGGCGCGGCGGGAGGCTGTGGGTCTGGGCTGCGCACCCGCGGGTGTGCTGCTGGGGGACACCCGCGTACATGCACGCGGCCACCGTGCCGCCGCCGGGGCTGT
>Ga0306920_100003560_pt1 | contig 19790 bp, 17 predicted proteins | sample flu12Cox44000170_FD_204666 | JGI IMG/M metagenome (GOLD analysis project Ga0306920, IMG submission 204666) | Lab enrichment of tropical soil microbial communities from Luquillo Experimental Forest, Puerto Rico - flux4day.12C.oxic.44.000.170 (v2)... | ecosystem: Environmental > Terrestrial >... | reverse complement strand
TGCAATCGGCGTGCCATCGATATTCGAGGCAGGAAGCGCCTTTTTCGAAGCGAATCAACCGGCACATGGCTTGAGACAGATCGCGATGTCTTCCTTGCAGACACGCCGTGACCTTCCAGCAAACACAGTCGTCGTGGCTTGTGCTCTCGTCTATCGCTGCCGGTTCATGCGGCTTACCGTTATGCAAGTCATCCACATAGCTTCCGAGTATCGAGGAGTTTTAACGGAAAGCCCGCTCAAGCTACCGAATTCCCTAACCTTCTCGCGATCCATATTCTGATACAACATAGTCTCCTCGAAGGCGTGTCGAGGCGACTATGAAATCGCTCTTCGAGGGATCAGTTTAAGACTGACGATCCCACGAACGGCCTTCAAATGACCGGATCTTGGTTGAGGCCACCGGATTGAGTCGACTACCTGGCTCCATGTGGCAGTGGCGGTTGGACGAATGTTATGCGCTGGTCGCAGAGGCGAGGCACGAGAACCGTCTCGGCACCGTACATGGAGGCGCCATCATGACGTTCGCTGACCCGCACATGCGGCATCGCTGCGTCTCGAATCAGGAAACCCGGTGTTGGCGACGGTTCAGTAGGATACGCATTTCGTCGGCTCTGCTAAGATTGGAGGGACGCCCGTCTCACGGACTCGCATCTTTCGCTCGGCCGCATCTCGCTTTTATCTCGGCCGAAATTGCGCCAACCGCGCCATTGCGTTCGCAAATTGCATTTTCAAGTATGTAAGACGCTCGTAGACCCTCTCAATCGTTGTTTCAATCAGCAGGGGTATCTCGTGCCAAGCGGGCTGGCTCACGGCGGACTCACGACCACCTCATCTCCATCGATCGCGAACTTGTGCGGAAAGTATTCAGACACCCACTCCATGAACTCGAGATTATCACGAAAGCGGGCATCGTCAGAACGTAACTGCTCTGGTCTTATTTGCTTGTCCAGCAGAAGCGGCAGAAACGAAACCCTTTCGATACCTTTGCGCGAGAGCACCGCCTTGCTGATCAGGCTCCGCTTGGCATCTTGTCCGTAGGGCAGGAGCGGATAGTCAGGATCGATCTTTATGCCGTTTTCCTGCTCGAACGCCGATATCTTTAGGGGATCACCACCAAGAAAGTTCGAAGTGATGATGAAATTACCCAGGCTGTAGAAGCATACTTTTCCTGAATATACGCCGACTGCCTTTGGTACATGGGCATGATGTCCAAGGATAATATCCGCACCAGCAGCAAAGGCCGCTTCCGCGACAATGGGCTGATATGAAGCAATGAGGCGGGGGATGAACGGCACCCCCCAATGAAGCGACAAAACTACCACGTCAGATTTCTGCTTTGCCGACGCGATATGTTTCTTCATTGCGGCAAGGTCGTCTTCATAGGGAACCGTGATAATCCGTGGTGGAACGCCGGGTTGATAGTTAGACTCGTAACGGCTATGCGCTCTCAGCGGGGCAATCCCAGGCTTGTTTGAGCCAGCTTCGCAGCCCTCTCTGATTACAGAGCAGAAGGATAGGAAGGCGGTCTTCACGCCTTTACACTCAACGAAAGCTGGTTGACACGCCTCCTCGAGGTCTTCTCCGGCTCCGATAACCTTAATTCCTCGCTTACGAAGTATGTGGATCGTATCCAGCAACGCCTCCGCTCCCCAGTCCATTGTGTGATTGCTGGCGACCGAGACGACATCGAAGCCGCAGTCTGTGAAGATCGATGCCATACTGGGAGAAACAGGCTTTTCCGCTGCGCCCCACGGTTGCGCAGTGCCCCGATCGGAATACGGACGCTCTGCGGCACAGAAGCGGATGTCCGCTGCAGCCAACGTGGATCTTATTAATGCGCTATATGCACCGATTGGCTCATGAATTGGACTGACGTCTCCGACGCCAAAAAGTGTCACCTGGTTATTCGTCACCTTCAGTCTCCCTCATTGTCAGCGCTCACCAAGAGCAGCCGAGGACACCCGCTCCACTCGCCGGAAGACGCTTGCTTGCGGCGAAGCTATCGTTTTGTGCCACTCTCATACCAATCGAAGCATTATGGGTGCAGCAAACCTCATGCCATCGAGAGATCCCTCCTGCAAAATTGCCGCATCGATGTATGCGGGCGGGCGCAACAGATCCCAGCGAGTTTATTTTAAGCGTCGGGTGTGTTCACCGCAGACAGGTTGGCTTCCAGCAGGACATCAGGTGCGAAATGTGCGGAATCGCGTCCGTGTTGCAGAAGTACCCGGCCTCGCTCATTTTGAAGCCGGATCCGCGCCGGTTTCGCTGTATTGTCGCCTGTTCGCGGCCGGCCTCAATATTCGACGGAGATCGGAAATGTCGTGGCCCGCACAACTTCAGGATCGGGGCCGCTACGCGTGCCCGTGTCAAGCGCATCGATCTCAGCCATCTCCTGAGCGCTCAGCGTGAAGTCGAAGATATCGAAGTTCTCAGCGATTCGAGCTGCCCGGAAAGACTTGGGAATGACGCAAGTCCTGTGCTCGATGTGCCAGCGTAGGATGATCTGAGCGGCGGTCTTGCCGTGCTTCTTGGCAAGGGCAGCGATCACCGGATTGGCTAATGGTTCGCTAGCATCGCTCGGGTGACCGAATAATCGAACGCTGCCGCCAAGGGGTGACCACGCTTGGGTTAGGATGCCCAGTTGGGAATGGGCTTCTCGCGCAGCCCGCTGGTTGAACAACGGATGCAACTCGATCTGATTCACCGCCGGCACCGTCTCGACTCGCTCCATTAGCCGTTGAAGATGGCCCGGACTGAAGTTAGACACGCCGATCGCTCGAGCTCGCCCCTCACTAAGAAGTTTCTCTGCCGCTTGATAGGACTGCACGGTAGCATCGAAATTGGAGGGCGCTGGCCAGTGCAGCAGATAAAGATCGACGTAGTCGAGACCGAGGCGACGCAGGCTCGCATCGAAGCCGCGGCGTGCGCTGTCACTGCCGTATTGTGTCAACCAAAGCTTGGTGGTGATGAATATCTCGGAGCGGTCGATTCCGCTGAGCGCAATGCCTTGCCCTACCTGCTTCTCATTGCCGTAAGAAGCAGCCGTGTCGATCAGTCTGTACCCAGTCTCGATAGCCTTCTCGACGGCGGGGGCAACCAGTTCCGGAGTTTCGCGGCCCAATACTCCTAGGCCCACAGCAGGAATTTTCACGCCGTTGTTCAGTACGAAGGACGGTGCTTTGGTCATGGTTTCTCTCTTATTTTAAGTACTGCGCGTCGCTGACTTTCTCGAGCCAGTCGACATTCTTACCGTCCAGGGACTCCTGGACAGCGATATGGGTCAATGCGGTCGTCGGCGTCGCGCCGTGCCAGTGCTTTAATCCCGGCGGAAACCACACGACGTCACCCGGTTTGATTTCTTCGACGGGGCCTCCCGAGCGCTGCACCCATCCGAGTCCTGAAACCACGATTAACGTTTGCCCGAGTGGATGCGTGTGCCAATTGGTGCGGGCGCCGGGCTCGAAGGTCACTAGAGCGGCTCCCGTTCGCGCCGGTTCGACCGCCTGGAAAAGCGGGTCCACGCGAACCGCGCCGACAAACCAATCGAGGGAGCCCTTGGCGGAGGGACGTGATCCGTTTCGCTTGATATCGAGGTCCATCTCTCTTCTCCGTGTAAGTTTGTTCGTCTCGCGACGTCGTACCGCTTCAAGGTCGTCCCTTGTAGCCTCATCGTGGCGACCCCTCCCCCATTGCCGGGCGCGCTAGCAGCCACGATGCAACGAGCGCGGCGCCGAGCACCGTAACTCCGCTGATAAGAAACACCACGTTCAGACTATCGCCCGTGACAACCAGACCGAGCGCGGGACTGGCGATTCCCTGCGCCAGATCGAGGAACGCGGTGTAGGCGCCCATTGCGAGACCCCGGCTCGGCGCTGGCACGCGTCGGACGGCTTCCACGCCGAACCCCGGATAGACCAGGGAGAACCCGAAGCCGGTGAGCGCAGCCCCAGCGAGAGCCATCTCGGGTCGGACGGCCAGCCAGATGAGCGCTTGGCCAACGGCTTCGATCACAGCGCAGAGCAGCGCGACTTTCGCGCCGCCTAGCTCGTCGGCGATATGACTGAAGAAAACCCGCGCCATAATGAAAGCGACGGCGTAAGCCGTATAGGCTAGCCATCCGTTCGCCCATCCGCGCGAAGCGAACAACAGGGCTGCGAACGTGGTCACGGCCCCGAATCCCACGCTGGCGAGAGCCGATCCAAGACCGGGCACCCAGACGACGCCAACGACTTCACCGAACGAGTAGCGCGCCTGGTGAATTGGAGCGACCGTAGAGAGAGGTACAACAAGCAGAATCGTCAGCAGCGGAGCGGCCACGGTGGCGACCGCGATTGCAGCGAAGCCGTACGCTGCATAAAGCGCCGAGCCGACCGGCGCCCCGATCGCGAAGGCTGCGAACATCGCCGATCCCACCCAGGCAATGATCTTGCCCGTGCTGCGGTCGTCCGCGATTGCCAGACCCCAGCTCACGGCAGCCGTGATGATGAAGCTCTCAGCCGCCCCAAGCAGTCCGCGACCGAGCAGAAGAATCGCGACCGACATCAGCGGAGCCCACGTGAAGCGGAGGGAGGCCAAGTACAGCAATCCGGAGGCCGTTGCCGCGAGCAGTCCCACGACCACGCCACTCTTCGCTCCGCGGCTGTCCGAGAAGTGGCCCGCCCATGGGCGCGACACCAACGAGGCCGCGAACTGGCTGCCAGCGACGAGGCCTACGAAGAAGGTTCCCAAACCCAAACCATCGTGGACGTGAAGCGGAAGGACGGGCAGCGCGACGCCGATAACGAGGAAGGCCACAAAAACCATTCCCATGATCGGCAGCAAGGTGGCTACGCCCCGGGGCGCTACGACAGGCTCCTGCAAAGCTGCTTCCTGCATACGGAATCAGAACTCCTGTTTTGTCGGCCGGAAGAGGATCTCGTTAATGGCGACTCCCGGCGGCTGGCTCATCGCGAAAGCGACAACGCGCGCGAGGGATTTGGCGGGCACTCGGGTAAGGACTGCGATCCCATCCTTGATTCCTTCGGTCATGATCCTTGCGTCTCACTTGGGGAAAAGACCCCTCAATGAATGCCCAAAACCTAAGCCTTCCGCTCCCGTCGGATTAGGTGATAGGATGTGAATGTAGTCATTAGCGGGGCTTATCAATGTGTAGAGAAGGCGCCAGCGATCTCGTCGTTTGCTTCGTGGTCGCGAGGGAGCGCAGGTTCACGTGCGCCACGGCGAAGTTCAGCATAACGCGATCGGCGCTGAGCTCGGTCGTGCCTTGAACCGGACGACGCGCAACGTCACCCCAAACAGGCTGGCACTCCGTGAAAGACCGGCTTGGACTCGTCAGGCTGGCGACGTGGGGGTCTTTCCGAATTTCACTGACGTATCTAAGTCGAGAGCTCACGCCTGGGAGTTTCGAAAAGGAAGGGCGGGAGTTCAACGTTCGGTTGACGGGATATTTGATATTCAACAGAGCGGGGCTTCTCCTCGAAGGAACTCTGAAAGGTCTAAGACTCGCCTGTGTCGCGGAAAGCCAAGTACAACCAAGGCACATCACTCGTATCGTCGGAAGCCGCGTGGACGTGAAAGGTTTGATATCGCTTCCGCGCGTGCACATCGCGGTCAATTGCGGGCCAGAAGTGAAGCTCATACGCATCTGTCCGCAAATAGACAGCGCGGTAGTGCTGGGAATGGGGCACGCGCTGAGCGCCAAATGGTCGCAGCCAACAATCTAGCTTCGACCGCGTTAAGGGGCTCCCGCCGGGCGCGTGCGTATCGTTGAAGGCGAGTTTGGATCGTGGTACGCTCTAAAGCGGCGATGCGCGGCCAAGGTGTCGCATAAGATACGAGGCAGTCGCAGCGCCAACCTCGACAGATGCGCGCTCAAATTAGGTAACGCATGTAGGCAACGCGCTGATTGTTAATTGAGAGCCGACTGGTCCGGGATTTAGCTGCCGAATGCGTTGGTCTAGGTCGTACTTATTTATTGTGATCTCGTCGGCGGTAATTGTCCTTGCTGGGTTATTCGTCATTTATCGCTTGGTCGACCCACTCCCACCGCGTCACCTTGCGATCGCCGCCGGAATGAAGGGCTCCGGATACGATGACTTCGCAAGACAATACGCCCGGATACTAGCACGTTATGGCGTTGAGCTGGAGATCCGCAATTCGGCTGGTGCAGTCGAGAATCTCAATCTATTGCGCGATCCCGCCTCTGGAGTGCAAGCAGCCATTACGGCTTTCGGTTTCACGGTAACGGCTGATGCGGATAACATTTATTCGCTCGGTGGGGCATTCGATTCAGCGATCTTCATTTTCTACAAGAGTGCCGAACCCATAACGCTTTTCACGCAGTTCCGTGGCAAGCGCATTTCCATCGGCATGCCCGGAACTGCCCTACGGTCTCTTGTCTTTGAGGTGTTAAAAGCCACTGACGCGCTAGATGCTTCCACTCAAGTCGTGGATCTCGATAGCATACAGGCAATTGACGCATTGATCGCAAGCCGGATTGATATAGCGGTCGTTCCGGAGCTGGATGGCAATCCGTTGCAACGTGTACTCGGTAACACGGGCATCCGTTTGATGAATGTGGCGCAAGCCGAGGCCATCGCCAAAACGATCCCCGGGTTAAAGCATGCAGTATTGTGGCGAGGTCTTATTGATTTAAGCCGCGACATTCCAAATTCAAACGTTGACCTGCTTGCCTCTCGCAACCGATTGCTGGTGCGAAACGACCTTCATCCCGCCTTGCAATACTTGCTGCTCGAAGCAATGCGTGAAGTCCACTGGGCGCCGGGCCCCTTCAATGGTCTCGGGGAATTCCCTGCCGAGCAACCCAATGATTTGCCCCTCTCGCCAACGGCGCAGGCATTTTACCGCTCGGGTCCGACTACGTGGCAACGGTATGCATCTTTTTGGCTTACCTCGCTCCTCAATCGAATCGCGTTCTTTGTCATTCCCGTCGTCGCGACGTTGATTCCGGTGATTGGCTTGAGCCTTCCTTTCTACAGATGGTTGCACGCACGTCGTTCGAAACGGTCTACGTCTGGATAGCTGTTCGCTAATGGGTCAATTATGTAAAAAACTGCAGCCGTTGCGACGCAGAGATATCAGTGATTCAGTCCGTCAGGGGTTGCCACAATCGGTGTGTCCATCGGCAACCGTGTTTTTCACGCCCACTGAGCCGACGAAGGATCTTCAGCAAGCGGGGATCAGCTAGGAAAGTTGCTGAATTCCGTCGCAGCCCAGCGGAGTTGCATCGTGGTGCTGAAGGCATTTGGTGCAGCGCATCACCGGGGCCGTCATCCCGCCTGACCATGAAGTTCGGCTGATTGAACCGCTTGTGTGAAACCGTTTTGTGAAGGGGCAAAGGAACGACGCGATCGATGCCAAGGCGATCTGCGAAGCGGCGCAACAGCAGCGGTTAGTGACCGTGAAGAACGAACAGCAACAAACGAGTCGAGTGGATCGGATCGGGACAAAGCCGGGTGAATTGTTTAACAACGGAAGGACAGGATCCGAAAAATCATCCGTCGGAATTCTAGACAGGTGAGCGCGTCAGTGCGGCGATTGCTTCTTCTGCGGCTCGGATACCTGTCTCATAAGCTCCGTGCGCTGTAGAGAAGTCGAACAGATGCGTAGCTTCGCCCGCAAAGAACAAGTACTGTTCGAACGACTGGGCCAACGCTTTCCGAGCTGCTGCGTGCCCCGGCAGCGCATAGCTGTAGGCTCCGCCCACGCGAGTCGTGTTGCTCCAGTTTGAGGCAACAAGTGGACGCAACTTCCGGCAAACACTAGACCCGAACAGGGCAACCAATTGTTCGAGTGCGAAGGCGAACGCGGCAGCTGGGCCGCTCTCCTGGACCACGCGCGCGCTGTTGCCGCCCAGAAAGCACTCGATTATTGGTCGTCCGAAAGGACGAATGTAATAAGCACCGGTGCCCATCTCGCGCGGATTTCCGATAACGTACGTCTCGGATTCGAAAGGGCCAGTATCCAGGATCTCCAGAAAGAGCTTTTCGTTGTACCCAAGAGGCAGCTTCGCTGCCGCGTCCCGCCAAATATCGAGTGCAGCCGGCAGTTTGATTGCTCCCCTAGCCAGCACTGCCGTCGAGACAGTGAGGATCACAGCACGCGCACGAATGGGCCCGGCAGGTGTCGTCACAGTTACTCCGCGATCCTTGATGTCGATTGCCTCGGCAGGGGTCGCAACATGAAGCGCGACCGTTGTAGGGAAGCTGGCCGCGACCAAGGTGCCGTAGCCGGACGGCACCCGCCAGTTGAGGCCCGTTGAGGCCGTGTGATAGGCCATGTAGTCGGCGACCGAGAGGCAGCCTAAAACTTCGCCACTGATGAAGCCGCTCATGGCCTGCACGTAACTGTTCCACTCGCCATGAGGCGTTAGCGCATCGGCGGCGCAATCGCTGGGCGGCGGGTTCGTTGCTAGACGCTCGATCCAGGCAGCAAAGGCCTGCCTGGCCGCGACCTGCTCGGCCGACGTGAAGCCTAGATCTCGATATTGGTTGCCCCAGGCTGGATGACCACGGTCAATCGCAACGCCGGTGAGTTCGGCGATGGAGACCCACGAGTTGCGATCCGCGGAGTGCAGCCAGCCGCAGCCATAATCAAGAGGAAATCCTGCGATATCTTCTGTCCAGGCGCGCCCACCCACACGGGACGCTGCCTCAAGTACCAACGCGGACCTTTTGGCCCTTGCAAGGCGTCGTGCCGCGCCAATGCCGGCGGCGCCACCTCCAACAATAATGACGTCGATCTCTGCGCTCATCGATGATCCGAACCAGCTAAAACGCGGTAATTAGGGCGCTTTAAAAAACATAAGCATCCGGCACGGCGTCGTGCAGAACGGACCGACGCACACCAATCGGGCCTAAATTATAAGTTTATACGGCTGCCGGTCCGCGGACCAATTCGCGACCTGATCATTCCCTGTTCTTCAATAGCCAAGCGTGTTGCCCTTCTAAACGGGGCTCGCCTCTTAAGCCACTCTAAATCTTTCGACCGCGCGAGATCAGTCGATGAATTTGAACTTCAGCTATTAGATAAACTTATTAATTTCTGTGGGAAGATGCGGGCCGATTTTGGTAATGACTGAACGCAGCCCCAATCCGCGGCCAAGAGCTACGCGGCCGAACTAACATTGAATATGATGCGATCGAGCTCGGTGAGCAATCGCGGGTCTTCGCTCGACAACGTTCGCACATTGAGAACCTTGTCGGAGGCCGATGCAGCCGCGCTCAACGACGGGAGGCTTGGCCGAGACGGCCCCTGCGAGTGCGGCCTGACTGCCACCACTTAGCTCGGACTGGAAGACGGCAGGCCGTCCGACACCGGGTCCGTCAACGAGGCGGAAAGATAGTCTGGTTTGCGCTTTTCGATTAGAGCGGCCAACCCCTCTTTGAATTCTGCGCTCGACATGGCCAGCGATTGGCCGAGATCCTCATATAGCATCATGTCGTCTAAACTGCTCTCGAACGATTTCAACAAGAGCTGCTTCGCCAAGCCCATAACGTGAGATGGTGCATGTGCAAGGCTCTGTGCGAGGGCGAGGCCCTCAGCATCGACCTGATCGTCGGGTACGACTTTTGCGGCGATGCCGAGGTTGGCCGCCTCCGTCGCGCTCCAGCTCCCATTGGTCAAGAGGAAATTGCGCGTCCTTGCAAGACCGATCAGGCGAGGAAGCGTGAAAAGAGTCAAACAGTCCGGGACGACCCCCAAGCGAAAGAAGCCAGCCATGAATTGGGCGCTTTCGCCTGCAACGATTAGGTCTGACAGGAGCGCCAAACCCAAGCCGCCGCCGACGGCATGACCCCTCACACCACATACCACGGGTCGGTTCAAGGTCAGCAGAGGTGGAAAAAGTTTATCGGCGTGCCGAAAGCGGCGATGCACAGCCCAGGGCTCGCTCGCCTTCGTAAGCATGTTGAGGTCGCCGCCGGCGCAGAACGACGGTCCCTTTCCTGTCAGGTAGATCGCTCGAATGCTGCTGTCATCTTCGACTTCGCGGATAACCTCACGAAGCGAGAAGCGCATTTCGCGCGTGAGGGTGTTCCGGGAGTGTTCATTGGCGAGACGAACGATTAGGACCGCACCGTGGCGTTCTGTTTCGAGATGCGGATGGTTCCTGATCATAACTTTCCTCCCGTTTAAGCCTTGGCCGAGCCTGCGCGGCTCCGGTTACGACCGCCATCGACCACTAAGTCTGTCCCCGTCACATAGGCCCCAACGTCCGAACAGAGGTAAACCGCGGCCTGAGCGATATCACTCGTACTTCCGAACTTGCCGAGAGGTACGGACGAGAGCTCCCGCTCCGCACGTCCCTGATCCTCATAGATCCGCTTAACTCCCTCGGTATCTCCGATAGCCCCGGGAGCAATCGTGTTGCACCGTATTCCGTCGGGTCCCCATTCGCTTGCGAGCGTTCTTATCAGGGACATGATCCCTGCTTTGGCTGCACCAGCATGCGCGCAACCGGGCCAACCTTCGAGAGCTCTGGTGGTCGAAATCGCGATCAATCTACCCCCGTAGCGGGACTCGCGCAGCATTGGGTAAGCCGCGCGCGCGCAGAAGAACGTGCCGTTTAGATCGATGTCGACGACCGTCCTCCATGCATTTGGCGACATTTCAGCGGTTGGAGTGACGAAATTGCCGGCGGCATTTGCGATCACGATGTCGAGCGCGCCATAGGCTTCAGCTGCGGATTTTGTCATCTGTTCGACTGCCACTGGGTCTCTGACGTCCGTCTGGACCGCCATCGCCTCGCCGCCCAACTTTCGAAGCATCTCGACGGATTTATCAAGTTGGTCAAGTTTCCTGCTTGCCAGCACAACTTTTGCTCCAACCGCCACAAAAGCTTTTGCAATTCCGAAACCAATGCCGGTTGCGCCACCGGTGATGATCGCGACGCGCCCAGCCAGGGCCTCATTGGAAAACGTCATACTTGTCTCCTTGTCCTCGCATGTTCCTCACGGCCGCTTCAGGTCCGAAGTACCGTGTACCGATCCACGATCCGGTACGTTGTGCAATCTCAGATCTAGGTCGCGGCTTGTGGAAGAGGTTAGCAAATGTCCCAACGATCATCGCCGCGTGAAGCGGCATAACCTTGAGCTCAATACCCACCGGGGGTGATTGTGAAACATACACGTGGGCGGATCGCCTCTTGCGCGGCCTCTCCGTCGGACCTCCACAGCTCACGCTACTCTCCACAGAAAGCCAGGTTACATCGCCCGGCAGCATGGCGAGTTCATCGCAAGATATATGCCAGTACTAGGAATTACGTCCGGGCACCCCAAACTGTGGGAAAGGAGGGGCGAGACCATGTCTGCCGCCGAGACCTGTAGTCCTCAGCGACAGAAGGATGTCCTCTGAAAACACAGCATGCTCGGCTTATCACTCGATGCCCCGTGCCTCTAGGACCTTATAGAGATAGGACCGCGAAATGCCCAACTCACTGGCAACGCGCTTCTTATTGCCCTTGTGCTTGAGCATGGCTTCGCGGACGACTTCTGTCTCCAATTGCGAGACCGCTTCCTGCATTGTGGTTGCTTCACGACCAGCTTTAGCCGGCAACGGGACGCCACTAATAGCTCCGCCCGGAGCTCGACTCCCCTCGCCGTAACGCTCCAAAATGTCCGCAGTTATCCGTCCGTCCTCAGCAAACACGAAAGCTCTCTCTACCTCGTGACGAAGCTGCCGCACGTTTCCGGGCCACGCCTGCTCCGTCAAGTAGGACAGAGCGTCCGGGGTGAGTTCGGGGACCGGCCTCCCGTGGCGCTCTCCGATATCCCTTAAGAAATGCTGGGCTAACCCTGGGATGTCGCTTATCCGCATCCTTAACGGCGGCACCTCAATAATTATTGCAGAAATCCGGTAGAATAAGTCCAGGCGAAACTTGCCCTCCGCAACGAGGCGCCGCAAATCGCAATTCGTCGCGGAGATAAGGCGGAAGTCGACCTGATATGGCCGCTCACCACCGACTCGTTCCACCATCCGGTCCTGCAGAACCCTGAGCAGCTTCACTTGAATCTCAAGAGGCATATCCCCGATTTCATCGAGGAATATACTGCCGCTCGCGGCTTGCTCGAACTTACCCTTGCGGCCTTTCTTATCAGCGCCGGTGAAGGTGCCCGGTTCGTATCCGAATAATTCGGACTCGACAAGCGTGGCAGGCAGCGCGGCCGCATTCACGACCACCATCGGAGCATCGCGACGCGGGCTAAGGCGATGCAACGAATGCGCAACCAGCTCCTTTCCGGTACCACTTTCGCCACTAATGAGGACGGGGATTTCGAGAGGCGCGACTTTGATGATTTCCGAGCGGAGCTTCTGCATCGCCGGAGACTCTCCAATTAAACTTTCGAGTCCGTACTTCCGGTCCCGCAAGACCGCCGCCTCGCGGCGATAGAATTCGACCTCTCGTTCCAGCATGTTTACCCGACGGATCATGCTTTCCAGGCGGTCAGGCCCTCCAAACATCACCCTCCCATAAGCTCCAATCACCTCGCCATCCCGCTTGATGGGAATGCGCGAGACGACGCGCTCAATACCCTTCATCTTCTGGATTTCACCGATCTCCGGACGACCCGTATCCACAACACGATCAATCCGTGTGTTTTCGATCACCTCCCTGACTGGGCGACCGATGCCTTCGCCGTGTTTCAAGCCAAGAAACCTTTCGTGCACCGGCGAGAGATACACGAGGCGCTTGCGCCTATCGACTACCGTCATTGCTTCAAACGGGCTCGAAAGCAAAAGGTCGAGCAAGTCATACGCGAAGTCCACCGAACCGATGAATTCAAGAACGGCCTGCCCCGGTGCTTCGCTGACGACGATCAAATCGCCTTCCCCGAGGTGCAAGATCAGCAACGCATATTCAACGCGATCAAGATTGAGCGGCTGGAGACGCTTGATGCGTGCCTGGTCAAGCCAAGCCTTGTCCTCCGCCAGAGCGTTGATCCGTTGATCGCGGCAGACTCCCATCGAGAATGCGACACGCCCTACCTTGTCTACAAGGAGTACACCCTTGATGCCTCCGATGGGTCCTTGCATGGCATAACCTCCCGAGTGGGCCTCGCACACTCATAGTTTTGGTGTGCAGTGTCGCCACGAAGGACATTAATACCCCCCCGCCCCTTGACGCAACAGACAATCTGTCGACTTTCTACGAGAGCTACGATCGCTATCATACTGCAATAATGCGATCCTCCTAACGCTCCGGCAGGCGGTCAGGGATTATAAAAAAGGGGCCGACGCCGAACGGCGTCGGCCCAGTAGACCGCGAGGTGAACCCTCGCACTCCGGGAGGAGACAATCTAAGCTTATGCGTAATTGCCTTTGGTAGGAATGTCTCTCGCCACGCCCATGTCGCGCGGGGAAGTAGCGGTTGCCCTCCTAATCTATTTCGTTCGGTAGGACGTTAGTCAGATTAACTGGGTGTGTTGCTCGCACCAAATTGTCGGGAACTTACGGATCTCTTGGCCGGCGTCGATACAGCAAGGAGACTTCCATCTCTTGTGCAATAGCGCCGTCGTGGCGGACGAAACAGCGCTTCATCTTCACTGAGCCGCGGTCCGCCTTGGTCGATGCCTGACGGTCTATCACCGTCGCCTCCATGTGCAGCGTGTCGCCGTGTTTCACCGGCAAAAGCATCCGCCACTTGTCGACCTGCAGCAGAGCGAGAAGCGTTCCATCGTTGATGCCGCTGGCATATTGAAGTCCTCCCATGATCGCATAAACCAGAGGGCCGTGAGCAATGGGTTCGCCGAAGGACGTCGTCTTACAGTATTCCCAGTTGGTGTGGACTTCATTGAAGTCTCCCGATAGACAGGCGAAATTCACGATGTCTGTTGAGGTGATCGTGCGAGCTGGCGTCCGGAAGGTCTTCCCGACCTCAAAATCGTCCCAGTAGAGACCACGTCTGGTTGACACGATTAATTCCCTTCACATGGAGTTAAATATGTCTCGGCTTCGCAAGCGTCACGCCAGCCGAGCTTTACATTTGATCTTAACCTGCAACCTATTTGGAACGACTAGAGCGGCAGGCTGGTCGCGCCTTCCCGTCAGCTGGCGGCGTCGCGGGCTGGAGGCGAGCCGGTGGCACCTCCTTCAACCAATTGTTGGTAACGATCCCCGTCGTATCCGAGCCACGCAGAGAGCACTTCTTCTGTATGTTCTCCCACTCGTGGCGCCGGCCTTGGATCAGCAAGGGGTGTGGAGGAGTAACGGATGGGAAGAGCCACGTTCGGTATCCAGCCGAGTTGCGGATGCGGTATTCTCGTGACGATTTCTCGCTCGCGAGCCTCAAGAGAGCGAATAGCCTCCCCAACTGTTCTGAGCTCGCCGCAAGGCACGCTGGCCTGTCGCATTCGCGTTTGCCAGAAGGACCACGGCTGTTTGGAAAATACATCCTGCAATAGGGCGAATAGTTCTTCGCGCTTCGCTACCCTGTCTTTGTTGGTGGCATATGCCGGATGGGAGGCGACATGTGGAAGATCTACTACCTGGGTCACCAGTCGCTGGAATATCTGCGTGTTGCCGCAGTTGATGAGGAATGAACGATTGTCGGCGGCCTTAAACACGCCCGAGGGGCAAGTATCCGGACTAGTGTTGGCGGCCCTTCGAGAATCCTTACCGGTGAATATCTGCTGATGCGCCGCGTAGCCGGTCAACATGAAGGCACTGTCGAAAAGCGCTACCTCTACATGCTGGCCTTCACCCGTTCGATCGCGCGACAGCAGCGCACCCAAGATGGCGTTGCTGGCCATCATGGCGGTGCTAATATCCATCACGGGGGACAATGCCCGTACGCCCTCCCGGTCGGGATAACCGTTCATCGAGATGAATCCGCTTTCGGCCTGCGCGATCGGATCAAACCCCAAGCGATCGGAGAAGGCGCCGTTGCGGCCGTAAGCCGATACGGAGCAGAAGACCAGTCGAGGATTGGTCCCTTTAAAACTGTTGTAACCCAAGCCCAACCGCTCGATTACTCCCGTCGAGAAATTCTCGACGAGGACATCGGCTGTCGCCACGAGTTGGCGGGTGACCTCCAAGCCTTGCTTCGACTTGAGATCCAACCCGACACTTCGCTTGTTGCGATTGGTCCAGACGAAGGGTGCGCCGCCTCCGAACTCGGGAATCATCGGCGGATAGTAGCGAAAGTCATCCCCTTTGCCAGGCGCCTCAATCTTAATTACCTCAGCTCCCATGTCAGCCAGGATCATCGTTGCGAGTGGACCTGCGATGAAGTGGGTGAAGTCCACGACTTTAATGCCCTCTAGAGGCAAAGCAGCTCCAGATGTTCGCGGCTTGTGGGTCGGAAAATCTAACTCTAGTTGATTTGTCATGGTCGCGTGGGCCTTATCTTCGAGTGAAAGCAGCGGAGGGACGCGCGCTCCGTCTAATTTGCGATTGCGAACGTCTTCAACCTTCGGCGTTTGCTAAGATTAAGGTGCAGTGCGAGGATAGGATCCCTCCTTCGTTGTGAACGAGCGCGACTTCGGCTCCCTCAACCTGGCGGGCTCCTAGACCGCCGCGCAATTGGCGCACAGCCTCGACGATCCCGAATAATCCTCCTGCTGCACCAGCATGGGCGTGCGACAACATCCCGCCATGAGTATTGACGGGCAAGCTACCGACGATGTGTGCATGGCCGCTTGCGAAGAAAGCGCCCCCTTCGCCCGGTTTGCAGAAGCCGAGTTCTTCAAGCTCGATGATGGGCACGATCGTGAAGCAGTCGTAAAGTTCCGCGACGTCGATGTCACCCGGACCAAGCCCGGCCATTTCGTAGGCCACGCGCGACGATTGAGTTGCGCCGAACTCGGTAAGGCTCGGTGCGCACATCAAGTGCTCGTGGGTGTGATATTCGCCGATACCCTGGAGGTAAATCGGCTTTGACTTTAAGGATCGGGCGCGCTCGGCGGATGTGACGATCAAAGCGCCGCCCGCATCGGAGATCAGACAACAGTCCAGCATCCCTAGCGGATCGGCAATAGACTTTGCCGAAAGAACCTGTTCGGTCGTTAAAGGCGTCTTCATGTGGGCATTCGGATGCATCAACGCATGCTCACGGGTGTTTACAGCCACGCTGGCCATCTGCTCTCGGGTCGTCCCATAGACATGCATGTGCCGGTTCGCAATCATTGCGTAGTAGCCAGGGATGGAGCCGCCGTAGGGTTGCTCGAAATAGGGATGGCCAACGGCCAACAATGACGCAACTGCAGCATCACGTGATTGCCCAGTTGCTCGGTTTTCTCCTGCACAAATCAGAATAGTTTCGGCCTGTCCCGCCACAATCGCCTCTGCCGCATGCTTCAGCATCACTGCGGGACTGGCCCCTCCAACGACCATCGACGCGTTGTAGCGCGGCTTAAGCCCGAGATATTCGCTGAGGACTGAGCCCAGCATGAAGTAGGGCTCCGTGAACGAATAAGCGGTTAACATCCCGTCGATGTCGGACACATTGAGCCCTGCGTCATCGAGCGCGCGTTTGGCTGCCTGCGCATTCAAGCCAAGCCCTGACATGGTAGGGACGCGGCCGATATCTGATTCACCGACTCCGACGATCGCAACCTTGTTTTTGAGCGAATCAGGCTTCTTCATCGGTTTCACCAGGTATGCTGCGGCAAAATTGCGGGATCAAGGATCCGTCGCCGCGGTCCTCGAATGCCACTTTGACCGGGTCTCCGATCGCGACCGAGAGCGAATCATCGCCGAGCAAATTCGTCATCATTCGTGGACCTTCATCCAGATCGATTAATACGAGTACATAAGGCACCAGCGAGGAGAAGGCAGCGGCCGAAGCTCGACGGATTATCGTGAAGCTATGGACCGTTCCCGTTCCCTTTGAATCGACCCATTCGAGCTGGTCCGACCAACAAGTTGGGCATAGGTGTCGCGGCATGAAATGATACGCGTTGCAGGTCATGCATCTGCGGATCACGAGCCGGCGTTCGCGAGCGGCGCTCCAGTAGGCTTGGGAGTCCGCGTTGGAAATTGGCTGCGGAAGTGGCTGCAATTCTCTTCCCTCCACGAGGTAACCCTGGAACGGCCGGCTCGGACGCAACGGCCGCGCTCCTTCCAAGGATCTTCATTGCGAAGTACGTGCCAACCCTCCGACGAGACCTTGCCGCAAAGGGAATTTTCTCCAATTACGAGAGCGTGCTTGCTTCGATGCAAAAATGACACGACCACTGGGGCCTAACCGATCCAGATGCTCGTTTCGTTCTGCTTCGAGTAAGCGACCGTAGTTCGCTTCGCAATCGTCGGCTTAATTGAGGCCGTGTCGTGTATTCAAGACCGACACCGTGTCCCGGCCAAATACAGGACGTGCGGAGCCCGTGGTCCTCGCAACCCAGGTCGACATATCAACGACGTAGGACGCCGCGCTTGTCTGTGCCTCATCACCCATGACGGCCTCGCCTGAAGGCGACGGCTGCGGCGCGAGGGGGCGCATAGGCGGGCGCCCCGTATGCCTCAAACAGAGCCTTGCTCAGCCCATAATAGTTGCCAATCCCGCCTCTCAGAACACGTTCTATTGGGCCGTCGGGATAACCAAGACCGGCCTTACAGGTGAGGTCCATATCGGACTGACTTGCTAAGCCCTCGTCCAAGAACCGAAGCGCAGCATTGTACTTCGGTACAACGAGCCGGCTCACGATACGACCAACCTGATCCCCGCAGACGACGACCGTCAGGCCAACAGCCTCGAACAACTGACGCGCGGCGGCAATCGCGGACTCGCTGCTATTGCGATGGCGAACCAACTCAACGAGCTGCGAGGGCGGATCGTCTCCATTGCGATATCGGGCGAAACCAAGGACGTTGGCATTGGTCGGTTCTCGGTCGTCGATATGTTCGGTTAGGCACTCATCCAGAAGTTCAATTAACACCGCGGCTTTCTTCGGATCTTGTTTCACCGCGACTCCGTTGTAGAGCACGATGTCAGCTGCATCAAAGGCCGATGCTTTCTGAAGAAAGGCGTCGCCGTCTGGAAATGAGCGGCTCGGCCTGGCGCTAACGATGGCGTACTGCATTTCAGTCAAGCTCCAAACATCGCGTTGCCTTGGTATGTGAAGAAGCCGCGGCCCGACTTTCTGCCCAGAAGCCCGGCCGCGACCATTCGCCTCAAGAGAGGTGGCGTAGCGGCTCTCGGATCGAGGGTAATGGGATAGAAAGCCTCGCAGAGACGCACCTGCGTGTCGAGCCCGATCAGGTCGATCAATTCCAGCGGTCCCATTTTGTAGCCAAGGCCGACCTTCATCGCCTTGTCGATGTCGGCCGGCTCTGCCACACCTGCTTCCACGGCTCGAATAGCGTCGTTATTAAACGGCACGAGCAATGCGTTGAGGATAAAGCCTGGCTTGTCCTGCGTCTTTACCGGCGTTTGTCCGCACGTCTCAGTCCACTGCCACGCGGCCTGAAATGTCTCCCCGGAAGTGAGAATCCCAGGTGACATCTCTATCAACTTCATCAGCTGAGCGGGCAGGCAGAAGTGCATTCCGACCACGCGCTCCGGTCTCTTCGAACCCACCGCGATTTCGGTGATGGACAGTGTGGACGTGTTCGACGCGAATATGGTGTTTTCACCACAGGCGGCGTCGAGCTGCCTCAGTAGCTCCCGTTTGACACCGAGATCCTCAAACACTGCTTCAATGACGAGGTCACAGTTGGCAAGGCCGTCGATTTTTGTCGTATAGTTCATGGACGCTAGAATCGCGTCTCGCTTCGCGCCCTCGAGCTTGCCTCGGGCGACCGACTTCTCCAAGAAGCCAGCCGATTGTTCTGCCGCCTTCTTCAGTAAATCCTCCGACCGGTCGAAGCACACGGTCGTGAAGCCAGCACGTGCTGCTACGAGCGCGATCCCTGCTCCCATGGTTCCACCAGCGCCGCAGACCCCAACCGTCCTAATAGCTTTCGTCATCTCGCCACGAAGCTCCTTCCGATGAGCTGGCGGTGGACCTGATTAGTCCCCTCCCAGATCTGTGTGATTTTGGCGTCCCGCATGAGACGCTCGACCCTGAAGTCATTGCAGTAGCCATATCCGCCGTGCATCTGCACAGCTTCCGTGACTATCCGATTGGCTACGTCACTAGCGCGCATCTTGGCGATGGAGGCCTCTAGGCCAAACTCCTTGACGCCACTGTCGATCATCTCGGCCAAACGGTCGAGCCAGAGCTCGGCCATGGCCAGATCGCTCGACAAATCGGCGATCAAAAACTGATTTGCCTGGAATTCGATGATCTTCCGCCCAGATTGCCGACGCTCGTTGATGTAGGCGATCATATCCTTGAAGGCAGCAGAAGCGATGCCAAGAGCGTGCGCAGCAACGCTCGGTCGCGACCGATTCAAGGATGCAAGCAGGATACTCAGGCCGTCGCCAGGATTACCGATAAGGTTGGCACGCGGGACGCGGCACCCATCGAACCGAAGTGCAGCTGTCGACGATCCGCGATGCCCCATCTTCTTCTCGAGACGAAGAACCTCCAATCCGGGTGTTCCCTTCTCAACGACGAGCACCGAGATGGCCTTTCGTGGGTCCTCGATGCCAGCAGACTTGCCGAACAGAAGTATCCGGTCCGCAACATCACCATTGGTTATGAAAAGCTTCGCCCCGTCGATCACGAGGTGTTCGCCGTCGGGCCGAAAGGAGGTCTTCATGCCGGTTGCATCCGAGCCGGCGCTTTCCTCCGTGATGGCCAGGGCTGCAAGGCCCCCTTCGGCTATCGCCGGCAACAGCCTCGCTTTCTGTTCGTCCGAACCAAACTCAACGAGCGGCTTCATCGCAT
>Ga0306920_100003559_pt1 | contig 19794 bp, 15 predicted proteins | sample flu12Cox44000170_FD_204666 | JGI IMG/M metagenome (GOLD analysis project Ga0306920, IMG submission 204666) | Lab enrichment of tropical soil microbial communities from Luquillo Experimental Forest, Puerto Rico - flux4day.12C.oxic.44.000.170 (v2)... | ecosystem: Environmental > Terrestrial >... | reverse complement strand
AACGCTTCGCCGCGTTCCTCCCAGAACGCTGCGCATGACTCGGGGCCATCGTGGGTCGCTAGCCCTTCAACGTATGACTCTTTCATTCACAACACCTCGCCGGTTTATCCCGGCGCACAAGGAGGCTTGTCCATGGCAGATTTCCGGCTGATTTCAGCGGATTCACACTTCGTCGAACCGCCCACGATGTGGGCAGAGCGGGTGGACCACAAGTTCCGTGACCGCGCACCCCATACGGTGAAAGGCTTGGGGGGCCGCCAAGGCGAATTTTTCGTCTGCGAGAATATCACCCCGATGGCGGTGGCGGGGTTCTTTGGCGCTGGCGTACCTTCGAACGAACTGCCGGAGCACAACAAAAAAGGCTTTGACCAGGCGCCCAAGAGCGTGTGGGATGCCGCTTACCGAATCGCCGACCAGGATCGCGACGGGGTGCAGGCCGAGGTGATCTACACGTCGATGGGGATGCCGCTGTTCGGTCTGGATGACGCAGAACTGCGCGCTGCGCTCTTTAGTGCGTTCAACGATTGGGCATGCGAATATTGCAGCTACGATCCCAAGCGGCTGGTTCCGCTCGGCCTGATCACGCTCGAGGACATCCCGGCTGCGGTCGCAGAACTCCAACGGGTGGCGAAAAAAGGAATGCGGGGCGCGATGATCTGGGCGGAACCGCCCAACGAGCGCCCGTACAGCCATGCCGATTACGAGCCGTTCTGGGCAGCGGCGCAGGACCTCAATATCCCGCTGTCGCTCCATATCCTGACCGCACGCGGCGGTACCGGCGCAGATCAGCGCCAGGGCAATTTCCTGCTGTCGCTGGCGAACCTGCATCATCAGATCGAGCGCTCAATTTCCGTGCTGGTGTACGGCGGAGTGCTGGAGAAGTTCCCGGGCCTGAAGATCGTATCGGCCGAAAATGATGTGGGTTGGATGCCCTATTTCATGTACCGGCTTGACACGGTGCAGAACCGGCTGGGGGCAGTAGGCGGAATGAAGCTGCCGTTGCGCGCGAGCGAGTATATCAAGCGCCAGGTGTATGCGACCTTCATTTCTGATCCAGTGTTCGTCGATTCGCTCCATCGCTATGGCCCCGATAACATTATGTGGTCATCGGACTACCCGCATACGGCCGCGACTTTTCCACGCTCGCAGGAAATCGTCGCGAAGCGATTCGGCAATCTGCCGGAAGCTGACCGGCGCAAAATCGTACACGACACGGCCGCGAGGCTTTATGGACTGAACTAGGCCGATGCGGAGGGTAGGCGGGACGCCTGCTTCCACGAAAAGCACAGGGGCCGCTTCCACTCCTGTGCTTTTCTTTTGAGCGTTTTCACACTACCGGCATTAGAGGCTGGCTAAGGGAGAAACCCTGCTGATGTCTGCAACCGAATTCGCCGACCCGGCAAAGATTCATGGCTACCATGCTCACGTCTATTATGACCAGAGTTCACGCGAGACCGCCGCGCGTCTGCGTGAAGCTATCGAGCGGAGCTTCGAAGTGGTTATGGGGCGCTGGCGGGATGAGCCTGTCGGTCCCCATCCTCAATCGATGTACCAGGTTAAGTTCAACCCGGACGAATTCACGCGCATCGTGCCATGGCTGATGCTAAATCGAAGCGGGCTCAATATTCTGGTCCACCCTGAAACCGACAATGCCTATCTGGACCACGCCGAGAATGCTCTCTGGCTGGGTCAGAAGCTAAACCTGCGCCTGGACGGGCTCAGATAGCAGAGCAGCACGATAGGAGCGCCGTAGGCCCGCCCAGGCAGCATTTTACGCCAGGACGAGGCGGACGATCGTCACGATGATCGCAACGGATGCGTGCGGCGAAACTCGTTCGCCACTTCGGCCATTGTCTTGAACGTTATCCCTGCGCGGCCTCGAATGTGCTGCACCAGGCGCTCGAGCATCAACAGGCGATGACCGCGCCCGATTGCCTGCGGGTGCATCGTCAGAATAAAAACACCTTTCCCCAAGCGCTCATACAGGTAGTCGAAGTCGCCCATCCAGATCTCATAAACGTGGGAAGGTGACGCGAGCCCCGGATTCACGCCATTACGAGTCCAGACGTGTTCGAAAATCGGGAAATCATCGAGGCCCCAGGTGAATGGTAATTCGACCAATTGCGTCTGGCGGCCCCACACGAATGGCCCGTCGTGCGGCGCTTGATCGCCAACCCGGCAGTAATAAGGTGAAAAGTCCTCGCCCATCATGCTGCTGTCGTAAACAAAATTCCGCTCGAGCAGGCAATTCAGGGTGCTGGGCATGAGCCCCGCAGCCGGCGAGCGATAACCTAAGGGCCGCTTACCGACAATGCGCTCGAGCGTGGCCGAGGCGCGATCGAAATCACGCGCCTCGTCCTCAGGATTTTTGGGCCGCTCGTGAAAGTAGCCGTGGTGGCCGATTTCGTGACCGGCTTCCGCAATCTTTTCGACTGTCTGCGGAAATGCGTCGGCGGTGTGCCCCGGAACGAACCAGGTCGAGCGAATTCCCCACTCACTCAGCATATTGAGTAATCGGCTGGCGCCGACGTTGCCAAACTCGCCGCGCGACAGCGCGCTGGGCGAGTGGGCGTGGAAGGTACCGATCCACACGGACATCGCGTCAAAATCGAAGGTGAGACATACGTCGATTTTTCTTTCCATCAGCTGACCTCTAAGAACCCATAACCTTGGACGCTATCGTCGTGCTGGCGCGCACCCTGCGCAACTGCTTGCAGGACGGATTCGCACTCAGGCGCCATGAGACGGGAGCATCTTTGCCTCTTGTTCGACCCTCGTGGGCGCTCTCCGGGGCACGCGAAACCTGCTTTTAGTGCCTCCGATTATTCACTTGACAGCCGCGCCAACCATGTTGTAAGCCGTTCGATAATTCGACTCTCCGAATCAAGGTATCTACTTGAGACAGTTCGTCTCGCACTGCGATTTAGCTGCGGAATCGGCGCGAGGATCGACCAGGCGAGCTGGCGGCCGTCATGTGGAGCTGAACTCACCCTACAGTCCAGGCAGGAAGAATTTGAACCTCAAACGTACGGGAATACAAATCGGGATGCTTTTGGGCGCGTGCCTATTGATGTTGGCCATGGGCACGTGGTCCGCACATAGCGCCACCCAGGGGCAGGTCAGACGATCGGCGCCACCCTGGCTTTCATTATTTGGCGCGGCGGTCAAGCCGGACGGCAGCATCTATGTCGTCGGCTCAAAAGGCTTGCTGCTGACTTCGACCGATCACGGCCGGACCTGGATTGAGCAGACGCTCAAAGAGCGCCCTGGTCCACCGCTTTTTCAAGACCGCGATTTGTACTCGGTTCGGTTTGCGCCTGACGGTAATACTGCCTGGATAGTTGGCGAAGAGGGCACCATCCTCTACAGCAACGATGGTGGCAAGACCTGGACTAAGCAGCAGGCTGGCACGACGAAGAACCTGTTCAAAGTTGCGGTCCTAGACCCACAAACAGCGATCGCGGTCGGCGCTGATGGCACGATACTGCACACCAGTGATGCGGGCGCACATTGGCAAAGTGCGAAATCGCCCAAGCTAATCCACCTGTTCGACGTGGCCTTCACCGATAAGAATACCGCCTGGGTCGTGGGCGAATTTTCGACTGTCTTGGCAACCAAAGACGGCGGTCAAACGTGGACGGTGGCGGCTGGGGGCAATACCGGCGACTTTACGATCGGACCCTTCTTCACGGTTACTTTCAGTGATCCTCAACATGGGATTGCGGCCGGACTCGCCGGTGAATTATCGATGACAGATGATGGCGGGAAGACGTGGAAGCCAGCCAAGTTGCCGGATCAGGTAGGGACCTACGTGCTAGCGGAGGATCCGGCCAGCAAGAAGCTATGGGTCGGCGGAACCGGTGGAAAAATGTTCGTGCAAAATCCCGGCGGTCAGTGGCAGGAAGCGCCACGTACCACCTTTCATGACCTGACCGATATGGCGTTTGTGGGTACGCAGGGAGTTGCAGTCGGTTTGAACGGTACCATCCTCCTGACACAAAATGCAGGCGCGCAATGGCAAGTAGTTCAGTAAGACTGACATCGTTGCGAATCGGGGATTTTGTCCTCCGCTTCAGGGCAATCATCGGAGCGATCCTGTTGGGCATCAGCGCAGTGGCACTCTACTACTGCTCTCAAGTCACCATCCGCACCAACTTCGATGATTTCTTCCCGTCATACCATCCTGACGTGCAGCTCTACCAAAAGTGGCACCGATATGGTGGCGCCCAGACACTATCGGTGATGGTTCAGGTGCGGCAAGGCGACATTTTCAATCACGCTACGCTTTCCAAGATCCAGGGTATCCAGCGTGACGTCGACAAACTGCCGGGTGTCGACCACAACGAAGTTCTGTCAATCGCCTCGTATCGCGTCAGTTTCTCTGAGACCACTCCAGGCTCGCTTACAATCAAGCCGTTCATGTTCCCCGAGGTACCGAAGACCAAGGAGGACATCGAGACCCTTAGAAGAAACGTCATGGCCAACCGGGCCAATATCACTCAGTACATCAGTGCCGACAACAAGAGCGCCCTGGTATCTGCCTCATTCAACGAACGAGGCCTGGATTACCGCCAGTTGTTCTACCAGGTCCGAGACATTGTCAAGAATTACGAAGATGCCAATAACCAGATCTTTGTGTCGGGCGAGCCGATGGTACGCGGCTACGGTTATTACTACACGCCTGTCCTTATAATTCTGTTCGTCGCGGCGCTCGGGGTGATGATTTTCATCCTGTGGGCGACCGGCAGTCAGCGTAGCCGGTGGTGGGCGCCGATTGTCACTGGCGCGTTATCCGCCATCTGGGGCTTGGGGTTCGTCGGGCTGATGGGTTACGACTTTGACCCAGTTATGCTGGTCATCCCGTTCATCCTGACTGCCCGTGATATGAGCCATGGAATCCAGTGGCAGGGGCGCTACCACGACGAACTCGATCGACTTGGCGACAAAATGGCCGCTTGCGCGGCCACCACTGACTTCATGTTGCCGCCAGGTCTGCTGTCGATCCTGGCGGACGTCAGCGGTATCATCTTTATCTCCTTTGGCGGCATCCCGGTGCTTCAGCATATCGCGTTAGCCGGTACAGTTTGGTTGCTTGGCAGTCTCACGATGGTATTTATTTTTCAGCCCATCCTGATGAGCTACCTGGGGGTGCCCGAGATCCGCCATCGCAGGGCGCGGACGACCGCGAGGCGCCAATCGATACAGCGGATTGTGGATGGGCTCGACTGGTTCGTGCACATTCCAACCCGCCCGGGAGCGCTGCGTAAGGCCCTTCTTTGGGGATCGGCAATCTTCCTAATCTACGGCGTCGTCTCGGGACTTGACTCTAAGATAGGCTATTCCACGCCAGGCACACCGCTTTATAAGCCAACGGCGAAAGTCAACCAGGACATTGCCGAGGTCGGCAAGAACTTCCCGTTGGAAGACGGCTGGGTCATTCTAACCACGCCGTCGTATCCCAACCCGCAGTCGGTATTGGGACCGAACGTGCTGCGGTTGGTTACCGACCTGCGCTCCTACCTTTTCCGTGACCCCAAGGTGGGACAGGTGGTCGCGTTCTCGTCGACGGTGTCGCAGCCGTTCAATGAGATGTTCCACTATGGCTACCCGAAATATCTGGGGGTGCCGGACTCGCTAGAGATGTCGGGCAACCTGTGGTTCCTTTTCCTCAACGGCTCCGCACCCGGCGAGCTTGAGCGGTTCATTTCCAATCGTTCGAACAATGACACCTGTATACGGGTACTACTGCGCGATCATACCTATGGCACGCTAAACGATATCCGTGCTGAGATCGCGAGATTCGTCCAGCAGCGAGTGGCGCCTGATCCGAACTTAAACCATGTCGAGGTGCACTTTCTGGCAGGTATCGCCGGCTTGTACCTGGCGGCGAATGATGTGCTTAAGCAATTAGATTTCCTCAATATTTCGTTCGTGTTGGCGGTGGTCTGGCTGTTCTGCGTGATTTCGTTCCGTTCTTTTGTCGCCGGCTTCATGTTCCTGTTCGCTTGCGTGCTGGCGAACTTTGGTGCGTTCATCTACATGAATGCGCGCGGCATCGGCCTCACCATCGACACGATCCCCGTGATTTCGCTGGGTATAGGACTCGGCGTCGACTATGGCATATACATGGTTTCGCGTATTCGCGATGAAGTTATGGGGGGTATGGAAGTCGACGACTCTATCGTGCTTGCCCTCAAGAGCACCGGCGTAGCGGTCTTCAATACCTTCCTTGTAATGATTGGCGGCATCATCCCGTGGGTCTTCTCTCCGTTGCTCTTTCACAGCGAGATGAGCACGCTGCTGATCTTCTTGATGGCGACCAACATGATGGCGGGCGTTATCGTGTTGCCGTGCTATCTGTCGTGGGCACGTCCGAAATTCGTCTATGGCGGCAAGTCAATGATCCGGGAGCGGGAACTCAGGGCCGCGGCGTCCTAAGTCGTCGACAACTTGCAGATTAACAACCAAAGAGGCGGCCGAGGAGACCCTCGTCCGCCTTTCATTTTGTCCGTGCAACTGCGTTGCGGGGACTCTTGAATAGCTTGGACGACCGCGTTCGAAAAGGCGGCGCTCTCTTTTTTCATCTTGCGAGGTCAACCTTAATGAGTAAGCCTAGTGAAAAGGTGAATTATGAGCCATCGGTTGGCAACGTCGTAAGGCGATGATTGACTTCGACAACGCTGACCCGAGGCAAAATATGGGTGTCGCGTCATGCCAGGAGGAAGCCAAGCAGATGTGTCGCAAGACAATTGCGTTGCTAGTATGTCTGACGTTCTCATTACCGTTGCTCGGCTGCCGTGAGAAAACAGCGCAATTCGATCCGGGACTGGCGCGCGACTTTTTTCCCCTGGCGCCGGAGAGCGTCTGGACTTACAGGGTCAACAGCAAGAGCCAGCATAACACCTACGTCGTTACCGACAAGGCAGTAGGCGAGAAGTACGTACCGTCATTAAATGTAACCGGGCAGGTAGTGGAAGAATATTACAACGTGGATCGCGGTGGCACGCGGCCAATCGTCTACATAACCAAGAATGGTTACTGGACCCGCCTGTCCGGTCTTGACTATTCCAAGGAAGACATCGAGGCACCGGCTTGGGGACGTTCGGAGGAAGGCGATTTCATGCCTGCAATCCTGACGCCGGGCGTTAACTGGAGAAGTCAGATATTCCCGTTTGGCCACATGCCAGGCTCGTTCGACATCCGGCAACTGCATCGCACTTTTTTCGAACCGGCCGACGTAGTAGTACCGGCTGGTCATTTTGCCGGATGCATACGGATCGAAACCGAGGCGCTCTACGAGGGTGGCTCCTACGCCAAAATCGGCAAACCGCTGCGCCTGGTCTACGAGGATTACTATGCCCCGCATGTCGGGCTTATCAAAACACGGGCGCTCGAAGGTAGTATTCGCGGCGGCGAGGTGGAGCGAGTCGAGCTCATAAGGTTTCTGGCACCTCACACATCCAGCACATCTACCCCACCTCACTCTGGCGAAGTCAACGGTGGCGGCGGATTATCCGGCGGCCGCTAGAGAGGGCTGGTATTCGTCCAACCTGCGAAAAGGAGGCGTACGCGCCCAGATCGTGATCGAGAGGCCGTCCCCTACCCTCACACCCGCAGCCTCGCAATTCTGATTTACTGCTGTTCACGAATACTGTTTCTGCCGCGCCGCAATGGCGGAGCATTCACCCTTGTCCCGGACGGGCATTTTCGCTGCGGCAAGCATAATAATCAATTCGCCTTGAAAACGAATCGGCTTTGCTGCAATTCTCGCGTGGCTAGTTGATGGTTGCGCTCATCAACGGCCTCGCTGCGGAGGTATCGGGCGCCGATTTCGCTGCCACAGGGACTAGCTCGAGCGCAGCGCGTGTGCTGAGTCCAGGCTGGGTGGCAGTGCTCCGAAAGCCGGATGAACCCGACGGCCCGAACGGAGCGGGGCGGAAGTCGAGGGGTCAGTACTCTGCGATGTGCACATCTGGAAGGAGATTACGGTGCCAAGAGCGAACTGGGGTGTAGTCGCATTAATTGGTCTGTTCAGCGTTTCGGCGGGTTGCAAGAGCGCCCAGTGGGCTGCCGACCCATCGGCAGTTTTCTTTCCACTCAAGCCGAATATGATGTGGGTGTACCGGGTGCAGAGTAAAAGCCAACAGCGGGAATACGTCGTTACTGACATGGTAGTCGGCGAGCAGTACGTGCCCGCCTTGAAGCTGACCGGAGCTGTAGTTCAGGAATTTTATAATCTCGACCGCGCTGGCCTCCGACCAATCGTCTATACCCAAAAGGGCGGTTATCTGACCCGCTTGTCGGGTCTCGATTACGTCAAGCATCAAATCGAGCCACCGGCTTGGGGTAGATCGGTCGAGGAAGATTTTTTGCCCGAACGGCTAACGCCAGATACGACTTGGGAAAATAAGCTGTTCCCCTACGGAAGATTACCAGGGGGCTTCGACGTGGCGCAAAGCCACAAAAGCTTTATGGAAGGGAGCACCGTTGCCGTCCCCGCTGGGCGCTACGCTGGTTGTATCCGTATTGAGACGCTCGCACGTTACGAAGGCGGAGCTTACGCGCGCCAGCGTCATGCTTTGAGGCTGGCCTACGAGGACTGGTACGCACCCAATGTCGGTCTGGTCCGCACTATCGCCTACGAAGGTGGGCCAAGCGGCCCCGAGATGGAGCGGGTCGAGCTCATCAGGTTCGGCATGAAGTCCGCGTCAGCGCCCAAGCCAGGTCCTCAAAACAACTCATGAACCGCGCTGCATCTCGACCGGTGGCACTTTTCCAGACGGTCAGGATCCCTGCGGATGAACTAGATCGTCGCGGCGCGGCGATGCTGTGGCTGCCCCATCGGTGGAACCCCCTTCGGCTTTGCCGTAAGTGATAGCAACGGCGTCGATGTATAGACCGTTGTGCCCAGCTTCTCCCATTCGGCGGGTATGTTCCATTTCCTGGATGTATTCCTTTTGACCGGCATAGACATTTTGCTGCGTCGTTTCGTTTAACTGCTCGTTCGGGGAGGCCTGGTAAAGGAGTTGCTTCACATCCTGGTGGGTGCTGTTCAGGATTACCAGTGCATCCGCCCCCGTCTCGCATGCTTTGCGCCTCAAAGCCGGTAAGACGTCGTCCTGCGAATCTTTCAGATCGGCCCATGCCTCGACGATGGCCACCTGGGAATAAGTTCCAATCGGCATCGTGTTGAGCACGGGTATCGCGCAGCCGGGATCTTTAGCCGCGTTGACGTATGGTGCGAGCTGAGTAACCGAAACCTGCATCGGCGTGCGTTCGGTTGAGCATCCAGCGCTCAGGGCGAGCGCGGCACAGAGCGCTGCTAGCAACGCTCCTGACAATGATGCTTCAAGGCAAGGCTTCAACGGAGTTGCACCAATTGTTCTCAGTTGCATCGCAAGGTCCCCTTAGGCTCGCCCGTGATGTTGTGCGCTTATCTTAGCGGAATTCTGGCCGAGGATTGAGATCGTGAATCGTGCAACGCGCGATTTCGTAGTTACTATAAATCAGACGGAGAAGACCGCTTTGGCCCGCTTCGTGCGCTAACCTGGGACTATGTTTGCCGGTGGCGCAAAGGAGTAAGATTCCAGCATGCGGCGATTCATGCAGCTCGCTCTTGCTCTTTGGTTCGCCATTTCGATGACGCTGGCGCAAGTCTCTATCTCGGCTGCCCAAACGGCCTCGACCTACTCTGGTTCCGCAACGGATGAGTCCGGTACCTATTCCGGCAAATCGAGCGCCTCCGATCCCGAAGCTAATAGCTATACACCTCTGCAAAGCGAAAGTGAGGCGCTAACCGAATATTTGAAGCAGCGGAAGCTGCCGCTGGTCGGCGCGCAGGTTCTGCGAAGCGCGGATGGGCGGCGCATGGTTGTGCTGTATGGATTCGTCGGCTCGGACTTTGGCAAAGCCGACGCTCTCAAGAAGACGCGCAGTTTTCTACACGATTCCAGCATTGAGGTCGATAACCGCATCAACGTCCGTCCGGAGTTGTTGGCATCGAATCGCCCCTCCGGTCCGGCGGCAAGTAATCCGGATTACGGGTATCCGCCCGTGACCAGCCCGAGCTCAACCCCGGAGGGCTCATCCTCCCCCGATGATTCCTCGTACCCCGGTCCGGACAGTTATAAGGCTCAGCAAGCCAACCCCTACGCCCAACAGCTCACCTCGATGATTCCGCTGATAGCTTTATTGGGCGCCCTCGGCATGGGCCTGGCCGGCGGCAGCAGCGGATTTTCACTCGGTTCGAGCCCGTTCGGGAGCCCGTCGTATGGGAATCCCTATTCGCCGCGCTATGGACCTTATGGTTCGCCGTATGGCGGTCCCGCGTATGGCGGTCCCGCGTATGGGGGTCCCGCGTATGGGGGTCCCGCGTATGGGGGTCCCGCGTTTGGCGGTCCGCCGTACGGTGGCTCTCCCTATGCCAGTTCCCCCTACGGAAATCCGCCGTATGGTGCGGCGCCGTATCCATATCCCTGATTATTTTCTTCCGGCAAAGAATGTCCGAATATCATCGGCGAGCAGTTTCGGCTCTTCCATCGCCGCGAAATGGCCACCCCGTGGCATCACCGTCCATCGTTGGATATTGAACGCCGCTTCCGCCCACCGGCGCGGTGGCCGCAGAATTTCGAAGGGGAAAATCGCCGCAGCCGTGGGTGTTTCTATCCGCTTTTTGGGATCAGGCCGCCAGGGATGATGCCGGGACTCATAATAGAGGCGAGTCGAAGAGTTAATCGTCTGGGTCACCCAGTAGATCGTCACATTCGTAAGGAGTTGATCTTTGCTGAAACGGTGCTCGACATCGCCGCCGCAATCGCTCCAGGTACGGAATTTTTCGACTATCCACGCCGCCAGTCCGGCGGGCGAGTCGTTTAGCCCATAAGCCAACGTTTGCGGTTTGGTACCCTGAATCCATTGATAACCGCTTTCCTCTCGCCTGAAACGATCCATATCGGCCAGAAAGACCCTTTCTTCCTCACTGAGCTCGCTCTCCTCGCGCCCACGCCCACCAACGAAAACCGAGTTGAGATGAATCCCATAAAGACTGTCGCCGTGAACCTCGCCTAGCCGTGACGTAATCCCAGCTCCCCAGTCGCCGCCTTGAGCCGCGTAACGATGATAGCCGAGCACTTCTGTCATCAGTTTGTGGAAGATTTCCGCGATCGCCTGGATATTCACTGCGCGCGCCCGCGTGTGATCGCTGAAGCCATAGCCGGGCAAAGACGGCGCGATCACCGTGAAGGACTGCCCTCCCTCGGCGCCATGGGCGGCAGGATCGGTCAGCATAGGGATTATATGCATGAACTCGTAAACCGAACCCGGCCATCCATGCGACAGCAAGAGCGGCATCGGATTAGGACCTCGGCCCTGCTCGTGAACGAAATGAAGGCCGAGACCATCAACATCGGCCTTGAAATGAGCGAGGCGATTTAGTTCCGCCTCGTGTTTGCGCCAATCGTAGCGGTCGCGCCAGTATTCGACCAGCTGTCTAAGATAGGCGAGATTCGTTCCGTAGTCCCATCCGGAACCGGGAATTTCGCTGGGAAAGCGCGTGCGCGCCAGCCGTTCATGCAGATCACTCAGCACTTCGTCAGGAACATGAATTTTGAATGGTTCGACTCTACTCATCTCGCTGTCCTCTTCACTGAGTTCATACCCTGGATCGCAAGCCCGCAGCAGTCGTTCGTGCGACCCGGAAATCCGCTTACTTGGAGGCGAGCGTTTGTTTAATCAGCTCACTTGCCATCCGACCGTCGAGGCGCGCACCAAATTGGTCGCGCAACGCCTTCATGATCGGGCCGATTTGCGATGCCCCTGCGGCAACCTGCGCGGTGATTGCAGCCACAACTTCGTCGGAGCCGAGCGCGGCGGGTAGGTACCCTTCAAGAATCTCCGCCTCGGTCTGATTCTGTTCCACCAGGTCCTGCCGCTTGCCTTTGCGGGCGAATTCGATGGCTTCGTAGCGACGGGCGCGCTCGCGCTTCAGGATTTGAATAACTTCGTTGTTGTTGGCCGCGCGCCGTACGTCCTTTTCCAGGCGTGTAATTTCAGTCAGCGCGCCGCGCAAGGTCATGACCCGCAACTTGTCGCCGGCCTTCATCGCGCGCTTCAAGTCATCTTGCAATTTCTCTTTCACCAAAATTTCTCCCGCACGATCCTAAGAGCCTTTACAGGCCTTTTTGCTCCTCCCGCACGATGGCAATCTGGTATATCTTTAGGCGGCGCCCTGGTTGGCTTTTCGGTCAATCCGCGCGGAGTCAAGACCAGGCCGCGAAATTGAAGCTGGTGCCCACAGGAGGCCTTTATGAAGTTTACCTGGTTTCACTTGATGCCCTACCGCTTCCTGCCTGAGGATTTCAAGCAAAAGTATCGCAGCGTGTGGGTTGATATCCCGCGCAATCTATACGACGCCAAGCTCGGCCATCGGCTTTACAACGATTACCTCGATCAGCTCGAATTCGCTGACCGGATGGGCTTCGATGGTCTCGGTGTTAACGAACATCATCAAAATGCCTACGGCATGATGCCCTCTCCGAATATTATGGCTGCGGCGCTGGCGAGACGCACCCGCCATGCGAGCCTGGTCGTGCTCGGCAACTCGATCGCGCTCTACAATCCGCCGATTAGGGTGGCGGAGGAATTCGCGATGCTCGACGTGATCAGCGGCGGCCGCCTGGTCGCTGGTTTTCCGGTCGGCACATCGATGGACACCAATTTCTGCTACGGCGAAGTTCCTGCCACGCTGCGCGAAAAGTACCACGAGGCACACGACCTGATCCTGAAGGCGTGGACGGAGGAACAGCTTTTCTCGTTCAACGGCAAGTTTACCAAATTACGATATGTCAATCTTTGGCCCAAGCCGTTGCAGAAGCCGCATCCGCCGGTATGGATTCCAGGAGGCGGCTCACTCGAGACCTGGGACTTTTGCGCCGACCACGGACATCAATACAGCTTTCTATCCTATTTCGGCTACAAGGCCGGACGGAAGGTCGCCGACGGCTATTGGAACGTGATGGCGAAGAAAAACAAGCCGCTCAATCCGTATAGCCTCGGCTTCGCCCAGGTTATCGCGGTTGCCGAAACCGATCAGCAAGCCGAGCGGGATTATGCGCCTCACATGGATTATTTTTACAATCGCTGCTTGCATGTCTACGACGGGTTCGCTGATGCGCCCGGGTACCGAACAATCTCCACTATCAGAGCAGGTCTGCTCGGTCAGGTCGGATCCCGCGCTGCGCTCAGACGAGAAGGTCTCAAATGGAAAGACTTTCTGGACGACGGCTATGTGATTGCGGGCTCGCCCGCGACCGTGCGCGAGCGGCTGCGCGAGGCGATGAAAAGCCTCAATTGCGGTCACTTGATGATCCTTATTCAGCTCGGCTCGATGCCGCCCGAACTGGTGCGTAAAAGTACCGAACTGTTCGCACGCGACGTAATGCCGCATGTACGCGATCTCTGGAGTGAGTGGGAGGACAAGTGGTCGCCGCGTGGCTTGCCGGAAAGCGAACGCGCGATGCCAGCTCGGGTTTTCGACGCTATCGAAAGTAACGGTCCAGCCGCTATCACAATCACCGGCGAAGCCCGTCCGGCCAAATAGTATGGGACGCGATGACCCGCCGGGCAATAAGGGCGGCTGACGAACCGTCCTTGCCGTGTTCGCAAAGGAGGAAATGCCATGAAGTTCACCGCCTTCCACTTGATGTCGTACCCATACCTGCCACCGGATTTCACCAAAAAGTACCGCAGCGTTTGGGTGGATATTCCGCGCTCGCTCTACGACCCGAAGCTCGGCCATCGCATCTACAATGACTATCTCGACCAACTCGAATTTGCCGACCGCCTGGGCTTCGACGGTATTGGCGTCAACGAACACCATCAGAATGCTTATGGGCTGATGCCATCGCCGAATATCATGGCGGCGGCGCTCGCACGCAGAACCAAGCACGCCAGTCTGGTCGTGTTGGGTAATTCGATTGCGCTCTACAATCCGCCGGTTCGGGTTGCCGAGGAGTTCGCGATGCTCGACGTGATCAGCGGCGGGCGCCTGGTCGCAGGCTTCCCGGTCGGCACTGCGATGGATACGAACTTTTGTTACGGCGAGGTGCCGGCGACCCTGCGCGAAAAATATCGCGAAGCGCACGATCTGATAATTCGCGCGTGGACCGAGAATGACGTGTTCAGCTTTAACGGCAAATACACCAAACTGCGCTACGTCAATCTGTGGCCTAAGCCGCTCCAGCAACCCCGTCCGCCAATCTGGATTCCCGGGGGCGGCTCAGTCGAAACATGGGACTTTTGCGCCGAGCACGATTATCAGTACAGCTTCCTGTCATTTTTTGGCTATATGGCGGCGAAGAAAGTGGCCGACGGCTATTGGGAAACGATGGCGAAGAGAGGCAAGCCGTTGAATCCATACAGCATGGCGTTCGCGCAGGGGATCGTGGTGGCACCGACCGATCAACAGGCTGAGCGCGATTTTGCTCAACATGCCGACTACTTCTACAACCGCTGCCTGCATATCCATCCAAACTTCGCCGATGCTCCCGGCTATCGCACCCTCAATTCTATCCGGGCTGCGATGAAATCCGGACTACCCGCCCAGTTGAAACCGCATTACGCCTGGAAAGACCTGGTCGACGACGGCATCATTATCGCCGGCTCTCCCAAAACCGTACGCGAGCGGCTGCGCGAGGCGATGAAAAGTCTCAATTGCGGCCACCTCATCACCGGTATTCACATGGGTTCGATGCCGCCGGAACTCGTGCGCCAGAGCACCGAACTGCTCGCGCGCGAGGTGATTCCTTATCTGCGCGAGATGTGGAGTGGATGGGAAGATAAATGGTCACCGCATCCGCTCGACGAAACTGAGCGCGCAGAAATTGCAGCGGTGGACTTCAATCGCGCTGAGATGAAGACCAATGGCGCACCCTCACCGGACTCAGTGTCGAAAGGGGGAGCAGCAAAATGAAGACTCAGCAAAAGATCGGTGGCGGGAGATTCGACGTCGAAATGCAAGTCTGCGGCAGCGGCGAGCCGTTGCTGTATCTTCATGGCGCCGGCGGCCTGATCGGAATCGATCCATTCCTGGAGGAGTTGGGCAAGGATTTCAAGGTGGTTGCACCGCATTTGCCGGGCTATGGAGAATCTACCGGCGGCGAGTTGATCGAAGACATCGTCGATGCCTGCCTCTTCTATCACCAGCTGATGGACGATCTCGGTTTCGCCAGCGCCCATGTCGTCGGCCATTCGATGGGCGGGATGCTGGCGGCGGAATTGGCCGCGCTCGATGTGCATCGAATCAAGAAGCTGGTGCTGGTTTGTCCCGCAGGTTTCTGGCTCGAACAGCATCCGATTCCTGATCCGTTTGCGATGGGCCTGGCCGATCTTGCTGCTCATCTGTTTCATGACTCGAACTCTCCGCTCGCGCAGATGTTCACCACTATCCCCACCGACCCGCAACAGCTTGCGGACATGTACGTCGAGCGGACCAAGCGATTAACCCAGGCGAGCCGCTTCTTATGGCCGATTCCGGATCGCGGCTTGAAGAAGCGCGCATGGCGGATCGCGGCTCCGACGCTGCTCGTGTGGGGCGAATCAGATCGACTGATACCGCCGGTCTACGCGGGCGAATTCACCAGCCGGATTCGGAACTCACGCAGCGTAACGATCAAGGAAGCGGGGCACATGGTAATGTACGAGCAGCCGCAGGCGTTCGTTAAGACCGTAGGCGATTTCCTGAAGAGCTAAACTGAGGAATTTCTTTTCCATTACCGTCCGAACTCTTGTCGGGAGAGGTGCTTGACCCGTTCTGGATCACGCAACCCAGTGTGCCTGCTACGTCCTGCCGCGGAAGTTAGCGTAGAGGCGCTGATCGGTGGCGAATAACCTGGCGGGTAAAGCTGATAACACATCAGGTAAACGACGACTCCCGTAATCGACACATAGATCCACATCGGCCAAGCCCATAGTGCGATTCGCCGATGCCGGCGGAAATTTCCGTTGAGCGCTCGCCACAATGTGACAAGAATCAATGGAACAATCATGGCGGCAAGGAACACATGACTAACTAGAATCGTGAAATAAACCGGTCGGACCCATCCCCGACCCTGAAACCGGACATCGCCGACGTGGTAATGGTAGACGCTGTAAGAGATGAAGAACGTGACCGAAACTGCAAACGCGCTCAGCATGAAGGCGCGGTGCGCATGGACCCATCGCCGGCGGATGCAATAAAATCCTGCGAGCAGCAGCATTGCCGCAGTTGCATTAAGCACTGAATTGAGCGGCGCCAGCGAGTGGTACGAAAGCATCTCGCCTCCCAGCGCTTAAGCTTAGTCTTGACGGCGGGAATGCGACAACACGGCTCATATCCTGTGGGAAAGCACGCTCGACGACGAAGTCGTTTAGGGGATGAAAGGACTCACCTCTTACCGATTATGGCGATTTGCATAAGTCTCGCGTTCGCAGCCGCATTCGCTGACACCCCAAGAGAACAGCAACGCACAAGAGTCCGGCTGATGGTAGGTGAGACTTTGGCGATTGACACTACGAGCATCGCCGTCGGCGTTAGGCAACCCGATGGCCTATGATGAGAAGCTTGCGGCGCGCGTGCGGCAGGCTTTAGGGCAACCGTCTCGAAAGTCGAGCATCGAGGGGTATCGCTGACTTGCCTAACCGCTGGATTCGGCGTCTAGATGTGCTTGAAATTCTCCTCGGTCTGGTCAGGCAGAAGTTTCAGTAATTCGGCGAATTGGTTTCAGACTTTTCGCTAGGCTGCTGCCGCCACCGCATAAATGGCTTTTTTGTCAACGCATGTGAAACAGAGTCTCAACTGGTATTCAAAACGGAACTGCCGAGAATGCATCGCCTGAGACAGCGGGCGCGGAAAACGACAAGGCTCAAGACGCTGAGCTCGATGGAGTACTTGAAGAGAAATTCTGGTCGTTAATAGGCGATGCACGGCTGGCACTCGCGTATCAACTAGGGAGAGTTATCGTTACGCCTCCAGTGCCGCTAACTGTACTCCGGATGTGTGTTCTCGGCCCGGCATTAACAGAACCTGCAGGGCAGATCGCGAGGGCATTAGAAGACGTCCTCCACGAGGCTTCAAAAAGCTCGTTCGACGGGCGCCGTGAGGTAACACTACTTATGGCGGCCGGCGCACTAAGGCCCGGTCTTCTTGCACCTCGCACCGGTGCGACGGCTCTGCTTCGCGCCCAGCGCCTAGATGGAGCGCTATACAATTTCTCGCAAACAGTCGCTAGTTGTGGCGAACGTCTAAAGGATGGGATGAGCTTGGCTGACCTAGCCGCCACTCGAAGCGCAGCAGAATGGGAATCGCGCCGGGATCTGTTACTTGCCGACGCTCGCTCTTATCTCGAACAGGCCCCCCTTCGCAAGTTTGTCTACGGAGCGACGGGTGTCTGGCGCATCTGGCTTAGACCTGGCGGGTGGGTGAATGAACTTTTGTCCGCTGTGACTCGAAACGATATCGCGACGCTAGACGTGGTTCGCGAATTACTGACAGGTGTTGACGTTGGGCGCGAGTTGCGAAAGGCGCAACAGGAGCTGCGGAGCACAAATCCGATAGGTATTGAGACCCGGGCGCTTGGACAACTGCGGAGCCATTCCGAAGAAGTGATGCATATCGCCCGCGCATGGCTTGAACTCCACACTTTGCGGCGAGAACCGGAAAGCTACACACTCCGATTAATAGATAATCTCAGAAAAGACCTTGAGCGTCTGTACCCTACGGCTAAGGCGGACGTGGACCGCCTTTCGCGGGATGATGATATTAGGGTTCGGTCTACTGCCCGATTTCTCGGAAGCAGCATTGACCAGATGCATTCACTATTCAGTAGTAAGAGTGATTTGGATGTAAGCGAGCCATCGCTGTCGGTGCTTTTAAATTGGGAACTTCTGCGTACAGATCTGCCCCTCTCGCCGGAGCTCGAACCAGAAACACCGGTTGAACAAACTCGCGCCGCGCTAATCCGTCTTTTGAATAACCAGCCAACTTGGGATGCCGCATTCGAGAGCCGATGCCTCCGCGGAGATTTGGAGGGAGCGTCGCGAATCCTCGCAATGAATGAAGGTGATGACGCCGCCTTCGAGCGATTGCACGCGACGTGGCCGAGGCATCTCGACGCAGCGCGCGAGAATTTCGAGCGTCACTTGGCGGAAGCGCGAAAGGCCTTAGAGCGTGGCATGGCCCATGGATTGCTGACTGAATCAGAACGTGCCGCTCACGACGACGTCCTAGTTAGGCTCGGAAGAGAACTTCCAGATATAAGACGCTTTGACATCGCGCACCAGAGCCTAACAGCGATCGAGGGCGACGTGAACGGGCGGCGCTCCGTCCGTGTAGCGGCGCTGAGACAAAGGCTTGACGCACAACCTGTTTCCGAAGAGGTTCGAAAAAGGGTCGAAGCAGCACTCGACGCGGGCGACCCACTCACGGCTGAAGAGCACCTGCATCTCGGAATCGCTGGCCGACCATTTGTGAACGGCATGGCGTCGAGCGACGCTTTCGGCGATTTTTTTCCGGAAGCTTTCAGGACGTTGTACCGGTTCCTTGAGGACAAACAGCCCGAAGTCGTCATCCGGTCGGTTCACGATCAAACAATCACCGCGTTAGATCTTAGGCGCGTCACTGGTACGCAGTCTGTCCGTGATGCCGAGATGCTTGAGGCGTGGTTCGAGGCCAAACGCAGACGACGCCTCGACGAGAATCTTACAAGGACTATCCTCAGCGCCATCGGACTCCGAGTACAAGAGGTGCGTGTGGTTCATCACGGCAATCCGCAAGCTGGCCGTGCTGCCGCGTCAGTGGCGGCGCCCCCCGCGTATTTAGATCTCAGGACCGATCCGGTACGGGATCGGAACGAGATCCCAGTGGAGTTTTTTGGCTCACGAGCCAACGGGCGTTATCGATTGTTGGGCGTATGGGGCCTCCCTTCAGAAGAGGAGCTTCTCACCTTGGTGGGCGATACGAATGCTCACCCAGCCACACTAGTTTTGTACTTCGGGCGCATGACCGAACAACGCCGGCGTGACCTCGCCCGTCTGGCCCATGAGCGGCGCCGCACGGTCGTTGTACTGGATGAAATCCTATTGCTGTTTCTGTGTGGACATCGCGGGTCGCGTTTACCCATATTTTTCAAATGTGCGCTTCCATTTGCGCACCTCGAACCCTATATCACCACGGCGAGTCTCGTGCCTCCGGAGATGTTTTACGGGCGCGAGCGCGAACGGGACTCGATTGTGGACCCAAACGGCCCGATCTTCCTCTATGGGGGTCGTCAACTTGGGAAGACCGCGTTGCTGCGTCATGTCGAGCGAAGCTATCACGCGTTGCAGCAAGGGTCGATCGTCAGATGGCTCGACCTGCGCGCCGAAGGCATCGGCTACCACGCCGCTATAGACGAGGTCTGGAGAGTAATCGCGCGAGAACTGAGGGATTGCGGAGTGATTGGTAAGCTGCCTTCGCAGGGTCAGGCTGACCGAGTTAGCGAATTACTGCGCGGGTGGCTCAATGCAGATCCTACGCGTCGCATTCTTCTGCTTCTGGACGAAGCAGACCGATTCCTGGCGCAGGACGCCAATGATGACTTCCCGGTAACGATCAAACTAAAGTCTTTGATGGACGAAACGGGCCGGCGCTTCAAGATCGTTTTTGCTGGTCTCCACAATGTTCTCCGCACGACTCATCAATCGAATCATCCGCTGGGGCACTTCGGTGATCCTATCGCAATAGGGCCGTTGTTAAACGCAGCCGAAGTGAGATCGGCATGG
>Ga0306920_100003557_pt1 | contig 19795 bp, 20 predicted proteins | sample flu12Cox44000170_FD_204666 | JGI IMG/M metagenome (GOLD analysis project Ga0306920, IMG submission 204666) | Lab enrichment of tropical soil microbial communities from Luquillo Experimental Forest, Puerto Rico - flux4day.12C.oxic.44.000.170 (v2)... | ecosystem: Environmental > Terrestrial >... | reverse complement strand
CCGTCGAGAACGGCCTGCCCGCGGTGTGGCTGGTCTGGAACAACGGAGGCTACATCTCCATCCGGGACCAGCAGCGCGGGTACTTCGGCGCCGGGCGCGAGCTGGCCACCAGCTTCAGCCGCGCCGCGACCGGTGAGCCCTACTCCGCCGACTACGCGGCGATGGCGCGGTCCATGGGCGCGCAGGGCCTGCGGGTCGAGGCCCCGGGCGACCTCGGATTCGCGCTGAAGACCGCGCTCGCCTCGGGCCTGCCGACCGTGATCGACGTGCCCGTCGCGGCGGACCCGGGGCAGCCGTCGGCCGCCACCTGGGATCTGCCTCCGCTACGCCATCCAGAACCCACATTCGGCTGGCCGGATACCGAGAGCCGGTGACGGCCCCGACACCGACAAGGAGCCGGTGATGACGCAGGTACCCCGCTCGCAGGACCCGCCATCGGGTGCCCTCGTGCATCCGCCCCGCAGCGACCACGCCCGGTGGAACTGGCTGCTGCTGCTGCCGATCGTGCTTCCGCTGCTGACGTTCATCTACAACCGGGAGACGCCCAAGCTCCTGGGCTTCCCGTTCTTCTTCTGGTTCCAGCTGCTGTTCCCGCTGCTCGCGGCCGCGGTCACCGCCGTCGTGTTCGTGCGGACGAGGGCGAGGAACCGGACGTGAACGTCACCGAGTTCGTCATCGTCGCGGTCCTGTTCACGGCCGTCAGCATCGTCGGCTTCCTGGCCAGCCGGTGGCGCCGGGCGTCCCAGGACTCGCTGGAAGAGTGGGCCCTGGCCGGCCGGGGGTTCCGCAGCTGGATCAGCTGGTTCGTGGTCGGCGGCGACCTGTACACCGCCTACACCTACGTCGCGGTGCCCGCGCTGCTGTTCGGGTCGGGGGCGATCGGCATGTACGCCCTGCCCTACGTGGCCATCGAGTACCCGCTCGTCTTCCTGATCATGATCCGCTTCTGGTCGGTGTCGAAGACGCACGGCTACGTCACCGCGGCGGACTTCGTCCGGGCGCGGTTCGGGTCCCCGACGATGGCGCTGGCCGTCGCCGTCACCGGCATCGTCGCCACGATGCCCTACATCGCGCTCAACCTGATCGGGATCCAGGCGGTTCTGATCACCATGGGCATCAACGGGAGCTGGCCGCTGATCATCGCGTTCGCGGTGCTCGCCGCGTTCACCTTCACCTCAGGGGTGCGCGCGCCCGCGCTGATCTCGTTCATCAAGGACGTCATCGTCTACGTGGTGATCGGCGTCGCCATCTTCTACATCCCCGCCAAGCTGGGGGGCTGGACGCACATCTTCGATGCCTTCAACGCCCACTTCAAGGCCACGCCCCCGGGCACCGCGTACCTGCTCACCAGCTCCAACCAGTGGCTGTACATCACGCTGGCGGTCGGCTCGGCCTTCGCGATCTTCCTCTACCCGCACTCCATCACCGGGGTGCTCACCACCAGGAACCGCGCGGTGGTCAAGCGGACCCTGGCCGCGCTGCCCATCTACAGCTTCATCCTCGGCCTCATCGCGATGTTCGGGGTCATGGCCATCGCGGGCCACATCACGCCACTGCCCGGACCGAACGGGAAGCCGGACACGAACACCGTGGTGCCGAACCTGTTCCAGCACATGTTCCCGTCCGGGTTCACCGGCCTGGCCTTCGCGATGATCGTCATCGGCGCGCTGGTCCCCGCGGCCTTCATGTCGATCGCGTCGGCCAACCTGTTTACCCGCAACATCTACAAGGAATACCTGCGGCCGGAGGCCAGCGAGCGCGAGCAGGCGCGGGTCAGCAAGATCGTCTCGCTGCTGGTGAAGGTGGGCGCCCTGCTGTTCATCCTGCTCATCAACCCGCAGTTCTCCATCGACCTGCAGCTGCTGGGCGGGGCGCTCATCCTGCAGACGCTGCCCGCGGTGATGCTCGGCCTGTACACGCGGTGGCTGCACCGCGGCGCGCTGATCGTCGGCTGGGCGGCCGGCCTGATCGTCAGCGTCTGGACTTACTACGTGACCCCGAACGTCGCGCTCAAGGAGGCCCACTGGGGCGGCAGCGGATGGTCGCTCAGCCATCTCGGGCTGCACACCGACGTCACGCTCTACATTGGCTTCGTGGGGGTCGTGGTCAACCTGGTGATCGCGTTCGCCGGCACGGCGTTGCTCAGGGCGCTGCGGATCGGGGAGGGCACCGACCAGACCGCTCCGGCCGACTACTTCACCGACGTCGCCGACACCAAGGCCGCCGAGCCGGCCGTCACCGCGGGCACCTGAGCCCGGGTGCGGCCTCGTCAGGAGGGAGTCCCGGTGACCCCAAGCACGGGGGCTCCCTCCTCCGGCGCCAAGCCATGGGACGTCGTCATCATCGGCGGCGGCAACGCAGGGCTGGTCGCCGCGATCACCGCCCGGCAGCACGGACAGCGGGTGCTGGTCGTGGAACGCGCTCCGGCGGCGATGCGCGGAGGGAACACCCGGCACACCCGCAACATCCGTTGCGTGCACGCCGGGGCGGACGGGTTCACCACCGGGTCCTATCTCGCCGACGAGCTGTGGCGGGACCTGTGCGGCGTCGGCACCGGCCCGAGCAACGAGAGGCTGGCCGAGCTGACGGTGCGCGAGTCCGAGACCGTCCCGGGATGGATGAGCGACCACGGGGTCCGGTGGCAGCGCCCGCTGGCCGGCACGCTGCAACTCGGCCGGACCAACCACTTCTTCCTCGGCGGGGGAAAGGCGCTGGTCAACACCTATCACCGGACCGCCGCGCGGATGGGCATCGCGGTCTGTTACGGCACCACGGTCGAGGACCTGGTCATGGACGGCGACCGGTGCCGCGGCCTGGTCACCGCGGGCGGCACGATCGGCGCGCGGGCCCTGGTGTGCGCCAGCGGCGGCTTCGAGGCCGACCTCGCCTGGCTGCGCCGGTACTGGGGCGACGCGGCGGACAACTTCCTCATCCGCGGCTCTCCGGACAACGACGGCCGGGTCATCGCGGCGCTGTACCGGCACGGAGCCGCCAGCGCGGGTGAGGAGCGGGGCTTCCACGCGGTCGCCATCGACGCGCGCTCCCCGCGCTTCGACGGCGGCATCGCCACCCGGCTCGACTCGGTCCCGTTCGGGATCGTGGTCAACTCCGGCGGGCGGCGGTTCTACGACGAGGGCGAGGAGATCTGGCCGAAGCGCTACGCGATCTGGGGCCGCAACATCACCGAGCAGCCCGGCCAGATCGCGTACTCGCTGTGGGACGCGAAGGTCCAGGGGCTGTTCCTGCCGCCCATGTACGACCCCGCCGAGGCCGGCTCCGTCGGGGAACTGGCGGGGATGCTCGGCCTGGACCCCACGGCCGTCGCGCAGACCGTCACGGACTTCAACGCGGCGATCCGGCCCGGCGGCACCTTCGACCCCGCCGTCCTGGATGACTGCGCCGCCACGGGCATCAGCCCGCCCAAGAGCCACTGGGCCCAGCCGATCGACACCCCGCCCTACTACGGAGTCCCCATGCGGCCCGGTATCACGTTCACCTACATGGGGACCGCGGTCACCGAGCAGGCCCGGGTCCTGCGCACGGACGGCACGACCTTCGGCAACGTGTTCGCGGCCGGCGAGATCATGTCCGGCAACATCCTGTCCACCGGGTACCTCGCGGGCTTCGGCCTTACCATCGGCAGTGTCTGGGGACGGATCGCCGGAGCCGAGGCCGCACGTCACGCCCATGATGGATGAGCTGATCGCGGAGGCGCAGCGGCAGCTGAGGATCTGCAACTCCTGCCGGTACTGCGAGGGCTACTGCGCGGTCTTCCCGGCCCTGGAGCGCCGCACCGTGCTCGAGGCCGGCGACGTCACCAGCCTGGCGAATCTCTGCCACGACTGCCGTGCCTGCCTCTACGCCTGCATGTACGCGCCGCCGCACGAGTTCGCGGTCAACCCGCCGGAGATCCTGTCCCGGGTGCGGGCGGCCACGTACCGGGCCTACGTGCCCCCGCCGCCGTGGCCCGCCTGGCTCCGCGGCCGCAGCGCCCGGGTGAGCGCGGTCATCGGCGTCACCGCGGCGTTGCTGGTGCTCGTCGCCCTCACCGAGGGCATCGACGCGCTGCTCCGCCACAGCGGGCCCTACCAGGTGATCTCGTACCCCGCGCTGCTGGTGACGGTGCTGCTTCCTTCCGCGTGGAGCGTGGCCGTCATGCTGCGGGCCGTGGCCCGGTACTGGAACGACACGCACGGCTCGCTGCGCGGGCTGGCCGACCTGGCCGCGTGGCGCAAGGCACTGATCTACGCCGCACGGCTGTCCTACCTGCGCGGCGGCGGCGGTGACTGCTACTACCCGGGCGCGGATCCGTCGCCGGCCCGCCGCCGGCTGCACGCAGCGGTGTTCTACGGCTTCGCGGCGTGCTTCGCCGCCACCGTGGCGGCCGCCTTCATGCAGGACATCCTGGGCATCCCGCCGCCGTACCCGCTGCTGTCGGCCCCCGTGATCCTGGGCACGGCGGGCGGGCTCGGCATGATCGCCGGCTGCGCCGGGCTCTTCGTCCTGGCCCGGCGCAGCGACCTCGCCGCGGGCGCGGCCCTGGGCGCGATCCCGGAACAGGCCCCAGAACAGGCACCAGAACAGGCGCGGGGAGCCGCGGACTACGGCCTGCTCATCGGGCTCGGCCTGCTGGCCGCCACCGGCCTGCTCACCCTGCTGCTGCGCGCGACGCCCGCCTACGGGCCGGTACTGATCACCCACCTCGCCACGATCGTGGTGTGCTTCTGCATCGCCCCGTACACCCGGTTCGCGCACTCCGTGTACCGCGTGCTGGCCATTGTGGCGGACAACATCGAGGCCGCCCGCCCCGGATGACCCGCGCGGACGGGCTTAGCGCTCCCGCTCGCGGCGCAGCCGCTCGATGACCTGATCCGGGTTCTCGGTGGTGACCCGGATCATCGCCCGCATGGCGTCCGCCAGCGCGAGGCGCGGCACGTCGAGCTCGACCGCGGCCGAGTCGGCCCACCGGGTGAGCTGCCGGTAGAGCTCGGGGCTCAGGTCGAGGGTGATCCTGACCGGCTTCGACCGGATCGCGGTCCGCCCGGCCGGGCGCGCATCGGGCTGGCTGCGGCGAGCCGCGGCGGCCACCATCTGGGCCTTCCGCTGCTCCCGCTGCGTGGTCACGGCCGGGCCGAGCAGACGGGGGCGTACCGCGCGATGATGTCCTCGGCCACGTGGCGCCACACCGCGCGGCCGGTCCCCGGTATCGGCATGCCGAAGCTCTGCGCGTAGACCTCCAGCCGCGGCACGCTCGTATCCAGTACGTCATAGCCGAGGCCCTGCAGCGCCTCCCGCGCGTCGGCCACCGAGTGCGCCCGGGTGATGCACCGGTTCAGCAGCACGGCCGAACGCGCGGGGCGGTCCCGGACCGACCAGAGCTCGCTGATCTCGTCCCGCATGGGCGAGGTGCGGTTGATCTCGATCGGGCTCGGCGCGCACGGGATCAGGATCTCGTCGGCGTACCGCAAGGCCGACCTGGCGATGCCGACGTGGTCCTCCAGCTGCGGCGCGTCGATGATCACCACGTCGTCGGGCTGGGCAATCTCGGGCACCCGGCGGTGCAGCTCCCGGGACGGCAGGGCCACGATCCGGAACGGGAACACCGCCTGCGGGGGCAGGCCGGGGTACATGGCCGCCAGGTCCGACCACTCCAGGGCGCTGCCCGACGGGTCCGCGTCCACCAGCAGCACGCGTCTCCCGGCCTCGGCGAAAACATGGGCCAGCCAGACCGCCGATGTGGTCTTACCTGTACCCGGCTTAAGGTTCGCGAGAGCTAGCCGGATCCCCGTCATCAAGGCAGTATTGCAGCGACCGGCGCATTGCGGTAGACGGTTCCGGGCCAGATTTGGCGGCCGTGGCCGGGCGGGAACCGCGAGTTACCAGCCTGACATGGGCTTTCCCGGCGGTCATGTATGCAGTATTGCAGTAAATACTGCATCACGGCATTACGGCGGAACCGCCGCCCGCGGGCGGCGGCGGGAGCCTACGTCCGCCACCTGATCGCCGCCCGCCGCGCGGCCGACACGTAGCCGTGGTCGGCGAACCAGCGCGCCGATTCCTCGATCGCCTCGCGCGCGGGCCGTGACGTGTAGCCGATCTCCGTGCGGGCGCGCTCGTCGCTGAAGACCATCTTCCGGGCGGACATGCGCACCGCCTCCAGCGGCGTGCGAGGCTCCCGCCGCAACAGCCGGCCCTGAATCAGCTCGGAGGCCACGCCCGCGGCGAGCACCAGCGACTGCGGGAGCTGGACCCGCGGCATGGGCAGGCCCGAGAAGCCGGCCAGCTCCTGGAGGATCCGCCGCAGGGACAGGTTCTCCCCGCCCAGGATGTAGCTGCGGCCACCGCGGCCGCGCTCGAGCGCGGCCAGGTGACCGAGCGCCAGGTCGTCGACGTGGCTGACGTTCAGGGCGGTGTCCGCGAACGCGGGCATCCTGCCGTTGAGGAAGTCGAGCACCACCTGCCCGGTCGGCGTCGGGGCCACGTCGCGGGGCCCCAGCGGGAACGTGGGCAGCACCAGGCAGACGTCCAGCCCCTGGGCCGCGGCCCGGAGCACCTCGTGCTCGGCGACGAACTTGGACCTCTTGTAGTGCCCGGACAGGTGCGAGAGGTCGGCGTAACAGGTCTCGTCGGCCGGCCGGCCGTGCTTGGTGGCGTCCAGGCCGAGGACGCCGACCGTGGAGGTGTACACCAGCCGCTCGCAGCCGGCCGCCCGCACGGCGCCGAGCACGTTGAGCGTCCCGCCCACGTTGACGTCGTAGAAGATCCGCGGATCCCGGGCCCAGAAGCGGTAGACCGCCGCCAGGTGGAACACGAAGCGGGCCCCCTCGCACACGGCCCGGACCGCGCCAGGGTCCCGGATGTCGGCCACCACCCGCTCCGCGCCCGTGCCGTCCAGGTTGCGGTCGTCGACCCCCGGCGCGACCAGCGCGACGACCTGCGCGCCCCTCGCGTGCAGCGCCCGGGTCACGGCCGACCCGATGAACCCCGTGGCACCGGTGACGACCACCCGGTTCCCGGGCTCAAGGCAGACGGCACGGGTCATCTGACGGACAGTAACGGATTTCGTCTTGGCCGGTGCCGACCCGCGAACGAACGCGGTGACAGGATGGGCGAATGACCGCAAACCTCGTGGTGCTCACCGCCGGGTACGCCGCCGAGCGGGTGGCCAGCACCGTCGTCCTGATCCGCGACGAAGATGCCGTCATCGTCGTGGACCCCGGCATGGTGGCCAGCAGACATAAGATCCTCGGCCCGCTGGCCGAACTCGGCGTCGACCCGGCCAGCGTCACCGACGTGGTGTTCAGCCACCACCACCCCGACCACACGCTGAACGCCGCGCTGTTCGAGCGGGCCCGGTTCCACGACTTCTGGGCGATCTACCAGGATGACACGTGGACCGAGCGGCCCGCCGACGGGTTCCGGCTGTCGCCCTCGGTGACCCTGATGGCCACGCCCGGCCACACCGCGCAGGACATCACCACGCTGGTGGCCACCGACATCGGGCTGGCCGCGTGCACCCACCTGTGGTGGTCGAGCGAGGGGCCCGCCGTGGATCCGCTGGCCGAGGACCAGGAACTGCTAGAGCGCTCGCGCGCCAGGCTCCTCGCGCTGGGCCCGGCCCTCATCGTGCCCGGCCACGGCGCGCCGTTCGCCCTGGACCGGCGCTGAATCTTGCTGCGGGAAGGCGCCCGGGCCGTTCGTTGCGGAAAAATTGCTGGAACGGGACAAGCTACCCGCTGGAGAGGCACGCATGAACGCCATGACCCCGGCCGAGCTCACCGATGACGTCGCGAAGGCCTTCGGCGCCACGCCCGACCCGCGGCTGCGGGAGCTGATCACCGCGCTGGTCCGGCACCTGCACGCGTTCGCGGCCGAGACCCGGCTGACGCCAGCGGAATGGATGGCCGGGCTGCAGTTCCTCACCGCGACCGGGCAGAAATGCGACGCGCGGCGGCAGGAGTTCGTGCTGCTGTCCGACGTCCTGGGCCTGTCGTCCCTGGTCGACGTGATCAACGCGGCGGGCGGCGCCACCGAGTCCACCGTGCTCGGCCCGTTCTACGTCGCGGGCGCGCCGGCCCGGGCCATGTGCGAGCACATCGGCCGCCCCGAGGACGGCAGCCCGACCCTGGTCCGCGGGCGCGTGACCGATACCGCGGGCCGGCCGCTGGACGGCGCCACCCTGGACGTCTGGCAGAGCAACGACAGCGGGCTCTACGACACCCAGGATCCCAGCCAGCCGCCGTTCAACCTGCGCGGCGTCTTCGTCACCGGGCCGGACGGGCGGTTCGAGTTCCGGACCGCGCGGCCGGCCAGCTATCCCATTCCCACCGACGGCCCGGTCGGTGACCTGCTGCGCGCCACCGGGCGCAGCCGCTGGCGGGCCGCCCACATCCACGCGATCGTCTCGGCGCCCGGCTGCCGGCCGGTCACCACGCACATCTTCGACGCGGAGAACCCCTACCTGGACAGCGACGCCGTCTTCGGCGTCAAGGACTCCCTCGTCCGGCCGTTCCGGCCCGCCGGGCCCGATGACCCCGCCGACGTCAGCTACGTGGTCGACATGGACTTCGCCCTGGCTTCCGCGTAACCTCCTGCCGGCCCCGCCACCACGGTCTACTATCGGGTGGCGCACCGAGGCGGCGCACCGCGCCCGGCCGCGCCGCCGCCCTTCCGCGCCGCCGCCCCGGCGCAGCTAGCGCACGTGTTCGCTGGTCAGGAAGGCCTCAGGGACCGTCCAGCCGACGCACAGATCGGCTTCCTAGGCTCGGGTACGCAGGCGGCGCGAGCCGAGTAGGGAAGGATTGTGGACCGTGCGTGAGAACGTAACGATCTCGTACCGGGGTGCTGGGTACGAAATCGGGCGAGGGGAGCACTTCTACGGGATCTGGGCGGTGGCTGCGCCGCAGTCACAGCCGCTGGAGTGGTGGCCAGAAACCCCCGAGGGCTGGACCGGCGCCTGGTCCCGGTTCACCGCGATCGAGACGCCCGGCACGATCATCCCGGTCACCCGGCACACCGGGCCGCTCCCCGCCGGGTCGGTACCCGGCGGGTCCCTTCCCGCCGGGCCGCCCCCGGGCCGGTCGGTCGGCACCGTCATCGCGACGGCGCTGCTCGCCGCCGGCGTCGTCAGCGGGATCGTCGGCCTGTTCCCCAGCTACCTGGGCGGAGCGAGCCTGGCCCAGCAGCCGGCCCAGCTGGTGCCGCACCTGATCTACCTGGCCGCCTGGAGCGTGAGCGCCGTCCTCATCCTGCTCGGCGGCGTCCGCCAGCGGGCCGGGGCGCTGCTGGGCGTGGGGACGAGCGCGGTCACCCTCGGGTTCTTCCTCGCCGACGCCGGCGAGGTGATCGCCGGGGGGGCGCACCTGGCCGGGCCGGGCCTGGTGCTCGGGCTCGTCGGCTGGCTCGCCTGCGCGGCCGGCTCGGTGGTGGCCTTCCGGCTCTGTTCGCCCGGCGGCCTGGGCCGGCCGCACAGCGACGACATGGGCCCCGTGGTCATGCTGATGCTGGCCGCGCTCGGCACGGCGGCCGCGTTCGCCCCCGCGTGGGACCGCTTCACGCTCCGCGTGGCCTCCGGCGCCACGCAGACCGTGACCGCGGGCAACGCCTTCGCCAACCCGGCGCCGGTGATCGCCGGGAACGTCGCCGTGATGATCGCGGTCGTCGCGGTCGTGGCCGCGGCAGCCCTGTGGCGCCCCGCCCGCCTGGGGGCGGCCCTGCTGGCCGGGGCCATCATCCCGATGGCGGCACAGGCGATCTCGGCGCTGATTCAGGTGGGCGAGGCCGCCGCGCCGGCGCAGTTCGGGTTCTCCCCGGCGCAGGCCGCGGCCAGCGGGCTGACGATCAGCTCCGGGCTCACCTCGGCGTTCTGGATCTACTGCGCGTTCCTCGTCGCGCTGATCGCGTCGTTCGCGTGGATGCTCATCCCGCCGCACCGGGCCGCGGCGCAGCCGCCTCGGCAGGCGCCGCCGGGCGAGGCCCGCAGCGCCCCCGCGCCGGGTCCCGTCGAGGCCACCAGCATCCTGCCGCCGCCACCCCACGGCCGCGGAGGGGAGAACGCCGTTACCGTGGGCCCGGACGTCGCGGCGGGCGCCGGCCCCTCCGCGCCGGTGCCCGCGCCGGGATCGGCCGCCGCCACCTGACCGAGCCCTTGGCTTTGAAAAGCCAGGGCATTGGCATGACCATGGAATCGGCACGGCCGGCGGCGGACCAGGCCGCGGGAGCCAGCGGACAAGGCGGTGACGCATGGTGGGGCACGATGGGAGCGGACCGCCCTGGGCCGGGCGGAGAATCGGACGCCGGGCCGCGGTGGCCGCCCTCGGCGCGGCGGCGATCACGGCGGCTGTGACCGTGCTGGGCGGGGCCGCGGCCTGGGCGAGGGACACACCAGCGGGCTTCTGGTACGGGACCGACAGCCGCACCGTCAACGTCCCCGGGCCTGCGCCGTACCAGATGCCGGTGATCGGCGGTTCCTACGGCGGGTATATCGGCATGACCGGCAACTGGGCCAACCTGGAGAACTGCCACAAGATCGTCGTCTGGTCCGCGGCCAACGCCGCGCAGGCCAACACCAACTTCACCGCCCATCACCTCGGCGTCGGCACCGGCGTGTATTACTTCATGGGCGGCCCAGGGGTCGACCCGCACTACAACGGCACGACCACGGAGGCGTACGCCTGGGGCCAGGCGCAGGCCGGGCGGGCGCTGGCCGACGCCGCGAAACTGCGCGTCACCTACCCGGTGATATGGGCGGACATCGAGATCCCGGGAGGGCCGTCTAACTACACCCCCGCGTTCGACAACGGCTGGAATCACGTGTTCACGGCGCCGTGCAGCACCGTGGTCAAGTCGGCCGGCATCGCGGCGAGCGTCGACCGGGCGGACTTCAACGGGTTCGCCGCCTACGTGACCGCGCACTCCTCGTACAAGGTCGGCGTGTACTCGGCCCCGGACATCTGGGCGTCGATCTTCGGCACCGGGTCGGCCGCGTCGATCCCGAACACCTACGAGTGGACCTACAAGTCGTTCACCAGCAGCCTGGCCCACCCGCCCGCGGGGTGGTGCCTGACCGGCAGCGCGTCGTCGACGTGCGCGCACTTCTTCGGCGGGGTGACCAGCGGCAGCAAGTACGCGCTGATGTGGCAGTGGTCGGGCGGCGGCGGAAGCAACAACGGCGTCGGCGACTTCGACCAGATCGACGGCAACCGGACGCCATAGCGGATCCGTCCAGGATTCCGTAACGGGCCGTCTGGCCCGCTCGCGCCCGTCCGGCCGGTCAGTCCCGAGCGGCGGCGCGCGGGCGCGCCGGCCCGGCGGTGGCGTCGGCTCCGTCCGCCCCGGCAGCCGGCAGCTTGCGGACCACGTCGCGCGTCCGGACGGTCCCGGAGACCACGATCCGGGCGTTCAGGCCGCGCAGCCGCAGCGCGCGGCCGACCCGGGAGTTGACGAACCGCCAGGCTTCCTGGCCGAACCGGGCGGAGAACTTGGCGCAGCCCAGGTGCGGCTGGGCGGTGACCTCGATGACCGCCGAGCCCAGGGCGAGCCGGGTGCCCGGCGGCAGGTTGGCCACGCCGATGTCCAGGTCCACGTAGAGCTGGTCACCGGCCAGCATGCGGCGGTCCGGTTCCTGGGCCACCAGCAGGGCCGCGCGGGAGTTCATCACGGTCAGCTGCTGGTCCAGGAGCGCGGACCCGTCCGCGGTCCGCGTGCTGCCCCGCGCGGCCCAGGTATCGCCGGCCAGCCCGGCGTCCACGCCCAGCCAGCCTTCCGCGAGGACCGTGCGCTCGCCAACAGCCGGCCGGCACACGATCAGCTCGACCATGCCACCGTCTGACGGCGAATCCCGGACATGATCTAGGCCGGCTTCCAGCGCGGCGGTGCTGAGATGCTCCACATGGCCATCATGAGGCCGTACCGCCCGCAGCACGAAATCATTTCCGGCGGCCCGGAGCCTGCCGTCTCTTGACGGGCGGGCCAGCTCTATGCCAGCCTTCTGTTACCCAGAGATCTGGGTATATGAGGTCTGGCATAGCGCCTGGCGGGCCGGTTCGCGGCGGCGCCGAGCGCGGGAAAGGAGGCCGCCATGACCGGCTTCGCCATGGTTCCGTCCCGAACCGCCTTGATCAACGTCGACCTGCAGCGGTGCTTCGTGGAGGGCAGCCCGCTGGCCTCGCCCGGCGGGCGGGCGGTGGTCGAGCGGGTCAACCGGCTGGCCCGCGCTTGCCGCCAGGCCGGCGTCACGGTGGTGCACACCCGGGTGTCGGTCAATCCCGACCGGTCCAACGCCGGGGTGATGACCGAGTTGATGCCCGGCTTCATCATGGACCTCGTGACCGAAGGGTCAGCCAGTGCCGAGCTGCACGACACGCTGGAGGTCGACCCCGCCGACATCATCCTCCGAAAGCCCCGCTACGGAGCTTTCCACGGCACTGACCTGGAGCAGATCCTGCGCTCCCGGGGCCTGGACACCGTCATCATTACCGGGATTGCCACGAACATCTGCTGTGAGACCACCGCCAGGGAGGCATCACAGCACGACTTCCGCGTCTTCTTCGTCAGCGACGGGACGGCGACCATGGAGATGGGCGGCGTGCCGGCCGAAGACCTGCAGCGGGCCGCTTGTGCCAGCCTCGGGCAGGTCTTCGCCCAGGTGGTAACCCTCGACGATATCCTCGGCCGGATCGCCAGGACCGTCCCTGCCGCCGGGCAGGCGGCGGCGGCCGGCATCCGGTAACCACCACAAGGGGAACCCATGGCCACCGAGCAGGACAACGGCGCGGTCGTCCGGCGCTTCTTCGAACGTGTCTGGAACAACGGCGACCTTTCGGCTATCGAGGATCTGGTGGATGACCAGTTCACGAACTTCGGCGTCCGGCAGCCGGGCGCACACGCGGCGATGCGGCACATCGTCACGGCGTGGCGGACCGCATTTCCCGACCTGCGTTTCGAAATCCAGGAAGAGATCGTCCACGACGACAAGGTCGTGCACCGCGTGATCCTGCGGGGCACGCACCTGGGCGAGTTCCCGCCAGGAGTCGGCCCGGCTCGCGTGATGGGGGCCATGCCGCCCACCGGCCGGTCCTTCGAGGCCGACCAGATCCACATTCACCGCGTCCAGGGCGGCAAGATCGTCGAGCACGCCGCTACCCGCAACGACCTGCTGATGCTGAACCAGCTCGGCCTGGTATCCGGCGCCGAACCGGTGACCGAGACGGCCTGGCGGAAACCAGCGACTCCCGGCGGGGCGCGCTAGCCGGCGGCCTGGCAGCCCGGGACCGGTCACAGGCACTTGACAGAATGGATGGCATGACAAGCAGGGGAGAAGCCTCTGGCCATACCCAACGGCTGCGCAGCGGCGACCTCGGCGCGCTGATGCGGACCGGATACCACCGGACCATGGAGTACGTGCAGGCTCGCCTGGAGCAGGTCGGTTTCGACGACGTCCGGCCCGCCCATATGGTGATCTTCCAGAACCTGGGACCCGAGGGAGCGCGCATCGGGGAGCTGGCCGAGCGGGCCAAGCTCACCAACCAGTCAGTCGGCTACCTGGTGGACTACCTCGAAGAACACGGCTACGTGGAACGACGCCCCGACCCCACCAACAGGCGTGCCACCCTGGTGTGCTTCACCGAGCGGGGATGGGACGAGGCCGACGCGTGCGCGAGGATTCTCGACCAGCTCGACGAACAGCTCACCGAACGGATGGGCGCAGAGCGGCTGGAGCAACTGCAAGCGCTGCTGGCCGAGGCGGCGGCGGCCCTTGAGGCGAGCAAATCAGCCACGTAGGCGCAACGGCGACCTCAACCCGCTGCTGTACCAGCTGTACGCCGCCGACCCGAAGCCGCCTGAGGACGCGGGCCTCAGGACGGCCGGGACTTGCCCGTTCCGCGGCCCCGGCCATCACGTGCCGGGTCGGCCGCCACCCGATAGGGTTGATCAGTGCCCGCGACCAGGAAGGCGGCGGCCGGAGCCGGGGAGCTGCCCGGGCCGGCCGGTGACTACGGGTTCGTGGTGGTGGCTAGCCGGCTGCCCGTGGACCGGGTCGAGGAACCGGACGGCACGAGCGAGTGGCGGCGCAGCCCCGGCGGCCTGGTCACCGCGCTGGAGCCGGTCATGCGCGCCGCGAACGGCGTGTGGATCGGGTGGCCAGGCTCGGCGGGCCCGGCGCTGGGGTCGTTCGAGGCCGACGGCCTGCCGCTGGTCGGCGTGGGCCTGTCCGAGGACGAGGTCACTGACTTCTACGAAGGTTTCTGCAACGCCACGCTGTGGCCGCTGTACCACGACGTGATCGTGCCGCCGGTGTTCCACCGTCCCTGGTGGGAGTCCTACGTCGTCGTCAACCAGCGCTTCGCCTGGGCCGCCGCCCAGCAGGCCGCCGCCGGGGCCACGGTGTGGGTGAACGACTACCAGCTGCAGCTGGTCCCGGCGATGCTGCGCGCGATACGCGCCGACGTGCGCATCGGCTTCTTCAACCACATCCCCTTCCCCGGCTACGAGATCTTCGCCCAGCTGCCGTGGCGCCGCCAGGTCATCGACGGCCTGCTCGGCGCGGACCTGATGGGCTTCCAGCGGCACAGCGACACCACGAACTTCCTTCGGGCCTGCCGCCGGGCCGCCGGGCTCACGACCAGGGGGTCGCTGATCCGGGTCCCGGGCCCAGCCGGGGTCCGGGAGGTCCGCGCGGCCGCGTTCCCCGTCTCGATCGACGCGGCGTCGTTCGGCGAGATGGCCAGCCGTGACGACGTCCGGGCCCGGGCGCGGGAGATCCGGGAGGCGATCGGGAATCCCGACGTGGTCCTGCTGGGCGTCGATCGGCTCGACTACACCAAGGGCATCCGGCACCGCCTCGAGGCTTACAGCGAGCTGCTCGACGAGGACCGGCTGCAGTCGCCCGGGGCGGTACTCATCCAGGTGGCCAGCCCCAGCCGGGAACGCGTCGAGCAGTACCGCCTGCTGCGTGACGAGATCGAGGTCACGGTCGGCCGGATCAACGGGGAGCACGGGGAGCTGGGCAGCACCCCCGTGCTCTACTTGCACCAGTCCTACCCGCGCGAGGAGATGGCCGCGCTGTACCTGGCGGCCGACGTGATGCTGGTGACCGCGCTGCGCGACGGGATGAACCTGGTCGCCAAGGAGTACGTCGCCTGCCGGAACGACGAGAGCGGCGCCCTGGTGCTGAGCGAGTTCACCGGCGCGGCCGACGAGCTGGTCGGTGCCTTCCTGGTCAACCCGCACGACATCGAGGGGCTCAAGGACACCATCATGCGCGCGGTCACGGTGCCTCCCGCGCAGGCGCGGCGCCGGATGCGCTCGATGCGCAGGCGGGTGTACGAGCACGACGTGGCGCACTGGGCCGCGACCTTCCTCGATGCCCTGAAGGGTTCGTCCCCCCACCAACTACAGGGAGTCTCGTCATGACCGACCAGCGCGCCGCCGCGACCGACTTAGCCGCCCGTCCGCCGATACCGCAGGTCATGCGGGCCGCGGTACTGTTCGCGCCGCGTGACATCCGGGTGGTTGACCGTCCCGTCCCGTGGCCCGGACCCGACGAGGTGCTGGTCAAGGTGGCGATGTGCGGCATGTGCGGGACCGACCTGAAGATCTTTGACGGCCATTTCCCGCTGACGCCGCCGTTCGGGGACTACACGCCCGGCCACGAATGGACCGGCACGGTGGCGGCGCTCGGCAGCCGGGTGGACGAGTTCGCGGTCGGCGACCGCGTTTGCATCGAGGCGCACAGCGGCTGCGGCCGGTGCGACAACTGCCTGGCCGGCAAGTACACGGCGTGCCTCAACTACGGCAACCGGGCCAAGGGCCACCGCGCCACGGGGATGACGACCGACGGCGGCTTCGCCGAGTACGCCGTGCACGACGTCGGCTCGCTCTACGCCCTGCCGCGGTCGCTGTCCTTCGAGGACGGCGTGCTCATCACCACCGCGGGCACCAGCCTGTACGGGCTCGACGTGGCGGGCGGCTACATCGCCGGGCTCGACGTCGTGGTGTTCGGGCCCGGGCCGGTCGGGCTCATGACGGTGCAGGCGTGCCAGGCGCTCGGGGCCGGGCAGGTCATCCTGGTCGGCACCCGGTCCTCCCGGCTGGAGCTAGGGCGCCGCCTGGGTGCCGACCACGTGATCAACGCGCGCGAAACCGATCCGGTGCCCGCGATCCTCGGCCTCACCGGCGGTGCGGGCGCCGACGTGGCCGTCGAGTGCTCCGGCGCCCGGCAGGCGCCGCAGCAGTGCGCCGAGGTCACCAAGCGCGCCGGCAAGATCATCATCGTGGCCTTCTACCCCGGCCCGGTGACCCTCGACCTCAGCGCGATCGTCCGCAGCGACATCAGCATCCACACCTCCCGGGGGGAGGGAGGCAACAACGTCAAGCGGGCGGTTGCCCTGGCCGCGCGGGGCAGGCTCCGCGGCGCCGAACTGGTCACCCATCACTTCCCGTTGGAGGAGATCGACACCGCGCTGCGGGTGGTGCAGGAACGCGACGGCGACCCGGTCAAGGTGGTCGTCGAGCCCTGACGGCTGAGCCCTTTCCTCCTCCCCATGACGGCCCGCCCACTCTGGGCCGAGGCCGACAGACGAAAAGGGCTGAGTCACCGGGACCATCGCTTGCGGTCGGCGAACGGCTGTCCGGCGTCGTGCCCGTAGATCCAGGCGTTGTGCGCGAGCGGATCCTCGCCGGCGAACGCGGCGTCCCGGGCCCGCTGCTCCGCGCCGTCGGGCAGGTGGTTGACGTGCTGCCGCTGATGGCTGATCATCTGCACCCGGGTCGTGCGCGGCTTGCGGATCGCCTCGTAGCGGCTCAGCGCGCCGGCCGGATCGGTCCGGCTCTCGGCCAGGCAGCCGGCCAGGACGGCCGCATCCTCGATGGCCTGCGCGGCACCCTGGGCGAGGAACGGGAACATCGGGTGCGCGGCGTCCCCGGCCAGCGCGATCGGCCCGTTCGTCCAGCGCCGGAACGGGTCGCGGTCCAGCAGCGCCCAGCGGCCGATCCGTTCGGCCGCCTGCAGCAGGCCGGTCAGCTGGGGCGCCCAGCCCGCGAACTCGGCCCGCAGGTCCTCAATGCGGCCCTCGGCGGTCCACGACTCCACCTGGTAATCGTCTGCGGGCGTCAGAGCGACCAGGTTGACGTAACGCCCGGCCGAGATCGGGTAGTGCACGAGATGGCGCCCCGGCCCAAGCCATAGCGTCTGCACGGGCCGCAGGGCGAACGGCGGGGCCTGGGCCGCCGGTACCAGGCAGCGGTAGGCGCAGGTCCCGGAGAACCTCGGCGGGCCGGTCGCCAGCACGGCGTCGCGCACCACCGAGTGCAGGCCGTCGGCGCCGACCACGACGTCGGCCGTGGCGGCCGACCCGTCGGCGAAGGCCAGCTCAACGCGATCCGACCGACGGCGCACGGCGACGCACCGCGTGCCCAGGCGCACGCCCGGCTCCGGCACCGCCGCGGCCAGCACCGCCAGCAGGTCGGCCCGGTGCGCGGTGTAGGTGTGCTCGCCGTACAGCCGTTCGCATTCGGCGCCGAGCCGCTGCGAGAACAGCACGCGGCCGTCCTGCCAGCGACGGAACTCCCAGCCGGTCTCCAGCGGCGCGGCCAGTCGCTGGAACCGCTCCATCAGGCCCAGCCTGCGCAGCAGCCGGGCCGCATTCGGGGGCACCACCAGGCCCGCGCCGACCTCGGTGAGCATGACGGCCTGCTCGTAGACCGTCACGTCCAGGCCGGCGCGGTGCAGGAACCCGGCCGTGGCCAGCCCCCCGATCCCTCCGCCCACGACCGCGATGCGCAGATTCTTGGCGTATTGCATCCCAGTTCATGATGCCCGGGTTCACGGCGCGCCCGCCCACCGGATCGTGAACCGGTCGAGGAGGTAACCGAACGCGTTCACCGTCGGCTGTATGAAGTTGTCCCGGACGGTCTGCGTGGCCTGGTTCTCAGCGGCGCTGATGAGCGGCCGCGTGATCTGCCGGACATGCGTGGACCGGTAGAACGCGATGCTCTGGGCCTGGGCGTAGAGCACCGACTCTGAGAACTGCGGCCGGATGAGTACTCCGCAGCCGAAGCCGGGATAGGTCCAGCTGTGCTGCGTCGCGATCGGCCGGGACGGGATGTTGTCGATCGTCACGTCGTGGACGGACTGAGGAAGCTGCGGCGGCGGCAGGACCATCGTCACCGCCACATGCCCGGGCTTGCCGTTGAGCGGGTGGCTCAGGACGCGCAGCCGATAGTGGCCCGATGCCGGTGTCCACCAGGCGGAACCGGGATTGAGGTCGACGGTGGCGGACGCGTACCCCAGGGCGTAGAAGGTGCTGGAGTACCAGCAGGGCCACGGGCCGATGTTCTTGGAGACCTTGTGGGTGAACACGAAGGTGAAGCTGGCGCGGCCCAGAGCAGGCCGGGATATGCCCTCAATCCGCTGCAGCACCCACGGGCCGAGATCGGTGTTGGTGACCGTGCCCGAGGTGATGCTCTGCCAGGGCCAGCCGAATTTGATGTGGGGCAGGTGCACGTTCACGCCGACCACGTGCAGGGCCGCCGACAGCGCGACGAGCACCGCGTAGGCGATCGCCCGGCGGAAGATCAGGCCCACGGCCACGGCCACAGCGCCCCACTTCAGCCAGCGCGGTATCCAGCGCCGGCGCGGCCCGCCGCGGCCCGCCCCGCCGCCGGAGCGGCGCGGCGCGCTGCCGACGGTGGCAACCGGCGGCTGCGGCGGCCATCCGGGCTGGCCCGGGAGGTCATCGGGCCCCGGCCAGGGCTCGGGGTCCGCGACACCGCCCCGGCCGGCGGGCCAGCCGGCGCTCCTTCCGTCGTACCGATCGCCGGCCTGTTCCCAGGCCAGCTCGCGCTGCCGCGATCTGTTCACGGTCAGCATGCTCAGCAGCAGGAGCAAGATGCGCACCACGGCTGCACCTTCTTTCTGTGGCTCGCAGGCGGATCAGGTGGTGGCCGGATAGTTCAGGCTCAGCACGACGGGCACGGCCCCGAACGGCCTCCGGAACCGGCCGCCCGGCTTGTCCGGGGTGTGCCGCTCGCTGATCTTGGGCCAGCGCATGCACATGTGCTGCACCGTGAGCCCGGCCACCGAGTACGGGAATTCCATCGGTGAGGTGTGGTGCTGCCGCAGCAGCCCGCCCCACCTAAAGGCCGCGAACGCGCTGGCCAGGTCGCCCACCGATAGCAGCCGCCGCGCGGTCAGGTCGATGCCGTATACCGACCCGACCAGGTCGACGAGGTCGTAGGCACACTGTTCCAGCGCCGATGACTTCGTGCGGTAGGCGGTCCCGTCGGCGTTGACGGCGCCGAGCTTCTCGCCGTGCACCGGCGAGTACCGGGGCCGGGCCTCGCACTGCATCCAGTCGCACGCCGCCAGCAGCTGCCACGGGATCCCGGCCTGCCCGGCCACGTCCCGGTAGAGGAGTTCGGACCGGGTCAGCGGCGTTTTGGCGGCCACGGCGAAGGCATTGCTCACCGAAGGCGGCATGTGCGGCTGATAGCGCGCCGCCGGGCGGGACTTTCGCGGCGCCTTCCTGGCCGCGCCACGGTCGTCCGGAGTCGCCGGCCGGAACGCGGATGTGGTCCGCACCGGCGACATGGCCGCCGACAGGTGTTGGTACGAGAAGGACTGGGTCGTCGGCTCCGGCGCGGCGCTGGGTGCCGGCTCCGCGGCCGGCGGAGACGTGCGGCCCGCGGCGGGTGCGCCCTGGGGCGCCCGGGCCGGCGTCCTGCGGGCGGCGCCGGAGGCCCGGCCGCGCGTCGGCGCAGGTCCGGCTGTGGCCGCTGATGACCCGCGCGTGCT
>Ga0306920_100003556_pt1 | contig 19795 bp, 15 predicted proteins | sample flu12Cox44000170_FD_204666 | JGI IMG/M metagenome (GOLD analysis project Ga0306920, IMG submission 204666) | Lab enrichment of tropical soil microbial communities from Luquillo Experimental Forest, Puerto Rico - flux4day.12C.oxic.44.000.170 (v2)... | ecosystem: Environmental > Terrestrial >... | reverse complement strand
CAGAAAGGTCATGTTGGTACCCCCGTTCAGCGCCCCTGCGGGCAGAACTCCACTCGGCCAATAGCCGCACGAGAATGTGACGACTTCGCGGCCGAATGGAATCCGCGCCGTGGCTTTTGCCCGATCCCGCCCCGTGGGTAAACGCGCCCGCGCCGGCATTTCCGGCTCGGCACGCGCGGCGCGTCGGTCCCCGTGGGATGCGACGCTATTTCGCCGCCGCCTTCATCTTATCGTAGAGGTAGACGTAATCCTGCTTGTCGAGCGGCTTGTGACAGTTGAAGCAGGCGCCGAGATTGGCGCCGGTGTTCACGGTCTTGTCCGCCTTGAAGACTTGGTACTCCCACTCGCCGTTGCGCACGTTGTCGGGGTACTCGGTGCCCCAGCCCGCGCGCTTTTCCATCACCGCGTAGCCGATGAGGTTGCCCTTGATGAAGCGGCCGTTGGCGTCCTTTTCCGGGTTGCCCTGGGCGTCGAGCTTGGCGGCGTATTGCAGCATGGTGATCACGGTGCCGTTCGGCAGCGGCTCGCCCTTCTTGGCGGCGTCGAGCGCCGCGGCGCTGGCGTAGAACTCGCGGAACTGCTTGTTGTCGGCGCGATCGACCGTGGTGAAGAGCACGCCGGTGGCGTGGCCCTCCGGAAAGGCGACCTTGTCGCCGCCGGCGCGCACGGGACCGATGGCGGCGAGCGCCGCGACCGCGCCGGTGATGGACGCAATGGTGACGAAGGTGCGGATTGTCATGGTGTCTCCCCCTTGGCTCTCGCCGCGCGCGCTGCGTAGCGATGCAGCGTGTCGCGGGCACGGCGGCTGGCGTTTGCAGGATATTCGAAACCCTACAGGGCGGTTGTAACATGCTGGTGATGCTGTGGTGGGCGAGTGCCCGCCGTCTTGGTCGGATCTGACGCATGTCCTCTGATGCTGGGTCACCCCTGACCTTCGCGGTCGGCGATATCCACGGCTGCCTCGACAAGCTCAACCGGCTGATCGCGGCGTGCGAGGCCCGCGCCGCCGGCCGCCCGGCGCGCTACGTCTTTGTCGGCGACTATATCGATCGCGGGCCGCACAGCCGGGACGTGATCGAATTCCTGCGCGGGCGGCAAGCGGCGCGGCCGGGCACGATCGTCTGCCTGCGCGGCAACCACGAGCAGATGGCGATCGACGCGCACGCGAGCGATCGCGCCGTGCCGCTGTGGCTGGCGAACAGCGGCGCCAGCACGCTGCGCAACTATGAGGACGGCCGAATCTCGGACGAGCATCTCGCCTGGCTCGCCGCGCTGCCGTTCTGCCACGACGACGGGCTGCGCTTCTTCGTGCATGCCGGCGTCGATTTGACCGTACCGCTCGACCAGCAGGAGCCCGAGGTGATGCTGTGGATGCGCGAGCCGTTCCTGACCTATTGCGACGAGGTCGACTGCGGCCGCTTCATCGTGCACGGCCACACCCCGCTGCGGACCGGCGCGCCCGATCTGCGCCGCCGCCGCCTCAACCTCGACACCGCGGCGGTGATGGGCGGCCCGCTCAGCGCCGCCGTGTTCGACGACACGCAGGCGCAGCCGCTGGGGTTTTTGACGGATGGGGGCGGGGCGCGGGGATGGGCGGCGGGGTGAGGGATTGGGCGGAGCGCGCAAATAGGTGCGAGGCGACAGATGCGTAGCTTGCTATCAGATTTGAGTGAGTATCAGGACTAACTCCCGAGTATATCGTCTTGCAGCTCGGCCGGCTTCATCGCCACGGTTATCACTCGTCCCTCCAAGGGTGCTGAAACGACTGGCGATTGTTCTCCTGGTTACTCGGAAGTGACGTGTCGCGATCTTATGCACGCTGTGACCCGAGAGGCCGTTAGAGCATCGATGGTTTGGAAAAGTCAAAATGACTTTCGATCCGCGCGATGCAATCGTCTTCAACAATTCATCAAGCGCAAGGCCAGACTCGGTTTGCAAACTGTAGCGGGAGCGAGGACGCTGCTTTTGGGCTGGGTATCGGCCGACTCCTGAAACTTTGCCGCATCTACCCCGCGAAATGGATTCCAGAACGTGGTAAAATCTACTGTAATGCACGCCTGAGTAAGGGGGATCTACAAACACGAGGTCGCTCTTCCGAAGTTTTTTCGCAATTTCATTCGCATCTGCTTTTCTTGCTGAACCTTTTTTTCGTGCCGAAGTGGCCGACAACGCAGCAAATGCACGTTTCGTCTTCTGAACGATGTCCCTGCCCCAGGCTTCTGTAAGAAATTTTTTCGCTGTTCGCGTCGGTTGAAATGGCTGTGCGGTGTGGCCGGGCGCAGCAACGCACTGACTGGTGGCTTGAATTAATGCGGCAAGTGCAACATTCCTAGCCGATGCGCCGTTGGGTAGACTGGAGCGCAGCGCATCGATCCAAACAGCTTGTCGCGGACTAAAGTAATGACCGCCATACGCGGCAGTGATCGGTAACTCCGAACGACTTTCGCACCATCGCCGATATCCTAGAACATCAGCTTTCGTGACTCGCCGGGCAAGAGCGGGTATTTTGCCTAAGCGATTAACGCGTACTTTTGCTTTCTTATGCCAAATCTCCCAACCCCTCTTCCATTCGAGCTTCTGACGGCGTTCAATAACAGCACCGGCGAGCACCACGCTGTACCTTTGAAGATCGGAAGCCACAACCGGAACATCGAATTTTTGTGCAACGTGGGTCGCGACAGCCGCTGAGCCCGTGAACAAATCCACGAAGCGTTCGGCACCATCAATCTCGTGCTCAAGCAAGGCGCCCAAGCCGTTACGCAGCATCGCACGCTTGGACCCCATGTACTTCATTGTTCTTTTATGGGTTGGGTGAGCCCAGTCCCTTCTGCGAGTTGGAAATCCACATAGCCCATCGCGAATGGTGGATTTCGGTGTACTTTCCAAAATCTGTTTTTCCCACCCAGAATCTCATCTAACATTCTTCTGAACCTTACGAGGCGGTGATAGGCGACCACCTGGACATACGCGAGGTCGGGAAATTCGCTGACGCGTGGAAGGGGCGGAGCATCGAAGACGATTTTTGAAATATACTCGATTCGGTCCCTCGCAGTTCGCTCGTCCAAGGCGCGAAAGTGCGGGTAATTTGCAAGATGGTCTGAGTAGTTTGCATGATTACGATGCTTGGCGTCAGATGTGTCCAAGTCGGGATTGTTTTCCGTAAAGAGTCCGTCACCTTGGAAAACGGCGCTTTGCTTCACCAACTTCCAGTAAAGTTGATGCTCGCCGCCAGTGCCGCCCTTTGATTTGAAAGAGCAGATGTACTGTCCCCTTTCCAACCTCAATTGGACCATCTTCTTTCGCCGAAAGAGTTGAAAATAGCCTAGTAGATGGGCAAGTCCGCGTACTGCATAATGGCTCGAATAATAACCGCTCACTGATGCCCAAATAGGACTTGCCTCAGTCAGAGACGCCGACACGAGAAAGCTGTGGACGCTACGAAGCCACATATCGACGGCGGCCGTTGCAAAATACGATGCAGAGTCCGGATTGATCCTTATCTCCGTTAAATTCCCCCGTGGCGCTAATTTTTCCAAAGTCTCGCTGAGGGTGCGGGGTGCCGGAAACGCGTTGGCGGCGGCGACTGAATTGAGCGAGCTAAACGTGGCAGCTAGTTGTGTTCGAAGTGCCTGCTCAATATTCATGGCTTTGCCAACTCAGAATGAATTTTGCTTCGGCGATCATTCGCGAGTTCGGCACGCTTCTGGGGCGATAGTCGCGCTATCTTCTTTGGTCCCACTGCTGCCCAAAGCGTATCGCGAAACCGACCAATACCGCCGCTACCCAGGAATCCCTTTTGTTTGAATTCGCCTTTTGCGATAAATTTCTCGTTCTTCAGCAAACCGGCGCGGGTCATTAGTTGGCTAAACCATTTGGTGAGCGTCTCTTCGGCCGCTGCAGAGACGAGGACTACCTTCCTTTTTTTAAGCTCAACAAGACAGGCCGGCAAAAGTGTTAGAACTGACACCAGCACCCGACCTTGGTATGCAACGTTGTCGGGATCTAGTTTTTCAGAAGGTGCAACGTCCTCCTTACGGCCGGATGCTTCTAACCAGGCGCTTAGACATTGAGCAAGAAATTCAGTCTGTTCTTCTAAACTGTTTATTCCTGCACGAACAAGATCGCCCAGGACATCTTCAATTGCCGAATTCAGCGTTGCCAGAGTCACCACATCCTGGACCCCATATTTGATACCAGGGATCTGAATCATTCCGACCAACGGGCCGACCTCGAGCATCAGCTTGCGGCCAATGTCCTGTGCCCGTTCCTTTTCGTCGAGCGGGCCACGTTTACCGCGCGCGGTCGGGAAGAGGTCTGCTACAAGAGAACGATCGACTTTTTTTGATAGAAATTAACGTCAATAAAGATTTGCGCTTGATGTCGTGGTGGCGCGTCTGATCGATCTAGATCAATAAAGATTTCCGATGGGATCTCCCACCTTGCGTCGGGCTTGTCCGATCGGAGAAGTCTGACGGCAAAATATGCGCCATTAATTCTGTGCTGCCCGTCAATGACAGCGAAATGAAGATTCTTGTCTCCTTCGTCGAAGATAAGGTGCGCTGCTCCTTCCGCTCCGTCTTTTATGGGCTCGACTTCTGCACCGTTAACGTGAAGGAGGACATTCGAAAACGTTGGATATTCGCTTCGCTCGAACCCGATCACTCGGGAAATCTTTGGCGGCCATTCTCGGCCTGGTTCAAACTTTTTGGGTTCGTAGATATCTCGAAAAAATTCATCAAGCCGATCTGGGACATCAAGGATTTCTTGCTGAAGCAAATACGCCGCAATTTGTGCGACTCGCTTCCAATCTAAGGCTCGTTGAATCGCCCGCACCTTTTGGGCATTTCGATGTGGCGTGTGCGGCTGACCAGGCCACCATACCATCAGCCTTTCGACGTCAAGCGCGGCCAAGCAATGCTTGACCCCTTGGAGGCTCGACCTCACGAACGGGCTTTTCGGAACGATAACCGAAATCTTTTGGATGCTATCTGATTTGGCCATGGAAGCCCTGAAGGCAGGCAAAAGTAGCACAGCACCCAAAATAAAAAACTCTTAACTACATTAGCCGCGCTTTTGCGGCAGCCGGCATGCATGTCTAGAGCGGGGCCGTCATCCAAACACGGGTCAAGGCGAAAGAGCTCCGACTCTTCACGGAGGCCAGGGCCGGATAGGTGCGCGGGGTCCGATTTCCTTAAGTGCAGATTGTCGATTCGTGCGAAACCCTCCCCTGAAGGGGGGTGAATAGGCATTGCACCCGCGGCCTCAGCGTTGGCGACCCTCCCCGCCAGCGGAGGGTCAAGCAGCATCGCGCCGCGGCCCGGAACGCGTGGCGAGCCCTCGCCATCGATGGGTCGTTCGGCTAGCTCTTCTTGCCGAAGGGGTTCTGGCCCGGTTGGGCTGGCTCCCGGGCCAACGCGAACGGCGAGAGGGTGGGACCGCCTTTTTTCTTCTTGTTCCACTCCGCCTTCGGCTTCTTCTTTTCCTTGGTGCTGCGCATCTGACCCTTGGCCATGACGTTCCTCCCGTGTTGGCTTGCCCGCGGGCGCGAGCGGTGGCGGGATTGAAGCGCCGCGGGCGCACGGATTCAAGCGGAGTCTCGCGACCGAGAAAGTCCGTGGTCGCCGGCATCCTTTGCTGTTTGCTGCCCCTCGGAGGGCGTAATCGTCGGCCCCAACTCTTTGACTACATTTTGTGCTTGACTACATATCGCGTCTGTGCTAGCGAGACTGCCAGCCTTGCTCATCGAGGGGCGTCTCCGGAGACATCCTGAAGGCGGAGCGAGGCGTGGCGTCCTGCGGCAGGCGGCTTGTAACCGTTTGCCTCGGGAGGCCCGGGACCCCGCCCGCCAGGCACTACGACCTGGCTGCGAGGAGCTCGCTGCACGGATCCGGAAGGCAAATGCCCGCCGTTGTAGGACGGCGGGCGCCCAAGGAGACGGAAGCGCGGCCCCGGGTGAAAAACCGCCACGGTGGAGCGCCGAGAGGCGAGCGTCCCGCGTCATGGGACGCAAGGTGCCTCGCTAGGCGCCTGGCGTGCCGCGTCATAAGCGCGTTCACGCGCGTCTTGTGACGCACCGAGGGCACGCCCCACGGGTGCTTCGCACGCACCCGAACGTTTCTCGGCGCTCCGCCCACCCTCGGTTCGGGGTGAGTGAAGCAAAGTCGCAAACCCCGGGTGCAGACATGCGCCGCGGGAACGAGATGGGCTGTTTGACAAGTGAATAAGAGGACGGATGCGCCCGAGGGTACTGTGTGTCCCGGACGCGATGCAGCGCGTAACGAAGTGGAGCCATAAGCGCGGTAACGCGCGTCTTCGACGCGCTATGGCATCGCTGATCCGGGACCGCCACAGATCGTAACGATCCACGCAAGTCGGGCTTGCCCGACTTGGGCGCATATGGGTGCCGATCTCGGGTAAACCCGAGATCGGTGTCTGCAGCGCACCGTTGCGCTTCGCTTCACGCTGCGCTGCGCCCGGGACACGAAAGCATTCGTGCGCGACCGCTGGGCGAGCGAAGAACCAACCTGCGGATGTAGAAGATGATCACCGATGAGGGTCCCCTGTTTCCGGCCTGTTCTTTACAGGGACCTGTGCAACTCGAGCGTGTGAGCCGTCAGATGCGGGAACACCGGCCTTCGTCATTGCCAGGCACAGCGCGTCGAAGACGCGCGTAAACGCGCTGATGACCCGGCAATCCATCGATCTTCGTAAAGACTTTTTACAGAAGAGACGGATGCGCGGGTCAAGCCCGCGCATGACGAGTTGACGAAGCCTCTTATCCCTTCTTCCCCGCCCGCCGTTTCTTCGGCGGCGGCTTGTACACCATGGCTTCGAGCTTCATGCCGTCGGGGTCGGTGAAATAGACCGCGTAATAGGAGCGGCCGTAATATTCGCCGGGCGGATCAACCACGGTCATGCCGTGCGCTTCGAGGAAGGCGCCGAGCGCGTCCACGTCGTTGCGGCTTGCAACCTCGAAGGCGTAGTGGTGGAAGCCGATGTCGCCCTTGCGGTACTTGCGCTTCTTGCCCTGCGCGTCGGCGGCCGCGATCCAGAACAGCGTCTTGCCGTTGCTCCAGCCGGCCATGTCGGCGTAGTCGTATTTGAGCTTGAAGCCGAGAAAGCCGAGCAGCTTGCGGTAGAACTCCTTCGAGCGCGCGAAGTCGCCGACGCTCAGCACCAAGTGATCGATACCGACGACGCGGGGCATGTCGCGCTCCATTTGCTGCGTCCGAGCGCATCATACTCCATTGGTCATTGCCGGGCCTGACCCGGCAATCCATCCGCTTGCGAAAAATGGCCTTGCGTTTTGCGAAGAAAGATGGACCCCCGGGTCAAGCCCGGGGGTGACGGCGGTTGTTACGGGCCGTTAGGAAATCGAGACGGATGACGGAGCTCTACCGCCCCCGCGGCCGCCAGCCGCCGCGCATGCCGGCGCGGCCGGAAGTCGAGCGCGGGCCGGGACGGTAGGGCTTGGATTCTTTGTCGGGGCCCATTTCGTCGAGCGTGGGTTTGCGCGGGCCGTGATCCTCGCCCCGCGTGCGGGAAGAGCGTGGCGAGCGAAGCGAGGCGGGAGAAGGAGAAGGCCCGCTGCGCGCGATCGCGATCGCCTTGGCGGTGGGGTCGTCGATAACCGCGAGCTCGGTGGCGCGCAAGCGCTTGATCTCGTCGCGCAGCCGCGCGGCCTCCTCGAAGTCGAGATCGGCGGCGGCCGCGCGCATGCGCGTCTCGAGGTCGGCGATCACCGCCTCGAAATTGTGACCGATGGTGGCGGCGGCCTCCTCGTCGCCGATGCCGGCAAGCCCGCCGCCGGTCGAGATCAGCACGTGGTCGCGCTCGTAGACCGACTCCAAAATGTCGGCGATGTCGCGGCGCACGCTCTCCGGCGTGATGCCGTTCGCGGTGTTGAACGCTTCCTGCTTTTCGCGCCGCCGATTGGTCTCGGCGATGGCGCGCTCCATCGAGCCGGTCACGGTGTCGGCATAAAGGATCACGCGGCCGTCGATGTTGCGCGCGGCGCGGCCGATGGTCTGAACGAGCGAGGTCTCGCTGCGCAGGAATCCCTCCTTGTCGGCGTCGAGGATCGCGACCAGCGCGCATTCCGGAATGTCGAGGCCCTCGCGCAACAGGTTGATGCCGACCAGCGCGTCGAACGCGCCCAGGCGCAGATCGCGGATGATCTCGATGCGCTCGATCGTGTCGATGTCGGAGTGCATGTAGCGCACGCGGATGCCCTGTTCGTGCAGATATTCGGTAAGGTCCTCGGCCATGCGCTTGGTCAGCACGGTGACGAGCGCGCGGTAGCCGGCGGCGGCGACCTGGCGCACCTCGCCGACGAGATCGTCGACCTGGGTGCGCGCCGGCCGCACGTCGACCGGCGGGTCGATCAACCCGGTGGGACGGATCACCTGCTCGGCGAAGATGCCGTGCGCCTGCTCGATCTCCCACGGGCCGGGCGTGGCGGAGACGCCGACGGTTTGCGGGCGCATGGCGTCCCACTCCTCGAACCGCAGCGGACGGTTGTCCATGCAGGAGGGCAGGCGGAAGCCGTATTCGGCGAGCGTCGCCTTGCGCCGGAAGTCGCCGCGGTACATGCCGCCGAGCTGGGGAATGGTGACGTGGCTCTCGTCCACGAACACGAGCGCGTTGTCGGGCACGTATTCGAACAGCGTCGGCGGCGGCTCGCCCGCCTTGCGGCCGGTGAGGTAGCGCGAATAATTCTCGATGCCGGCGCAGCTTCCGGTCGCCTCCATCATTTCGAGGTCGTAGAGGGTGCGCTGCTCGAGCCGTTGCGCTTCCAACAGGCGGCCGCTGGCGTTGAGCTGATCGAGGCGCCACTTGAGCTCCTGCTTGATGCCGGCGATGGCCTGCAGCAAGGTCGGGCGCGGCGTCACATAGTGCGAGTTGGCGTAGACCTTCACGAATTCCAATTCGTCTGTCTTTGCCCCGGTGAGCGGATCGAATTCGTGGATCGACTCGATTTCGTCGCCGAACAGGGACACTCGCCAGGCGCGGTCCTCGTAGTGGGCGGGGAAAATCTCGATCACGTCGCCGCGCACGCGGAACGAGCCGCGGTAGAAGTCACCGGCCGAACGCTTGTACTGCAGCGCCACCAGATCGGCGATGAGCTGGCGCTGGTCGATGCGCTCGCGCTGCTTGAGCGTAAACGTCATGGCCGAGTAGGTCTCGACCGAGCCGATGCCGTAGATGCACGATACCGACGCCACGATGATGACGTCGTCGCGCTCGAGCAAGGCGCGCGTCGCGCTGTGGCGCATGCGATCGATCTGCTCGTTGATGGAGGATTCCTTCTCGATATAGGTATCGGTGCGCGGCACGTAGGCCTCGGGCTGGTAGTAGTCGTAATAGCTGACGAAATATTCCACCGCGTTGTCCGGGAAGAACGACTTGAACTCGCCGTAGAGCTGGGCCGCGAGCGTCTTGTTGGGCGCGAGCACCAGCGCCGGCCGCTGCGTTGCTTCGATCACCTTGGCCATGGTGAAGGTCTTGCCCGAGCCGGTGACGCCGAGCAGGACCTGGGTGCGATCCTGGCGTTTGACCCCCTCCACGATGTCGGCGATCGCCTGCGGCTGGTCACCCTTGGGCGCGAAATCCGACTTGATCACCAGCCGCACGCCGCCTTCGGATTTTTCCGGTCGCGGCGGGCGGTGCGGCGTCCACGGCCGCTCGCTGAATTCGGGCCGGCCTTCGCGCAGCAGCGTTTCCAGCGCGCGCACGGTGGCGGACGCGCCGGTGACGCCGCGAAACGCCGCGCGCGGCGACGCTCTCGCCGCGGGCTGCTCGCCCTCGGCTGGCGGAAGCGCGCTGTCGTCGTCATGAAGGCCAAGCGCCTTGGCAAGATCGGGGTCGAGCTCGCCCAGCGGCGCGGCGCCTCGATAGGGCGCCTGCGGCGCCTCGCCCAACCCTTGAGCCGTCGACTTGCGCGCGCGGTGCGCGGCGGCGAAATCGGCGCGCCGATCAAACGAATTGTCCGGCGGCGGCTTCAGTCCGGTCTGCGAGCCCGGGCCCGCGGTTCCCTGGCCGATGCCGGGGTTGAGCAAGTCGGCGAGCGCGGGCTCGATCGCCGGCTGCTCCGGCCGCGCCGCCTTGGCGCGCGTGGGCTTCGCCGGGTCCTTCTTCGGCTTCTTTGGAGGTTTCGGCATTCTCGCCAATATGGGCGTTCGGCGACCACGAGGGAAGCTGGCCGCGCCGGAACTCGCCGACCCGAGTTCCGCGCCATCGCGCACCGCGCGTGGACATGCCCGAGGTGCGGACCCCGACGATGCCCGGCGGCGACTTGAAACTTTGGACGCGCCGCGACCGAACTAGTTGGCGACCATCGCGTGGCTGGCGAGGTCGACCGTCACCATGTCGAAGCGCGACTGGGCCAGCGTGCCCGCGCCGACTTGATGAAAGCCGATTCTGAGTTGCGTCTTGTCGACATGAATGCGAAGGTAGCCGTAGTTGATGTCGTCGTATTTTTCGAGCAGGAGTTCCTTCGTCTTCAGCGCTGGCTGAAATTCCAGATAGTTCACGTTCGAGCCCATGTGCGGCTCGTGTGGCCCCTGTCCCTTTTTTCCGCGCACGATCGGGTTCACGTTGTGCCCGCCGTCTCCGCAGACGATGAAGGGCACGTCCCGCTCCTTGCCCGCGAACTCGACGATACGCGTATAACGCTGGTAGTTGTGGGCGTGCGCCGCGAGAAACGCATGCGGATACACGCCTTCCCGATCGCATATCTTGTCGATTTCCCGAAGCATCGCCGAGCTGCTCGAATGGTTGCCGCCGCTGCCCATGTTGGGTGGCGGAGCATAGCTGAATGGAGGATGGTGGGTCGCGAGCAGAACTGCGCCCTGGTAGTTCTCGCGCTTGATCCGCTTGAGCTGCGCGGTCAGAAAACCCAGTTGAAAGTCGGGAACGCCGTGCCAGTGACCGCCCTGGCTGGAGATGAGGCCAGGGTCTTCCAGCGCGTTGCTGAATAGCCCGATGATGCGCACGAATGGCGCATTGAGCGTGAAATAGAAGCCCGGCTGGGTCATGGCGGTCCGATGCAGCGAGCCGGCCTCGGACGTGATGACGGGAGCGTCGGCGCAGAAGTTGCGATGGAATATCTTCAGCGGCTCTCGCGCCGCAGGGGTGCCCGGGACCACGAAGGAGTCGTGATTGCCCGGAATGGCGAAGATCGGAGCCGGATAGTTTCGGAACGGGTCGTAAAACTGATCGTAATAGTATTGCGCCTCGCCGAAATTGTAGACGACGTCGCCGAGATGGAAGACGAATGCCGGGCGATTTGCCTCGTCCGAGCGGTTGCAATCCATGGTGACCTGATCCGCTACGCGGAGTTCATTGAAGTACTTGCGCGCGTTGGAGGCCCCCGAATCGCCGAATGCATGAAAGATGATCTTTCCCGCATGCTCGATCCTCTGGACGACCTGAGCTCCATGACTGCCGTAGGCGTGCTCGAGCTGCAGCAGGTCGTCGTCGGCGCCCCGCGATTTTTCGAAGCCTACGACGTCCTTCTTCAGGAGATCCTTGACCTCGTCGAACACCGCGGTGTCGCTCGGATGCTGGGTCGTGAACCCGGTCGGGTCCGGCGTCGGCGTCTCCTCGCCGAAGTTCGGCTCATGAAAGACAGGTTGTGGTACCCGTGTATGCGCGTCCCTTGGCATGGTGTTCACCCATCGGTGCGTTCAGATACAACTTATACGTGTTATACCGCATTTGCAACAACTGAATGACGAAGTCCGTAAAATAAAGTCCGTAAAATGGAGGGAATCGTGCGTTTCAGGGGGTTGACGCGGCGGCAGGTGTTGACGGCTTCGGCGGGTGCGCCGCTCGTAATCGCTGCTGCCGCCGCTTCGGCGCAGGCCGCCTATCCGGCCCGACCGGTCAAGGTGGTGATCCCCTATCCGCCGGCCGGCGGCGCCGACACCGTGGGCCGCCTCTTGTTTCAGAAGCTCGGCGAGATGTGGGGGGCGCAATTCGTCATCGACAACCGCGGCGGCGCCGGCGGCACCATCGCGGCCGCGGCCGTGGCCAAGGCGGAGCGCGACGGTTACACCATCATGTACGACGCCACCGCCCATTCGGTGAACCCGTCGCTTTACGCCAATCTGCCTTACGACACGGTCAAGGACTTCCAGCCGGTCTTCCTGGCCGCGCTCGTCACCAATCTTTTGCTCGTGAACAAATCGGTGGACGTGCAGAGCGTCGCGGACGTGATCGCGCTTGCCAAGGCGACGCCCGGCGGCCTCGATTGGGCCTCCTCGGGCAACGGCACGGTGCAACACCTCGCGCTCGAAATGTTCAAGCACCGCGCCGGCATCAAGCTCAATCACATCCCCTACCGCGGCGGCGGCCCAGTGCTCAACGATCTCATCGGCGGGCAGGTGAAATTCTACTTCTCCAACGCCGCGGCCTCGATCGGGCATGTTCAGGCGGGCACCCTCAAGTGCATCGCCCATACCGGGCGGGGGCGTCTGGCGGCGCTTCCCGATGTGCCGGCGATGGCGGAAACGCTGCCGGGCTTCGAAGCCTATGAGTGGAACGGCGTGTTCGTGCCTACCGGGACGTCCGCGGAGATCGTCCGCAAACTCAATGCCGGCTTGAACGCGGTGCTGCGACAGGGCGATATCGCCGAGCGCCTCAAGCAGCTCAACGTCGAGTCGCGCGAGAATACGCCGGAAGAGTTTCGCGCCTTCGTGGCGGCGGAAATGGAGAAATGGGGACGCGTGGTGCGCGAGGCCAATATCAGGCTGGGATAGCAGACGACGTCCGTCCGTTACGAACGTTCATGGCAGCGAATGCTTGGCGGGCAAGGGAGCTATGCGCGGCGAAGATTCGACGGGCCGGCGCATAGATGGCCCCTGCATTCGGAATTATGCTACAACGGCATCCGATTGATTGCAGCGCAAGGGAACATGCCGATGATCGACCTCTACTATTGGACCACGCCCAATGGGCACAAGATCACGATCTTCCTCGAGGAGACCGGGCTGCCCTACAACATCATGCCGGTGAATATCGGCAAGGGCGAGCAGTTCAAGGCGGAATTCCTCGCCGTCTCCCCGAACAACCGCATTCCCGCGCTGATCGATCGCGCACCGGCCGGCGGCGGCAAGCCGATCACAGTGTTCGAGTCCGGCGCCATGCTGCTCTATCTCGCCGAGAAGACGGGTCAGTTCCTGTCGCGCGATCCGCGCGCGCGCATCGACGCCATCCAGTGGTTGTTCTGGCAGATGGGCAATCTCGGTCCCATGGCCGGTCAGAACAATCACTTCAGCAACTATGCGCAGGAGAAGATTCCCTACGCCATGGACCGCTACCGCAACGAGGTCAACCGGCTCTACGGCGTGCTGAACAAGCGCCTCGCCGATCGCGCCTTCGTCGCCGGCGACTATTCGATCGCGGACATGGCGATCTATCCCTGGATCGTGCCGCACGAGCGTCAGGGCCAGAACATCGGCGATTTCCCGCACCTCAAGCGCTGGTTCGAGACGGTGCGCGCGCGGCCGGCGGTCGAGCGCGCCTACGAGAAGGCGAAGGTGGTCAACCCGAACATGGGCGGCATCCGCACCGCGGAGGAGCGTGCGATCCTGTTCGGCCAGACCGCGGCGTCGGTCGATCGCGCCGCCGCGCAAGCGAGATAAGTCTCGGACCCGCCCGAGTTCCGCCCAACATCCGTTCGTCCCCGCGAGGGGCACCCCGCGACGCTCGCGTCGCGGGGACCCCGTTGCGGGGACCCAGATCACGAATCGCGGCCCCTAGATTGCCAGCATAAGCGCGTTTACGCGCGTCCATAGCCCGTCGAAGACGGGCGTGAACGCCCTTAACGACGCGCTATGCGCGGGAATGAGCGGAGGAGTTGCCTCAACTCGAACGGCGTGACAACGACAACACGCGTTTGCCGCATCACGCCAGATGCGGAATCTTCGGCCGCTCGCCGCGCGCCTTGCCGGTGATCGGCGGGCGCGGCAGCTTGGCGCGGCCGGCTTCCATCACGAACGTGTGCGCGAGCGAATACCACGGCCCTTTGACGTCGCCCGCCGGCGCCTTCTCGCTGTCGTGGCGCACGTAATTGCCGATGAGGTGGCGCGTCACGCCGAACTGCACGTCGGTCTCGATGAACTTGTCGTCCGGGACGTAGAGCTGCGAGATCAGCGTTTTGAAGCCGTCCTTGCAGGCGAGGAAATGAAGATGCGCCGGGCGCATATTGTGCCGGCCTTGCGCGCGCAAGAGATCCCCCGTCGGTCCGTCGATCGGGATCGGATAGCCCGCGGGCTTCACGCTGCGAAAGCTGATATGGCCGTCGGTGTCGGTGAAGAATTTGCCGCGCAGGTTCATGTCGGCCTGCACCGGATCCTGGTTCTCGTAGAAGCCTTCGGGCGAGGAGTGCCAGACATCGATCTCGGCGCCCACGATCGGATTGCCCTTGGCGTCGCGGAAGAAGGCGTCGACGAACAGCGCCGGCCCGGGCGTGGGCGAGCGCACGATCGAGCCGCCGTTCGGCGTCACCGGAGAATGCATGCGCCAGAACGGCCCGAGCATGTTGTGGTCGGTTTCCGTCGTTCCGTGGTCGCCGTTGTTGATGAGGCAAATCAGCGCCGATAATCCGAGCGAGCCCGCCATCAGCACCGCCTCGTTGTGGGACTCGTTGCTGTGCTTGCCGAGCGCGATGACGTAACCGATGGCGGCGTGAAATTCCTCCTCGGTCAGCTTGGTCTCGCGCACCAAGTCGTGCAGGTGGCGCACGAAGGCGGACATGATCTCCTTGAACCTTGCATCGGGAGCGCGCTGCAACTCGGACAGCACCGCGGTGGTGACGTCTTTTTGATTTTCGATGATCATGGCTCGAGCTCCGATGCCGGCACCAACCGGGCCATGACAAGCCTTGTCGGGACGGGAGTCAAAGCAAAAGAGCTGCGTCGTCAGGGCCGCTGATCCGTGGCCGCAAGCAAGCATCGGGGGCAAATGCAGTCGCCGCCCGATCCGGGCTCCGGCATCGGCAGCCGAAAGGGCTCGGCGGCGCACCAGCATTCGCCGCCCAGCCCGCAATCGAAGGCCCGCCCGCAACGCGCGCAGATGATCCGGCGTGGCGTGGTGGCGTCGGCTGCGTCCATCGGGCGATCATGCAGCGAGAGAGCGACTCGCGCCGCGGGCCTCTCCCCCGCGTGAGCTCGCGTGAGCTTAGTACGGGTCTAGTGATTCGGCTCGCCGCCGAGGAAGCCTGCGATCTTCCAGGCGCCGGCGTCCTTGAGGTAGCACAATTGCTCGCCGCCGATGGGCAGGATGGTGTCGATCGGCACGTAGCCGACCTTACCGCCCGCGGTGAGGACTTTGGCGAAGGTCGCGAGCACCGCGTTGGCGGGCGAGTCGTCGGGCAGAACGCGCACCAGATAGAGGCCGAGCTTGTCGACGACCGCGGCATCCGGTTTTGCCGCCGCGCGCACCTCGATGCCGTCACGGATCGGAAACGCCCAGTCGGCGGCGTCGGTTTGCGTCACATTGGCCAGCTCGTCGGCTGCCTTCTCGTCGAAGACGGGCTCCGCCGGCGCGCAGAACACGCCCTTGCGCTGCGGGTCGGCCATGACGGTCGTCTCGGCGGCATAGGCGGCGAGCGCCTCCCAGCCGAATCCATCGGTCCCGTCGAGGCTGAGTGCTTTCGCCAGGTTGTCGATCCCCGACTTCTGCTTGTCGGCGATATCCTTCTCTTCCGGCACCCAGAAGAAATTCGCCGCCACCAGCCGGGCGAGCGCGGCGCGATCCTTCTTGCCGGCGATGTCGGCGAGCTGCTTGCGGAACGTGTCGAAGCTCGGATCGTTCACCCCCGACGGCAGCGTGATGGGCACCGGCTTGTAAGGTCCGAGCACCGGTGCCGGCGCTTGCGCCGGCGTTTGCGCCGGCGGCTGCGCCTGGGCAAAGACCGCCAGGGGCGCGAGCACGCCCGCGATCACGAGCGCAGCCGCGACGAAATGGGTGGACGAGAGGCGTGGATGCCGCATCGCGATGTCTCCCAGGGTTGCGAGCCGTGCTTTAGCGCCGGATTTAGCCCGCTCTACGGCAAGAAAAAAGGGGCGTTGGCGAGCGTCGGCTCGGCGCCGCCGCAGGCCTCGTCGAATGGGGCGCCACAAAAATTCGCTGGCGCGATTATGGACGATAACCTGCTCAGCCCGCCGACATCCGCCGGTCGGAGGCATCAGTCTGAAAGCGCACAAGAAAAAGCGGCTCCGGGCGCGGGGCGAAGGCGCGCCGGAACCGCCAGTGATGAGGAACACGGACGCTACAGTTTACGGCAAAGATATGCGGAGGGCGTTTGCTCCAGCGGCACCCAGATATCGGGTGCATGTTACAGCGGCATGACGCCATCCGGCCGGCTGTGGATGAGGCGCCGCTCGCTGTTTCTCTGCTTCGCTGCCGATCCGGCGCGTCGGCGCCGTTAATACCCTTCCAATCTTTCATCCCATGGCCATGATTGCGAAAGGTGGCCGGCCGCAATCTTGACATTGCGGCCGCGGACGATCGTGCCAGTTGCGGGGGTGGCGCCGCGTCCCGGTCGAAAGGACAATGACGCATGGCCGCCGATCCGAAAGCGGAAGCCGCGCTCGCCTTGCATCGGTTCGGCCTCGGTCCACGCGCCGGATCGATCGCCGTCGTTGCCTCGGACCCTCGCGGCGCGCTGCTCGCGGAATTGGATCGCGCGGGTGCCGGCCACATCGGCGATGGGGATTTGTTGACGAGCGGCACTGCCGCCCGCGTCGCATTCGCCTACCAGCAGGCGCAACGGGCGGCGCGGCAGGCCGAACGCGCCGCGCAACAGGCCAATGCGCCGATGAGCGGCGGTTCGCCGGAGATGAAGGATCAGTCTGCCACGCCGCCGGCACCGGCGCCGATGCGCAATCCGGGTCCCGGCGTGCCGCAGCAGATTTACCTCTCCGAAGCCAAGGCGCGCATCAATGCCGCGCTCGATGCCGAGATCGGCTTCGTCGAGCGGCTCGTCTGGTTCTGGTCGAACCATTTCTGCGTGTCGGCGGACAAGGGCAATGTCCGCCAGATTTGCGGCGCCTACGAACGCGAGGTCATCCGCGCGAACGTGCTCGGCCGCTTCAGCGACATGCTGCTGGCCGTCGAATCCCATCCGGCGATGCTGATCTATCTCGACAATGCGCGCTCGATCGGCCCCGACTCGATCGCGGGGCTGCGGCAGAAGCGCGGCCTCAACGAAAATCTGGCGCGCGAGATCCTCGAACTGCATACGCTGGGCGTGCGCACGGTCTACACGCAGGAGGACGTCACCCGTTTCGCCAACGTGATCACCGGCTGGACGTTCGTGCCGTTTCGCCAGGATCCGCTGCGCGGCGGCGAGTTCGAGTTCAATCCGCGCATGCACCAGCCCGGCGAGCAAACGGTGATCGGCAGGAGCTACCCCGACGCCGGCTTGCAGCAGGGACGCGCCGTGCTTGCCGCGCTCGCGCGCCATCCGGCGACCGCAAACCACGTGGCCGCCAAGCTCGCGCGCCATTTCGTCGCCGATGAGCCGCCGCCCGCGCTGGTCGAGCGGCTGGCCAAGCGCTTCCTCGCCACGCAAGGCGATTTGAAAGAGATGGCGAAGGCGCTCGTGGCCGCGCCGGAAGCCTGGGAGGCCCCGCGCGCCAAGCTCAAGCGTCCGGGCGAATGGGTCGTCGGGATATTGCGCGCCGCGGGCGTCACGCCGCCCGACATCGGCCCGGTGATGCAGGCGCACAACCTCTTGGGTGAGCCGCTGTGGCGGCCGCCGGCTCCCAACGGATTCGCCGACGAGAGCGCGCCCTGGCTCGACGGCCTGACGCAGCGCCTCGACATCGCCAATCAGTTCGCGCGCCGCCTGGGCGCGGAGGCCGATCCCCGCGACGTGTTCGAGCAGGCGCTCGCGCCGCTCGCTTCGAGCGAAACGCGGCAGGCGATCTTGCGTGCCGAAAGCCGCCCGCAGGCGCTCGCACTGCTGTTCATGGCGTCCGAATTCCAGCGCCGATGACGCCGCGACCGGCCCGGGATCGACCGAAAGAGGTGAGCCGATGACATTCGACCTCCACGCCGCGACCCGCCGCGAACTGCTGCTCGCCTCCGGCACACTGTTCGCGTGGGCTTATCTGCCGAAGGTGGCGCGCGCGGAGGGCCGCGATCCACGCCTGCTGGTGATCGTGCTGCGCGGCGCGCTCGACGGGCTCGCGGCGGTCGCGCCCGTCGGCGATCCGGACTGGGTCGGCCTGCGTGGCGACAAAGCGCTCACGCTTGACGGCAAGCCGGCGGCGCTGCCGCTCGACGCCTTCTTCGCGCTCAATCCGGCGATGCCCAACCTGCATCGTCTCTACAAGTCCGGCGCGGCGACCATCGTGCATGCGACGGCGACGCCTTACCGCGAGCGCTCCCACTTCGACGGCCAGGACGTGCTGGAAAGCGGCCTCGGCAAGCCGGGCGCGGCCGACACCGGCTGGCTCAACCGCGCGCTCGCCTCGCTGCAACCGGCCGGCCGCGCCGGCGGCGCGCGCGAGGCTTTCGCCATCGGACCGATCGCGCCGTTGGTCGTGCGTGGACCCGCGCCCGTGCTGTCTTGGACGCCGCGGCGGCTGCCGCCGGCGAGCGACGACACGCTGACGCGGCTGATCGAGCTCTACCGCCACACCGATCCCGTCCTCGCCCGCGTGCTCGAGGAGCGCACGGGCCTTGCGACCATCGCGCGCGCCGGCGACATGGAAGGCGAGCAGCCGCGGGCCGCGGGCGCCGGACAGGTGCGCGCCTACTTTGCCGAATCCGCGGGCACGGCGGCGAAGTTTCTCGCGCGCGCGAATGGGCCGCGCATCGGCGCGCTGGCCTTCGATGGCTGGGACACCCACGCCGCCGAAGGCGTGATGAGCGGCCGGCTCGCAATGTTGCTTGGCGCGCTCGACGGTGCCATTGCCGCGATCGAGACCGAGATGAAGGATGCCTGGCGCGAAACCGTCGTCGCCGTCGTCACCGAATTCGGCCGCACCGCCCGCATCAACGGCACCGACGGCACCGATCACGGCACCGCGACGGTGGCGCTCATCGTCGGCGGTGCGCTCAAGGGCGGCCGCGTCGTCGCCGACTGGCCCGGCCTCAAGCCCGTCAAGCTCCATGAGGGACGCGACCTCAAGCCGACCACCGACCTGCGCGCCGTGCTCAAGGGCCTGCTCAAGGATCACCTGCGGGTCGACGACACCGTGCTGGCGAGCAAGGTGTTTCCGGACAGCGCCGCGGTGAAGCCTATGACGGGATTGCTGCTGCAGGCCTAGCGGCGGGGTACTGCTATCTCCGCTCGTCCCCGCGAGGGGCACCCCGCGACGCTCGCGTCGCGGGGACCCCGTTGCGGGGACCCAGATCACGGGCAGACAGCTCTGGATTTCGGCTTCCGCGGGAATTAGCGGAAGAGGTGCGTCGACTCAAACGGGATTTGCTTTACCGCTCCGGCTCGGCGGCGCGAAACGCCTTGGCGAACGCATCGAGATCGGCTGCCGCAACGTCGGAGACCGCCCAATAGGCGACGCCGTCGTCGGTCCAGGACACAATATTGTAGCCGGCGATCTGGCGTTCGGGCGCCGCGATCGTTCGCCCGGGAACCTCGCTGAGACTGATCAGATGCTGGCGGTGACGATAGACGAGCGTTGCAACCGGGGCGCGCCCGACCACGTCGATGCGGCCGCCGACCAGGGGAAAGCCCGCGCCGGCGAGATCGACCACGCGCGGGGCCTCGGGAATGCGGCCGTTGAACCACGGCTTGACGGTGTGTCGGTCGGAGGAGCCG
>Ga0306920_100003555_pt1 | contig 19797 bp, 16 predicted proteins | sample flu12Cox44000170_FD_204666 | JGI IMG/M metagenome (GOLD analysis project Ga0306920, IMG submission 204666) | Lab enrichment of tropical soil microbial communities from Luquillo Experimental Forest, Puerto Rico - flux4day.12C.oxic.44.000.170 (v2)... | ecosystem: Environmental > Terrestrial >... | reverse complement strand
AGCGAGGTGTGCACGTGCATGCCGCTGCCGTTGTCCATGAAGAGCGGCTTGGGCATGAACGTCGCCGTCTTGCCGTACTTCTTGGCCACGCTCTTGATGATGTACTTGTACTTCAGCACATTGTCGGCCATTTCCACGAGCGGGGCAAACCGCATGTCGATTTCCCCCTGGCCGCCGGTGGCCACCTCGTGATGCTGGGCCTCGATCTTGAGGCCGCACTGGATCATCGTCAGCATCATTTCCGAGCGGATGTCGTGCAAGGCATCCGAGGGCGGCACCGGGAAGTAGCCTTCCTTGTAACGCAGCTTGTAACCCAGGTTGGGCTTCTCCTCCCGTCCGGTGTTCCAGGCGCCTTCCACGCTATCGAGATAGTAGTAGCCGGAATGCTGCGTCTGGTCGTAGCGGACCTCGTCGAAGACGAAGAACTCCAGTTCCGGCCCGAAATAGGCGGTGTCGGCGATGCCGGTCGATTTCATGTAGTTGACGGCCTTGCGGGCGACATTGCGCGGGTCCCGGGAATAGTCCTCCTTGGTGAGAGGGTCTTGGATATTGCAAATCATGGTGAGGGTAGACTCTTTGGTAAACGGGTCCAGGAAGGCGGTTTCGGGGACGGGAAGGACGAGCATGTCGGATTCGTTGATGGCTTGCCAGCCGCGGATCGAGGAGCCGTCGAAGCCAAGGCCTTCCTCGAAGACGCCCTCGTCGAGGGTTTCGGCGGGAATGGTGAAGTGCTGCCAGAGGCCGGGAAAATCCATGAATCGGAGATCGATGCAACGCACTTCTTTTTCACGAATCAATGCCAGAACTTCTTTGGGTGTCACGAACAAACCTCCCGGAAAAAAGGGGTCAAGGGTTAGGGATCAGAGGTTAGAGGGCAGCAGTCAGAGGTCAGAGATCAGAAGCCAGACCTCTGGCCCAATGCTTTCGATATACGGTTGGTAGCAAGATTTTCAACTAACCATTTACCGATCCGGAATGAATGGAGTCGAAGGCAAAATCGTCGAACAAATACGAGGTGATTTTTGGAAAAAGTGGCCCGGCAAGTAGTCGTACAAGTACAATATAGGAACTCCTCACAGTTGGGGACGACGGTAGTCAAACAGCTTGAAAATTGCTGGGAACCAATTTGGATAAAATCGTAGTATTTGGGAGGAACCGTTCGATGAAACGATTTTTGGTTGGAGTGTTTTGCCTGTTAATCTTTTGGTCGGCACTTTGGGGGGCGGATGATCCCAAGGAAAAACCGAAGGAAGACAAAAAACCGACGCCGGCGGAGCAATATCAAGAATTGCAAAACGAATTTCGTAAAGCCCAGTCGGAGGCCATCAAGGCGATTCGGGAAGCGAAGAACGATCAGGATCGAGAAAAGGCTATCGAGATCTACCAGAAGAAACCGCAGGAGTTTGTCGGCCGGTTCCTGGAGCTGGCCCAGAAGAATCCCAAGGAACAAGCGGCATTCGATTCCCTGCAGTTCATTATCATGAACGCGCCGAGCGGGCCGGATGCCGACAAGGCGGTGGAAATCCTGTTCCGCGACCACCAGGCCAAACTGGGCACGCTCAATAAATCGATGCGCTATTTGAGGTCGGGAGCGGCGGAGAAATTTCTGCGGACGGGGCTGGAAAAAGCGACCGAACACAAGGACCAGGGCGAACTCACCTTCGCCCTGGCTCAATACCTCAAGAATAAGAGCTTGAATCCCAAATTGAGCAAAGACGAACTGGAAAAAATCAACAAGGAAATGGAGGAGCTCTTTGTTCGGGTCACCGAAAAATTTGCGGATGTCGGCAATTATGCCAAAGAGGCGGAACCGGAACTTTTTGAAATCCGGAACCTGTCCGTCGGCAAAACAGTTCCGGAGATCCAAGGGGAAGACCTCGACGGCAAGAAGTTCAAGTTAAGCGACTACCGGGGCAAGGTGGTGATGCTCGATTTCTGGGGGCATTGGTGAGGCCCCTGCCGGGCCATGTTCCCGCACGAGCGGTCGCTCGTGGCACGCTTGGAAAACAAACCGTTTGCGTTGATCGGCATCAATAGCGACAAGGACAAAGACAAACTCAAAGAAAGCAATGAAAAAGAACAGATCACCTGGCGTTCCTTCTGGGATGAAACAACTGGTGGACCCATCGCCAAGAAGTGGAACATCCGCGGCTGGCCGACGCTTTACGTGGTCGATGCCAAGGGGGTAATCCGCCACAAATACGTGGGCTCTCCGGGCGGCGAAACCATTGACAAAGTCATTGATGCCCTGGTGAAGGAGGCGGAAGACAAGAAGTAATTCGATATGCGCCACCATTCGGAAACCCGGTTTCTTTCAGAAGCCGGGTTTCATTTTTTTTGAATTGTTACCGAAGAATCCGTCAAGGCCTTGAGGAACGCGACCAAGTCCTCAATTTCCTCTTTCGACAATCCAAGCTCCGACATCGCCGGGTCCAGGTTTGGATTCTTGCCGCCACCCTGGTTGTAAAACTCGACGACTCCCTCCAGAGTCGCAATGCTGCCATCGTGCATGTACGGTGCGGTCATGGTCAGGCCGCGGAGAGTGGGCGTTTTGAACTTGCCCCGGTCCGGTTCGGCTTTCGTCACCTCGAATCGACCGAGGTCAACTGGCGCCTTGCCCCAGCTCACGCCGGTGTTGTGAAACGATTCATCGGTGAAATTCGGACCGGAATGGCAGCGCCAGCACCGGCCGCGGCTCTCGTAGAGCCAAAGGCCATGGCGTTCGCCGCTGGTGAGCGCTTGAACTTCGCCGGCGCGGAAGCGATCGACCCGGCTGTTGCCCAACAGCAGAACGCGTTCGAAAGCGGAGATAGCGCGGGCCAGATTGAGGGGAGTGATGCCGTCCGCAAACACTGCCTTGAATTGAGCCGAATAGTCCGGATGTTTCTCCAGGTTTTTGACAACACCGGCGACGGTGTTGCCCATTTCAAGAGGATTTTCGATCGGCCTGAGCGCCTGCGCCTCGAGGCCAGCCTCGCGGCCGTCCCAAAAGAAGGAGGTGCCATAGGCACGGTTGAAAAGAGTCGGGGCATTGCGCGAAGTCATTTTGGCCCTAACTCCCTGCGAAAACCGGGAGGGGCTTGCGAAACCATGTTCGGGTTGATGGCAGCCGGCGCAGGAAACTTTGCCGTCCGCCGACAAAATCGGGTCGAAAAACAAGCGGCGGCCCAACTGAACCTTGGCCTGAGTAAGGGGATTGTCTGGGGGAACCGGGCGGTTCTTATCGAGGCCGAGGGGGATCGCGGTGAGTGAAAGCGTAGGAGGCAGGTAATCTTTGGGACCGGGTGGTGATTCGTTAGGTGCTGCAAGCGCCAGACACAAAACGGGCAGAAGGGGAAGCAACGCTTTGCCGCGCATGTTATTTCCCTGCGTCCTGGAGTCCCAAAGCGACCCCAGCGTATCCCAACGGCCGCAGGGATTCCTTGTCCCAGCCATCAATTGCTTTCATGACCGAGGAGCCACTTCCGGTGCGGGCGCAGTGACGGGACAGCCAGGCTAAAACCCAAAGATTGGGAGACTCTTTCCTGGCTTCTTCTTCCAACATTTGCAGCTCCCCCGATCCTTGATCGGCTAGTTGGGAACGAAGGAACTCGGCCACGGCTCGGTTCCGGAGGGCAGGATCGGCAATCGCTTCGGCGACGGGTTTCAATTTGTCATGCATACCGGCGCGAAGGCCTAGCTGAACGATTTTCCAAAGGGTCCAGGGATCGGCATTCTTTCCGTTCCAAATACCAAGGACTGCTTCCAAATTCTTGCGCGCTTCTTCGGGATTTTTTTCCACAGCCACCATGGCAATTCCCAAGAGCGCAGCCATTTGGTCTCGAGCCGAACCGGTCGCCATGGCGATGCGATGGGCCCGATCCCATTGTCCCTGAAAAGCTCTTCCCTGGCTGAAACCCAGCCGAAGCTCGATTGCCGGATTTTTTAGCTCCTTGGGTTCGGACACTTTTAGCAGTTCCTCGGCCCTGGTTTCTTGATTGCGAACGATCAATAGAACCACCAGCGAAGGGGGAATCCGCAGATTTGGCGATTTTTCATCCTTGCCGTGGGAGGGCACGAATGGAGCCAACGCCTTGTCGGCGAGTTGGTCGGCCAGTTCTTCCTGACCGGCCGCGGCCAATTCCAAACCCACGAGGGCTAACATTTCGGATCGGTCTTTATCGGAATTCAGGAAGGAAACCAGCGTTTCCACGGATTTCGCCTGGCCTCGTTGAATCAATTTGCGGCTGACCTGTTGCAAGGCTTCGATTCGCGCTTCGGGAGAAGCGATGCCGAGGAAAGTGGGGCGAAGGTCCTTGTAAACATCGTCCCATTTGATGCGCTTGCCCTTGTCAACCTCTTCTTTTTCACCCCCCAAATCGGCCTGGCTGAGGGCCAAATCAAAGGCCAAGAGATCTTTTTCCACCGAAGACGGTTTGGCGCCGGCTTCGAGTCGCAAGCGGGCCTGGGCGTGCTTGTAATGGCTCCGGGCGTCGAGAGCCTTTTCGGCCCGGAGGAAATAATCTCCCGCCGCCCGATGCACTTCGACGGCTTCGAACGCGCGGAGGTTGGCAGCGGCGGCCTCTTCCGGAACGAAGGCCAGGGCTTTATCGATGGCCTTCTTTTGCAGGCTTTGGCTGCGGAAATGCAAAAACGCCGTCACACCGACGCAGATCAGGATCAGCGCAGCAGCTCCCACCAAAATGCGTACCACCCATTGGAGCCTGGTGGTTTTTTCCACGAATTCGGGAATCGCCTCGGCTTCGAGCAAGGCTTGTTGGCTAACTTTGCTGCCGGCTACGGCACTGCCCCAAGCTCCCTCCGGAGGAGGAGGTTCGTCGCGGCGCAGGCCTGCCGCGGGTCCGCGCGGGTCGGCTTTCCGCCAGTCTTTTGGTTCCGTCTTGACGGGCAGGGGCACCTTGATGATGCGCCGACATTCGGGGCAGGGGGTCTGCTTTCCGGCCAGGTCGCCGCTGACGTCAATCTCTTCATCGCAGTAGGTGCAATGGAACTTGATCGGTGCTTTTTCCCGGGCGGGGCCGGCTGGCGCCGCGGTCTGTTCGGCAAGAGTGGCGGCCGCTTCCTCTTCGAGGTTTAGATCGATTTCGACCGGCGCCGGTTGCAATGTCGGAATGGTAATGATTTTCTTGCAACCCGGACAGCGGGCCTTTTTGCCTGCCAATTCCTGATTGACTTTGAGAGACCGTTGGCAGAACTGGCAATTGAATTTGATGCTCATCAGAACTCAGAAGTCAGAGGGCAGAGATCAGATCAATGCAAGAGCGGCAGCGGAACCTTGGCTGCGCCATTTGCCGATGGCAAAGTGCCCTTGGCCGCTTCTTCCCTTTCCCAGTGGTCGATTTCTTCGAGCAGCGCATCGACCATATCAGTTTCCAAGACATGGCGAACAATCTCACCCCGCCGGAATATCACGCCCTTGCCCTTGCCGGCGGCGATGCCGATATCGGCTTCGCGTGCCTCCCCCGGCCCATTCACCACGCACCCGAGAACGCTCACTTTGACGGCGGTGGAGCGTCCGGCGAGGCGTTTTTCGAGCTGCGCAATAATCCCTTCCAGGTCGATTTCCAGCCGGCCGCAGGTAGGGCAGGCGATCAATTCCGGTTTGCGCACGCGCCTTTGGGTGGCCTGCAGAATATCGAAGGCCGCCTGAATTTCCGGCACCGGATCACCGAGTAAACTCACTCGGATGGTGTCTCCGATGCCGTCGAGCAGGATGGGCGCCAAACCGCAGGCGGATTTCGTGACGGCATATGGCGCCTTGCCGGCCTCGGTGATGCCGATGTGCGTGGGGTAGTTGGCAGCTCTCGCGTACAGGCGATAAGCATCGACTGCGGTGATCACGTCGCTTGATTTCAGCGATACGATGATGTCGTGATATCCTTCGGATTCCGCAATTTCGATGTAGCGCAGCGCACTTTCGACCATGGCCGGGGGGCATGGGAACCCGTGCTTTTCCACAAGTTCCCGTTCCAAGCTGCCGGCGTTGACGCCGATTCGCATCGGCAAACCTTTGGCCTTGGCCTTGCGGATTACCTGGCGATAGCGGTCGTAGCCGCCGATGTTGCCGGGATTGATGCGGATCTTGTCTACCGGGTGATCGAGCGCCGCAAGAGCCATCTTATAATCGAAATGAATATCGCAGATGAGCGGCAGGCGGATGCGGCGGCGAATCTCGCTTAGCACAGCCGCGTCCTGCGCTTTGGGCACCGTGACCCGGACAATTTCACACCCCGCTTCTTCGAGCCGATGTATTTCGGCGACCGTGGCCTCGACATCATAAGTGTCGGGGGTAGTCATCGACTGCACCCAGATGGGATTATCGCCGCCGACAACCTTGTCGCCGACGCGCACTTCGCGTGTTTTGTGCCGTTTGAAGGTGTGTTGATAAGCCATTCCGTGCCTCGAAATCGGGGTCCCAACAATGGGTGGCTGAATTCTGGTGAATTCAAGCTACGACATACCAATAATCGTTTTTTCTTAGAGAGAAATAACGTTTCCTCTTGCTCATCCTAGTTTGACTACCCCAAATGAGTCAAGCCAAACGGACTTCCGAACCACACTGCGCTCGCCATCGCAACCAGTGATCCATCAGCACCAGAGCCATCATGGCTTCACCCATCACTACGAAACGGGGCAGCAAGCAGGGATCGTGCCGGCCCTTGGTGATAATTTCGGTCGGCTCACCTTTGCGCGTCACCGTACGCTGGGATTGGGGCAAACTACTGGTCGGCTTGACGGCGACGCGGCAAACAATCGGCGCGCCGCTGGAAATGCCGCCGAGCATGCCGCCGTGGCGATTGGTCTCGGTGCCGATACCTGCAGGAGTAGGAATGAAGGGATCGTTGTTGGCACTGCCGCGGGCAGCGGCCACGCCGAACCCGGCGCCGTATTCGAATGCCAGTACCGCCGGGAGTGAGAGCAACCCTTTCGCCAAGTCGGCTTTCAGTTTGTCGAAGACCGGTTCACCCAGGCCGGGGGGAACGCCTGTGGCGACCAATTCGCAGATACCGCCGATCGAGTCCCGGTCCTTGCGCACTTCCTCAATCAAGGTAATCATCCTACTCGCCGCATGTGGATCGGGACAGCGAACAGGATTGGCTTCCACTTGTTCCAGAGTAATGCGCATCGGGTCGGGAATATCGGCCACGACGGAGCCGATTTGCTTGACATATCCCAACACGCGAATTCCCTGCAGAGCAAGCCATTTCTTGGCGATGGCGGCCGCAGCGACACGGCACAGCGTTTCGCGGGCGCTGGAGCGCCCTCCGCCCCGGTAATCCCGGAACCCGTACTTGGTATCGAAGGTGAAATCGGCATGCCCGGGGCGATACTTGTCTTTAATTTCGGAGTAATCCTGGCTGCGCGCATCAGTGTTATGAAACAGAATGCCGATGGGAGTCCCATCCGTCCGGCCTTCGAACACTCCCGACCAGATTTCCGGATAATCTTCTTCCTGGCGCTGCGTCACGATTTTGGATTGGCCGGGCCGCCGGCGGCGCAGGTCCGGAAGCAGGTCATCTACGGTTAAGGGCAAACCGGGGGGGCAACCATCCACAATCAGCATGTAGCCCGGGCCATGACTGACGCCGGCGGTAGTGATGCGGAACATTTCGCCGAAAGAATTGCCTGGCATGGAATTCATTATAATTGGTCATTAGTCATTGGTCATTAGTCATTAGAAGCATAGAAAGAAGTTGATGCGAGGCGAACGATTTGATTCCCACGGAGGCGGTCAAATGCGAATGGAAATGGCTTTGTTGACGGTAATGGTTGTGACCGCCAGCGCGTGCGGCCAGGACGCCAAAAACGCTAAGTTAGCCAAGCGACACGATATTGAAGTCGACACGGTAACCTATCCGCAAGCCACGCCCAAAGAGTCGCTGGCCTCCGTCCTGAAGGCGATCGAGGCGGGCAAATTCAATTATTTGCTGGCGCAACTGTCCGAGCCGGATTGGGTGGACCGGCGCGTCAAGGAAGTCCACCACGGCAAGTTCGCCGCCATGGTCGAAGAAACCAGCGGCAAGTTCGCCAATGATCGGACGGCGATCAAGGACTTACGACGCTTCCTGCAGGAAGGCACCTGGGAAACCACGGATACCACAGCCACCGCGCAACTAAAAGATGTCAAGAACCGGCGCGTGTACATGCGGAGACTGGAAGGGCGCTGGTTTTTGGAAGACCGGAAGGATGCCAAAACTGAGAAATAAATGAGCCTCATATGACCGACGCTTGGATTGATCTGCGCAGCGACACCGTCACCAGGCCGACTCCCGCAATGCGCGCCGCCATGGCCAACGCTGAAGTCGGCGACGACGTTTTTGGCGAAGACCCAACCGTAAACCGCCTTCAGGAACGTGTCGCGGACTTGCTGGGCAAGGAAGCCGCCTTGCTGGTGCCGTCCGGGACCATGTCGAACCAGATTTGTCTCAAGGCGCACACGCAACCGGGAGATGAGTTGCTCTGCGAAGCGACCTGTCACATCTATAATTCGGAGGCCGGCGGCCCCGCCGTCCTAAGCGGCGTCACCTGCCGAACTCTGGAAGGGGACTACGGCATCCTCGATCCGGGCCAGTTGGAGAATAAAATCCGCAAAGTGGACGATCACCTGGTGCGAACCCGGCTGATCGCACTGGAGAATACGCATAACCGGGGCGGCGGCCGTGTGTATCCGCTGGAAAAAATCCAGGCCATCAGTACGTGGGCGCATGCCAACGGATTAATGATGCATCTGGACGGAGCGCGGTTGTGGAACGCCATCGTGGCAACCGGTATCCCCGCCGCCGAGTGGGGCCGCCATTTCGATAGCGTTTCCGTTTGTTTCAGCAAGGGGCTGGGCGCGCCCGTCGGTTCGGCCCTGGCCGGCTCGCACGACTTCATTACGCGCGCGCGGCGGATTCGCAAGCGGTTTGGAGGCGGGATGCGCCAGGCCGGCGTAATCGCGGCCGCCGCGCTGTATGCCCTCGATCACCATATCGACCGCCTGGCGGAAGATCACCGCCTGGCCGGCATCATTGCCCAGGCCATTGCCGACATTCCCGGCTTACATCTCGATCCTCCGGAAGTCGAAACCAACCTGATCTGGTTCGAGGTCGATCCGGAATTGGGATCGAACAAGGACATTGCGAACCAGTTAAAACAAAAGGGAATTTTGGTCCAAGCCGTGGGTCGCCAAACCATTCGCGCGTGTACACATCTTGATGTATCGGCCGCGATGGCGGAACGCGCCGCGGATGCAATTCGGAAATTGGTGGCCCAGTCAACGATTGCTCGCTAAATCATGCGAACGCATCGGGACGGCGAAGCGCTCCCTTTTTTCATGTTCTGGCGGATTTTGCCTATCTGTAACCTGATTCTCATTTACAGCGCATCTCCGGGAGTGGCGAAGACCAATCGGGGCACGAATCAGCGCCCGTTGTAACGTGTCAGAATTCGAGGAATGGAATTGCGGGTTTAGCCGCACGAATCTTTGAAAGAGCTATGAGCCAGCATCGTCGCGATACGTCAAACCTGGAAGCACTCAATCGCTTCTGGCGCCGGACGCCATTCCACGACATGGTCATCGAAGAGGTCCGGGCTCTTAATAAGCGTGTGGTGATTCGCCTCGAAGTATTTACACTTGTCGTCACGGAAGTAACTGGACTCAAGCCCTGTGAACTGCCGACGGTCTGGCTCCACAATTCGATTGTCAGCATTCCCGGCGGGTCCCTTCTTGATGTGGAGACCGAGAGCGGCCATCTGTCGGTGAAGGGTGTTGACTTTCGGCTAATTCAGAACGACGATTTGGCGATACTGATTCCGCCAATTGACGCCCGGTGAGAAACGGCCGGCAGGAGATAGTGAATTCAACACTCCACGCCTACGAGACGCATTACTGAGCAATCGGCCGTCGCTCCAAGAACCGGCGAATGTGCTCGGCGAGTTCTTTCCCCTTATCCTCCTGCAAGAAGTGGCCGGCGTTCTGAATCACAATTTCGGGTTCATTGCCGGCAGTTGGGATGAGCTTGCGGAAAAAGGCATCGCCGCCTGCCGTGATGGGATCTTTGCTGGAGAACATCACAAGTGCCGGCTTCGTCCAGCCTTTTAGTAACTCGCGCGCTTTGCGAATCGGAGCAGCGGCCGGCGCGTCCGGCGTTATGGGGACGAGAAGCGGAAATTGGTGGGCGCCGGCCTTGTAAGTTACATCGGGGAACGGTGCATTGTAGGCCGAAATTACGGCCGACGAAAGGGTGCTGATGCAGCCGCGCTGGATCACGCGCCCGATGTCCATGTCCTTGACGTTGGCAGCGAATGCACGCCATTCCAAAAACGCGGGACTGAGCTTTTCGCCCGCCGGCAATCCCGTGTTCATGATGACCAGGCGAGCGAAACGGTCCGACATCTCTGCCGCAAGCGGCAGGCCGAGCAGACCACCCCAATCGTGGCAGACCAGGGTTATGCGATTGAGCTTCAAGGCTTTGACAAAAGCAACCAAAGAGTCATGGTGCAGCGAGTACGTGTACGCGGCCTGTTCCGCCAACTTGTCCGACTTGCCGAAGCCGATCAGGTCGGGAGCAACCACGCGATGAGACTGTGACAGAATCGGCACAAGCTTGCGATAAAGAAAACACCAGCTCGGCTCGCCATGTAAACAGAGGATCGGTTCGCCTTGGCCTTCATCGAGATAGTGGACGCGGGTCTCACCGATTTCCACATAATGCGCCGGGTACGGAAAATCGGGGAGGTTGGCGAATCGCGTATCGGGAGTTCTCAAGACCTTCATGCCTCTGAATCCATCTTCCATTGCCGGTTGACGTTGCCGGGGCTAAAGTCTCGGTGAACCTTCCCTAGCGCACGAGGAACCGCCATGCGGCCTTTTCTACGACTCATCGCTCTATTTGTCAGCGTTGCCGTCGCAGCACCTGTTGCGAGTCGTCCGGCGCAGGCGCAGGATGCCCCGAGACCGAAGCTGAACTTTGTCTTCATCCTGATCGATGACATGGGCTGGAAGGATGCGGGATGCAACGGCAGCACGTTTTACCAAACACCCAACATCGACCGCCTGGCAGCCCAGGGAATGCGCTTCACGGACGGCTACGCGGCCTGCCCGGTCTGCTCGCCGACACGGGCCAGCATCCTGACCGGAAAGTATCCCGCTCGACTTCACCTGACGGATTGGCTGCCGGGCCGGGCCGACCGCCCGTCGCAAAAGCTGCTGCGGCCCAGATTCCGGCAATTTCTTCCGCTTGAAGAAGTAACCATCGCCAGAGCGCTGAAGCCTATGGGTTATGTCTCGGCCAGCATCGGCAAGTGGCACCTGGGCGGTAAGCCGTACTACCCGGAACAGCACGGCTTCGACCTCAACATCGGCGGTACAGAGCGCGGATCGCCGCCCAGCTATTTCTTTCCTTATAAGAATCCGAACATCAGTATCCCAATACTTCCGGGCGGCCGGGAGGGCGAATACTTGACCGACCGCCTCACGGAAGAAGCCGAGAAATTCATCAACCAGAATAATAACAAGCCGTTTTTCCTCTACCTGGCGCACTATGCCGTCCACATCCCGCTCCAGGCGAAGAAGGACATCATTGCCAAATACCAGGCCAGGGCCAGACCGGACGATGAACAGAACAACGCGATCTATGCGGCCATGGTCGAGAGCGTGGATGAGAGCGTGGGCCGAGTGATGCGGAAGCTCGACGAGTTGCGCATCGCCGACCGCACGGTGATCTTCTTCACCTCGGACAATGGGGGCCTTTCGGTGAAGGAGGGGCCGAACACGCCTGCCACATCAAATGCGCCGCTTCGCGCCGGCAAAGGATATTTGTACGAAGGCGGCATCCGAGAACCGTTGATTATCCGGTGGCCTGGCACTGCCAAAGCCGGGAGCGTGTGTCATGTGCCGGTCTCGAGTGTGGATTTCTACCCCACCATACTGGAGATGACCGGACTCCCGAAACAGCCGGTTGATGGCGAGTCGCTCGTTCCGCTGCTCAAGCAAATCGGCGCTCTGAAGCGCGATACCCTTTACTGGCACTATCCGCATTACAGCAACCAGGGTGGTAAGCCGGGCGGAGCCGTCCGCCGGGGCGATTACAAGCTGATCGAGTTCTACGAGGACGGCAAACTGGAAATGTACAACCTCAAGGAGGACATCGGCGAGAAGAACGACCTGGCCGCGACGATGCCGGGGAAGGTAAAGGAAATGCAAGCGATACTGAAGCAATGGCGCCAAGGCGTCAACGCTCAGATGCCGACTCCGAATCCGGATTACGAGCCGCCGAAAGTGAAGTAAGAAGCCCGGCCATCCGATCCAACCCAAAATTCCATGTCACTCATATCATGTCGTTTTCCATACACAAGGTGTCACTCACACTCATTCCGCTCGGCAAAACACGGCATTTTTTGCGTTTCATTCTACATTGCTGTGACACCCCCTTGACCTCACGTGCTCGTGAGGGACACTTTTCCTGCGGAAAATAGCCAGTTCTTTATTTTCTGTTTCACGCCGAACCCACCTGCCACTGCACACCGGTGACTTGCCCGCACCGGGGATCGCGCCTCCTATCAACACATGCATTGTCGAAAAGGGTCTCCATTTTCCGAGCGGTCTGTTGACCGCCACGTCCCCTTAAAATGGTCGTTTTGCCGGCCGCAGCAATAAACGGTCTAAATTTTTGCCGGAAACGAATGTCATTCCATAAGTCCCATATTGGCAATCCCTTAGGACAGATCGTTTCTGATCCACTCGCACACCGCCTTAACTTTTCACTAACAGCGTCGCACTAACCGGACCCCCTTTTGTCCACTAAGGTCGCCGATTTTCTGTCTTTTTGTTTAGAGCTTCATCTTCGGCAGACGACAGAACGAAAGCACGGGAGGAGTAGGAAAAAATCAACGGACAACTATTTTTCTCAGTAAGCGAACAGGACTTCGCGATGGGCGGAGTCCTTGACCCGTTCGGAGATTCGTTCAAAACCGCCCAGCAGACGGAGGCTTCCGCACATGACTCTCAAGGTGATCATCACCGCGGTCGGTCCGGACAACCGGGGACTGGCCGACCCGATCGTCCACTTTGTCACCTCGGCGGGGGCGAACATTTCGGAAATCCAGATGTACGACCACGATACCGAGCACGTCTTCGCCATGCTGCTTCGCCTCGACTGGCAGGGCGAGCCGCGGAGCATCGCCGACCTGCGCGCCAAAATGATGGAGATCGGCCGGGACAAGGGTCTGTCGATCCGTACTTGGTCCGCCGACGAACACGCTCGGCCCACCCGGCTGGCCCTGTGCGTCACCTACCGGCCCGAGCCGGCGCTGGCCGTCCTGCGGGCCATCCGCGACGGCCGGCTGCGTGCCCAACCCGCCGTCCTGATCGGCAACCGTCCGACCTGCCAGGCGGTCGCGGAACAGTTCGGCGTCGACTGGCACCTGGCCGGCAATGTCCAGGGCGATCCCGATAACGACGCCATGGTGGACTTATTCGACCACTATGAGGTGGATTACATCGTGCTGGCACGCTATATGCGCCTCATCCCCCCATCGATCTGCTGGAAGTTCGCGGGCGGCCGAATCATCAACCTCCACCATGGCCTTCTGCCGGCCTTTCCAGGAGCGCAACCCTACCGCGACGCCTACAGCCATCGCATGCTCACCTACGGCGCCACGGTCCACTTTATCGTGCCTGAACTCGATGCCGGCGACCAGATTATTCACCAGGACACCTTTACCGTGGCGCCGGGTACACCTCTGGACCAGATCGTGCGCATCGGTGAAACCGATCACGAACCCACCTGTCTGGTCGAGGGCTTGCGCCGGGTGCTGGATCGCGAAGTCGAGCTGCATTTTCATAAGGTCATTCCCGCCGGAGGACGAGAACGGTGAAGAGGACGTACCCGGAAGGCAGGACGTATCCGGGCTTCCGGGACATCGGAAGGCGACGGAGCCATATAACGGAAACGACCGGCTCGGTCAATTGGATCTACCTCCATCAAGGCGGCCGTTGGGATTCGGTCGTGTTAGGCATCGTTCAAGTCCGTTGGTCCAACCATCGCGTGATGTTCTTGACCGTGTCACCATAGAAAGTCCTGTAGAGGTCTCGGGCAACGTAACCGATATGCGGCGTGGAAAGGACATTCTCCAACGACCGGAACGGGTGATCCGCCGGTAAGGGCTCGATGTCGAACACGTCGAGCGCCGCGCCGGCGATGCGGCGTTGACGCAAAACCTCGATGAGCGCCGGTTCTTCAACGATTGGTCCACGCGAGGTATTGATGAGCCTGGCCGATTGCTTCATCACTTGCAACTCGGCCGCGCCGACCAATCCCTTCGTCCTTTGGCTCAGGACGAGGTGGATCGTCAGGATGTCAGCGCTGCGGAAGAGTTCCTCCTTGGAGACCAGCCGCGCTCCGCATGTTTGCGCCTTGTCTGCCGTGAGATTCTGGCTCCAGGCGATCACTCAGCGGTCTCGGTCGAGGAGGTCCACCGGTGGCGCCGCTTCCGCGCGGACACACGCCTCCTGGCTGGACCGCCGCGATGTTAGATGTCCCACCCAGCCCGGTAAGTTGGCTATCACCTCAATGACTCTCCTGTCCTACCGGGACAGCTCCCGGACACCTTGCCGCTTTGCCGCTCGTTGCCTAAGAAAACTCCCTGTCTGCTTTTCAAGAAATCGGAACTTCATCGATGAAGTTCAGCCGTCGCCTTGGCGGCGTGCGGAGAGGTCGCGCTCCTTTTCTAAACGTGGCGACTGCACATCCGAGCCGAGAACAAGATCGAGATCGTCCGGAAAACGCGTTTGCGGTTCTGAAATGCAAAGCGGCCACGCTTAGTAAGGGTGGAGACGCGGGCAGAGTTGACCGATGGCCCCTGTGGGCGTCGCCGCGATGCGCATCGGGCTGGTCGTGGTTACGGCCGGATGGGGAAAAACCTCCTCGACGCACAGCGGGTGCAGGACGAGGAGCGTGCGAAGGGAGACAGAATGCGGCCGTAATTGGCGGCGACGCCCCTTCCTACTACCTCAAGCAATTCGCCCTGCAAGGAGTTCTTGATGTGTTCGGCTCGGCCCCCGCAATGCGAATCGAACTGAACGTCGAAGTCGTTGGCCGCCCCCCGAAGTCCCCTGGTCAGAGCGTATCTTGAATTCAACCAGCCCTCATCCTTTCCACAAGGAGCGATTTATGACACGCACAATCACCGACACCAAACAAAGAACCCCCGACGCAAGCAAGACCACCGCGGCAGGTCCCCTGTCCGCCGAGGAGCTGCGCAAGATGCACGCCTACTGGCGGGCGGCGAATTACCTGTCCGTCGGCCAAATCTACCTGATGGACAATCCGCTCCTCAAGGAGCCGTTGCAGCTCAAGCACGTCAAGCCGCGCCTGCTCGGGCACTGGGGAACCACGTCGGGCCAGAACTTCCTCTACGTTCACCTCAACCGAGTCGTCAAGAAGTACGATCTGAGCATGCTGTACATCTCCGGGCCCGGGCACGGCGGGCCGGCGCTGGTGGCCAACGCTTACCTCGAAGGGACGTACAGCGAGGTCTACCCCAACATCGGCCAGGACGATGCCGGCCTGAAGCGGCTCTTCACGCAGTTTTCGTTCCCCGGCGGCATCCCCAGCCATGTCGCCCCAGAGACCCCCGGCTCCATGCACGAGGGGGGCGAGCTGGGCTACGCGCTGTCGCACGCCTATGGCGCGGCCTTCGATAATCCTGACCTGATCGTCGCCTGTGTGGTCGGCGACGGTGAGGCCGAGACGGGGCCGCTGGCCACCGGGTGGCACGGCAACAAGTTCCTCAACCCGGTCCGCGATGGCTGCGTGCTTCCCATCCTCCACCTGAACGGCTACAAGATCGCCAACCCCACCGTGCTCGCCCGCATCAGCCACGAGGAGCTGGATGCCTTGATGCGCGGCTACGGCTATACTCCCCATTTCGTCGAGGGGGATGACCCGCCCACGATACACCAGCTGCTGGCGAGCACACTCGACCATGTGATCGAGGAGATCAAGGCTATTCAGGCTGATGCCCGCAAGAACGGTTTCACCGAACGCCCTCAGTGGCCGATGATCGTTTTCCGCAGTCCCAAGGGCTGGACGGGCCCGAAGGAAGTCGATGGCCAAAAGACGGAGGGCTACTGGCGCTCGCACCAGGTGCCGATGGCCGACATGTCCCACCCGGGGCACGTGCAGATTCTCGAAAACTGGATGAAGAGCTACAAGCCGGAAGAGCTGTTCGACAAGACCGGCCGCCTTATCTCCGAGTTGGCCGAGCTGCCGCCCCGGGGCGAGAAGCGTATGAGCGCGAACCCGCACACCAACGGCGGCCTGCTGCTCAAGGATCTGAAGATGCCCGACTTCCGCGACTACGCCGTGGACGTACCCAGCCCTGGCGCCAGGGACGCAGAATCCACGCGAGTCATGGGCAAGTTCCTCCGCGACGTCATGAAGGCGAACCTGGACAGCAAGAACTTCCGCCTCGTCAGCCCGGACGAGTCCAACTCCAACCGTTGGCAGGACGTCCTCGAAGTCACCAACCGCGCTTGGGTGGCCGAGACATTGCCCTATGACGATCACCTCAATCCAGACGGCCGGGTGATGGAGGTCCTCAGCGAGCACCAGTGCCAGGGCTGGCTGGAGGGCTACTTGCTGACGGGCCGACACGGGTTCTTCAGCTGCTACGAGGCGTTCATCCATATCATCGACTCGATGTTTAACCAGCACGCCAAGTGGCTAAAGGTGTGCCATGACATCCCCTGGCGGCGGCCCATCGCTTCTCTGAATTATTTGTTGTCCTCACTTGTCTGGCGCCAGGACCACAACGGCTTCTCTCATCAGGACCCGGGCTTCATCGACCATATCGTCAACAAGAAGGCGGAAGTCATTCGAGTCTACTTACCCCCAGATGCCAACACGCTCCTAAGCGTGACGGACCACTGCTTGCGTAGCCGCAACTACGTCAATCTCGTGGTCGCTGGCAAGCAACCGGCCCCGCAATGGTTGACCATGGACCAGGCGATCAAGCACTGCACCGCCGGTCTCGGCATCTGGGAGTGGGCCAGCAATGACCGGGGAGGCGACCCCGACGTGGTCATGGCCTGCTGCGGCGACGTGCCGACGCTTGAAACCCTGGCCGCGGTGGAATTACTCCGCAAACACGCTCCCGATGTGAAAGTGCGGGTGATCAACGTGGTCGATCTGATGAAGCTCCAACCGGCGAGCGAACACCCGCACGGCCTTAGCGACGCCGACTTCGATACCCTCTTCACCAAGGACAAGCCGATCGTCTTCGCCTTCCACGGCTACCCGTGGCTGATCCACCGCTTGACCTACCGCCGCACCAATCACAAGAACTTGCACGTTCGCGGCTACAAGGAGGAGGGCACGACCACCACCGCGTTCGACATGGTGGTCCTGAACGATTTGGACCGCTTCCACCTGATGATGGACGTGATCGACCGACTGCCGCAGTTGGGTAGTCGAGCAGCTTATGCCAAGCAGGCGCTGCGAGACAAGTTGATAGAGCACAAGCAGTACATTTGCAAGCACGGCGACGACATGCCGGAAATCGCCGGCTGGCGGTGGGGCCAGCAGGTGAAGGCCAGGTCCGGCGGCCCACGAGTCGCCGACACCGGGGCGGACAACGTCTGATTGGTTTGCTGGCGGCTCGGGTTGGATGGGCGGGGTTCGGTCATGCTGTTCGGCATTGATCGGCCCCGCATCACGGCTTGGAAGTGACATTCTAAGTGAAGGAGACTAACGATGAGCACGGCCGAACAAATACAGAAAATGAAGGACCAGCCCGGATTTGTCGCGGCACTGGATCAGAGCGGCGGGAGCACCCCGCATGCGCTGGCACTTTACGGGATCAAAGATCACTCCTGGAACGACGACGATGAGATGTTTGAGCTCGTGCATCAAATGCGCACGCGCGTCATCACCAGTCCCAGCTTCACAGGCAAGATGATTCTTGCCGCCATTCTGTTCGAAGACACCATGGACAGGGACATCGAGGGGCAGCCCACCGCAGACTACCTCTGGAACGTGAAGCGCGTCGTGCCGTTCCTGAAGGTGGACAAGGGGCTCCAACCTGAAAAGGAAGGCGTTCAGATGCTGAAACCCATGCCCGAGCTCGCCGCGCTGCTCAATAAAGCCAAGAAGAAGCACATCTTCGGCACCAAGATGCGCTCGGTGATCAAGCAGGCCAAGCCGGCCGCCATCAAGAACGTCGTGCAACAACAGTTTGAAGTGGGCGGCCGGATCATTGACGCGGGCCTGGTGCCCATCATCGAGCCGGAGGTTGACATTCACTGCCCGGACAAAGCCAAGGCCGAAGGCTTACTCAAGGCGGCCATCCTCGAGAAGCTCAGCGAACTCCCGGCCGGTCAGGAGGTGATGCTCAAGATTACCCTGCCCGAGCAAGACGACTTCTATGCCGACTGCGTCCGCCATCCCAAGATCATGCGGGTGGTTGCGCTATCGGGCGGATACACACAGAAAGAAGCCAACGTCAAGTTGCGCAAGAACCACGGCGTCGTAGCCAGCTTCTCACGGGCACTTCTGGAAAACTTGACCGTCCAGCAAAACGACGCAGAATTCAACGCCACGCTGGATGCCTCCATTCATGACATCTACGAGGCCTCGATTACCTGAGCCATCCGACGAGGTGAGAGCACTGATGCAATCCCAGGGCATCGCCTTAAATCGAACGAGCCTTTAAGAGACAAGAGACCCTGGATTTACCGGTCACGTTGAGGAGGCACACGATGTCATCCGATTTGCCGAACCTCTTTCTCGCCCGCCACGGCGATACCGCATGGACTGACTCCCGCCAGCACACAGGTCGAACTGACATTCTGCTTAATGAACGTGGAGAAGAGCATGCCCGCCAGATGGGTGACCGGCTGCGGGGGTTTTCATTTGTCCGCGTTTTCACCAGCCCTTTGCAACGTGCCTCGAAGACCTGTGAATTGGCCGGATTTGGAAAGGTTGCACAAGTTGATCCCGACCTCACCGAATGGGATTATGGCGAGTTGGAAGGTACGCTGACCACCGACATCTTGAAGCGCCAGCCCGGATGGGAGCTTTACCGCGATGGCTGCCCCGGTGGTGAATCACCCGAAGACGTCGCCAAGCGAGCCGACCGTTTCGTCAAAAAAGTGCTTGGCATCAAAGGCGACGTGCTAGCGTTTTCCAGCGGCCACATTATCCGGATGATTGCGGCACGCTGGAACGGCCTGGGGCCGGCGGCCGGGCGGGTGTTCTTCTGCCGCCCCGCCAGCGTCGGCGTACTCGGCTTTGAGCACGACAGTCGCGACGAACCAATCATCCGGCTGTGGAACTATATCAGTGAACCGCGAGAGTGAGCGAGGTGTGAGCATGCCAGCCTTGTCAAATAATGCAGCTTCTGCCCGCACAAAGAGCGCGCCGATGACCGAGATAATCGAGAAAAGCTTGGCAGATCTGGATTTCGCCTCCCTGACGCGTCGCCATCTCCGGCGGCCTGGGAGGCGTCTGGGTTTGAGGCAACTTCGCGACCGGCTGGTAAGTGCCTTTCTGCAGCCTCAAGATGCGGATATCAAGTCCAGGAAGCTTGGCATTTCCGCGATTCTGCTGCCTGGACTGATCGTGGCGGCGCGGTCGATAGTAGACCATACCGGACTTCGCGACACCGCGATCAACTCGATCCTCGTGAGTCCAAGCGCAACGGCTTCCAGCAACGGTGCCTCGTTCGGCTGGTTTTCACCTCTATGCATTTCCGCTATTCTGCTGGCCGTACTGATCGTAGCGGCGCCGTGGATCGTAGCCCATACTGGACTTC
>Ga0306920_100003554_pt1 | contig 19804 bp, 13 predicted proteins | sample flu12Cox44000170_FD_204666 | JGI IMG/M metagenome (GOLD analysis project Ga0306920, IMG submission 204666) | Lab enrichment of tropical soil microbial communities from Luquillo Experimental Forest, Puerto Rico - flux4day.12C.oxic.44.000.170 (v2)... | ecosystem: Environmental > Terrestrial >... | reverse complement strand
GGCGACCTGGTGGTGCGGCCAGGAGGACGCGCTCCTCTACGTCGAAGAGCACATGCACGAGCTGGTGGTGAAGCCGACCTTCCCCTCCGCCGGGGTCGAGCCCGTGTTCGGCGCGCGGCTGTCGGCCGCGGAGCGCGCGGCCTTCGTGGCGCAGGTCCGCGCCCGCCCGGACGCCTTCGTGGCGCAGGAGCAGGTGGCGCTCTCCACCGCCCCGGTGTTCGCGCCGGAGGGCGTGCGCGCGCGCCCGCTGGTGCTGCGCGCGTATGCGGCGGCGGCCAGCGACCGCAGCTGGGACGTCATGCCGGGCGGGCTGACCCGCGTCGCAGTGGCGCCGGACTCGCTGGTGGTCTCGATGCAGCGCGGCGGCGGCAGCAAGGACACCTGGGTGTGCAGCGCCGGCACGCCGAGCGCACTCACGCTGCTGCGCCCCGCCGGCGCGCCGCTCGAGCTGACCCGCGGCGGAGCCGAGCTGCCTTCCCGCGTCGCCGACAACCTGTTCTGGCTGGGACGCTACGTCGAGCGCGTCGAGGGTGCGGCGCGGATCGCACGCGCGGTCGTCGCCCGCATCTCGGGCGAAGGGCCCGAGCTCGACCGCTCGCTTCCGCCCCTCGTCGACGCGCTGGCGCGCAGCGGCGCCATCGAGGAGGGCCCCTCGCACGAGGGCCGCGCGTTCCTGGACCGCGTGTTCGCGAGTGACTCGCCGCGTTCGATGCACGCCACGCTCACTGCGGTGCACCAGCTCGCGTTCGTGCTGCGCGACCAGATCTCGCTCGACACCTGGCGGGTGCTCTCCGAGCTGCAGCAGGACGCCTCGGGACCGTCGGCGGCGTCGTGGAGCCTCTCCGCTGCGCGCGACGCGCTGAACCGGATGATCGTCCGGCTCTCCGCCTGGAGCGGGCTGACCATGGAGAGCATGACGCGCACGCTGGGCTGGCGCTTTGCCGACATGGGGCGGCGCATCGAACGCGCGAGCTGGATCGCGACGCTCCTCGACGCCTGTCTGGTGGAGGCCGCCGACGACGAGCCCGCGCGGCTCGAGGCGCTGCTCGAGGTGGCGGAGAGCGCGATCACCTACCGGCGCCGCTACCGCAGCGAGCTGCAGGCCGCGGCGGTGCTCGACCTCCTGCACAGTGACGAGACCAACCCGCGCTCGCTGGCCTTCCAGCTGGCTGCGCTCGAGCAGCACCTCGCGCAGGTGCGCGGCGTCGGACCGAGCGCGGAGCGCACTCCGCCCGAGCGCGTCGCGCTGGCGGCGCTCGCGCGGGTGCGCCTGGCCGACGTGTCCGAGCTCTGCCGCGTCGAGGCGGGCAAGCGGCTGCGCCTGGCGGAGCTGCTCGCGCGCACGCTCGCCGACCTGCCCGCGCTCTCCGACGCCCTCACGCGCAGCTATCTCTCGCACGCCGGCGAGGCCCGCCGGATCGAGCGCTTCTAGGAGTGGATGTGCGCTACCGGGTGACTCACGAGACCGCCTACGCCTACGACGAGCTGGTGTCGATCTGCCACAACGAGATCCGGCTCGAGCCGCGCGAGACCGCGCGTCAGCGCCGACTCGCTTCGTCGCTCTCGATCGAGCCCGAGCCGGGCGAGACCCACCGCGAGTGCGACTACTTCGGCAACCCCACGCACTTCTTCACCGTGGAGGATCCGCACCACCGCATGGTGCTGGTGGCAGCGAGCGAGATCGAGCTCTCGCCGCCACCCGAACGCGGCGACGGTCCCGCCTGGGACGACCTGCGCTCCGCGCTCGCCGCGGATCGCTCGCGGGACGGGCTGGCTGCGCGAGAGCTCGGCTTCGCTTCGCCGCTGGTGCCGATCGCGGACGCGTTCGCCGCCTACGCCGCATCCTGCTTCCCGCAGGGACGGGCGATCCTGCCCGCGGTCGTCGAGCTCACCCACCGCATCCACGCCGACTTCGCCTATCGGCCCGGCGCGACCTCCGTGGAGACCCCGGTCGGCGACGTGCTCGAGGCGCGCGAGGGCGTGTGCCAGGACTTCGCGCACGTGGAGATCGCCTGCCTGCGCGCTCTCGGTCTTCCCGCGCGCTACGTGAGCGGCTACCTGCACACGCGTCCTGCGGCCGGCGGCGCGCGGCTGGTGGGCGCGGACGCGAGTCACGCCTGGGTGTCGGTCTACTGCGGAGCCGCCGGCTGGGTCGATGTCGATCCCACCAACGACCTGCTGGTCTCCGACGGGCACGTGACGCTCGCCTGGGGGCGCGACTATGCCGACGTGTCCCCGATCAAAGGGGTGCTGCTCGGGGGCCGTGAGCACACCGTCGAAGTCGCGGTGGAAGTCGCACCGCTCCTTGCAAACAACTGAGAATCCTCTCATCCCGAGACGTTGAGTCCCTTGCAAGATTGCTGAATCCACGCTGGTCTCAGGGCGTCCCACGCACCGCCGATGCCGGGAGGACCGATGAGATCGATAGCGGGGGCTATCGCTGTGTTCTTCTGCGCGCTTTTGGGCATTCCTCTGCACGTCGCCTGGGCCCAGGAGCCCAACGAGCCGCCGCCGATCCCGTCGCCGCTCTCACTCGACGCCGCCCTGCAGCGGATGGAGGAGCGCGGCTTCGACCTGTTGACTGCGGACGCAGCGGTGCGATCCGCGGAGGGGGACAAGACCATCGCCTCGGCTTTTCCCAACCCCGCGGTCAGTGGCGGGGGCGGGCACACCTTCCACTACGACCCCAACCAGTGCGTTTCGAGCGGCTGCTCTGCGACACTGTGGGAGGGCAGCCTCTCCGATCAGGGTCTCCTCGCCGACCTGGTGATCGGGAAGCGGCGGCTGCGCGCCCAGGTCGCAGAGGCGGCGCTCGACGCCGCGCGACTCGAGCGCAAGGACGCCCTGCGCACGTTGCGCGCGCTGGTGGAGCAGGCGTGGGTGGAGACGGTCGTGGCTGGAGCGCTGGTTCGCACTGCGGAGCAAGCCGCGCAGGCGTCCGCACAGACCTCCGACCTGGTCACGCTGCGCTGGCACGCGGGCGACGTGTCCGAGGCCGACGCTGCGCGAGCGGAGACGGCGAAGCTCGAGCTCGACCAGGCGGTCGATGCAGCGCGCCAGCAGCTCGCGCAGTCGAAGGCGTCGCTCGCTTTCCTGCTCGGGGATCGCAGTGCCAAGCCCGTCTTCGAGGTCGATCCGGCGCTGCCCGCTTGCGTGGCGCCGCCGGAGCTGCGCGACGCGACGCCCGAAGACCTGCTCGCGCGCGCGCGCGCGCAGCGCCAGGACCTGGCGGCGGCCGATGCCTCGCTGGCGAGCGCGAACGCGGGGGTCGCGCTGGCGGAGCGCTCGCGTATCCCGGACATCGCGGTCGTGGGGAGCTACTCGCAGGAGGGCAGCGGCAACGAGGCGCTGCAGCCGCCCACCGCATCGCTCGCGCTCCAGCTTCCGATCCCGCTCTTCTACCAGGGCGCGGGCGAGGTGGAGAAGGCGCGGGCGAATCTCGATGCCCAGCGCATCGCGCGCGCGCGGCTGGACGCGCAGCTGGCGGCAGACGTGGCGACGTCGTTCGCGGCCTGGCAGTCGGCGCAGAGCCGCGTCACGCGCATGGAGTCGGTCACGCTGGCGCGCGCGAGGCGCGCGCTGGACCTGGTGGACTACCAATACCGCCGGGGCGCCGCATCGCTTCTTGAGCTGCTCGACGCGCAGCGCACCTTCGTCTCGACCCAGGCCGAGTACCAGCAGAACGTCGGCGATTGGTGGCTGTCGCTGTACCAGCTCGAAGCGGCCACGGGAAAGGAACCTCGGTCGTGACGAGCCGTGTCCTCGTTCCGCTGGTCGCCGCTGTGCTGGCGCTGGGCGGCTGCGGCCGCCGCGCAGCCGAGCCGGCGCCGCCCGAGCCGACGGTGCAGGGCTCGAGCGTCTCTCTGCCCGCGCCGAGCCCGCAGCTCGAGTCGCTCTCCACCGAGCCGGCGAAGCCGGCGAAGCCTTCGGCGCTGCAGCTGAACGGTCGGCTCGCCTGGGACGACGACGCGACGGTGCGGGTGTACTCCGCCTTCGGCGGGCGCGTGAGCCGGATCGCAGTGCAGATCGGCCAGCGGGTCCACCGCGGCGACGTGCTCGCGGAGCTGGCCTCACCCGATTACGGCCAGGCGCAGGCCGATGCGCACAGCGCGGCGAGCGCGCTGCGGCTGGCCGAACGCACCACCGCACGGGCGCAGGACCTGTACGAGCACGGCGCGGCCTCGCGGCGCGACCTCGACGCGGCGGAGGCCGACCTCGACCGCGCGCGGGCGGAGCGCGAGCGCACGCTCGCGCGACTCACGGCGTACGGCGAGAAGGAGGGAGCCGCGGTCAACGGCAGCTTCGCGCTGCGCGCGCCGATCGACGGCGAAGTCGTCGAGCGCAACCTCACGCCCGGCCAGGAGGTGCGCCCCGACCAGATCCTCGCGGGCACGCCCGCGCTCACCGCGCCGCTGTTCACGATCACGGACCCGACGCGGCTGTGGGTGGTGCTCGACGTCTCCGAGCACGACGCGCCGGAGCTGCGCGCCGGCGAGCCTTGCGTGATCCGCGCGCACATGCAGGAAGACGGCGCCTTCCCGGGCAGCATCGCGACGGTGAGCGAGTCCCTCGACCCGACCACGCGCACGGTGAAGGCGCGTGCGACGGTCGCGAACACGGATCGCCGGCTCCGCGCCGAGATGCTCGTCACGGTGGAGATCGCCGCCGACGACTCCAAGACGGTGCAGGAAGTTCCTGCCCGGGCGGTGTTCCTCGACGGCGAGAAGCACTACGTGTTCGTGGCGCAGGGCAACGGCCGCTTCGAACGCAAGGCGGTCGAGATCGGTGCCGAGCGCGGCGGGCGGCTGCAGATCCGCGACGGCCTGGTGGACGGGGCGACGGTCGTCACCGACGGTGCGCTGCTGCTGGAGAAGATCTACCGCGACGGTGCCGGCTCGTAGCGGCCGATGATCGCGCGCCTGGTCCAGTTCGCGCTGCGCCAGCCCCTGTTCACGGTCGTGCTGGTGCTGCTGTTCGTCGGCGCCGGCGTGTTCGCGTTCGTCGAGCTGCCGATCGAGGCGTTCCCGGACGTGTCGGACACGCAGGTCCAGGTGATCACGCTCTATCCGGGACGCGCGCCCGAAGAGGTCGAGAAACAGGTCACAATCCCGCTCGAGATCGCGCTCGCGGCGGTGCCGCACGCGGTGCGCGTCTTCTCGCACACCCAGTTCGGCCTGTCCTTCATCGTGCTGACCTTCGACGACCGGGTCGACGACTACTTCGCGCGCGCGCGCGTCCAGGAGCGGCTGACGCTGGCGGACCTGCCGCCGAGCGTCGAGCCGGACCTGGCGCCGCTCGCGACCCCGATCGGCGAGCTCTACCGCTTCCGCGTCCGCGGTGACGGCTGGGACCCGCGCGACCTGCGAACGCTCGAGGACTGGGTCGTCGAGCGCTACCTGAAGCACGCCGACGGCGTCGCCGACGTGGTGAGCCAGGGCGGCTCGGTGAAGCAGTACGAGGTCCACCCCGACATGGGGCGGCTGAAGGGCTACGCCATCTCGCTCGAGCAGCTGTTCGGCGCGCTCGAGCGCGGCAACGCGAACGCCGGCGGCTCGTACGTGGATCGGGGCGCGCAGCAGTACCTGATCCGGGGCGTCGGCATGCTGCGCTCGAAGCAGGACATCGAGCACGTGGTGGTCGCGTCGCACGCGGGCACGCCGGTGCTGGTGCGCGACGTCGCAGAGGTGTCGGTCGGCGCCGTGCCGCGCCAGGGCATCATGGGCCAGGACGACGACGACGACATCGTGAACGGCATCGTGCTGATGCGGAAGGGCGAGAACCCGTCGAACGTGCTCGCGCGCGTGAAAGAGCAGATCGACCTGCTCAACCAGAAGATCCTCCCCAAGGGCGTGCAGGTCGTTCCGTACTACGACCGCACCTGGCTGATCGACACCACGCTGCACACGGTGTTCCAGAACCTCGCCACCGGCGCGATCCTGGTCACCGGCGTCTTGTATCTCTTCCTCGGCAACCTGCGCGCGGCGGCGATCGTGGCGGCGGTGATTCCGCTCGCGCTGCTCTCGACCTTCCTCGGCCTCACCTGGCGCGGCATCCCGGCGAACCTCTTGTCGCTCGGCGCGATGGACTTCGGGATCATCGTCGACGGCGCGGTGATCGTGGTCGAGAACGTGTTCCGCAAGCTGTCGGAGCGCGGCCAGGGCGCGGACCGCGAGACGATCCTGAATCTGGTGCAGGCGGGCGCGGTAGAGGTCGGGCGCCCGACCTTCTTCTCGATGTTGATCATCATCGCGGCGCACCTGCCGATCTTCACGCTGCAGCGCCACGAGGGCCGCATCTTCGCGCCGATGGCGTGGACGGTGACCAGCGCGCTGGTCGGGTCGCTGCTCTTCTCGCTCACGCTGGTGCCGCTGCTGTGCTCGTGGCTGCTGCGCCGGAACCTGGCGCACGGGGAGAACGCGCTGGTGCGCGCGTGTCACCGCGTCTACGAGCCGGTGCTGCGCTGGGCGCTCGAGCGCCGCGGGCTGGTCGTCGTCGCAGCGGCGGTCGCGCTGCTCGGCAGCCTGGGGCTGGCCTCGCGCCTGGGCACCGAGTTCCTGCCCGAGCTGAACGAGGGCACGATCTGGGTGAACGTCACGATGCCGCCCGGCATCTCGCTCTCCGAGGCAACCGCGCTGTGCGCGAAGATGCGCAAGCTCCTGCGCAAGACGCCCGAGGTGCGCAGCGCGATCTCGAAGGCGGGGCGGCCCGAGGACGGCACCGACCCCAAGCCGATGAACATGGTCGAGATCTTCGTCGACCTCGCGCCGCAGAGCGAGTGGAGACGCGGCAAGAGCAAGGACGACCTGATCCACGAGATGGACGACAACCTGGCGGCGCTGCCCGGGCTCGAGGTCAGCTTCTCGCAGCCGATCCGCGACAACGTGCTCGAGAGCATCTCGCAGATCGACGGCCAGGTCGTGGTGAAGGTGTTCGGCGACGACGTCGACGCGCTGCACGCCGACGCCGACGCGATCATGCACGCGGTGCGCGGCGTGCCCGGCGTCGCGCGAGCCTTCGTCGACCGCGCCGGCGACGTGCCGCAGGAGGTGATCGAGGTCGACCGAGACCGCGCCGGCCGCTACGGGCTCGACGTGCAGGACGTCCAGGACGTGGTCGAGACCGCGCTCGGCGGCAAGGTGGCGACCCAGCTGTGGGAGGGCGAGAAGCACTTCGGCGTCGCGCTGCGGCTGAAGGACGAGCAGCGCGAGCTCGCCCGGCTGAAGGACGTGCTGGTCGACGCGCCCGACGGCGCGCACGTGCCGCTCGAAGAGGTGTCGAGCGCGCGGGAGACGGTCGGCGCGATGAACATCAGCCGCGAGAACGGCACGCGCGTGGCCGCGATCGGCGTGTTCATCGAGGGCCGCGACATGGGCAGCGTGGTGTCCGACATGAAGACGCGCGTCGACGCCCTGCACCTGCCGCAGGGGACGCTGGTCACCTGGAGCGGCGAGTTCGAGAACCAGGAGCGCGCGATGAAGCGGCTGTCGCTGATCGTGCCGATCAGCGTGTTCCTGATCTTCATCCTCCTGTTCAACGCCTTCAACTCGGTGCGTTCGGCGCTGTTGATCCTGGGCAACGTCCCGTTCGCGCTGATCGGCGGCATCGTCGCGCTCTGGCTCACCGGCATTCCGCTGAGCGTGTCGGCGGCGATCGGCTTCATCGCGCTGTTCGGGCAGGCGGTGCTGAACGGAGTGGTGATGGTGAGCTGCTTCAACGACGAACGCGCGGCGGGGAAGAACGCGCTCGACGCCGTGCTCGCCGGCGCGCGCGTGCGGCTGCGCACCGTGCTGATGACGGCGCTGCTGGCGATGCTGGGGCTCTTGCCGATGGCGCTGTCCCACGGGATCGGCAGCGAGACGCAGCGGCCGCTCGCGGTGGTGATCATCGGCGGGCTGATCTCCGCCACGGCGCTCACGCTGATCGTGCTGCCGGTGCTGTACCTGGTCGCCGCGCGCGAGCCGCAGCGCGGCTAGCCGCTCGCGTCGGCCAGCGCTGCCAGCGACGCGAGCTCGACGCGCGCCATGCGGATCTCGGAGCGCAGGAACATGCCGAGCAGCCAGGGCCAGTCGCGCGTCGGGTCGCTGGTGTAGTAGCTGGCGAACAGCGCACCGTCGCGCAGCACCACCCCGGCGTACGAGGTGTCGCCGGCGCTGGGCAGGTCGGACAGGAACACCAGACGGTGTGGCTCGACCAGGAACAGCGACGTGCGCTTGCGCGAGAGCGCCCCGCCCAGGTGCGTGGGGAAGCGGCGAGAGCCCGCCTGCCGCCGGGCGACCGCGTAGATCCGCCCCCCGTGCGCGAACAGCGCCGGACCGTCGAGCCGGGTGACGCGGCTGCGGGCATAGGTCCAGCTCTGGTAGGGCGCGGCGCTCGTCGCGAGCAGGGTCGAGGCGTCGCGGTTGCCGAGGATGCGATCGGGCGTCACCTCCAGCCGCGCGGTCGCCAGCATCCGACCGTCGGGCAGCCAGAGGAAGTCGGTCTCGTCGTTGCCCTCGCCGTCCCAGATGCGCGACACGAACTCCCAGTGCGCGCCGTCGCGAGAGCGCAGCAGGATCGAGTGGCCGTGCGCGTTCCAGTACGCGGGCACGTACCAGGTCTCGCCGTCGGCGCTGCGCGGGCGCCAGAACAGCCAGCCGCACTCCGGGGCGCCGCTGATCGAGACCGGGCGCAGCTCGCTCCACTTCTCGCCGTCTTCGCTGGTCGCGTACAGAGTGGTGTAGGGCAGGGCGTAGAAGCCCTTGTTCGGCAACACGTACAGGAACAGCCGCCCGCCGATCACCGCGAACTTGGGATCGCGGATGTCCTCGCCGGGCACGCGCAGCTCGGCGACCTCGCTGAAGTGGCGCGCGTCGGGCGACGCGCGCACCACGATCCTGCAGCTCGTGCTGCCCATGTGGTACGGCGACGCCGCGTGCGCGAGCAGGAAGCGCCCGCCGAAGTGGATGAGATCGGTGTTGGAGTTGTGCAGCCCGTCGGCGACGACGTCCCAGCTCTCGAGCGCGAGCTCGGGCGCGACGCGCGCGCGGTTGGGACGGAAGTAGAGCCAGGCCGCGAGCGCCGCGAGCGCGAGCAGCAAGAGCGCCGCCATCATCCCGGCTCCCGGCCGAGGATCACGGTGCCCGCGGCCGCGAACATGCCGCCCACGCCGTGCGCGACCGAGATCTCGACGTCCGGGACCTGCGCGGGCGCGGTGCCGCGCAGCTGCCGCACGCTCTCCTGCAGCGCGAACATGCCGTACATGCCGGTGTGCGTGTACGAGAGACCGCCGCCGTTGGTGTTCAGCGGCAGCCTGCCGCCCGGCGCGGTGTTGCGCTCCCAGATGAAGCGCCCGGCCTCGCCACGCGGCACGAAGCCGAGGTCTTCGAGCCCGTAGATCGGCAGGTGCGCAAACGCGTCGTAGATCATCAGGTGGTCGACGTCGGCGGGCGAGAGCCCCGCCTCTCCGAACGCCTGCCGGCCCGACACGCGGAATGCGCGGGAGCTGGTGAAGTCCTCCATCTGCGAGACCATCGGCGTCTCCGAGCTCTCGCCGGTCCCGAGCACGTACACCGGCCGGGTCGGGAAGTCGCGCGCGCGTTCGGCGCCGACCAACACCAGCGCGCCGCCGCCGTCGGTGACGAGGCAGCACTCGAGCAGGTGGAAGGGGTAGGCGATCACCCGCGACGCCAGCACGTCGGCGACCTTGATCGGCTCGCGGTACATGGCGCGCGGGTTGCGCGCCGCCCACTCCCGCTGCACCACCGCCACCATCGCGAGCTCCTCGTGGCTGAGCCCGAACTGCTTCATGTAGCGGAGCGCCGGAATGGTGAACATCGTGGGCGGGCCGGCGACACCGTACGGCGCCTCGAACTGACCCGAGAGGCTGGTCGCGCTGCCTCCACGGCCGCCCATGCCGACGCGCGAGCGGCCGCTCTGGCCGTGCGTGATCAGCACCGTGCTGCACTGCCCCGCAGCGATCGCCGCCGCGGCGTGGCGCACGTGGATCATGAACGAGCAGCCGCCGACCGCCGTGCCGTCGAGCCAGCGCGGCGTGATGCCGAGGTAGTGCGCGATCGCCACCGGCGACTCACCCGCGGTCGCGACGCCGTCGACGTCGCGCAGCGAGAGCCCGCAGTCGGCGAGCGCGTTGCGCGCGGCGTCGGCGTGCAGCTCGATCTGCGACAGGTCCGGAATCACGCCGAGCTCGCTGGTCTCGGCGGCTCCGACGATCGCCACGCGACCGCGCATCAGGCGCGCCCCGCCGGCGCGAAGACCGGAAGCGAGATCTCGTCGTCGAGCTTCTGGAAGCGCACCTCGAGCGGCATGTCGAGCAGCAACGCCTCGGGCGTCTGCGGCACGTCGACCAGGCTCGTCATCAGCCGCGGCCCCTCCTCGAGCGCGACCACCGCGATCGCGTACGGCGGCTCGAAGCCGGGTGCCGGACGCTCGTGGATCACGTAGCTGTACAGCGTCGCGCGGCCGCTCGCGCGAAACACTTCGGTGTCGGCGCTGCCGCAGTGCGGACATGCCGGCCGCGGCGGGAAGTACGCCTTCGCGCAGGCGCGACAGCGCTGCAGCCGGAGCTCGCCCGCGCGCGCGCCCTCCCAGTAGTGGCGGGTCTCGGGCGTCGGGACAGGCCTCGGTCTGCGCGCTCGGGGCTCCGGCAATGGCTCCTCCGGGGAGAAGCTTACGGGATTCGAGTGCCTACCGTGTCCTCGGCTTGTGGACCTGCCCGGTCAACTGGTTCACGTAGATCTTCCACGGGTAGTGGTCGCCCTCGCCCTTGGAGCCGACCACGCGGAAGTGCTGCGAGAGCACGCGCCGCCAGCGCGGCGAGGCGTTCGGCGTGGTCATGTGCGGCATCTTGCCGTGGTGGAAGGTGACGTCGCCGAGCGCGATCGGCGCGGGCACCACGCGCGCGGGGTCGACCTCGCAGACCAGGAGGTCGCTCTGCACGTTGTCCGCGGAGCGGTGCGGCAGGATGCCGTCCTTGTGTCCACGCCGCACGAAGTGCATGCAGCCGTTCTCCACGTCGACGTCGTGGAACGGCATCCAGCAGGTGATGCCGCGCTCGTCGAGGTTGCGGCCCCAGTACGCCTCGTCCTGGTGCCACGGCGTGCGCGCGCCTTCGCGTGGGGGCTTGGCGAGGAACTGGTCGTACCAGAACTCGACCGGGCGGCCGAGCAGCGCGGTCGCGAACGCGGTGGACCAGACGCGGAAGCGCTCCTGCGCGAGCTCCTCCATGTTGAACAGGCTGGGGCTCGTCTGCACGATCTTGAACGCGCGCTTGTCGCGCTCGGTGCCCGCTTCCCAGGCCCAGTCGAACGCGACCTGCTCGCGGCGTTCGAGCAGGTCGTCGCAGATCGCCTGCAGCCGCTCGAGATCCTTGGGGAGCACCGCGTCGCGCACCACCAGGAAGCCGTCGCTCTGGAACGTCTCCAGGTCGGCGGCGCTGGCCTCGGGGTACGGCATCGCGATTCCTCCAGAAAAAACAAATTGACCGGAATCGAATAATCAGTCAAGTTGGCGCGGTGAGCGCTGCGGAGAGCATGCGGCTGGACGCGCGCGAGTGCGAGCGGCTCGCGCGGGACGGCTTCGTGGTGCGCGAGCGCGCGTTCTCCGGTCCGGAGCTCGAGCGCCTGCGCGGCGACTGCGAGGCGATGGTGAAGCGCGTGGTCGGCGCGAGCGCCGGCCGGCGCAAGGTCGAAGTCGGCAGCTACATGTTCCAGCTCGAGCGCGGGCTGTGCACGATCGTGAAGTGGGAGCCCGCGCACCCCGAGGTGGTGCAGGGCGTCGAGCCGTTCGCCCACTTCGACGAGGCGCTCTGCGACTGGGCGGCCGACCCGCGCTTCGTCGAGCCGATGAAGGACGTGGTCGGCGCCGAGCGGATCGAGCTCTTCACCGAGAAGCTGAACGTGAAGCGCGCGCACACCGGTGGCCCGATCGTGCTGCACCAGGACTATCCCTACTGGACGGAGAACTCCGACGGCGCGGGCGACGTCGCCACCGCGCTGGTCTTCCTCGACGACGCGACGCGGCTGAACGGCTGCCTCGAGGTGCTGCCCGGCAGTCACACGCGCGGCGTCTGGCCGCAGCGCCGGGTCGAGGGCTTCGGCAGCTTCGAGATGGAGCTCGAGGGCTTCGACGACTCGCGGCTGGTCGCCCTCGAAGTGCCCGCGGGCACGCTGGTGCTCTTCGGCGCGTTCCTGGTGCACCGCTCGCTGCCCAACCGCACCGACCGCGACCGCCGGCTGCTATTGTACAGCTACCAGCCCGCGGGGCGGCGCCGCTCGATCGACGGGCTGATGCAGCTCGCGACCCGACGCAGAAATGCGTAAGGCTCGCCCGGAGGCAGGGGGCGCCCGCGGCGAAGGCCGCCAGCGCCGGCTGGCGCGGATCCTGGGGGCGGCCGAGGAGCTGTTCGCGGCGCAGGGCTTCGCCAAGACCACCGTGGACGAGATCGCGGCGGCGGCAGGCGTGTCGAAGGGCCTGGTCTACGACCACTACGCCTCGAAGGAGGCGCTGCTCGGCGCGGTCTGGGAGCGGCTGGTCGGCGACTGGACCGAAGCCGTGCGCGGCACCAAGTTCGGCGAGGGCTCGATCGCCGACGCACTGGGCGAGTTCCTGCGCGTGTCGCTCTCCTATGTGCGCGCGAACCCGCTCTTGCGCCGGATCATTGCGCTCGATCCAGGGAGCCTCATCCCGGGTGGCCTGGCGGGGCAGCAGGAGTTCGGGCGCCGCTACCGCTCGGACCTCGAGCCGATCCTCGCGCGCGGCGTCCGCCGCGGAGAGCTGCGGCGCGATCTCGACGTCGCGCACACGGCGGAGCTGATCTGGCTGCTCCATTTCACGCTGACGCGCGAGCTGTTCGTGAGCCCGCACCGCGAGCGTGCCGACGCCGAGGAGCTCCTGCAGAGCGCGGTGGAGATGGTCGTCTTCGGCCTGCGCGCGCCGGGAGGGAATCGCCGATGAAGTCGAAGGTCGTTCTGGCTCTCGTTGCGGCCGCCGCGCTGGCAGATGGGTCTGCGCGCGCCCAGACGGCGTCGCCGCCGCAGATCGTCGGCGCAATGGCCTGAGGCGCCCTACGGCGTCGGACCCGGCGGCGCCCGCGGCGGAGCCGGCGGGGTCTCCCAGCCGCCGCCGAGCGCCTTGACCAGCCCCACCGCGGCGACCATGCGCCGGCTGGCGATGTCGACCGCGGCGCGGGCGCTGTTCAGCTCCGCGGTCTGCACCACCACCACGTCGAGGTAGTTGATCGTGCCGGCGTTGTACTGGTTGTTGGCGATGCGCACCGACTCGGTCGCGGCGGTGACCGCGGCGTTCTGGGCGAGTGACTCCTGCTCCAGCAGCCGCAGCTGCACGAGCGAGTCTTCGGTCTCCTGGAAGGCGACGAGCGCGCTCTCGCGGTAGTCGGCGACCGCCTGGTCGTAGGCAGCGCGCGCCTGGTCCGTATGCGCCCCGCGCAGCCCCCCGTCGAAGACCGTCTCAGAGAGCGCGGGGCCGACCGACCAGAAACGGCTGGCCCACTTGAACCACTTCGACGCATCGCCGGTCTCGAATCCCGCCGAGGCGCTGATCGTGAGCGCCGGGAAGTACGCCGAGCGCTCGAAGCCGATCTGGGCGTTGGCCGATGCTACCCGCCGTTCGGCGGCTGCGATGTCGGGGCGGCGCTCGAGCAGCTGCGAGGGCACGCCCACGGGCACGCTGGGCGGCTCCGCCTCGAGTGGCAGCGGCGGCAGCGTCAGAGTCTCGGGCGGCTGGCCGGTGAGCACGGCGATCGCGTGCTCGAGCTCTGCGCGGAGCATCGCGACGTCGATCGCCTGGGCGCGCGTCGACTCGAGCAGGGTCTCCGCGTTCACCACGTCGGAGCGCCCCGCCACGCCGGCCTGGTAGCGATTCTGGGTGACCCCGAGCGAGTGCTCGTAGTCGGTGACCGAGCGCTGCAACAGGTCGAGCTGCGCGTCGTCGCCGCGCAGCTGGAAGTAGTCGGCGGCGAGCTCGGCCTGCAGGCTGAGCCGCGCGGTCTCGAGGTCCCCCGCGCTGGCCTCGGCGTCGGCCTCGGCCGACTCCACCGCCCGCCTCACCTTGCCCCAGAGGTCGATCTCCCAGTTGGCGTCGAGCGGCAGGACGTAGTCGGACTGCGAGTGTTTCACGCTGAAGCGGCTCAGCGTGCCGGAGACGCGGCCCTTGGTCGCGCCCACGCCGATCGTGACCTGCGGGTAGTAGTTCGCACGCGCCGCCGCGACGAGCGCGCGAGCCTGGGCGTAGCTCGCGTAGGCGGCGGCGACGGTCTGGTTCGCCGCGTCCGCCTCCTGCTCGAGCTGGTTCAGCGTCGGATCGCCGAACACCTCCCACCACGGCCCGCGCGGCACAGTGTCGCTGGGCTGCGCGGTCTTCCAGCCGTCCAGCTCCTTGTAGGCGGGCGGCGCCGCGATCTCCGGCCGAACGTAGTCCGGGCCGACCGAGCAGCTGGCACAGCAGAGGACCACGAGGCCCGACAGAAAACGCCGCATCATTTGCGCCTCCAGAACGCGCGCGGCCGCACCGCGCCGTGCAGGCGATCGAGATACAGATAGACGACCGGGGTGGTGTACAGCGTGAGCAGCTGACTGACCAGCAACCCGCCGACGATCGAGATGCCCAGCGGCCGGCGCATCTCCGCGCCCATGCCGGCGCCGACGGCGAGCGGCAGCGCGCCGAGCAGCGCTGCGAGCGTGGTCATCAAGATCGGCCGGAAGCGCAACAGGCACGCCTCGTAGATCGCGTCGGTCGCCGCGAGCTTGCGACTGCGCTCGGCCTCGAGCGCGAAGTCGATCATCATGATCGCGTTCTTCTTCACGATCCCGATCAGGAGCACGATCCCGATCAGCGCGATCACGGTGAACTCCGAGCCCGTGAGCCACAGCGCCAGGAGCGCCCCCACGCCGGCGGAGGGCAGCGTCGACAGGATCGTGATCGGGTGCACGTAGCTCTCGTACAGGACGCCGAGCACGATGTAGACCGTGATCAGCGCCGCCAGGATCAGCAGCGGCTCGTTCGAGAGCGACGACTGGAACGCCTGCGCCGTGCCCTGGAAGCTGCCGCGCAGGCCAGCGGGGAAGCGCATCTGGCGCGTGGCTTCGTCGATCGCGTCGACGGCGCGGCCGAGCGCGGTGCCAGGGGCCAGGTTGAACGAGAAGGTCACGGCGGGAAACTGGCCCTGGTGACTCACCGCGAGCGGCGCCATGCCGGGCGCATAGCGGCTGAACGAGAGCAGCGGGATCTGGTCCCCGGTCGGCGTGGCCAGGGTGAGCTGGCGCAGCGTCTCCGGGCTCTGCCAGAAATGCGGCGCCACCTCCATCACCACGTGGTACTGGTTCAAGAGCCGGTAGATCACCGAGACCTCGCGCTGGCCGAAGGCGTCGTACAGCGCGGCGTCGATCTGCGAGGCGGTGAGCCCGAGCCGCGAAGCCGTCGCGCGGTCGACCAGGAGCTGCGACTCGAGGCCCTTGTTCTGCTGGTCGCTCGAGAAATCGGCCAGCTCCGGCAGCTTGCGGAGCGCGCGTTCGACGCGCGGCGACCAGGCGTCGAGCTCGTTCAGGTCGCCGTCGGTCAGGGTGTACTGGTACTGCGCGTTGCTCTGGCGGCCGCCCACGCGGATGTCCTGCACCGGCTGCAGGAACGCGGGCGCGCCCGGAATGTGCGAGAGCGGCCCGCGCAGCCGCCCGATCACGTCCAGCGCGCTCTCGCCGCGCTGGTCGAGCGGCTTCAGCGCGATGAACATGCGCGCGCTGTTGCGCGTCGAGCCGCCGCCGCCTCCGCCGCCGGTGAAGCCGATCACGCTCTCGATCGCCGGGTCCTTGGCCACGATGTCGATCGCCTGCGCGAGCTTCCCGCGCATCGCCTGGAAGGAGATGCTCTCGTCCGCCTGGATCGCGCCACTGAGCCGCCCGGTGTCCTGCGACGGGAAGAAGCCCTTGGGCACGACGGTGAACATCCAGATGTTCAGCCCCACCATCCCGATCGCGATCGCGAAGGTGATCCGCCGGTGGTGCAGGGCGACGGGCAGCGTGCGCGCGTAGGCTCCGTGCAGCGCATCGAACACGCGCTCGCTCGCGCGCGACAGCCGGCCCTGCCGCTGCTCGCCGTGGGGCCGCAGCAGCGCCGCGCACATCACCGGCGTGGTGGTGAGCGAGAGCACGAGCGAGATCGCCACCGCCATCGCCAGCGTCACCGCGAACTCGCGGAACAGCCGGCCCACCACCCCGCCCATGAGCAGGATCGGGATGAACACTGCGATCAGCGAGAGGCTCATCGAGAGCACCGTGAACGCCGTCTCGCGCGAGCCCACGACCGCCGCCTCGCGCGGCGGCATGCCGGCCTCGATGTGCCGCGCGATGTTCTCCAGCACCACGATCGCGTCGTCGACCACGAAGCCCGTCGCCACCGTGAGCGCCATCAGCGAGAGGGTGTCGAGCGAGTAGCTGGCGAGGTACATGCCGCCGAAGGTCCCGATCAGCGAGACCGGCACGGCGACGCTGGGGATCATGCTGGCGCGCACGCTGCGCAGCGTGGCGAAGATCACCAGGATCACCAGCACCACCGCGAGCACCAGTGTGAGCTCGACGTCGCGGAGCGAGGCGCGGATCGGCGGCGTGCGGTCGAGCGGGATCGAGACGTCGATCGAGGCGGGCAGCGCCGATTCGAGCTGGGGCAGGGCGTCGCGCACCCGCGCCACGGTCTCGAGGATGTTCGCGCCCGGCTGGCGGAACACGATCACCAGCACCGCGATCTGGTCGCCCGACAGCCCGACCGTGCGCACGTCCTCGACCGAGTCCTCGATGCTGGCGAGATCGCCCAGCCGGACCGGCGCGCCGTCGCGGTAGGTGACCACGATCGGCCGGTACTGCTCGGCGCGGTCGAGCTGGTCGTTCGCCGCGATCGTCCAGCGGTGCACGCCGTCGTGGAGCTCGCCCTTGGGCCGGTTCGCGTTGGTGGCGGAGATCGCGCTGCGCACGTCCTCGAGCTGGATGCCGTACTTCCCGAGCTGCTGCGGGTTCAGCTCCACGCGCACCGCGGGAAGCGAGCTGCCGCCGATGAAGACCTGCCCCACACCGCTGATCTCGGACAGCCGCTGCTGCAGCACGCTCGCCGCGGCGTCGTAGATCTCGCCCACGGGCATGGTCTTCGAGGTGAGCGCCAGGATCAGGATCGGCGCGTCGGCGGGGTTCACCTTGCGGTAGGTGGGGTTGCTGGGCAGGTCGGGCGGCAGGTCCGCGCGCGCGGCGGCGATCGCGGCCTGCACGTCGCGCGCGGCGCCGTCGACGTCGCGCGAGAGGTCGAACTGCAGCGCGATGCCGGTCTGGCCCAGGTAGCTCGTCGAGCTCATCTCCGTGAGCCCCGCGATGTGCGCGAACTGGCGCTCGAGCGGCGCCGCGACGGAGCTCGCCATCGTCTCGGGGCTCGCCCCGGGCAGCGAGGCCGAGACCGACAGCGTCGGGAAGTCGACCTGCGGCAGCGGCGAGACCGGCAGCAGCCGGAAGCCGATCAAGCCGGCGAGCGCGATCGCGACGGTCAGGAGCGTGGTCGCGCGGGGACGCGAGATGCACAGCTCCGAGAGCGTCACGGCCGCTCGCCCGCGCGCTTCGCCAGCCGGTCGAAGAACAGGTAGATCACCGGGGTGGTGTAGAGCGTCAGCACCTGGCTCACGAGCAGGCCGCCGACGATCGCGATCCCCAGCGGCCGCCGCAGCTCCGCGCCCATGCCCATGCCGAGCGCCAGCGGCAGCGCGCCCAGCAGCGCCGCCAGTGTCGTCATCAGGATGGGCCGGAAGCGCAACAGACAGGCTTCGTAGATCGCCTGCTCCGCGGTGCGGTTGCGCTCGCGCTCGGCCTCGAGCGCGAAGTCGATCATCATGATCGCGTTCTTCTTCACGATCCCGATCAAGAGCACGATGCCGATCAGGCCGATCACGGTGAAGTCGAGGCCGCTGACCCAGAGCGCGAGCAGCGCGCCGATGCCGGCCGAGGGCAGCGTCGACAGGATGGTGATCGGGTGCACGTAGCTCTCGTACAGGACGCCGAGCACGATGTAGACCGTGATCAGCGCCGCGAGGATCAACAGCGGCTCGTTGGTGAGCGAGGCCTCGAACGCCTGCGCCGTGCCCTGGAAGCTGCCGCGCAGCCCGGCGGGGAACTGCAGCTCGCCCACGGCCTCGTTCACCGCGCGCACGGCGTGTCCGAGTGAAGCGCCCTGCGCCAGGTTGAACGACAGGGTCACCGACGGAAACTGACCCAGGTGACTCACTTGCAGCGGAGCGAGCGCCTCGCTGCGCTGCGCGATCGTGGTGAGCGGGACCTGGCCGCCTTCGCTGGAGCGCAGCCACAGGTGGTCGAGCGAGCTCGGGTCGCGCTGGAAGGTGGGCTCCGCCTCGAGCACCACGCGGTACTGGTTCAGCTCGGTGAAGATGGTGGAGACCTGGCGCTGGCCGTAGGCGTCGTACAGCGTGTCGTCGACCAGCTGCGGCGTGATGCCGAGCCGGCCGGCGGTCGCGCGGTCGATCGCGAGCCGCATCTCGAGGCCTTCGGCCTGGCGGTCGCTGGCCACGTCGCGCAGCTCGGGCAGCGCGCGCAGCGCGTCCAGCACGCGCGGCGCCCAGCGGTCGAGCTCCGCGGCGTCGGGGTCGACCAGCGTGTACTGGAACTGCGTGCGGCTGAGCCGGTCGTCGACGGTGAGATCCTGAACCGGCTGCAGGTGCAAGGTCACGTCGGGGACCTGGCTCGCCGCCGCGGAGAGCCGGCGGATCACCGCCTCCGCGCGGTCGCCGCGTTCCTCGATCGGCTTCAGGTTCACCAGGAAGCGCCCGCTGTTCAGCGTGGCGTTGGTCCCGTCCACGCCGACGAAGGACGACAGGCTCTCGACCGCGGGATCGGCGAGGATCGCGTCGGCGAGCTGGCGCTGGCGCGCGACCATCGCGCCGAAGGACACGCTCTGCGGCGCCTCCGAGATGCCGAGCAGGACGCCGGTGTCCTGGATCGGGAAGAAGCCCTTCGGGATGAACACCCACACCAAGAGCGTCAGCGCGAGGACCCCGACCGAGCCCCACAGCACCTCGCCCTGGTGCGCCAGCACCACGCGCAGCGTGCGCGCGTAGAGCTCGATCACCTGGTCGAAGCCCAGCCGCAGCCGGCGCGCGAGCGGCCGCTCCTCGCTCTCGGGCTCGTGGCGCAGCAGCCGCGCACACATCATCGGCGTGAGCGTGAGCGAGACCGCCGCCGAGATCAGGATGGTGATGCCGAGCGTCATCGCGAACTCGCGGAACAGCCGGCCCACGACGTCGGCCATGAACAACAGCGGGATCAGCACCGCGATCAGCGACAGCGTGAGCGACACGATGGTGAAGCCGATCTGCTTCGAGCCCGCGAGCGCGGCGTCGAGCGGCGGCGTGCCCTGCTCGATCAGCCGGGCCACGTTCTCGATCATCACGATCGCGTCGTCGACCACGAAGCCGGTCGCGATCACGAGCGCCATCAGCGACAGGTTGTTCAGGCTGAAGCCCAGCAGCACCATCGCGCCGAACGCGCCGACCAGCGACACCGGCACCGCGATCCCCGGGATCACCGTCGCCGACAGACTGCGCAGGAAGACGTACATCACGGCGACCACCAGCACGACCGCGAGCCCGAGCTCGAACTCCACGTCGGCGACCGAGGCGCGGATGGTGGTGGTCCGGTCGGTGAGGATCTGCACGTCGACCGCCGCGGGGAGCGCGGCCTCGAGCTGGGGCAGCAGCGCCTTCACGCGGTTCGCCACCTCGATCACGTTGGCCCCGGGCTGGCGCTGCACG